>Ga0335081_10001659_pt1 | contig 35484 bp, 34 predicted proteins | sample Lox_Sample_35_FD_206713 | JGI IMG/M metagenome (GOLD analysis project Ga0335081, IMG submission 206713) | Soil microbial communities from Loxahatchee National Wildlife Refuge, Florida, United States - Lox_Sample_3.5 | ecosystem: Environmental > Terrestrial > Soil > Wetlands | place: USA...
GCGAATGCAGCGAGTTGTCCGGCCCGGCCACGTTGCCATGCGCGCCGATCTCGGCGAGCACCTCAGCGCCGAGATCGGCAGCCTTTGCCGCGGACATCACCACGACCGCGCATGCCCCGTCCGAGATCTGCGACGCCGTACCTGCCGTGATCGTCCCGTCCGGCGCGAACGCGGGCCTTAGCCTGCTCAGCGTTTCCACGGTCGTGTCAGCGCGCACGCCTTCGTCCTCGCTCAGGACGACCGGCGCACCGCGGCGCTGCGGTACCTCCACCGGCACGATCTCGTCGGTGAGCAGGCCGGCTGCCATCGCCGCCGCCGCGCGCTGGTGCGAGCGCGCCGCGAACTCGTCCTGCTCCTCGCGGCCGATGCCGAGCTTGGCGTTGTAGCGCTCGGTCGACTCGCCCATCGACACCTCTTCGAAACTGTCGGTGAGCCCGTCATGTGCCGTCGCATCAAGCAGGGTGGCGGAGCCGTAGGTGTAGCCGGCCCTCGCGCCAGGAAGCAGATGCGGGGCATTGGTCATCGACTCCATGCCGCCCGCGACCACGACCTCGAACTCGCCCGCCCGGATCAGTTGGGCGGCAAGCGCGATGGCGTCAAGGCCGGAAAGGCAGACTTTGTTAATCGTGACCGAAGGGACCGTCATCGGGATGCCCGCTTTGACCGCGGCCTGCCTGGAGGGAATCTGCCCCGCGCCCGCCTGGAGCACCTGCCCCATGATCACGTAGTCGACCTGGTCGCCGGAGATCCCCGCGCGCTCGAGGGCTGCCTTGATGGCGAACCCACCCAGATCCATGGCGGTGAAGTTCTTAGCCGAGCCAAGGAGCTTCCCGAAGGGCGTCCGGGCGCCGCTCACGATGACCGCTGTTGAGACCGCTGCTGACATGGAATCCTCCGCCTCGTCTGGTTAGATTGCTTGTCACGATACCCACGACACGGCGGTACCGGGCCGGTCGGACCAATGCGGATATGCTGTCGACAGGGCTGTGGAGGAGCGCGGATGGATGAGCCAGCGATGCTGACGCGGATCGATCACGTGGGAATCGCCTGCCACAACTTGGCGGAGAAGATCGAGTATTACCGGCTGGTGTTCGGGCTCAGCGTCGTGAGCCAGGAAACCAGCACCGAGCAGGGCGTCCGCGAGGCGATGCTGCGCGTCGCCGACGGGCCGGCCGGATCGTCCTACGTGCAGTTGCTGGAACCGCTGCATCCCGACACGCCGGTCGGCAAGTTCCTCGCCCGGCGAGGTGAAGGATTGCACCACGTCGGCTATGGCGTCACCGACATTACGGCGGCGCTCGCGGCGATCGGCGGCCACGCCGTGCGGCTGATCGATGAACGGCCGAGGCACGGCTCGATGGGCGCCTCGATTGCCTTTCTGCACCCCGCAGACGTTGGCGGCGTGCTGACTGAACTGGTGCAGGCGCCCTGACCGACCTGCGCGCGGCGTCACGACCCGCCCCGCGCACGGTCCACAGATTGTTCCCTGGGGTCTGGCCGAGGTGCTCACGGGTGACACCGGCATTGGGGGCATATCAACACCAAGCGCCGCATTAGGGAATAATGGATGCCACAGACGAGCGAGTTCTAAGGCGCTCGCAAGGGCACCCGCAAAGGCGCCTCCAAGGGTGCCTGGCCGGAGTACGCTTTGGAACGCCGGGCGATGGAATTGTTACGCGCCGTAGTACACGCTCGGTCAGATCAGCGTGTCATCCCGTCTCACCAGGATCGAGCCACATGCAGTCCGACATCGACGCCCAGCTGAGCAACTTCTTCGAGGAAACCCCCCCACGCGAGTTCGACACCGTGCTCCGCGGCTATGACCGGGGCCAGGTCGACGGGCACATCAAGCAGCTCGATAGTGACGTTCGCCAGCACCGTGAGCAGATACAGCTGATGCAACGCCAGCTCTCCGAGGCGCACCGCCAGATCCAGGAACAGGAACGGCCAACTTACTCCGGCCTCGGCGCCCGCATCGAGCAACTGCTGCGGCTCGCCGAGGAGCAGGCCACGGAACTGGTACAGGCAGCACGCTCCGAGGGCATCGAGATCAAAGCGGCGGCCAAGGTTGACGCCGCCGAGTTGCGCGCCGCGGCCGAGAACGAGGCCACCGCGATGCGGGCCAATGCCAAGCGGGAGACCGACGACCTGCGCGGAGCGGCCGAGCGTGACGCGGAAGCCGTCCGTACCAGCGTGCGGCGCGCGGCCGACGAGCTGACCTCCACCACCGAGCGCGAGGTCGCCAAGCTGCGTGCCACCGCCGACCACGAAGTCGCTGAGAAGCGTGCCGCGGCCGAACGTGACATCGCCAAGCTCCGCACGAGCACCGAACGTGAGGTCGCGCAGCTGCGCGCGTCTACCAAACGCGAGCGGGACGAGATCCTCACCACCGCCAAGCGCCAGGCCGACGAGATGCGGGCACAGGCGCAGCGGATCCTTGAGGAGAGCGAGGCACAGCGGGCCCAGGCCGAGGCCGAGTTCGAGATCCAGCTCGCCTCTCACCGCGAGGAGGCGGAGCGGCAGGAAGCCGAACGGCTCGCCGCGGCGCAGGCCGCCACGCAGAAGCTGGTCAGGGAGGCCGAGCAGCGTGCGGCGACGGCGGAACAGCGCGCCGGCAAGGCCAGCGCCCAGGCGGAGCAGACCAGGCAGGAGGCCGAACAGCACGCCAAGCAGCTTGTTGCCAACGCAAAGCGGAACGCCGACCAGGTTCTCGGCCAAGCCAAGTCGCAAGCAAATCAGCACCTGGCCGACGCCAAGGCCGAAGCCGAACGGCACCGCGCCGCGGCACAGCGCCACGTGGACGACCTGACCAGGCAGAAGGACAGCATCCAAGGTCATCTGGCGCAGCTGCGCCAACTGCTCGGCGCGCAGATGCCCGGACTGGAAGGCGCACTGGAGCCCGGCCAGGCCAAGCCGGCGATCGGCGGCAGCCAGCAGGGTCCGTCGGCCAGCGCGCACCCGCAGGCTCAGCCCCAGCAGCTCCGCGAGGTGCAGCAGCCGCCGAGGCAGGGCGGCCAGCAGCCGCCGCAGAAACAGCCGGTCCCCGCGCAGGCGAAGCCGGGTGCCAAGAGCGGCCAGGCCAAGGACGAAGAATGGTGGACCGAGTAACCGCAGGGGCTCCCGGGGCTCGCCCTGCCGGCTGTTCAGCCTTACGATCTTGTCCCAGCCTGGCAGCCGGCGCGGCCAATGCCCCGCGACGCACCCGTTATCAGCGCGGCCTTCCCGCTCAGGTCGAACAGATTCATGACCGATGCCCCTTCCACTCGGTGGGGAGGGGCCACGCGGCCGGGTTCATCCGCTTCACGATCTCATTGAGCACGATCCGCACCTTGGGCTCCCCCACCCACAGGTGCCTGGCCCCTGGCACGGCCACGACCTCCGCCCCCGGTACCCGGGCGAACCGCCGCCGCGCCTCTTCGGGGCGCAAATAGTCGTCAAGCTCGGGGATCAGTGCGATCAATGGCTTGCCCGAAGCCGCCCAGGCGTCCAGATCAGCATCCGTGGCGCGGCGCAACGGCGGCGAGAGCAGCAGCGCGCCCGCCACCGCGGGCACATTGCCCCACTTCAGAGCCAGTTCGGTGCCGAAGGACCAGCCAAGCAGCCACCGGACGGGCAGCCCGGCGGAGACAGCGTACGCGACCGCGGCCGCCACATCGTGGCGTTCGGGCCCGCCGCCGCCAAACTCCCCCTCGCTGGTGCCATGATCCGACGCGGTGCCGCGCGTGTTGAACCGCAATACCGCCAGATCCGCCAGGGCTGGCAGCCGGTTCGCCGCCTTGCGCAAGATATGGCTGTCCATCATCCCGCCGTGCGTGGGCAGCGGATGCAGGCAGATGAGGGTCGCGACCGGGTCCCGCGTGACCGGCAGCGCGATTTCACCGACCAGGTCCAGCCCGTCCTCGCTGTGCAAGGTGACAGGCGTCCGACGGGCCGGAAGCAACGTGGACGCCCGGATATCCGTAGCGGGGTTGGTCATCCGAGCCTCCCTGGTCACATTGTCCGTGCGGCCTGCGGGCGTCATCCCGGCGACCCGGCCGCCGTCCCGCGCACCACGCCGCTCACCACGCCGGCCGCCATCCCGCGCACCACGCCGCTCACCGTGCCGGCCGCCATCCCGCTCACCACGCCGCTCACCGTGCCGGCCGCCGTCCCGCTCACCACGCCGGCCACCATCCCGCGCACCACGCCGACTACCCTCCCGCTCGCCGCGCCGGCCGCCGGTCCAGCCGCCGCTGCCAGCAGGGCCGGTGCCAGTGCCTGCGCTCGCCGACCCCACCATTTATCCCGAACGGCCGCGGGTCGGCGGGCCACGCCACGATGTGCGGCGTTCCGACTGGTATCTCCTGGTCACAGCCGGGGCAACGGTAGGTCTTGGTGGCCGCAGCGCCCGACACCTGGCGGACCACCCAGTCCCCGTCCGGCGAGGACTCGATCCGCTCGGCGGGAGCAGGCCGCGCCGTGGCCGGCCCGCGGCGAATCCGGCGGGGGCTCACAGCCCCGCCTCATCCACCTGGGCATAACCGCGCCCGCTGCTGGTCACCCATACATTGTGCGGTCAGATCGGGACGGCGTGAGCCATGATCCCTACGTGCCGCAGTGCCGCGCGGCGGCGGCCGCCGCTGCCTGGGGGCAGGATCCGTGGTAGCCCGCGTTTCCCTGGTCGCAGTGGTTCTCCGCACGTCAATATGACGTAAAGATTCGATCGTGATCAAGAGACTGGTTGGCGGAAATTACCGGAAATGGCGGCGATTAGGCGTAGGACTGGTCCGCGGGGTGGAAGGGCAGGCCGGCGGCCGCTTGCTCGGCCAGCAACGGATCCGGCCCGAAGGCCGGGTCGCGCCAGCACTCGTATATCGCGGCGAGGCCGGCCAGAACCACATCGGGCCCGATGTCGTCGATCATTTGCAGTGGCCCGCGCGGGTAGCGGCAGCCGAGTGTCATCGCCGCATCGATGTCCGTGGCGCTCGCGTATCCTTCCCCGAGCATCCGGACGGCGTCGTTCAGATGCGGGAACAGCAGGGCGGCAACCAGGAAGCCGGGCCGGTCCGGTGAGTACAAGGGAACCCTGCCAAGATGCCTCGCGAGCGCGTCTGCACGTGCCAGCGCCGCTGGCGACGAGAGTGTGGTCCGCACGATCTCGGCTACGCGCTCGCCGGACAGGTGCAGGCCGACCGTGTCGGCCGGCCTGCCTCCTGCGATCGCGTCAACCCGTACCCGCGGCCGGTCCGGCGCGGCCGCCACCACGACGAGATCGCTCTCCGTCGCCGTCGGACCGGTCATCGCGATCCCCGCCTCGGTTAGCGCCGCGGACAGCGCCGCCGCGGGTTTGCCTGCTTGGTCATCGTGCATGATGAGTGCCACCGTGTGCGGCGGAGCTTGTTCCCCGGAGCCGTGCGGGAGAGGGGTTGAATCCTTCACCCGCGGCTCCGCAGGCCCGTATGGGTACAGTCCACGCCCGCTCTTCCTGCCGGTCATGCCGGCCGTGACGAGGCGCCGTAGCAACGGCGCGGGCATACGGCGCTGGCCGCCGAACTCGGCGTACAGGACCTCGAGCACCGACAGCGCCGAGTCCAGGCCCATCAGGTCCAGCAGCGTGAGCGGGCCCATCGGCAGGCCAATGCCAGACTTCGCCGCCTCGTCGATGTCCTCCGGGCTGGCATATCCGCTCTCGAGCAACCGCACGGCATGGTTCAGGTATGGCAGCAACAGCGCGTTCACCAAGAAGCCGGCCCGGTCGCCGACCGTTACCGGCGTCTTGCCGAGCCCACGCATCTGCCTGGCCGCCGCGTCGACCACCCAGGAGTCGGTCAGCACGGTGGTGACAACCTCGACCAGATGCATCACGGGGGCCGGGTTGAAGAAGTGCAGGCCGAGAACGCGGCCCGGCCGGGACGTCCCCACGGCAATCTCGGTCACCGACAGCGACGACGTGTTGGTCGCCAGGATCGCCCCAGGGCGGCAAACCTGGTCAAGCTCGGCGAACACGCGGCGCTTGAGGTCCATCTGCTCCGGCACGGCCTCGATGACAAGGCCGGCGTGCGCCGCGTCGGCGAGATCAGTGCTCGGCGTCACCCGGTCGAGGATCGCCCGCTTGCCCTCGGTGTCGAACTGGCCGCGCCGGACCGCGCGGCCGAGCGAGCCGTCCAGGCTGGCCATGCCGGCCGCGAGCGCCTCGCGCCCCACCTCGATGGCGGTCACGCCGACCCCACTCCGCGCGAACACCTCGGCGATCGCGGCTCCCATCGTGCCGAACCCGATCACCGCCACGTCGCGAATTTCCATACCGGACGAGATTACCTGCCGCGTCCCGCGCGCTATCGTTGCGGTGGGCTTGCTCAGAAGAGGGTCAGGCCGCCGCGGTCGACACCCCGGAGCGCGTCGTAATCGACCGTCACGCATCGGATTCCGCGATCTTCTGCCAGCACCCGTGCCTGCGGCTTGATCTCCTGCGCCGCGAAGATGCCGCTCACCGGAGCGAGCAGCGGGTCGCGATTAAGCAGCTCCAGGTACCTGGTGAGCTGTTCAACACCATCGATTTCGCCGCGCCGCTTGATCTCCACGGCCACGGGACGGCTCGCGGCGTCGCGGCAGAGCATGTCGACCGGGCCGATGGCGGTGGGATATTCGCGGCGAACAAGCGTGAAGCCAGCGCCAAGCGCTGCCGGGCTGCCGGCGAGTAGCTCCTGAAGATGCGCCTCGACGCCATCCTTGACCAGGCCAGGATCCACGCCAAGCTCGTGCCTCGAGTCGTGCAGCACCTCTTCAATGGTGATCACCAGCTGCTCGCCCGCCTTGTTGGTGACCGTCCAAGCGCCGTGCCCCTCCCTGAGGGTGCACGGCGGGCTCATCCAGTTCAACGGCTTGTACGCCCGATCGTCGGCATGGATCGACACCGACCCGTCCGCCTTGAGCAGGAGCAACCGGCGGGCGCTGGGCAGGTGAGCGGTCAGCCGGCCAACGTAGTCGACACTGCACCGCGCGATAAGAAGCCGCACGGCTCCTACCGTAGTGGAAGGTCGCGTCGCACCGGCGATCGCGGCGTGGCGCCCTCACGATCCCGGGGCCGGGCCGAACAGGTGCGCGTTGACCTCGCGCACGCGATCGGCAAGCTCGGGAACCTCGGTGATGGCGACCCCGGCCGTGGCGAGGATTTCGGCCCCCTGACAATCGGCGAACAGGGCCGGCTCACGCCAGGCAAAGACGACGCGCTGGATCCCGGCCGCCAGGATCAGCTCGGTGCAGGTTGGCGACCGCGACGAGCGAGCGCTGCACGGCTCGAGGGAACTGTACAGGGTCGTAGCCGCCAGTCCGCGCGCGCCGATCTGACCGGCGGACGCCTTGCGCAGCGCCACCTCCTCCGCGTGGTCGCTGCCGTCGCGCTCGCGCGAATAGCCGGTGGCGACGACGTCTCCACCGGCGTCCACGATGACCGCTCCGACCGAGTACGCGCGCGGCGAGGGCGGGCAGCGGCGGGAGATCTCGATCGCCTCACGCACCCAGCGCAGGTCCGCGCCACGTGGGCCGAGCAGGTAACGCAGCAGCACCACGTCGCCGAGCCGCCGGACCTCGGCCAGCGTCATCCCGTTGGCCGCGTTGTGCGGATACGCGGCCGGGCCCGCGAAGCGCGGAGCCGCCGGGTCGCCGACGAAGAACGGGGCGACGACCAGCTGAAGCTCATCGGCGAGCCCGGCCGCCAGGAACTGCGTGAGCAGGCTTGCGCCACCCTCGACCATCAACCGCCCGACGCGGCGTGCTGCGAGGTCAGCGAGGACAGCGTGCGGCGTGGGCCGCTCGCCCGCGTCAATAACTGTGGCGGCACCGACCAGACGGGTCCGGGTCGCGGCAACCACGGGTGTGGCGCAGTAGACGAGCTTCTCCCCGTCGCCAGCGGCGAAGAAATTGGCGGCCGGATCCAGGTTCCCTCTCGCGGTCAGCGTCACCTTGGCCGGACCGGGCGGCAGCCCGCGCGCCTCGCGCGCGTCGCGGCGTGCTCGTGAACGCACGAGCAACCGTGGATTGTCGCTGCGGATCGTGCCCGCACCGACGAAGATCGCGTCCACACCGGCCCGGACGTCGTCCACTCGATCCGCATCGGCCTCGTTGGACAGCACGAGCCTGGACGCGCTGGCGTCATCGAGGTAGCCGTCCACCGACACGGCGCAGCTGAGCAGCACAAAAGGTAGTCCGGTCACAGGGTTGCTAAGCTTACCCGCGCGCAGCGGCGTGGCATGCGGCTGCTACCCACACTGGCCTGCAGGCCTTCGATCCCGCGGACGCGCAGCTCAGAGTTGACCATGTTGGTGATCCTTGCGGGCCGCTGGGCGCGAGTCACCGCCCATCGCCCACGTGCCGGCCAGATGGTAAAGCGGGCCGGGATCACGGCGGACGAATTCACGGAACTCGTCCTCGGTCCGTGCGTCGTCGCCGGGCGCCAGCTCACCGGATTTGCCCCAAACCGGGGGCTGACCTCGCGATGATCTCGCCTGGAGGTCCGTCCGCCTTGCCAGCGAGGCTGGCTTTCATGATCCCGTTCGTTTTTTGAATTATTTTAACAAAAATGACCGGGATCATGAAAACGCCGCATCCGGGAGCTGAGTCGATGAGCCGTGCTGCGGAAAGGCGTCCGGTGCGTAGACATCCCCGGCATGAACGGCAGAGCGCGCTCCCGGCATTGCGGCCGGGAGCGCGCTCTCCCCCCCAAAACTCCGGTGTCCGACGGGCCCCCGAGATCCGCCGGACACCGGACGCAGGCCATCGCACGCCCCGGGACGCCGAGTGAATGACCTCGGGTGTGCCCAGTGCCCGGGGTGCCCATATCTCCGGGCTCCTCGCGTGGCCAGGTCTTCATTCTTGTCTTGTCCCGTCGGCTCATGGTGATACCAAGACCCGCGACCAACGGTTGCTAACAGTTATCCCAACACACCATCACTGTTCGAGTTCATACGATGCCACATCGTGATGAGGATGTGAATACCCCAGGTCAGAATAGTGATCGTCCTCAATGCAGAACACGTCAGCGAGAGGGAACTTGCCGCATTTGTGGCCCTGACAGCAACGCTGGTCGAGGTTCGTAACAATATGTAGTTGTCCTTGCCGCCTGTCGCCCGGCGTGCTGGCCCCGTCTGGCTGGCCCCGTCTGGCTGGCCCCGGCGTGCTGGCCCCGTCTGGCTGGCCCCGTCTGGCTGACCCCCGTCTGGCTGACCCCGTCTGGCCAGCCCGCCTCCCTGGCACGCGCGGCTGGCACGCGCGGCTGGCACCGCGTGGCTGGCACCGCGTGGCTGGCACCGCGTGGCTGGCCAAGCGCACGGGATCGTAGGCTGAGTCGCATGGCCCGCAACCGCAAGGACACCCCTGTCGTGCTGTCCCGCATCTACACCCGCACTGGTGACGGCGGCTTGACCAGGCTCGGCGACATGAGCGAGGTGGCCAAGACCGATCCCCGGCTGGTGGCTTACGCCGACGTGGACGAGGCGAACTGCGCGGTCGGCGCCGCGATCGCGATCGGGCAGCTGGATGCGGGTGTCGCGGCGGTGCTCACCCGGGTCCAGAACGAGCTTTTTGACGTGGGCGCCGACCTGTGCAAACCGATCAGGGCCGAGGAGGGCGAGCCGGAAACGGCCGGAGCGGCTGGCGGATCCGGCAATGAACTGCGGATCACCGAGGACTACATCACGAGGCTGGAGGCCGAGTGCGATCGATACAACCAGGAACTGGAGGTCCTTCGCAGCTTCGTGCTGCCGGGCGGGACACCCGGTGCCGCCCTGCTGCACATGGCGCGGGCAGTGACCCGCCGGGCGGAGCGCAGCGCCTGGGCAGCGCTCGCCGCACTCGGCGGCTCGGTTAACCCGCTGACCGCCCGCTACCTGAACCGGCTGTCGGATCTGCTTTTCATCCTGGCCCGCCACGCGAACAGTGAGCGCGGGGACGTGCTGTGGAAGCCCGGCGGCGAACGATGAGCCCGGGTCAGGCGATCTGATCCAGGTGTGAGCCAGGCGGCGCGGCCTCAAGCCAGGCGAGGAAGCCCGTCAGAGCATCCTGGCCCATGGCGAGCTCAACAGCCTCCGCGTGCGGCCCATCCCTGCACTCGATGATGACTGCCTCGCCGCCAAAACTCACCGCCTCCGCGGGATCCGGGCGTCGGCGTGCGGCCACGATCAGATTCCGCCGGACCAGCACCACGTCCGGCCGGAGCAGCACACCGAAGACCTGGTGCCAGCGCAGTTCGTCAAGCCGATAGCGGGCCACGCCAAGACGCCAGGACTGCCAGGAGCCGTCCGCCGCCTTCAGCCGCAAACCGCAGTCGACCGTTCCCCCGCCGCGCTCGAGCATAACCCGGCGCAGCGCGATGCCGATCCCGGCGAGCACGATGAGCAGAAGGAAAGCGGCGAAGACACCGGCCGCGTCGAGCGCCAGCGCCCCGCCCACTCCCGGCGGCCCTTGTCAGTCTGACTGCCCAGCCGCCCGCAGGAGTGCCCGGGCGTATACCACGCCAGATGGCTCCGCGGCGGCCGTGGGTGCCACGGTACCTGATTCCGCCTGCAAGCGGTCCAACTCGGACCGCACAGCCTGCACGTCCACCTCGCTGCCGAGGTCGGCCTCCGCCGCGAGTACCGATACCCGGTCATCCGCGACCGAAAGGAACCCGCCGGTGACCGCGGCGACCACGTCGTCTTCTTCGGTCTGCAGGATCCGCACCAGGCTTCCCGGTGTCAGGACACCGATCACCGGCGCATGACCGGTCAGGATGCCGATGTCGCCATCGATCGTCTTGGCGATCACGAGGCCGGCGCTACCTGACCAGATCTCCCGCTCGGGTGTCACCAGCGCGACAAGTAGCGTCACGGCCGCACCCCCTCGCCCGCAGCTCCCCCGCCGGATCGCCTGCTCACGCCTTGTTCAGCTCCTCGGCCTTCTTCTCCACGTCCTCAATGCCGCCGCACATGAAGAAGGCCTGCTCGGGGATATGGTCGTAGCTGCCTTCGCAGAGCGCCTTGAACGAGGAGATCGTCTCCTCCAGCGGCACGAACGCGCCGGGGATGCCGGTGAACTGCTCGGCGACAAACATCGGATGGGACAGGAACCGCTCGATCCGCCGCGCCCGCTGGACCAGGATCTTGTCCTCCTCTGACAGCTCGTCGATGCCGAGGATGGCGATGATGTCCTGCAATTCCTTGTACCGCTGGAGGATCCGCTGTACGTCGCGCGCGACGTCGTAGTGCTCCTGCCCGACGTACTTCGCATCCAGGATCCGCGACGTCGAGTCGAGCGGGTCCACCGCCGGGTAGATGCCCTTCTCCGTGATTGCCCTGGAAAGCACCGTGGTGGCGTCAAGGTGGGCAAATGTGGTGTGCGGCGCCGGGTCGGTAATGTCGTCCGCCGGCACGTAGATCGCCTGCATCGAGGTGATCGAGTGGCCGCGAGTCGAGGTGATCCGCTCCTGAAGCTCGCCCATCTCGTCCGCGAGGGTGGGCTGGTACCCGACGGCCGACGGCATCCGGCCGAGCAGCGTGGACACCTCGGAACCCGCCTGCGTGAACCGGAAGATGTTGTCGATGAACAGCAGCACGTCCTGCCCCTGCACATCGCGGAAGTACTCGGCCATGGTCAGGGCGCTCAGGCCAACCCGCAGCCGGGTACCTGGCGGCTCGTCCATCTGACCGAACACCAGCGCGGTGTCGGCGATGACGCCCGTCTCCGTCATCTCAAGGAGCAGGTCGTTGCCCTCGCGGGTTCGTTCACCCACCCCGGCGAACACAGAGACGCCGCCGAAGTTCTTGGCCACGCGGTGGATCATTTCCTGGATCAGCACCGTCTTACCGACGCCGGCACCGCCGAACAGGCCGATCTTCCCGCCGCGGACGTAGGGCGTCAGCAGGTCGATGACCTTGATGCCGGTGGGGAACATCTCGGTCCTGGGTTCGAGCTGGTCGAAGGTCGGCGGTGGCCGGTGGATCGCCCACCGCTCGGTGACGTCCAGGGACGCGGTCGGCACATCGAGTGTCTCACCCAGCGTATTGAACACGTGGCCCTTGGTGATATCACCGACAGGGACCGAGATAGCCGCCCCAGTGTCGGTCACCGGGGCCCCGCGGACAAGGCCATCCGTCGGCTGCATGGAGATGGCGCGCGCCATGCTGTCGCCGATATGCAGCGCCACCTCCAGGGTAAGCGTCCTGGTCACATCGCCGAGCGTGACATCCACGTGCAGCGCGTCGTAAATGTCGGGCATCCGGTCGCCGGAGAATTCCACGTCGACGACGGGACCGGTGACCCGCGCGACGCGGCCGATCCCTGCGGTAGTGGCGGCACCGCCCTTAGCGGCTGGATTCTCGACGGTCGCTGTCATGACTCTCATTCACTCCCTGAGGTCGCCTCGGCGAGCGCGTTCGCACCGCCGACGATCTCGCTGATTTCCTGGGTGATTTCGCTCTGACGAGCCTGGTTCCCCACACGGGTCAGCTCCTCGAGGAGCTCGTTCGCGTTGTCGGTCGCCGACTTCATCGCGCGGCGCCGGGACGCGTGCTCGGACGCCGCCGCTTCGAGCAGCGCGTAATAGAGTCGGCTCTCCACGTACGCGGGAAGCAGCGCGTCGAGCACCGCCGCGGGCGACGGCTCGAATTCGTACACCGGCACCGGCCCCTCGGGCGGCAGCTCGGTGGTCTCCTCAATTTCGAGCGGCAAAATCCGGCGCGCCTGCGGAGTCTGGGTGAGCATCGAGACGAACTCGGTGTACACGAGATGGATCTCATCGACACCGCCCTCCGACGCTGGCGATCCAAACGCCGCGAGCAATTCGGCGGTGATCTGCCGCGCGTGCTCGGGTCTCGGATTGTCGGAAAATCCATCCCATTCCGCTGCCATGTCGCGCTCACGGAACCTGTGCCAGACGACACCCTTGTTGCCGACCACGAACATCACGGGCTCCACCCCCTGCTCCCGCAGCAGCCCGGCGAGAGCCTGCGTTTCGCGCAGCACGTTGGCGTTGTACCCGCCGCAGAAGCCACGGTCGCTGGTAAGCAGCAGGATCGCGGAGCGTGAGGGGTTCGCTGGCTCGGTCGTAAGCGGGTGGTTGATCGCGTGTGACCGGCTGACCACCGCCTCGACCGCGCGTGTGATCTCCCGCGCGTAGGGACCTGCGGCGTGTACCCGCTGCTGCGCCTTGAGAATCCGCGACGTCGCGATCATCTCCTGGGCACGAGTGATCTTTGCGGTGGACTTGATCGACCGGATCCGGCGGCGGATCGCGCGAAGCTGTGCTCCCATCCCCGCCGTCTACTCCCGCTCGACCTTGGGTGGCACGTAACGGGTGATCTTCTCTTGGCCGACGTCCTCTTCCCCCAGCGCGTCGACCGGGACCTCCTTCACCAGCAATTCGCCCGAACTCGTCTCGAAGGTCCTCTTGAAGTCATCCATCACCTCCTTGAGCGCGGTAATCGTATCTTCTGAAAGGTCTCCGGTCTCCCTGATGGCGTCGTAGATGCCGGGCCGTACCCGCTGCACGTGATCGAGGAACTCGGCCTCGAACCTGCTGATGTCCTCTACCGGCACCTCATCCACGTGCCCGGTGTTACCGGCCCAGACGGAGACCACCTCGCGCTCCACCGGGAACGGGCTGTACTGAGGCTGCTTGAGCAGTTCGACGAGCCGGGCACCCCGGTCAAGCTGGGCGCGGGAAGTGGCGTCCAGGTCCGAGGCGAACGCCGCGAAAGCCTCCAGGTCGCGGAACTGTGACAGTCCGAGCCGCAGCGTACCGGCAACCTTCTTCATCGCCTTCACCTGAGCATTCCCGCCCACCCTCGAAACCGAGATGCCGACGTTGATGGCTGGCCGGACGCCGGAGTTGAACAGGTCTGTCTCCAGGAAGATCTGGCCGTCCGTGATCGAGATGACGTTCGTCGGGATATAGGCCGAGACGTCGTTGCCCTTGGTCTCGACGATCGGCAGCCCGGTCATCGACCCTGCGCCCAAGTCGTCGGAGAGCTTCGCACACCGCTCCAGGAGCCGTGAGTGCAGATAGAAGACGTCGCCGGGGTAGGCCTCACGGCCTGGTGGGCGGCGCAGCAGCAGCGAGATCGTGCGGTACGCCTCGGCCTGCTTGGACAGGTCATCGAAGACGATCAGCACATGCTTTCCCGCGTACATCCAGTGCTGGCCGATCGCCGAGCCGGTGTACGGGGCGAGGTACTTGAAGCCGGACGGGTCCGACGCGGGCGCGGCGACGATCGTCGTGAAGTCCATGGCCCCAGCGTCCTCGAGGGACCGACGCACCTGGGCGATTGTCGAACCCTTCTGGCCGACCGCGACGTACACGCATCTGACCTGGCGCTGCGGATCGCCGGACGTCCAGTTGTCCCGCTGATTAATGATCGTGTCGACGGCGACCGCGGTCTTGCCCGTCTGCCGGTCACCGATGATCAGCTGGCGCTGACCCCGGCCGATCGGCGTCATCGCGTCGATCGCCTTGATGCCGCTCTGCAGTGGTTCCTTCACTGGCTGGCGATGCACCACACTTGGTGCCTGCACCTCGAGCGGCCGCAGCTCAGTCGCGACGATCTCACCCTGGCCGTCCATCGGATCGCCCAGCGGGTTCACCACCCGGCCGAGGAACCCATCGCCGACGGGAACGGACAGGACCTCGCCGGTGCGGCGGACGGGCTGCCCTTCGTCGATCCCGCTGTAGTCGCCGAGGATGACCACGCCAATCTCGCGCACGTCCAGGTTCAGCGCGAGACCGCGGGTGCCGTCTTCGAACTCGAGGAGCTCGTTGGCCATGGCCGAGGGCAGCCCCTCGACCCGGGCGATGCCGTCGCCACACTCGGCGACCGTGCCAATCTCCTCGCGCGTGGCAGCGTCCGGCTCATATGCCTGAACGAAGCGCTCGAGCGCATCGCGGATTTCCTCGGGCCGGATCGTCAGCTCCGCCATCTTCCCTATCTCTCTCTCCGTCAGTCGGACCGCATGTGCTTCGAGTTACGTCAGGCCACGAGCCGACGCCGCACGGCCGCCACCCTGCTCGCCACCGTGCCATCGATCACCTCATCGCCCACCTGGACCGACAGGCCGCCGATGACGCCCGGATCGATTACCACATTGAGGTGCACCTCGTGACCGTACGCGCCAGCAAGCGCCGCGGCGAGCCTGGCGCGCTGGTCCGCGCTGAGCTCGGTGGCGGTCCGCACCACGGCCACCAGGCGCTCACGCCACTGCGCCGCGAGCCGCGCGTACTCCTCAAGGTTCGCGTCCAGGCTACGCCCACGTGGATGCTCCGCCGCCTCGCTGATGAGCCGCTGTGTCACGTCGGTGACCTTGCCCTCGAGCAGCCAGGAGATCAGGTCGTGCTTACGCTCCGGCGGCAGCAGCGGGTTCGATAGCGCTATCCGCAACTCAGGCTGCGCCGCCACCACCCGGCTGAACCTGAAAAGCTCGTCCTCCAGGTCATCCAGCTTGCGCTCCGCATCGGCCGCGGTAACCAGGGCGATGACGGCGAGCTGCGCCAGCGCGTCGGCGAGTTCGCGCGGACTCGACCACCGAAGCCGAACGGCTGCCGCGGTGAACTTTGCCGCGGCAGGTGAGACCTTGCCAGCGAGCAGGGCACCCGCAACGGCGGCTTTCTCGTCACCCGGCTTCGCGGGGTCAGCAAGGGCACGCCGGAGCGCGTGCTCGCGATCAAGCAAATGCACCACGGCGAACAGGTCGCCGCCAACCACCAACGCCATGCGGCCCCGGGCGACCGACCCGGAGAGGACCGCCGCTAGGTGCTGCGTCGCCTCGGTCAGGGATGCTCTGCTCGCTCCCCTCAACTCAATCGCCTCCCTCGCGGGCGGCCGACCCCAGAGGGCCCACTAACAGGTTCCCGCGTCCGTCGCAGAATGGTCAAGCCCGGTATAAGCCTCATCTGCGGAGCTCCGCCGCACCAGACTCGCGCTCGATCTCGTCGAGGAAACGGTCCACGACCCGGCTCCGCCGGGTCTCGTCCGCGAGCGACTCGCCAACGATGCGGCTCGCAAGCTCGGTAGCGAGCGCACCTACGTCGGCGCGGAGCGTGGTGAGCGCCTGCTGGCGCTCAACGTCGATCTGCGTCTGAGCGGCCTCAACCAAACGCCGTGCCTCGGTCCGGGCCTCCTCGCGCATTTCGACGATGATCTGTGCGCCCTCTTCCCTCGCCTGCTCGCGCAGCCGCGCGGCCTCCTGTCGCGCCTCGGCGATCCGTGCCCGGTACTCGTCGAGCGTGCTCTGTGCCTCGCGCTGCAGGTCTTCTGCCCGCTGCAGGCCGCCCTCGATGGCGTCGGTGCGCTCGGCAAGGGTCGTCTGAATCTTTGGCAGCAAGATTTTGCCGAGCACGCCGAAGACGATGAAGAACGCGATCGCTCCGATGATCAGCTCGGTGAGGGAGGGAAGCAGCGGGTCCTGCGAACCGGCCGCGAGGAGATGTGTCGTCACGGTACGGTAACCTCTCGGGCGGTGTTCACTTGTAGATAAAACCGACAACGAGACCGATCAGCGCGAGCGCCTCGGCCAGCGCGAAGCCGACCCACATATTCTGGCGGATCATGCCGGCCGCCTCGGGCTGGCGTGCCATCGCCTCCATGGCGTGCCCGAAGACCAGTCCGATGCCGACGCCAGGGCCGATCGCGGCGAGGCCGTAGGCGAGCGCGCCCGAGTTGAGGGTGATGGAGTTCGCGGCCAAAATTCCACTGGTTACGACCGACATTTATGTGCTCCTTTCGGTGACGTTGACCGTCAAGTCCGTGACGGCCCAGACGTCTCGTTTGGCTAGTGCCCCGGCTCCAGCGATCCCGCTATGTAGGTTGCCGTGAGCGTGGTGAAGATGAAGGCCTGCAGCGCCTGAATCAGCAGCTCGAACGCGGTAAGGATGATCACCAAGAGGAACGAGGTGGCAGCGAAGATCAGGCCGACGCTGAGGCTGGCCAGGTACCAGGTCGCGAACGTGAAGACAAGTAGCAGGATGGTCCCGGCGAACATGTTCGCGAACAACCGGACGCCCAGCGTGAAGGGCCGGATCAGGATGTTCGAGAACAGTTCGACCGGCACGAGGAGCGGCAGGATCCACCAGGGCACGTCGCCGGGGATCGCGAGGTTCCTGATAAATGGGCGGAAACCCTGGTGCTTGAAACCGAGAAACATGTAGGTAACCCACACGATAAGAACCAGGGACCATGGATAGCCGATACGGGACGCCACGGGGAACTGAGCGACCGGGATGATCTCCATGATGTTCATGGCCCAGATGAAGAAGAAGAGCGAAGTAAGGAAGGGAAGGAAATTGTCGCCCTTCTTCCCGATCGCCGGACGGAGAATCTGGTCTCTGACGAACAGCAACCCGACCTCGCCGACGTTCTGTACGCCACGCGGCACCAGCCTCGGCTTCCTGAAAGCCGCCCAGAAGAAGATCAGCACTACTGCCGCGCAGACCAGAGCCAGCAGCATCGGCTTGGTGAAAGCTATGCCGCCGATGGTCACGATCGGCTTGAAGTTGAAGTCATCGAGAGATGGCGCCGGATAGCCGCATCCAGAGAAGATGTGGCAGCCGCTCGCCACGGTTACCGGTACTACCTCAGTCATTAGCCACTCCTGCATTCTCTTCCAGCATCAGCGGCCGACGCATGGGAGCCGGGCCGCAGGCGGCGCGCGCCGTGGCGGTCCGGCCAGGCCAGCACGTCAGGACCTGCCGTAGCGCAAGATGATCAAGGTGAGTGCGAGGCCCAGCCCGGCCAGCAGCCCAACGGGAAAAAACACCGCGGAATAGCCCGTCCACCGCCCGATCAGCCAGCCAATGCCGCCATAGACGGCCATGCCAGCCACCATGTAGCTGATGATCGACCAGCCCGGGGTCGCCTCGCCACCGGATTGGTCCCCGGCACTGGGCTGACCGGCACTGGGCTGACCGGCACTGGGCTGACCGGCACTGGGCTGACCGGCACTGGGCTGACCGGCACTGGGCTGACCGGCACTGGGCTGACCGGCACTGGGCTGACCGGCACTGGGACCGCCCGCGGGGGTTCGCGCGACTCCAAGCCACCCGCGCTTGCGCGTCATGGGTGGCCGCGCCGTGTACTGTTTGGCGCCGTGTTGCCCGGGGCCCGGCTGTTCCTCGCCGTGCTGGCTGGGACCCGGTTGCCCGGGACCCAGTGGTTCCTCGCCGTGCCGGCTGGGACCCGGTTGGCGGGGACCCGGTTGCCCGGGACCCAGTGGTTCCTCGGCGTGCTGGCCGGGACCCAGTTGGCAGGGACCCGGTTGACGGGGACCCGGTTGCCCGGGACCCTGCTGCGGCGGGCTCTGGTGCTGAGTGCCCTGCTGCCGCACGTCCTGAGTGGCGCCGAGGCGTTGCGCGGCCCATGATGGCTCCATGTTTCCCAGGTCGCCCGGCCATCGCTGCGATCGCGGCACGCGGTCCTTCCCGCTCATGTCGCGGGAAATAGTAACAGGCAAGGAAGCAGCGAAGCGAGCCGGCCCACGGGCAGTCCAGGACGCTCACGATTACGGCTCTCCGCCCGCTTGGCGCGCCCCCGGCGCGGTGGTTGCCCCGTGCGCCTTAGGCGCGGTGCTCGCCCCGTGCGCCTTAGGCGCGGTGCTTTCCCTGCCCGGCGCCGCGGCGCTCTTCTCGGGCACAACGTAGGGGACCCTGCGGCGCGCCAGGGTGGCGACCTGCCCGCCGCTCCAGACCAGGATGCAGGCGATCGCCGTCACCCCGAAGAACTTCGTATTGAACACGGTCGTGTTCTGCAATGCGGCGACGAGGATCACGACCGCGAGGATCTTCACCACGTAGGTGCCGAGGGCGGTCGCTGTCATGGCGGTGGGACCCCACCGCCCGGCGAAGCTGACCGCGACCACGCTCAAAGAGAAAAAGACCGTGACGAGCGTCACGCCGCATACGGCGCCAAGAACGCCCTTGCCGCCATCGAGGATGGCTCCTATGACGACCAGGATGACCCCGGCGATCGCCGTAGCCACGGCCGATCGGATGAGGATCCGGGCGTCATGGGCCAGCATCGTCGCGGCTCCGGTTTGGTAGGCCAGCTGGGTCGCGGTGGGGTATCCCCAGCACGGCCGTCGCTTGCCGTTTATGCAGGCGGCGGCTGTTCGTGAAAGGTATCACAAGCTCTTGGTAAGACCTTTGCCCGAGGTACCCGCTGCGCTCGCCCCATCCGCGGACGGGGGGCTACTGCCCGGTTGCCCGGCGCGCGGCGCCTGCCGTGGCAAGGGTGCAGGGCGGGCGCGGCCATTGACGTGTGCATGCGAACTGGCGTCGTCAGGCGCCGCAATGGTGTCGTCTTGCTGCGGAAATCCGTTCGCCCGTGGCAAAGGAGCGCCGACAGCCGACGGCGCGTGGATGGGTCGTGGCGATTGTTGCCCTGGTTCACCCATCCGCGACCAGCAGGCCTGGGACGGAGGAAAAAAGTCCGCTCTGGGCGGAAAACCACCGACCCCGTGTGCCGACACGGGACCCGGTCCGGCATCCTCGCCGACGCTCGCGCATGCCCCGTTGCCAGCCGTGGCGCCGACCGGGCCTCCGGCGACAGCGGCACCGGTCCCGGTGCCGGTCACCCCGGCCTCGGAAGATCCAGGCGGCTGTGCCGGACGACGTCGGCTGCGGACCCCGGCCCGCCTGGTATCGGCCTGATGGCGCCCCTCCGGCGGCCTGTGCGCGCGGAGCCACGGCATCGAGACGAGCAGCAGCGCCACCATTCCCCCGACAGTGGCGACGGAAATCACCGCGAGCGCCGACCCGGCGATCGACAACATCACCACGGTGAAGGCGAACAACGACGCCCACAGGTAGAGGATCAGCACGCTCAGACGGTGTGAGTGACCGATGTTGAGCAGCCGGTGATGCACGTGGCCCCGATCAGCGGTGAATACCGACATACCGGCCCTGGCGCGTCTGATCACCGCGAGCAGCAGGTCCACATACGGGATCACCAAGATCGCCACCGGGATCATCAGCGGCAGCACCAGTGGGAAGCGGTTGATCTGCTGCAGCGTCGCCGGGTCCAGATTCGCCGTGCTCGAGATCGTCGCATAGGCGAGCACGAGCCCGATCAGCATGGCCCCCGTATCGCCCATGAAGATGCGGGCCGGATAGAAGTTGTGCGGCAGGAACCCGAGGCACATACCGGTGAGCACCGCCGACACCAGGGCCGGCAAGGACTGGTGCGGCAGGCCGACGACGCGGGTTAGCTCGTACGAGTAGATGAAAAACGCGAATGCGGCGATCCCTACCACGCCTGCCGCGAGCCCGTCGAGGCCGTCGATGAAGTTGACCGCGTTGATGGTCACCACGACAACAAGGATGGTCAGCACGACGCCCTGCCCCGGCGAGAGCGCGAGCACGCTCCCCCTGGGCAGCGGCACCCAGTCCAGTTCGACACCGCCCCAGACGAGGATCCCGCTCGCCGCCACCTGAGCCGCGAGCTTGCTTGTCGCGCTCATCCCCCAGCGGTCGTCAACGAACCCGGTGGCGACGATCAGCCCACCTGCAAGTAGCAAGCTGCCCGGGGCGCCCAGACTTCCCGGGACGTTGAGGTTGCTGGCGAACACCGCCTTCATGTGCGTCAGGTGACTCGCCACAAGCAGTGCCGCGGCGAGCCCACCGTACATGGCAAGCCCGCCAAGCCGCGGCGTCGGAACCGCATGGACGTCCCGGTCGCGGACCTCCGGCAACGCCCTGACCGCGATCGCCAACCTACGCACCAGCGGGGTCAGGACGTAGGTCATCGCGGCCGCGACAAGAAGCGTGAGCAGGTACTCGCGCACAAGGTCAGCCTACGCGCCCGGCGATCAGCTCGGGCCCAACGACGCCAACAACACCGTCCAGCGCGGGGATTCAACGGTATTGACAGGCCCAAACGGCACCGAAAGGCAAATATCACAAACAACCACAAACGCCCGGTGCTAAGCGTGTGATGAAACCCCGTCATCCGGAGGACCAGAATCGTCCCCCGTAATCCCCGTGCTGTCCGGGCCACCGTCTATGGCGTCCGCGCTCCTGCCCGCGCTGCTGTCCGCACGGTTCGTGGTGTCGTCTGCACCGTCCGGACTGTCCGTGCCATCTATGATCGGCGCGACCGTACGGAGCCGTTCAGCAGAAATGGCACCCGCACGCAGCAACCGCGGCACCAGACCGGTCAGATCCACGATCGATGACGGCACCCCGCCCGTTCGCAGCCCACCGTCCAGGTACACCGAGACGCGGTCGCCAAGCTGCGCCTCCGCCTCTGCCACCGTGGTGGCGGCAGGAACTCCGGACCGGTTCGCGCTGCTCACCGCCATCGGGCCGGTCCGCTTCAGCAACTCGAGGGCGACGGCATGCAGCGGCATCCTGACGGCGACGGTACCCTTCGCATCGCCCAGATCCCAGCTGAGCGTGCGGCCAGCGTGGCAGACGAGAGTCAGCGCGCCAGGCCAGAACTCGTCGATCAGATCCTGACCGTGCATACTCAGGTCTTCGACGAGCGCCGCCGCGGCTCGCACCGATCCGACCAGCACGGGCGAGGGCATGTGCCTGCCCCGGCCCTTAGCAATCAGCATTGCGCTCACGGCCGCGGGCATGAACGCATCCGCACCGATCCCGTAGACGGTATCGGTGGGCAGCACGACAAGCTCGCCGCGACCGACCGCGGCGGCAGCCTCCTCGATCCCCGCAGAGCGCTGCGCCGGGTCGGTGCAGTCGAATCGGCGAATCGCTTGGCTCACAGCGGCCCATCCTGCCACGTGACCGTGCCAGGTTCGTACGGTGCGTCATTCTCCGCGGGCGCACGGCGGGCGGTCACGAACCGGTCGCGGCCGGCGAGGTCCCTGTGACCGCGGATGTCACGCCATCCGTTGCTTTCAGGGAAGACCGCGTAGACTGCGGCGCCCTGGGGTGACCCGTGCTCGACGGCGACCAAACCGCCGGGCCGCAGCAGCCGGGCGGCCGTGCGTTCGAGCCGCCTGATGGTGTCCAGCCCGTCATGTCCGCCCCAGAGTGCCGCCGGCGGGTCGTACTCACCAACCTCAGGCGGCACGCTGGAACCGTCGGGGATGTAGGGGGGGTTGCTGATCACGAGATCGGCCGCACCGTCAAGCTCGGGCAGGGCGCCGGCCAGGTCGGCTAGATGCAGGGCGACACGCGGCACAGGCAGGTCCGGTGCCCGGCTTGCCTGGCCAGCCGACCCACCTTCCCAGCTCCTGGCGGACCTGTCCGTGTTCCGCTCTATGTTTCGCTGGGCCCAGGCATGCGCCAGCCGCTGCGCTTCCACCGCGTGCACCCGTGTGCGCGGCACCTCCTGCGCGATGGCGAGCCCGATCGCCCCCGAGCCGGTGCCCAGATCCACCACAACCAGATCGACCGCATCCATCACGCGCAGTTGATCGATCGCCCAGCCCGTCATCACCTCGGTCTCCGGACGGGGCACGAACACGCCGGGACCGACCTCGAGCTCCAGATATCTGAAACATGCCCGCCCGGTGATGTGCTGCAGCGGCTCGCGGGCCTCGCGGCGAGCCACTTCGGCCCAGAACCGCGCGTCGAACTCGGCATCAGGAACGGTATGCAGCGTCCCCCGGGTGACCCCGTGGACGTGGGCGGCGATCTGCTCCGCGTCATGTCGCGGGGAGCCCACACCCGCTGCGGCGAGCCGCTCAGCGGCACGGGTGACCTGGTCGAGGAGCATGCTCACGGCCGGGCGACACCGTGGAGCTGCGCCGCGACGTCAGCGTCGGCGAGCGCCTGGATCACGCCGTCCAAGTCGCCGTCGATCACCTGGTCGAGGTTGTACGCCTTGTAGCCCACCCGATGATCGGAGATGCGGTTCTCCGGGAAGTTGTACGTGCGCACCCGTTCCGAGCGGTCCACCGTACGCACCTGGCTGCGGCGCTCGGCCGCCGCCTGAGCCTCCGCTTCCTGCTGTGCCCCGGCGAGCAGCCGGGCGCGCAGGATTCGCAGTGCCTGTTCCTTGTTCTGAAGCTGGCTTTTCTCGTTCTGGCAGGAGACGACAATTCCGGTGGGAAGGTGCGTGATGCGGACCGCGGAGTCGGTGGTGTTCACGCTCTGACCACCGGGACCCGATGAGCGGAACACGTCTACCCGCAGGTCGTTCTGGTCGATCTGGACCTCCACCTCGTCGGCCTCCGGCAGGACGAGCACGCCAGCGGCGGAGGTGTGAATCCGGCCCTGCGACTCCGTGACAGGCACCCGCTGCACGCGGTGCACGCCTCCCTCATGCTTGAGCCGTGCCCAGACGCCCTCCGCGCCGCCCGCTGCGCTGGCCGCGGCTGCGCTCACCGCAGCCGCCCGGCGGCCGACCTTGACGGCGACGGTTACATCTTTGTAGCCGCCGAGCTCGGATGGTGTGGCGTCGAGGACCTCAGTCTGCCAGCCGCGCCGCTGAGCGTAGCGGAGGTACATCCGCAACAGGTCGCCCGCGAAGAGCGCGGACTCCTCGCCGCCCTCTCCTGCCTTCACCTCGAGAATGACATCTTTGCCGTCGGCAGGATCGCGAGCCACGAGCAGCCGCTGAAGTCTCGTCTCGAGCTCAGCCCTGCGTATGTCCAGCTGCTCCGCCTCGGCCGCAAAGGACGCGTCCTCTGCACCCAGTTCCCTTGCGGCTTCGCCGTCAGCAATCGTCCGTTGCCACTCCTCGTATGCGTGCACTACCGGCGTCAGCTCCGCGTAACGGCGGCCCAGTGCGCGCGCCTTCCCCTGATCCGCGTGCACGGCAGGATCGGCGAGCTCACGCCCCAGGCGTTCAAACTCGCCCACCAGCTCACTGAGCTGGTCAAACACGCTGCCTCCGGTTGCGGTTGTCAATCGTCGGCCCGCCGGTCGGCGGCCGCCGTGTCAATCGTCGGCCCGCCGGTCGGCGGCCGCCAGTCGTGGCCAGGGGCTACGGCCGACACGCGCCTTGAGGCCCGCGTCAGCACGTGACTTCCACCTGGGCGTGGTGCCAGCACCCAACACGCCCGCCCCAGATTCCCGCCACACCGGGGTCCGGCTCCGGCTGGGCCGGGTCCCGCCGGGTCTCCGGTCCAGCTGGTCCGTCCCGCCACGGACCCGGTACCGCCGCCACGCCACTGCGGCAGCGGAGCAGGTCCTTCATGATCCCGGTAACCTCTTGGAAACATTTTCACCAAAGTGCCCGCAATCATCAGGACGCGCGGCCCCAACCGGGCAGCGCACTCCGCCGTGCGGGTTACCCCCAGGGCGCACCGCGCGCCGGTCCGCTACTTGCTGCCGGCGGTCTTCCTGCCGAATCGCCGCTCGAATCGGGCGACCCGGCCACCGGTGTCGAGGATCTTCTGCTTGCCGGTGTAGAACGGGTGGCAGTTCGAGCACAAATCCGCGTGGATCACGCCGTTCTTGGCGGTGCTCCGGGTCGTAAAGGTGTTGCCACAGGTGCAGGTCACCGTGGTGACCACGTACTCAGGGTGAATCTCAGGTTTCACGTCAGACTCCTGGTTCTCACGGTCGCCGGGTCGCCGTGGCTGTGCGCGTAAGGCTTCTGTGTGCATCGGGGCCCGTGCCGGGGCTCCTTCGCCGAGGCTCTGTGAGCATCGAAACTGTGGGCATCCAAGCTATGGGCATCGAACCGTGTGCCTTCCCGCGACACGTCAAGGCGTGAACCGGTACCGCTATCTCGGCCTATCAGTCTGCCAGAGCGTGAAACGCCGCGTGGACGTCCGTAATTCCCGCGCCGGTGCCTGCCGCAAGGGCGAGCTGCCGGGCGCCGGAGTTACGAGCTGATCGTGGTCTTCTGCACCTGGAGCAGGAACTCGGCGTTGCTCTTCGTCTCCCGCATCTTCTCGAGCAGCAGCTCGAGCGCCTGCTGGGTCTCCAGCGCGTGCAGCACCCGGCGGAGCTGCCAGACGACCTTGAGCTCCTCCGGCGACATGAGGATCTCTTCCTTACGGGTGCCGGACGCGTCCACGTCCACCGCGGGGAATATCCGCCTGTCAGCGAGCTCGCGGCGCAGCCGGAGCTCCATGTTGCCGGTCCCCTTGAACTCCTCGAAGATCACCTCATCCATCCGGGAGCCTGTCTCGATGAGCGCCGTCGCCAGGATGGTCAGCGAGCCGCCATTCTCGATGTTGCGTGCCGCGCCGAAGAACCGCTTCGGCGGATACAGCGCGGTGGAGTCGACGCCACCGGACAAGATCCGGCCGCTGGCCGGCGCAGCCAGGTTGTAGGCGCGGCCCAGCCTGGTGATGGAGTCGAGCAGCACAACCACGTCGTGGCCCATCTCGACCAGCCGCTTGGCGCGCTCGATGGCAAGCTCGGCGACCGTCGTGTGGTCCTCGGCCGGCCGGTCAAACGTGGAGTGGATCACCTCACCCTTCACCGAACGCTGCATGTCGGTGACTTCCTCAGGCCGCTCATCCACGAGCACCACCATGAGGTGACACTCCGGGTTGTTCTTAGTAATCGCGTTCGCGATCGCCTGAAGAATCATCGTCTTGCCAGCCTTGGGCGGCGACACGATCAGGCCACGCTGGCCCTTGCCGATCGGGCTGACGAGATCGATGATCCGGGTGGTCAGGCCGAGCGGCTCGGTCTCCAGCCGCAGCCGGTCCTGTGGGTAAAGTGGAACGAGCTTGCTGAAGTCGGGACGCCCGCGCGACTGCTCGGGGTCAAGGCCGTTGACCTTGTCAAGCCGGACAAGTGCGTTGAACTTCTCCCTGCGCTCGCCGTCACGGGGCTGGCGGACCGCACCCTCGATCACGTCGCCCTTGCGCAGGCCGTACTTGCGGACCTGGGAGAGCGACACATAGACGTCACTCGAACCCGGCAGGTAACCGGAGGTGCGCACGAATGCGTAGTTGTCCAGCACGTCAAGAATGCCCGCGATCGGGATGAGCACATCATCCTCGGTCACCACCAGCTCGCCGTCGGGCCTGTCGCGGCGGCGGTTACGGTTGCGGAACCGGTCCCGGTCCCTGCGGCGACCGCGCTGACCGTCGGCGTCGTCATCGGGCCGGCTGGCCTGCTGCTCAGCGCCGCGGCTCACCGCGGCGCTGTTCTGGTCACGGCCCTGCTGGTCACGGCCCTGCTGGTCACGGCCCTGCTGGTCACGGCCCTGCTGGTCACGTCGCTGCGTGTCATCCCGCCGGTTGTTGTTACGCCGCCTGCGGTCACCGCGCTGGTCGTCGCCACGCTGCTCGTCACGCTGGTCGTCGCCACGTGCGTCACCGTCGCCCACATCGGCAGCCCCACCCACGACCTCGCCGACGTGCTCAAAGACGGGGTTGGCGATGTGGGCGGTGTCACCGGCGCCCGCGCCGTCAGCAGCGCGAGCGTTGTCAGCAGCGCCGCCCACAAGTGGGACACCCGGCTGGACGGTCCCTACCTCGCCGGAGCCTGCGGCAGGAGATTCCGCAGCCGCACCACTGACCGTTGTGGAAGCCGCAGGTCCCTGGAGCGCCCCGGCCTGCGCGGTGCCCGGCCCAGCGGTAGCGGATCCGCCCACGCTATCCGCAGCTGGGCTATCCCCGGATGGGCTACCCCCGGCGCTACCCCCAATGGTGGGACCGGCGCCTTCCCCATCCGAACGGGGCCGGTCGAAGCTTAGCTGTTCATCCCCGGCACCTGAACCGGCGCCGTGATCAGCCGACATTGATGTCTCTGGTTGCATAACGTCCTGCTCATCGGGACGGGGGTCGCCGACTCCCGCGGGCGCCCCCCGCATGGCGGAGTTTGAATCGGAAGCGCTCGGCGGATAACCGGCCGGCGCATGGCTGGCACTGGCCCTTGCCGGTGCCGCAACTGAACTCCCCTGATCCAGGCCCCTCCCAGCGGCGACGGGCTCGTCCAAGATCGCCCGCTCCTGGATCGCTTCAACGAGCTGGCTCTTGCGCATCCGCCCCGTCCCGCTGATGCCAAGAGACTGGGCGAGCCGCTGCAGCTCGGGCAGCAGCATCGACGACAACCCAGCGCCGGACCTGCGCCGCGGCCTGACGGCTGCCGCGGGAGTCTCGCCCGGAGCCTCGTCCGGGTTTCCGGCCGCGGGGGTCGCATCAGGCTTATCTGCCGGGCCGGAGAGGAGTTCGGTGGTGTCGCTCACAAAGCGTCCTTCCCAGGGAGCGGGTTCCGGTCACTCATGCGACCGGCAGACCCCGTTGGTGCGGTGCGGCCGGCATGCCCGGCCGTGTTCCGCGGTACCCGTGATGTAGAAGCCTCCCCGTCACACGGCGACGAGTGCGACCTGCTGCCGCATGCGCGAGGGACCCCATCCGCAGTTACCGCAAAAGAATCCGGGTACGGCCAGATGATCGGGGAGGTTTGCTCGGTCAGATCCCACGGGCCTGCTCCGACCACAGCGCCGCGTCCGCGCCCGGATGGTCGCGGGTACGGCGCAGTGTTCTGGTTTGCATGCACAGGGCCACCCCACGGCGCGACGACCCTACCGTCCGGGCGATGAGTGGCTGACGAGCACCTGCCCCGTAACAGGGCATCTGGCTCAGCACCCAGACTAACACCACGAGAGGCCACGGTATTCCCCCGACCAGCACCACGAGAGGCCACGGTGTTCCCTCGAAAGTTGTCCGTGTGTCGCGGAAGCAGACCAACGATCTTGCGTTTCCGGCGGCGGCGCGACGCTGCGCGACCGCATCCGCCCCAGGCCGCATCCGGACCACGCCTTGCGGGGGCTGTTACCGGATTGGGCGTCGGGAGCACCGAACTCAACGCTGGCGCCTTGGCTATCGACGTCCAGGGGGCTTATGAGCCATGCACTACCCGTTTCCCCAACGATTGAACCTAGCACGTCGAGCCCAGCGGAATCCGCGGTCAGGAAGGCGAGGACCGATGGCCCGGCGCCGGACACGACTGCCGGTATCCGGGCCGCCCGCAGGCGGCCGACAAGGCTCGCGGTACCCAGCATGACAGGCGCGCGGTACGGCTGGTGCAGCAGGTCCTGCGTCGCGGCAAGCAGCACAGCCGGGTCGGGGTCGGCGGTAAGTGCCGCGACAAGCAGCGCGCTGCGACCCGCGTTCGCGGCCGCATCAGCGTGCCTGACTGTCTCCGGCAACGCCTGCCTGGCCTGCGTGGTGGCGAGCGCATCGGGCGCGATGCACACTACCGGCGTGATCCCGGGCAGCGGGGACATCCGGACCAGCCGCGGCCCGCCGTCTTCGAGCCACGCGATGGTGAGCCCGCCCGCGAGGCAAGCGGCGACATTGTCCGGGTGGCCCTCGACGCCCGCCGCGAGCGCGAAGACCTCGTCATCTGTCAAGCCCGGCGTGCCATCGGGCGCGCCCCCGGCGCCGCGGCTGAGCAGCTCCCGGGCGGCGAGCACACCGGCGACGATCGCGGCGGCGGACGAGCCGAGCCCCCGGCCGTGCGGGATCCGGTTGACGCAGCGCAGCGCGAGACCTGGCGGCTGGCTGCCCGCCGCGGCGAACGCGGCGCGCATGGCACGCACGATCAGATGATCCTCACCCGCGTCGGCGGTGTCCGCGCCCTCGCCGGACGCCTCGATGACCAGGCCACCACTCGTCGCGTAGACCTCCAGGTCGTCGTAGAGGGTGAGCGCGAGGCCGAGCGCGTCGAAACCGGGTCCCAGGTTCGCGCTCGTGGCGGGGACCCGCACCATGACGGCCTCTTCAGGCCAGCTGATCATTACGCTCCCTCGCGGGAATACCGGGGTGGTTCGGGTGTGTACAACGGTCGTCGGTGGTCACCGGTCGGTGGTTATCGGCCGTCAGGGCTCCGCGTCGTGCCCGATTCGTGGTGCGGGCTCGTCACGCCAGGCCGAGCGACGCCGCCGCGGCGACCGCATCCACCGGTATGACCGGTGGGGCGGGCGCACCTGATACTGCCCAGTCGGGCTCCTTCAGCCCGTTGCCCGTGACGGTGCAGACAACGCGGGAACCTACCTGGACCTGCCCATTCGCACAAGCCTGCAGCAACCCCGCTACGCTCGCCGCGGATGCCAGCTCGGCGAAGACGGCCTCTTCGCGGGCGAGCAGCCGGTAGGCGGCAAGGATCTGCCGGTCGGTGACGGCCTCGATCGCGCCGCCCGACTCGTCCCGCGCCGCCTCCGCGATGAGCCACGAAGCCGGATTGCCGATCCGGATCGCGGTCGCGATCGTGTGCGGGGAAGGTACCGGCTCGCCCCGGACGATCGGCGCGGCACCGCTCGCCTGGAAACCGAACATCCGCGGCCGACGCGACGCCTTCCCCAGGTTGGAGTACTCAGTGTATCCGCGCCAATACGCACTGATGTTTCCGGCATTCCCCACGGGCAGGCAGTGCACGTCAGGCGCATCGCCAAGATCGTCGACGATCTCGAATGCGGCAGTCTTCTGCCCCTGCAGACGATACGGGTTGACCGAGTTGACCAGCGCGACGGGGAAATCGGCAGCGAGCTTGCGCGCCAGTTCCAGGCAGTCGTCGAAGTTGCCGTCCACCTGTAGCAGCCGTGCGCCGTGCACGAGCGCCTGGGCAAGCTTGCCGAGCGCAATCTTGCCGCGCGGCACGAGCACGGCACAGGTCAGCCCCGCCCGCGCCGCGTAAGCCGCGGCACTCGCGCTCGTATTGCCCGTCGAGGCGCAGATGACCACCTTCGCGCCTTCCTGTACCGCCCGGCTCATCGCTACGGTCATGCCGCGGTCCTTGAATGACCCAGTGGGGTTCTGGCCCTCGACCTTCAGATGGACGTCGCAGCCGGTCCGCCCTGATACCCGGGGCGCGGGCAGCAGCGGGGTGCCGCCCTCGCGCAAAGTCACGACCGGCGTGTCCGCGGTTACCGGCAGCAGGTTGCGGTACTCCTCGATCACCCCGCGCCAGCGGCCGCTGATCGCTACGCACCCGGTCTCCTCCCCCGCCGACGCCCTGCCAGGAACCCCGCGCGGTGCCTCGCCCACCGGGCCGGCCAAAGGCCCTGGCTTCGCAGCCGTACTCACTGGCCGTCCTCCCTCTCGACCCGCATCACGCTGGCCACCGCCCGGACCACGCCCATCGCCCGCAGATCCCGGACCGTTGCAGCGAGCGCCGCGTCCCTCGCCTGGTATGTGACGATCACTAGCTGGGCATCATCACCGTGCCCGTCCTGGCGCACGGCCTGGATGGACACCTCGTGCCGGGCGAAAGCCTCCGCGATCCTAGCGAGTACGCCAGGCCGGTCGGCCACGTCCAGCGCAACGTGGTACCTGGTGAGTGTTTCACCCATCGGCTTGACAGGAAGGCCCGCATAGGTGGTGGCGTCCGGCCCCCGGGTTCCCACCAGCCTGTTGCGCGCCACCGCGACGATGTCGCCGAGCACGGCACTCGCCGTGGGCGCGCCGCCAGCACCCGCGCCGTAAAACATCAGCCGACCGGCGGACTCGGCCTCGACGAACACCGCGTTATAAGCCTCGCGCACACCGGCCAGCGGATGCTCGCGGGGGATCATCGCTGGATGTACACGTACCGACACACCGCCGCCGTCCTGCTCGCAGATGGCGAGCAGCTTGACCACGCAGCCGAGAGCCCGGGCGCTCGCGATGTCCGCGGCCGTCACCTCCGTGACGCCCTCGCGGTAGACATCCGCCGCGGTCACCGGGGTATGGAAGGCCAGGCCGGCCAGGATCGCCGCCTTCGCCGCGGCATCGAACCCCTCGACGTCCGCGGTCGGATCCGCCTCCGCGTAGCCGAGCGCCTGAGCCTCGTCCAGCGCGTCGGAAAAGCCCGCGCCGCTCGTATCCATCCGGTCGAGAATGAAGTTGGTGGTCCCGTTGACGATGCCGAGTACGCGATGCACATGATCACCGGCCAGTGACTCGCGCAGCGGTCGCAGCAGCGGGATTGCCCCCGCCACCGAGGCCTCGTAGTACAGGTCGGCACCGTATTCGCGGGCCGCGCCGTGGATTGTCGCGCCGTCCTCCGCGAGCAACATCTTGTTTGCGGTGACGACTGACTTTCCCGCCTTCATCGCGGCGACAAGCAGCGACCGGGCCGGCTCGATTCCCCCGATAACCTCCACCACGATGTCGACCTCGGGCCGGGTCGCGAGTTCCATCGCGTCGGCGGTCAGCACGGAGCGCCCGATCTCGACCGGCCTCCTGCGCGCGGGACGGCGCACCGCGACGCCCGCGAGCTCGAGCGGCGCGCCGATCCGCGCCGCGAGGTCGCCCGCCTGCTCGCCGAGCAGCCGGACCACTTCGGAGCCGACCGACCCGCAGCCGAGCAGTGCCACCTTCAGCGGCTCCACCGCAGCATCGCTCCCTTCAAGGTGCCGCGCACACCGCCGCAGCGGTGCCCCGGCTTACCCGACGTCTAGCCGCATCAGGTCATCGTCGGTCTCCCTGCGCACGATGATCCTGGTCGTCCCGGCACGCACCGCGGCCACGGCCGGACGCGGGACGTGGTTGTAGTTACTCGCCATCGACATGCAGTACGCCCCGGTGGCCGCGACCGCGACCAGGTCGCCGGGCACGAGGTCGGCGGGCAGATACAGGTCCCGGACCACGATGTCCCCGCTCTCACAGTGCCTGCCGACCAGCCGGGACAACATCGGCGGCGCCGTGGATTGCCGAGACGCCAGTACGCAGGTGTAGTCGGCGTCATAGAGCGCCGTGCGGATATTGTCACTCATGCCACCGTCGATGCTCACATATGCCCGGAGACCGTCGACGTCCTTGACCGTGCCGACTTCGTACAGCGTAACCGTGCCCGGGCCGGCGATCGCGCGGCCGGGTTCGACGGTAAGCCGCGGCACCTCGAGGCCAGTCGCACGGCACTCGCGTACCGCGATCGCGTGAATGTTCTGCGCGATCTCCTTCACGTCGACTGGATCATCCTCGCCCGTATAGGCGATGCCGTAGCCGCCGCCGAGATCAAGTTCCGCTATCGACACGCCCAGCGAGTCGCGGACCTTCCTGGCGAGGCCGAGCACGCGGTGCGCCGCCGCCTCGAAGCCGGCCGTGTCGAAGATCTGTGAGCCGATGTGCGAGTGCAGGCCGGCCAGTTCCAGGTCCGGGCAGGCGAGGACGCGCCGCACGGCCTCCTCCGCTGTACCGGACCGCAGTGAGAACCCGAACTTCTGGTCGTCGTGCGCAGTGGCCACGAACTCGTGGGTATGCGCCTCAACACCGGTGGTGACCCGCACCAGGACCTTCGGCCGCATGCCGTGCCGCGCGGCCAGGTAGCCGAGCCTGGCGATCTCCTCGAACGAGTCCGCCACGATGTGCCCCACGCCAGCGCAGATCGCCTGCTCGAGCTCCGATACCAGCTTGTTGTTGCCGTGCATGGTGATGCGCTCGGGCGGGAATCCCGCGGCGAGCGCGACGGCAAGCTCGCCGCCGGTGCAGACGTCCACCCCGAGGCCCTCCTCGGCCACCCAGCGCAGCACAGCGCGGCAGCAGAAGGCCTTCGCCGCATAGAAGACCGCTGCGCCTTGCCCGAACGCCGCACGGTAATCGTGGCACCGGCCACGGAAGTCCTCTTCGTCGACCACGAAGATCGGCGTGCCGTGTTCGGCGGCCAGTTCGCGGACATCGACGCCGCCGATGGTGAGCACGCCGGCCTGCCTCGCGGCCGTGCGCGGCCAGATGCGCGGGTCGAGCAGATGCAGGTCTGCGGGCGGTGCGGGCGGGTGATCGGCCGGCAGCACGCTCGCGTGGAGCGGGCCTGCCGGATGAGCGACGCGGCTCACTTTCGGCTCCTCACAGGTTTGCGGTGCGCCCTCGCCAAGCTGGTCGAGGCCGGTCGCGAGCACGGTCTTGGACCGTCGTCTTCCGGTGCGCCCGGGTTGGGCAATGCCGGACAGCTCCGTGTGCGGTGAAATACGTGCGGACCAGATCCTCCAAATACCTGGCGGGCCCGGCTCACCCTGCCGCGCTGCCAGGGCGACCCGTTCAGGGGAACCAGGGCAGCACCTGCCGCGGCCCCACTGCCTGGGATAACCGAGCAGAGCAACGCCGCAGCAAGGCGGACCTCCGGCGCCGATGCCGAGCCCCCCACCCTGCCGCTCCGTCGCGGCAGCGTGCACACGTGCGTACCGCACAGCGTAGCGGGGCTTATCAAGAATGATGCTTAACGGCTGCGCGCGCCTCGTCAGGCAATGACCTGCGGAGCCCGCAAGCCTGATCGCGTGGCGGATCGGGTCGCGTCTAGCTCAGGCAAGAAGTGCCGCGGGACCCCCGCCAGTGCGGGTGGCCGCCACGCCAGGGCTCTGACGCGGTTTCGCCGGCCGCGACTGCGCGGCAGCCGTTCGGGATCGGTCAAGGTGATTCGGGCCCCCGTGACAGCCGCGCACCGGGCGATCACCTCAGCGGCGGCGAACACACAGGTTCGCGACTCAGCTTAGGGCAGTCTGCGCGGCCTCATTGGCCGGGCAGCGATCCGGGTGCGGATGCCGCCAATTCGCGCACGATACGGATCATCTCGTCCGGATCGAACGGCTTGGTAAGGTAGGCGTCGACGCCGATCTCGATGCTGCGGCTCCGGTCATCTTCCTGGGCCCGGGCAGTGATAAGTACGAGCTTGATGCGGCTGGTCAGCGGATCGTCACGCAGTTGTTCGGCGGTTGCCCAGCCGTCCAGGCGTGGCATCATGACGTCCAGGGTGATCACGTCCGGCTCGATCGCGTTCACCTTGTCCAGGCAATCCTGGCCGTCCACCGCCGTCGCCACGTCGAATCCCTCAAGCGTAAGGTTGACGGCAATAAGCTGCCTGATCACCTCGTCGTCGTCCACGACGAGCACCCGCCCAAGTTCCTCGTCCACGGGCGCGAGGTTAGCGCCTCCTGACCCGCCGCGGTGGGTGATCCGCCAGGTGTCCGTGTTCGTCGCGTGGCTGGTAACCTGGCTGCGTCCCCGGGGCCCCCGTAGCTCAGGGGAGAGAGCAACGGCCTCCGGAGCCGTGAGCGCAGGTTCGAATCCTGTCGGGGGCACTCGAACGTAACCAGCGAAAATTCCCTCTGAGTAGCGAAAATACTGCGATGGTGGCCGTGCCGGTTCCGCCACTGTGCGTCACCGAGGGCCGCCTGGTGCCGGTATCCGCCCCCGAGTGGCCCCCGGCCGACCTGTGGCGGCTTCACTGCGCGCGTCACTTTCCCTCCTCCTCCGGATCGCCGGTTCGCTGTCCTGGCTCGCGGGTGGTTGACCTCGGTTCGCCGCGTTCGGGGCGACCCTCCGGCGCGCCGCCTACCTGGCCGTCCGGTAGCCGGAGCCTGGCGTCCATCCGGGCGATCCAAAGGTCCTCCAGGCCGGCCACACACCGGGCGTAGACCCGCATCAGCATCTCGACGCTGTGCCCGGCCCACGCGGCGATCTCGGTGGCCGGGACGCCGGAGTTCAGCCGCCAGGTGATCCCCGAGTGGCGCAGGTCGTAGGGGCGGCGGATGAGCGGGGTGGCGCGCTGCACTGGCGTGAGCGACAGTTGTCGAACCTTCCGCCAGACCTGCCACCAGGTGGAGGGCTGGACAGGGTTGCCGTTCTCGCTGCGAAAGACCCGCCCGTCCTCGCCGGTGCCGAACCGCTCGATGTGGTCGCGGAGCAGGGCGACCAGCTCGGGTGGGATCGGCACGTTCCGGGTGGCCCGCCGGCTCCCTGCAGACCCGCCGGTCGCTGGGCTACCAGCTCCAGGCGCACGGCCGGCTGCTGATCAGCTACATCGCCGACCTGGAGGCTTGCTGCTCTGGTCATCGGCGGGCCCGCCGGCCAGCTCAGCGAGGCGCGAATACCGGGCCGGCAGCAGCCAGGCGGGCGGTACCAACAACTCCAGCACCGCCGTTTCCCGTACAGCCGGAGGGTGACGCTGACCCCGGCCGACCTTGCGGCCCTTGCCGTGGCAGGTCACGTGGGGGCCGGTGCCGGGGACGGCGTCGCCGACGGTGAGGCCGGTGAGCTCGGAGACCCGCTTGCCCGCGGGCCAGGCGTCCGAGCCGTCGATGAGCCCTTCGAGGTGGGCGACCAGTCGGCCGCGGACGGCCTTGTCCCGTTCGGCGGCCCCGGCGGCCGGGCGCCGACGGCACGGCCGTGTCCAGCCGCGCAGTCACCCTGCCCGTGACGTGCAGGAATCTCATCACCGGCCTGCTCGCCGACCCGGCGCTGATCCGCGCCGAGATCAGCAAGCGCCTCCAGCAGGCCCGCACCTCCGACCCGGTCACCAGCCAGCGCAAACGCCTGGAAACCGAGCTCGCCAAGGCCGCCACCTCCATCACCGCCATGATCGAGGCGTACTCCGAGCAGCTGATCACCATCGACGAGCTGCGCGCCCGGATGCCGCACCTGCGCGCCAAAGAAGCCAGCCTGCGCGGGCAGATAGACGCCCTCGACGCCCAGCTCGCCGACCACGACGCCTACCTCAAGCTCGCCGACAGCCTCGAAGGCTTCCTCACTCAGCTGCACGGCAACGCCACCACCGCCGACACCGGACAACGCCAGCGCGTACTGCGCCTGCTCGTCAAGGACATCCTCATCGGCCCCGAAAAGATCACCATCCGGCACCGCATCCCCACCCGCGCAGCCAGCGCCGGCCGACCCGAGACCGAGCCCGACACGGAG
>Ga0335081_10001660_pt1 | contig 35461 bp, 33 predicted proteins | sample Lox_Sample_35_FD_206713 | JGI IMG/M metagenome (GOLD analysis project Ga0335081, IMG submission 206713) | Soil microbial communities from Loxahatchee National Wildlife Refuge, Florida, United States - Lox_Sample_3.5 | ecosystem: Environmental > Terrestrial > Soil > Wetlands | place: USA...
GAACACATGGCAAAGCGATGGCTGCCTATTTTGCCAAACTCAACAGTGAAGGGGGCATAAACGGTCGAAAGATTAATCTCATCAGCTTGGACGACGGCTATAGGCCTCCCAAGACCGTCGAGCAAACCCGCAAATTGGTCGAGCAAGACGAGGTCCTGCTGCTATTTGGCAGCTTCGGCACGGCGACCAACAGCGCGATTCAACGCTATGTAAACGCCAAACAGGTGCCCGACCTCTTCCTGGTGACGGGCGGGACCAAGTTCCACGATCCCAAGAACTCGCCGTGGACCATGGGCTTCGTACCTGCGTATGAAGTCGAATCGAAGGCATATGCGCGATACATTCTGGAGAAGTACCCGAAAGCGAAGGTCGGCGTCTTATTCCAGAACGATGACTTCGGCAAAGACCTGCTCACCGGGCTCAAGGGGAGTCTCGGCGACAGAGCAAAGCAGATGATCGTCTCGGAGGTGTCTTATGAAGTCAGCGATCCGACCGTGGACCAACAGGTCGTGGCCATCAAGGCCTCCGGCGCAGATGTGTTCGTGAGCTTCGCGGCCGGCAAGATCAGCGCCCTAGCGATCCGAAAGGCCTACGACATCGGTTGGAAGCCGGTGCTGATCGTACCGATTGGGGGCAGCTCCAAGCACACTGTGCTGGAGCCGGCAGGACTCGAAAAGGCGGTAGGCCTGATCAGCGGCAGCTGGCTGAAGGACCCGGCCGATCCACAGTGGGCCAACGATGCCGCAGTCCGAGACTACCTCGCGGTTATGAAACGCTACTATCCGGAAGGCGATCCGGAGGATGTGTTCAACGTGAACGGCTATACGATGGCGCAGACTCTCGCGCACGTTCTCCGCCAGTGTGGCGAGGATCTCACCCGCGCGAACGTGATGCGCCAGGCTGCGAGCTTGAAAGACCTAGAGCTGCCGATGTTGCTCCCGGGGATGAAACTGAACACTAGCGCGCTGGACTATCACCCAGTCAAGCAAGTTGAACTCGCTCGCTTCGATGGCACCCGTTGGGTACGGTTTGGCGGTCTCTTGGCGAGATGACGCAGACATGCAGTCCAACATGCCTACCGCCGAATACCCGCTGGGCCGGTCAGACCACGAGACGGAGCATTTGCAGGAGCGGGCGCTGCTGTGGAACCCGTCCACCCGGCGAATGTTTGAGAACGCGGGCATTACCAAAGGAATGCGAGTCCTGGACGTGGGGAGCGGCGCGGGTGATGTGGCGTTGCTAGTGGCTGAGATGGTGGGACCGCAAGGAAGTGTGCTCGGCGTCGACGTTGATCCAGTAATCCTTGAGACGGCTCGGGCCAGAGCGAGCGCCGGAGGATATCGGGGCGTGATGTTCAAATGCGGCGACGTTCGAGATCTGAACCTCGGGGGCGACTTCGATGCGGTCGTCGGTCGGCTGGTCCTGCAGTACATACCAGATCCGGTCACCGTCTTGGAGGCTGCGAGTCGTCAGCTGCGTCATGGCGGCGTCCTGGCGTTTCAGGAGGCGGACTGGACGATCCCGATTCAAGCGGTGCCCCCATGCGCTTTGCTCGACCAGGTGTCGGGTTGGATTCGAGAGGCCTTCCATCGGTCCGGCTCTGACACGCAAATGGGCGCAAAGCTGCGGCAGGTTTTCGTGAGCGCTGGATGTTCAAGGCCGCGGCTGCATGCTGATACCTTCGTGGGGGGCGGCCGCGAATGGGCTGGGTACAAACATGTGGCAGGGCTGGTGAGAAGTCTCCTCCCCGTGATCGCAGCCGGAGGGATCGCAGACCCTTCGGAAATCGCAGTTGACACCCTCGCGGATCGCCTTCGCGATGAAACTTCAAGTAGGCAGGGCGTGGTGTTCTATACAACTCTGGTGAGCGCTTGGGGGCGGAAAGCTTAACGCAGCACGGAGCCTCCCGATCAGGCGCCGTACGCGAGCACGGCGTACCCGCCTAGGTGGCGTTCCATGAGGCCGCGCTGCAGCCGCGTACGCGCGAGACCAACCGCGCGGCATGTCCGGCGTCGGCGGCCGCAAGCTCGAGCGGCTGCGGAGACAGCCACTCGAGATCGTCCCGTTCAAAGTTTCCTAGCCCGCGGCCGCCGCCTCCACCGCCCGCTTGGCCATCACCGTAACCAAGTGCGCGCGATACGCCGCGCTGGCGTGCATGTCGGTGTTGAGCCCGTTCGCGGAGACCTTGATCCCCGCGACCGCATCGGGAGCGAATCGGGAGCCCAACGCCTTCTCCATCTCCGGAACGCGGAATACGCAAGGAGCCGCACCGGTCACCGCGACGCGCACGCCGTTGGCGCCCTCGGAAACGAATACGCCCACGATCGCATAGCGCGAGGCCGGGTTGCGGAACTTCCCGTAGGCGGCGCGCTTGGGTACCGGGAACGCGATCGACGTGATGATCTCTCCGGGCTGGAGCGCGGTCTCGTAGATGCCTTTGAAGAAATCGTCGGCCGCGATCTTGCGCCGGTTGGTATTCACCGTCGCCCCCAGCCCCACGACGGCGGCCGGGTAGTCGGCGGCCGGGTCGTTGTTCGCGACCGACCCGCCGAGCGTGCCCATGTTGCGGACCATGCGGTCGCCGATGCCCGCGGCCAGCCTGGCCAACGCGGGGATCGCCTGCTGCACGTCCTTCGACTTGGCGACCTCGGCATGACGGGCCATCGCGCCGACGACTAGATTGCCGCCATCCGTTTTGATCCCTTGCAGCTCCTTGACCGCGGACAGATCTACGAGCACCGGCGGAGAGGCAAGGCGCAGCTTCATGGATGCGATGAGCGTCTGGCCGCCGGCCAGCAGCTTCGCGTCGGCGTTCTTCGACAGCAGGGCGGCCGCATCCGCGAGGCTGCCCGGTTTCTGATATTCGAACTGGTACATCTGCTTTCCCTCCCGGTTCAGGCCGCCTTGGCCTGCTGTATGGTTTGCCAGACGCGCTCCGCAGTGGCCGGCATCTCCAGCTCGCGTATGCCGAGTGCATCGGTGATCGCGTTGATGACCGCGGCCGGCGCGCCGATCGCACCCGCCTCGCCGCACCCCTTCACGCCCAGTGGGTTGTGCGTGCAGGGCGTGACCTCGGTGCCGACCTGGAACGAGGGCACGTCGTCCGCGCGCGGCATGCAGTAGTCGAGATACGAGCCGGTGAGCAGTTGCCCGCTTTGCTTGTCGTAGCGGCAGCCTTCGAGCAGCGCCTGCCCGATCCCCTGGACCAGGCCGCCATGCACCTGTCCTTCGACGATCATCGGGTTGATCACGTTGCCGAAGTCGTCCACGGCCGTGAACTTGACGATCTTCGTCGTGCCGGTGTCCGGATCGACCTCCACCTCGCAGAGATGCGACCCGGCCGGGAAGGTGAAGTTGGTCGGGTCGTAGAACGCGTTCTCGTTCAGGCCGGGCTCGAGCTTGTCCAGCGGATAGTTGTGCGGGACGTAGGCGGTGAGCGCGACTTGCGCGAAAGGCACCTGCTTGTCGGTGCCCGCCACTCGGAACGCGCCGTCCTTGAACTCGATATCGGTCTCCGAGGCTTCCATCAGATGCGCGGCGATCTTCTTGCCTTTGCTGATGACTTTGTCGACCGCTTTGATGATGGCGGTGCCGCCCACCGCGAGCGACCGCGAACCGTAGGTTCCCATGCCGAACAGGATGCGGCCGGTGTCACCGTGCACGATGTCCACGTCTTCGACCGGGATGCCGAGCCGGCTCGCGACCACCTGTGAGAATGTGGTCTCGTGCCCCTGGCCGTGGCTGTGCGAGCCGGTGAACACGGTCACCTTTCCGGTGGGGTGCACGCGAACTTCGCCGGCTTCGAACAAACCGGCGCGTGCGCCCAGCGAGCCGGCGATGTTCGACGGTGCGATGCCGCAGGCTTCGATGTAGCACGAGTAACCCATTCCGCGCAGCTTGCCGCGCCGGGCCGCTTCCGCCTTGCGCGCCGGGAAACCGGCCACGTCCGCGAGCTTTTGCGCGCTGTCGAGCGTCTTCGCATAGTTGCCCGTGTCATACAGGAGCGCCACCGGTGTCTGGTATGGGAACTCATGGATGAAGTTGCGGCGGCGGATCTCGGCCGGATCCATCTTCATGTCGCGGGCGGCGGTCTCGACCAGCCGCTCGACGACGTAGGTCGCTTCGGGACGGCCGGCGCCACGGTAGGCGTCCACCGGAGCGGTGTTGGTGAACACCGCGGTCACCTCGCAATAGATGACCGGCGTGGTGTACTGGCCGGCGAGCAGCGTCGCGTACAGGATGGTCGGGATGCAAGACGCAAACGTCGACAGATAGCCGCCCATGGCCGCCGTGGTGTGCACGCGCATCGCCAGGAACTTGCCGTTGGCATCGAGTGCCAGCTCTGCGGTCGTGAGGTGATCGCGGCCATGTGCGTCGGACTGGAACGACTCGCTGCGCTCCGCAGTCCACTTCACCGGGCGGTTGATCTGCCTGGAGGCCCAGGTCACCACCACGTCTTCGGCATACAGATAGATCTTGGAGCCGAAGCCGCCGCCCACGTCCGGCGCGACCACGCGGACTTTGTGCTCGGGCAGCCCCAGCACGAACGCGGTCATCAGCAGGCGCTCCACGTGCGGGTTCTGATTCGCGACGTACAGCGTGTAGCTGTCCTCCGCACGGTTGTAGCTCGCTAACGCGGCGCGTGGCTCGATCGCATTCGGAATGAGTCGGTTGTTGGCGAACTGGAGCTTGGAGACCTTGTGCGCGCCGGAGAAGGCTTTATCCACCGCCGCCTTGTCGCCGATCGCCCAGACGTAGCAGGTGTTGTCCGGCGCGATGTCGTGGATCACGGGCGCACCGGGCTTGCGCGCATCGGCGACGTCCACCACCGCCGGCAGCACGTCGTAGTCCACCTCGACCAGCTCGGCGGCATCCTTCGCTTGCCAGTAGGACTCCGCGATGACCACCGCAACATGATCGCCCACATAGCGCACCTTGTCCTGCGCCAGCACGGGATGCGGCGGCTCCTTCATCGGCTGGCCGTTCACGTCCGTGATGAGCCAGCCGCACGGCAGGCCGTTGATCTTCGCGGTGTCCTGGCCTGTGAACACCGCGACCACGCCCGGTGCCTGTTTCGCTCGGTCGGTCTTGATGCTCTTGATCCTCGCGTGCGCGTGCGGCGAGCGCACGAAGCACGCATAGGTCTGACGGTCGAACTGCACGTCGTCGGTATAGGTTCCCGCTCCCGTCAGGAAGCGGTAATCCTCTTTGCGCTTCAGCGAAGCGCCGATCAAATTGATGTCACCCATGGCTCAGACCTTCCTCTCGCGTTCCCGCAGCCGTTCTTCGTATCGGGGAGGGATGTCGCGCGTGCACTCGCAAAAGCGTGTCCGCGGGCGCGCGCTGCACGATCACATGGCTAGGCGCGCATCGCCTGCGCGCCGGCTTGCACCGCCTTCACGATGTTGTGATAGCCGGTGCAGCGGCACAGGTTGCCGTCCAGCTCCCCGCGGACCTGCTCCTCGGAGGGATTGGGGTAGCTTCGCGCCAGATCGATCGCGCTCATCACCATGCCGGGGGTGCAGAACCCGCATTGCAACCCGTGATGATCGCGGAACGCCTCCTGCATCGGGTGCAGCGTGCCATCGGGCTGGGCGATGCCTTCGATGGTGACGATGGTCGCGCCCTGGGCTTGCAGCGCCAGCATGTTGCAGCACTTCACGGCCTTGCCGTCGAGATGGATGGTGCAGGCGCCGCATTGAGCCGTATCGCAGCCGACGTGAGTGCCGGTCAGGCGCAGCTGCTCGCGGATGAAGTTGACGAGCAGGGTGCGCGGCTCGATCTCTGCCGTGACGGGATTGCCGTTCACGGTCATGGATACCTTGGCAAGCATGTGGGCTCCTCCGAGTTGAGTTGTGGATAAGTCGCTTTCGTTTCCCGTGCGCGCGAGCGACTCTATTAGGACAGCGAGACTCGGCCACGATATCCCGACCGCCACCGCCTGGCGCCGGCCCCGAACGTCGGGAGCGGGCCTTCGGCTCGGGCTTGGACCGCTGCGCGAGCGCATCGGGAGCACAGGGCTTCCATCCTAGACAACGCGGCGCACGGGAGCAACCGGAACGTGGCCCCCGCGCTGCGCTGACCCGGAACGTGCCGCTTGGGGCCGCCCTGACATAGAATCATGCCTTCCCGGCGCCGCCCGGCACGCACTCGACGAGGATGAACGCAATGACCAAGTTTGGCATCGGCCAGGCGCTCACGCGCCGCGAAGACCAGCGGCTGCTCACCGGTACGGGCCAGTACGTCGACGATGTCGTGCTTCCGAATCAGACGCATATGGTGTTCGTGCGCTCGCCGCACGCGCATGCGCGCATCCGGGCTGTGGACGGCTCAGCGGCCATGCAGGCGCCCGGCGTTCTCGCCGTGCTGACCGGAGCGGAGCTGAAAGCTGAGGGCATCGGGTTCTTCCCGCTCATCCCCGGGATCCCCGGGCCGGACGGCAAGCCCATGGCCGCGCCGCCTTACTATCCGCTGGCGGTGGACGAGTCCCGATTCGTCGGCGAGGCGGTGGCGGCGGTGGTGGCGCAAACCCGTGCGCAGGCGGAGGACGCTGTCGAACAGGTCGTCGTGGACTACGAGGAGCTGCCGGCAGTGGTCACGATCCACGCGGCCCTTGCAGCCGGCGCACCCCAGCTGTGGCCGGAGACGCCCGGGAACGTGACGGCGCAGCTGGAGTGGGGCAGCAAGGACGCCTGCGATGCGGCTTTTGCGAAGGCGAAGCACGTTACCAAGATCCATTTCCACAACCAGCGCTTGGTGCCGATGGCCATGGAGCCGCGCGGGACCTCGGCTGAGTACGACAAGGCGAGCGGCCGCCTCACGATGTACACGAGCTGCCAGAATCCCGCCGGGCTGCAGAAGACTCTGGCGGAGTCGATCCTGAAAGTGCCGATGGAGAGCGTGCGGGTACGCGTGGGCGACGTCGGCGGCGGGTTCGGCATGAAGACGATGCTGTACCCGGAGGACGCGGTGGTCGCCTATGCGGCACGCAAGCTCGGACGCCCGGTGCATTGGCGCGCCACGCGCGGCGAGGAGTTCTTGGCGGGAACGCACGGGCGCGATCAGATCAACCGCGCCGAGCTGGCGTTCGACGCGGGCGGCAAGATTCTGGGCTTCCGGGTGGAGATCACCGGCAACGTCGGTGCCTACGGCGCCAGTCCGGGCGCGATCATCGTCGTGGCGGTGGGCCCGAAGGTCATCACCGGCGTGTATCACGTGCCGGCGTTGCACCTCAAGGCGCGCGCGGTGTTGACGAACACCAACATGGTCTCCGCGTACCGCGGCGCGGGGCGGCCCGAAGCCATCTATCTCGTCGAACGCCTCATGGACCAGGCGGCGTTCGAAATGGGCATCGACCCCGCCGAGCTGCGCCGGCGCAATCTGATCCAACCCACGGCGATGCCTTACACCACGCCGATGGGCGAGAAGTTCGACAGCGGGAACTTTCCGCACATGCTCGACCGCATCCTCGACAAGGCGGATTGGAAAGGGTACGAGAAGCGACGGGAGCAGTCGCGCAAGCGCGGAAAGCTGCCCGGCCGTGCGATCTCCACTTTCCTGGAGTGGACCGGCGTAGTCCACGAAGAGACCATCGACATGCACGTGCAAGCCGACGGCCGCGTGCTGGTGTACACCGCGATGCAGGCGATGGGGCAGGGCATCGAGACGAGCTACGTGCAGATCGTGGCCGATACGCTGGGCATCGATCCGAAGCATGTCGTGATCGTTCAGGGCGACAGCGACATCGCGCAGGGTATCGGCAGCATGGGCAGCCGCTCGCTCTATATCGGCGGCTCCGCCATGCTGACCGCATCGCAGCAGACCATCGAAAAGGGCAAAGAGCTCGCCGCCGAAGCGTTGGAAGCGGCCGGACCGGACATCGCGTACAAGGAAGGCCGCTTCAGCGTCGCCGGCACCGACCTGGGGATCGGGCTGTTCGACCTGGCGGGCAAGCAGGCCGAGAAGCGCATCGCCATCCACACGCTGCAAAAAGTGGACGGACCGTCGTGGCCGAACAGCTGCCATGTGTGCGAGGTCGACGTCGATCCCGAGACGGGGGTCGTCGAGATCCTGCGCTACACGACGATGGACGATGTCGGACGCGTGATCAACCCGATGATCGTGGCCGGCCAAGTGCATGGCGGCGTCGCGCAAGCCGTGGGACAGGCATTGCTGGAGGGGGCCCGTTATGATCCGGACACGGGCCAGCTCGTGACCGGCTCGCTGCTCGATTACTGCCTGCCGCGCGCGGACGATTTGCCGAACATCGACGAGTACACCGACGAGAGCACGCCGTGCAAGATCAATCCGCTCGGAGCGAAGGGCGTGGGCGAGCTGGGCACCGTCGGAGGCACGCCAACCGTGATCAACGCCCTACTCGACGCGTTGCGCCCGCTGGGAGTGCGACATATCGAGATGCCGGCCACGCCCGAGCGGGTTTGGCGCGCGATCGGCCAAGCGAAGGCGGCGTAAAGGCTGCGGGCATCCGGCGCGCTGAGTGCGGGCTGCGCCCCCGCGCGGCAACTGTAACCCTCAAGGACTCCATGCTCCTTTCTCGAACCGTCGATCGCGGGTTTGCACCGTGCGCACGACTCTCTATATGGCTACTGTCCGCGGCCTTCGCGGCCTGCCTGATGTCGGGCTGCGCAGGCGGGTCCGAGAAGCCGAATCCGGCCGCCGTCAAGCGTTACGCAGACCAGGGCTACGTACCTGAGCGGCGTTTCGAGACGACCTCCGCCCAGGAGACGTGGACCATCGGCTCCAAGTTGGTCGACGTCGTGCTCCTCGCGCCGGCGCCGCCGGGAACCTATCCGGTGGTCATCTACCTGCCGGGGTTGGGTGAGCCGGCCAGTGCCGGACTGGCCTGGCGTCAGGCCTGGGCGCGGGCCGGCTACGCCGTGGTTTCCGCACAGCCGTCGCAGTATGGGCCGGAAGTGTGGTCTTCTCGGCTCGCGCGTGCCGGGGATTTCATCAGCGTCGCCCGTGACGCGTTCTCCGCGTCTTCGCTTCAGGCGCGCACACAGCTCATGCAGGATCTGCTCGATCGGATTTCGCGCCCGCCGCGCAGCGGGGGCGGGAGCGCGTTCGATCGCATCGACGCGTCTCGGGTGGCCGTCGCCGGCTACGATCTGGGCGCGCAAACCGCGATGATCGTCGCGGGCGAGAACGTCCGCGGCGTGGAACCGCTGCGCGTGCCGGCCGGCGTGAAATGCATCGTGGCGATCAGCCCGTATGCCGACTTCTCCGGCATGGGGATGGAGCGGAACTTCGAGTCGGTTCGTCTTCCAGTGCTGTCCGTAACCGGTCCCCTGGACAAGGATGCCTATGGGCTGGTCACCTCGGCCCCGGTGCGTCGCGCACCGTACCAGTACATGCCGGCCGGACAGAAGTATCTGCTCGTGCTGCCGGGAGTGCCTCATTCGCTGCTGGCGGGAGCGGGCCCGGCGACTGGAGGCGAGCCCAAGGGCGGAGCGAAGGGCGCCCCGGCCCCGACGCGGGAGGCGGGGCCCGATGCCGATGCCATGAGCGACGAAGGCTCCCCGGCCGACGAGGACCGGCCCAACCAGAAACGCCGCGCGCGTTCCGCGGGCGGGCGCGGACCCAACGCCGCGGAGCAGGCAAAAGTGCAGACGCAGGTTCAGAGCGTGACGACGGCCTTCCTAGACGCGATCGTCAAAGACGATTCCATCGCCTCCGAGTGGCTCAACCGGAACGCGAAGCGCTGGCTCGGAGATTCGGCAGAGCTTACGTGGAAGTGAGCGAAAGGCCGATCGACCCAGGCCCGGCGCACCGAGCCAGGCGGCCTTTCGCAGCGCGCTGAACCCGGCTTCGGCGCCGGGTCAGTTCTGGTCCGCGGGGAAAAAGAGGATGCCGGTCTTGACGATCATGCAGCTGCCCTGCGACGGAACGAGCGCGACCACGACCGATGGCGTGGTCGGATCCTCGTACAGCGGGGCGTCGCCGAGGCTGGTGTAGTACTTCCAGTCCTTGAAGCTGGTCTCGCGCAGCTTCGCGCAAGAATCAGCGACCACGAACATCTGCACCAGCGTGGCGTCGCAAGTGCCGTCGGCGGTCGGGGACGTGGTCAACGCGGTCATGGACGGTCCGTCCGAATACGGCTTGGCCGTGACCGTCAACGCCGAGTGGCCGTCCGGGCTGGAGTTGTGCCAGAAGTTCAGGTAGGCGAAGTCGTCGGAGTCGTAGATGAACTTGATCAGCCGGGACGCGTCGCCGGCGCACTTCTTGAACCCGCGTCCCTTCAGCCCGTCGATCGCTCGATAGTCGGGTGCGGCATCGGCGGGTTTTGTTGCGGGCGGTGCAGCCGGTTCCGCTCGGGCGGCAGCCAGGCAGACCGAGAACAAGATGAGCGCGCCGCTCACGGCGCGAGTCAGAGTTAACCGCATCGGGGCTCTCCTTGGCAGGAACGTTGGGACGGCGCATCGGCGGCTTCTGCCGTGGAGGACCGTTGGGCCGAGCGTCTCGAAGACGACGGCGCGATCGGCCCATATGCGGGCAGCTGCTGCTGTGGTTCCCAGGACCAGTGGCGTCAAGCACGACGCATTCCAGCATCGGCGAGCCTCTTGCGCTCCTCCGCCGGGATCGTGTCGGTGCGCCGTGGTCGGAGGGCTTCCGGAAAGCAAAAAGCCCCGGACTCGCCGGGGCTTTGCGGGTGAGCTTGCGGGCGCTTAGAGCTCCACGCCGTGCTCCTTCCAGACTTCCGCGGTGACTTCCGCCTGGAGTTTGTAGAAAGACAGTACCCAGTACAAGGCACCGAGGACGATCGCAAGCGGGGCAACGGCGAGGATTACTGCGCTCATTCTTGACTAGCTCCATTATGGCAACGGGTTGCGAAAAGCCGCGGCGCAGGCTCTCCCAGCGGGCTAAGCAGGGCGCACAGCCCAGGCCCGATCAAAGCCTTGAAAGACGAGAGTAAGGTTCTCGCGACGATACCGCGGTCCGGCGCTGCGGCTTGCTCCGCGGTGGGAACACAGCCCCGGCTACCGGAATTCGTGAGCACGGGGAACAGCGTCCCGAAGACTCGGCGCGTATTGTAGCCAGTCTCATGCCGGCCCGCCGCGATATCTTCTTGGCGTACACGGGCCCCGGCCTCCAACGTGAACCGCCGCAGCCCCACGCGGCAAACAGCCGCGTCCTCCGGACGTCCGGCAACGATGTGACCTTGGCGTCGGCCGGCCGTTCGTAGCGCTAGGCCGCCGCGCCCAGGGCTCCTCGTCGCGATCCTTGATGGCGCTGCCGGTGCTGGGTATTCTTGTGGCCACCCAGCCCGCGCTTGCCTATGCCACCTCACCCGGGCCACGCCGACGTGGCCAATCCTGTCATCGTCGTTCCCGACGACTTCCCCTCGATCTTCAAGGGCACGCCTGCCGAGCAACGCTGCGCTGGATTGGGCGAGTTACGCGTCTACGTCGAGAGGGGCGCCGACGACGAGACGGAGCTGATCCGCCGCCTCGATGGCGCTCGCGTCGCGATCAACATCCGGGCCCACGCCCATTTCACCGACCGGGTATTCGCCGCGTGTCCCGAGCTGCGGATGGTCTCGGTCTGGGGGACCGGGACCGACAACATCGACCTGCGATCGGCGGCACGCCGCGGCGTCACCGTCGCCAGCACGCCAGGCGTGAATGCCAACGCGGTGGCCGAGCACGCGATCGCGCTGATGCTGGCCGTCGCGCGCCGCATCCCGAAGATCGATCGCGAGATGCGATCCGGCGCATGGCCGCGCGAGATGCTGACCCAGCTTCTGGGCAAGACGCTGGGCGTGTTCGGAACCGGGGCGATCGGCATGCGCGTGATCGCGCTCGGGCGAGCATTGGGAATGGATGTGCTGGCGTGGAGCGCGCGGGGCGATGGTGCGCGCATCGCGGCCGCCGGCGCGCGTGCCGCATCCAAGGAGCAGATCCTGCGCGAAGCGGACGTCGTGACGCTCCACCTGCGCTTGTCGCCGGAAACGCGCGGCTTCCTCTCCGGCCCGGAGTTGGCCTGGATGAAGCGCTCCGCAATCCTGATCAACACCGGCCGTGGCGCTCTCGTGGAGCGCGCCGCTCTGCTCGAAGCGCTTCGCGAAGGCAGGCTGTCCGCCGGATTGGACGTATTCCACGACGAACCGCTCAAGGCCGGCGATCCCGTTTTGGACCTGCCCAACGTCGTGCTCTCGCCGCACAATGCCGGTCAGACGCCGGAGGTCATCCGCGACGGGCTCCTGCGTGCCGTACGCAACGTCGAGAACTTCCTCCAGGGCCAGCCGACCGACGTGGTCTCCGTGCCCGCGACCTAGCCCGCGCCACGTCGATCGGTGGTGCGAGCGCTAGAGGTTGTAGCCTTTCTCGTTGTGCAGCACCGTGTCGAGGCCTTCCGTCTCTTCTTCCGCCGCCACGCGCATGCCCGCCAGCGCCCCGGCGATCTTGAGCAGCACGTAGGTGACGAACCCCGACCAGGCCGCCGTGGCGAGCACACCGGCGAGCTGCACCAGCACCTGACCAAACATCGTCATGCCATCGGGGTAGCCGGCGCCGCCCAACTGCGTGGCCACGAACACGCCGGTGAGCGTCGTCCCCAGAGCGCCGCCGAGGCCGTGCACCGGAAACACGTCGAGCGAGTCGTCGACGGCGAGCACGCGCTTCATGTAGCTGGTGGCGAAGAAGCACGCGACGCCCGCAGCAGCGCCTATCGCAAGAGCTCCGAGCGGCCCGACGAAGCCGGAGGCCGGGGTGATCGTGCCGAGCCCGGCGACCATCCCGGTCACCACGCCGAGCACGGAGGGTTTGCCGTAGCGCACCCACTCGCAGAACAACCAGGCAAGCGAGCCCGTCGCCGCCGCAATGTGCGTAACGAGCATGGCCATACCGGCTGTCCCGTTGGCCGCGAGCGCGCTCCCTGCGTTGAAGCCGAACCAACCGACCCAGAGCATGCACGCGCCGGTCACCGTCATGGTGAGGTTGTGGGGGGGCATCGGCGTTTCGGGAAAGCCCTTGCGCCGGCCGAGCACCAGCGCGCAAACGAGCGCCGCCATACCCGCGTTCATATGCACCACCGTGCCGCCCGCGAAATCCATGACGCCCATCCTCTGCAGCCAGCCATCACCCCACACCCAGTGCGCGACCGGGCAATAGACGAGCAGCAGCCAGAACAGGCTGAACAGCAGCATGCCGGCGTAGCGCACGCGCTCCGCGTATGCACCGATCACCAGCGCCGGGGTGATGATGGCGAACGTGAGCTGGAACATCGTGAACACGGTCTCCGGAATGCTCCCTTTGATGGTTGCGGTCTGAATGCCAGCCAGAAATGATTTTCCGAAACCGCCGTACCAGGGATTGAGCGCGCCGCCGTCGCCGAACGCCAGGCTGTAGCCGACCACGACCCACGCGAGCGTGACGATGCAGGTGATCGAGAAGCACTGCATGAGGACGGAAAGCACGTTCCTGGCGCCGACCAGCCCGGCGTAGAACAGCGCCAGCCCGGGCAAGGTCATGAACAGGACCAGCACCGACGCGGTGAGCATCCATGCGGTATCCGCCATGTTGAGCGCGGGTGCGTCGGCCGCGGCAGCGACCGGCGCATACAGCAGAAGGAGGACGAGCGACGGCCTCCATTTCGAAATGGACTTCAGGGCTTGCATGCCAGGGCTCCCCGTTGTTTTGTTGGATGCGTTATGTAGCGCGCCGGCACGAGCGTGCCATCCCCGCCCGCGCGCGTGCGCCGGACGCAAGCATACCTGAACGAATGCGGATCTCTTCGCCCGCCCCGCGGCGAAGAGATCACCTGCCCTGGGACAGCAGATCGCGCACGTGCTCGCCGATTGCCATGGCCGCCGTGAGGCCCGGCGACTCGATGCCGTAGAGGTTCACGAGTCCCGGCACGCCATGCTCGCGCGGGCCTTGAATCAGGAAGTCGGCGGCTGGCTGGTGCGGGCCGGAGATCTTGGGCCGCACACCCGTGTATGCCGGCTGCAACGCGCCGTCCTGCAAGCCGGGGTAGTAGCGCCGAATGGCCTCATAGAACAGCGGCTCGCGCGTGTGATCGAAGCCGTAGTCCACGCCGTCTACCCAGCACACGTCGGGTCCGAAACGCGCCTGCCCGCCGAGGTCGAGTGTGACGTGCACGCCGAGAAAGGCGTGTGTGGCCACCGGGTAGACCAGGCGCCGAAACGGCGACCTCCCGCTCAGGGTGTAGTAGTGCGCCTTGGCGAAGTATTGTGGCGGAACGCTTTCCGGAGCAAGCCCTCGGATCGAGCGGGCGACGTTCTGAGCGAATAGCCCGGCGCAGTTCACCACGGCGCTCGCGCAGAGCGTCATGGGCTCGGCGCCGCCGACGCTTAATACAATTCCGTCGTCATGGATCGCGCCGGACAGGATCGGGCTGAGAAACGCCAGCGCCGCGCCGTGGTTTTCGGCGTCGCCCTGCAGCGCCAGCATCAAGGCGTGGCTGTCGACGATACCCGTGGACGGCGATAGGAATCCAGCCACGCAGCGCACTTGAGGCTCCAGCTCGTGCAGCTCAGCTGCGGGCAGCCAACGCAGGTCGGAAACGCCGTTGGCCTCGGCCTTTGCCGCGTACGAGCGCACTGCCTCCACCTCGGCCTCGTCGCTGGCGACGACGATCTTGCCGATGCGCTGATGGGGAATGCCGCGCTCGGCGCAGTAAGCGTAGAGCTTGTGCTTGCCGGCGATGCACAGGCGTGCTTTCAACGAGCCCTTGGGATAGTACAGTCCGGCATGGATGACCTCGGAGTTGCGCGAGCTGGTGTGGTTGCCGATGGAGGCTTCCGCTTCCAGCACGATCACCTCGCGGCCGGCCAAGGCCAGCTCTCGGGCGACGCCCAAGCCCACGACCCCAGCTCCGATGACTACGGCGTCTACTTTCTCGGTTGCCACGTATCGCCTGCCCGCTATACTCGCAGCCGCGTAATCATACCGTCGGCTGCCCGCTTCGATGTCCTTGCACCTGTCCTGGGATCCTTGCTTCGATCAACGCTCTCCGGCGTTCGCTCCTCTCGAAGGCGCGCTGGCGGCGTTGCAGCGCTCGCATTGGCCCGAGCGGCACGCGCTGCAGGAGCGGATCGACAGGCAAGGGATCGTGACGGCCAGCGGCGCATCACTGCGCCTGGTTGCTCCCGCGTCGCGCCCAGCCGGGGACCGGAAGCCCTACGAGCTGCGCGTTTTCGAGGACGGCGAGGTGGGGCATCGTGACGAAAACTGGCACGACCTGTTCAATGCGCTGGTGTGGCTCACGTTTCCCGCCGCCAAAGCGGCGCTCAATGCACGACATGTGCGAGAGATGGCTGCGCAGCGGCCGGGACGGCGCGGGCCGGTTCGCGACGCGCTGACGCTGTTCGATGAAGACGGGATGCTGGTGCTCTCCACCCAGGAGTCGATACTGCAACTGGTCCGCGGGTTCCGCTGGAAGGAGCTCTTCTGGCAGCGGCGCACGGAGGTGCAGGCGCATGCGCGCTTCGTGGTGTTCGGGCATGCGCTCTATCACAAGGCGCTCACGCCGTTCGTCGGCATGGTCGGGCGCGCGCTGCTCATGCCCGTCGACAGCGGCTTGTTCAGCCGCCCGCTCGAGGAACAGATCGCTTGTCTGGATGCGCGTCTCACCCCCATCCTCAGCGCTGGACTGCGCTCCCCGGCCGATCTTCAGCCACTGCCCTTGCTCGGGATCCCGGGTTGGTTCGAGCATGGCGAGCGGGAGGCCTTCTACGACGACCGCGAATACTTTCGCCCGGGCCGCCGAGCGGCATGAGCGAGACGCCGCCGCACGCCTCCCGCACCATCGCGCTGCTGGCGGTGGCCGCGTTTGCTTCCGGAGCCAACCTCCGCGTCGCGGACCCGCTGATCCCCAAGCTCGCGCTGCAGTTTTCCATCGGCGTCGGCACGGCGGCGGGGATCATCGCCGCCTTCACGCTGGCCTACGGGCTGTTCCAGCTGGTGTCCGGCCCGCTCGCGGACCGCACGGGCAAGCTGCGCACGGTGGCGGGAGCGCTGCTGATCGCGGCCGTAGGCTCGATCGCCTGCGCGTTCGCCCCGACCTTCGGTCTGCTCAAGACACTGCGCTTCGTGACCGGCATCGGCGCGGGGGCGATCATCCCGCTTTCGCTTGCTTTCCTCGGCGACAACGTACCCTACGGACGCCGCCAGCGCATGCTGGGCCGCTTCATGGGCGCAGTGCTCACCGGCCAGGTGTTCGGGCCCCTGATCGGCGGGGTGCTGAGCGAGTATTTCGGCTGGCGGGAAGTGTTCGCGCTGCTGGGCATGGTGTTCTTTCTCGTCTCTCTGCCGCTGCTCGCAGAGGCGAAGCGTCAGGCATTTCGTCCCGCGCATGCCGGTTTCAACCCTCTGGCGCGCTATCCGGCGCTGCTGAGCGACGCGTGGGTGCGCACGGTGGTCGCCACCGTCGCGGTCGAGGGAATGCTCTTCTATGGCGCGTTGGCCTTCCTCGGCGCTTACCTCAAGCAGCGCTTCGGACTCGGCTACGGGCTGATCGGGCTCACGGTGGCCGGCTTCAGCGTGGGCGGCGTGCTGTATGCGCTTTCGGTGAGCTGGCTGGTGGCGAGGCTCGGCGAGCGAGGGCTCGCTCTGGCCGGCGGATGCATGATGCTCGTGTGCTATGCAGGCATCGCGCTGATGCCGAGCTGGGCGCTGCAGGTGCCGTTCTTCGTGCTGCTCGGGTTGGGCTTCTACATGCTCCACAACACGCTGCAGACACGTGCCACCGAGATGGCGCCGGAGACACGCGCCTCCGCAGTGTCGTTGTTCGCCTTCTGTTTGTTCCTCGGGCAGGCGTTGGGGATCGACTTGTTCGGGGGCGGCATCGAAGCGGTTGGTTACGTGCCGATGCTGCTCGTGGCGGGCGTGGGCCTCGCCTTGGTCGGGATCTGGTTCCGCGCACAGCTCACTCGGCACCGGAAGCCATACGCCGAGCGGGAGCCAGGGTGAGCGCTGGATGCGATCCATCGCGCAGGCCGCCTCAGGAGTCGAAGCTCGGATCCGCCAATCTTGTCGTAGCCTTGCGCGGGTCACTGATGCCATGGCCAGCCGAGCCGAGATGATCGAGAGCGTACGGCTGCGCGCCGCCGGGGCGGGCCTGTTGCTGCTGCTGGCGGGAACAGCCGCGCTGCCTGCGGATTACTTCCCGGGCCCTGGGGACCAATGGGAGCGGCGGGCGCCCGAAGCAGTTGGTCTGGACCCGGAGAAGGTGCGGCAGGCCGTGGCGTTCGCACAGGAGCACGAGGTCGCCTGGCTTCGCAACCTGCGTGCGCAGATCGAGAAGGACGTCGCGAATGAGCCGTACCCGGCTGTGCTTGGAGACACCAAAGATCGAGGCGGTCCCGCCGGGATGATCGTGCGGCACGGCTACATCGCCGCAGAATGGGGCGATGTCTTCCGCGTGGATATGAGCTTCAGCCTCGCGAAGAGTTACCTGTCCGCGCTCGCCGGGCTGGCCCTCGACCGCGGACTGATCAAGAACATCGACGACCCGGTGTGGAAGTACGTCCACGATGGCGGGTTCGACAGCCCGCGCAACAGCAAGGTCACGTGGCGCATGCTGCTCAACCAGACCAGCGAGTGGGAGGGCGTGCTGTGGGACAAACCGGACTTGGCGGACCGCCGCCGAGGCTATACCCGGGCGCTGGAGGAACCGGGTACGTTCTGGGAGTACAACGATGTGCGCGTGAACCGTCTGGCGCTGGCTTTGTTACGCGTCTGGGACGAGCCCCTGCCGCGGGTCCTGAAAACGCAGATCATGGACCCGATCGGTGCCGGCGATTCCTGGGTGTGGTACGGGTATCGCAACTCCTATGTCGATCTCGCTGGGCGCGCCGTACAGTCGGTGAGTGGAGGCAGCCACTGGGGCGGCGGGCTGTGGGCGAGCACGCGAGATCATGCTCGTTTCGGCTACCTCTTCCTGCGCCACGGCAAGTGGGACAGCCGGCAGATCCTTTCGCCGCAATGGGTGAGGATGGCCACGGCGCCCGCCGCCGTCGCGCCGCATTATGGTTGCTTGTGGTGGCTGAACACGGGGCGCAAGCTCGTCCCGAGCGCGCCGGAGTCGAGCTTCTTCGCCCTTGGCTCCGGGGGGAACATGATCTGGGTCGACCGCGACCACGACCTCATGGTCGTGACCCGCTGGTTCGCGTTCGAGCAGCTCGACGCCTTCGCGACGCGGGTTGAAGCCTCGATCAAGAGCGAGTAGGCACTTGCTTGAACGATCGGTGGCGGGCCCCACGAGCTGATGCGACCGCACTGTTTGACATTCCCGGCTAGGGTTCCTATACTTGGTTTACCAGTTAGATCAAGTCTAACTCGACGACTGCGATCCGCGGTTGCCTCGGTTCCGTACCGGGCACTCACCGGTCCTACCCACCCTATCGACGCGAGGAGCTGATCATGAAATCGTTGAAAGGAACCAAGACTGAAGCCAATCTGAAAGCCGCATTTGCGGGTGAATCCCAGGCCAACCGGCGCTATCTGTACTTCGCCAACAAGGCCGATGTCGAAGGCCAGAACGACATCTCCGCCGTGTTCCGCTCCACCGCTGAGGGCGAAACCGGGCATGCGCACGGGCATCTCGAATACCTCGAGGCGGTCGGCGACCCTGCAACCGGGCTTCCGATCGGAAAATCGCGCGACAACCTCAAGGCTGCCATCGCGGGCGAGACGCACGAGTACACAGACATGTATCCCGGCATGGCGAAGGCCGCTCGGCAGGAAGGATTCGACGAGATCGCGGACTGGTTCGAGACGCTGGCGAAGGCGGAGCGCTCGCACGCCAACCGGTTCCAGAAGGCACTGGACGCGCTGGTCGACTAGACCAGGCGCGAAGGGTGCCGGCGCGAGGCCTGAGCAGCCTCGCGCTTTTTTTCTCAACGCAACTCACGACCCGCTAGTTCCGATGCGAGAAGGCAATCTCGAGGCACCCACACGGCATGCGATGGAGTGGCGCAAGCCGGAGTTCTACGACGAGAAACTGCTCCTGGGCGAGCTGGAGCGCGTCTTCGACGTCTGCCATGGCTGCCGGCGTTGCTTCAATCTGTGCAACGCATTTCCGACGCTGTTCGATCTGGTCGACGAAGGCAAGACCGGAGAGTTGGACGGGGTGGAGAAGGCCGACTTCTGGAAGGTCGTCGACCAGTGCTACCTGTGCGACATGTGCTTCATGACCAAATGCCCGTACGTGCCGCCGCACCCGCTGAACATCGACTTTCCGCATGTGATGCTGCGCGCTAAAGCGGTGAAACATCGGAAAGGCGAGACCACGGTGCGGGATAAGCTGCTGTCCAGCACCGACGCCGTCGGCAAGCTCGCTTCGATCCCCGTAGTCGTGCACCTGGTCAACGCAGTCAACCGCCTGCCTGTCACGCGCAAGCTGATGCAGGGTGCGCTCGGAGTGGCGGCCGAGCGCGTGTTGCCTCCGTACGCGAGTCCATCCTTCCGCAAGCAGGCACACCCCCGTAGCGATTTGGCGGTCAAGGACGGAGCCAATACGCCGGGCAAAGTGGCGCTCTTCTCGACCTGTTACGTCAACTACAACGAGCCGGGGATCGGTCAGGACCTGCTCAAAGTCCTCGAGCACAACGAGGTGCCCACGGTCATCGTTGCGCGAGAGGTGTGCTGCGGCATGCCGAAGCTGGAGCTGGGCGACCTCGAGGCCGTGGAGCGCCTGAAGTCGGCCAACATCCCCGAGCTCTCTCGGCTCGCCCGCGAAGGCTATGCGCTGCTGACGCCCATCCCCTCGTGCACGCTGATGTTCAAGCAGGAGATCCCACTGCTGTTCCCCGACGATGCGGACGTCAAGGCGGTCGCCGATGCCATGTTCGACCCCTTCGAGTATCTGTCGCTGAGGAAGCGCGACGGGCTGCTCAAGACCGACTTCCAGACTCCGCTCGGCAAGGTCTCCTATCATGTCCCCTGCCATCTGCGGGTCCAGAACATCGGGCTGCGCACGCAGGAGCTGCTCAGCCTGGTGCCGGGCACGGAGGTCAACACCGTGGAGCGCTGCTCGGGTCATGACGGCACCTGGGGTGTGAAGCGGGAATTCTTCGCCGGCTCGATGAAGATCGGGCGGCCGGTGTTCAAGGCCGTCGCTGCCGCGTCCCCGGACTACGTCAGCTCCGACTGTCCGATCGCGGGGCGCCATATCCAGCAGGGAATCGGCGCGGAGAGCAATGCCCGCAAGGAACATCCGCTCACGCTGCTCAGGATCGCGTATGGCCTGTAACGATGTCCCCGGCCGTCGCAGGCCGGACGCGTGAGGCACTGGCAGAGCAACCTGATTCAAGTCGTCCTGGAGTCCAAGGAAATGCGCAGTACTGTTGCAAAGAGGAACAGAAAGATGCCTGCAATCACCCCGGAGAGCTTGATGACGCTGGAAGCCTACTCGCGGGTGCGCACCGAGTTTCGGGCCAACGTGATGGCGCACAAGAAGAACCGGACTGTGCCACTGGGTGACCATGTCACGCTCCAATTCGAGGACGAGATGACGATGCGGTACCAGATCCAGGAGATGTTGCGCGCGGAACGCATCTTCGAGCAAGCCGGCATCCAGGACGAGCTCGATGCATACAATCCGCTCGTGCCCGACGGCAGCAACTGGAAGGCGACGATGCTGATCGAATACCCGGACGTCGAGGAGCGGCAACGGGCGTTGGCTCGGCTGATCGGCATCGAGGACCGCGTGTGGGTCCAGGTGGAGGGGTGCCCGCGCATCTACGCCATCGCGGACGAGGACCTGGAGCGGGAGACCGAGGAGAAGACCTCGTCGGTGCACTTCCTGCGATTCGAGCTGGATGCGGCGATGAAGAAAGCGCTCGCCGCCGGCGCCAACATCCGTTTGGGCATCGACCACCCCGGCTATCAGGCCACTGTAGATGCGGTCCCGCCCGCGACCCGTGCCTCGCTGCTGAAAGACCTCACATTCTGACCGCCGGCCCCGCGTGCGGAGGGGCCGCACGCGGCGCCCTCCAGAACTCTTTGTTCGCGCCGGCCCCGGAACGGGTTGCCGGGAGACCTGAACGTGGCCATACCCTGCTAGAATTACGCCGGCGCCTCGCTCACCGGACCGTACAACAACGCTCGAGGCGCGCACGGAGACCTCCGCATGGCAACGGCGCTCGTCGAGAATCGGGTCCTTTCGCTGGTCGAGCAGCGGATTCGCAGCATCCAAGTTCCGCTCAACCTCAAGCTGTGGAACGGCCAGGCGTTCGCGCCGCCCGAGCCTTCCCCGGTGACCGTCACGGTCAACTCGCCGCAGGCCCTCATGCATCTGGCCGATCCGAGCCTGGGGCGCCTGGCCAAGAGCTACGTCGAGGGAGAGATCGACCTGGAAGGCAACTTCCGGGAGGTGCTGCGGTTGGGCGAGGCGCTGGTTTCCAACGGGCATAGCGTCTACCGTCGTCGCAGCCACGCCTGGAAATGGTGGCGCCACTCCCGCTCGGCGGACCGGCGCAACATCCAGCACCATTATGACGTCGGCAACGATTTCTACGCCCTCTGGCTGGATGGCAACCGCGTGTATTCCTGCGCCTATTTCAAAAGCCCGGAGGACACGCTCGATCTCGCGCAGGAGCAAAAGCTCGATCACATCTGCCGCAAGCTGATGCTGCGCCCCGGCGAGCGGTTCCTGGATATCGGCTGCGGATGGGGCGGCCTGACGCTATGGGCGGCGCGCAACTACGGCGTGCGCGCGGTCGGGATCACGCTCAGTCAAGAGCAGTACGAGTACGGCAGCGCCCGGATTCGAGAGCTTGGCCTCGAGGGCCGTTGCGAGCTGCGCCTGCAGGACTACCGCGACGTGCCCGAAGCGCAACCGTTCGACAAGATCGCGAGCGTCGGCATGTTCGAACATGTCGGCCGGCGCAACCTCCCGACCTACTTCGGGAAGATCGACCGGTTGTTGCGGCCGGGCGGGTTGGTCATGAATCACGGGATCACCACCAATTCGCTCCAGGCCGCGGAGCTCGGGAGCGGGATCGGGGAATTCGTCGACGAATATGTCTTTCCCGGCGGCGAGCTCATGCACGTTTCCACGGTGATCGAGGAGATGTCACGGCAGGGCCTGGAGGTCTGCGACGCCGAATGCCTGCGGCCGCATTACGCGAAGACGCTCTGGCATTGGGTGGACCGCTTGGAGGCCAGGCGCGACGACGCGCGTAGCCTCGTCGGCGAGCGCACGCTGCGCACGTGGCTGATCTACATGGCAGGCTCCGCTCACGGGTTCACGCGGGGCTGGATCTCGCTCTATCAGTTGCTCGGTGTCAAGACACCCCGCGACGGGGTCGCGTCGTATCCCCTGACACGCGAGCACATCTATCGGGAATGACCGCGGGCGCTGTCCGCCGAACCCTGCGTTCTGCGGCTGGGGCACTGCTGCTGACGCTGTTCGCCTGCACGCAGACCGCTCCGGTGCAGAGGCCCACACACCGGGGCGAGCAGGTCGGCCCGCTCCCAGGCGCGCCAGAGGAGGAGCCGTTCGTCGAGGCGACCGCCGTACCCCCCGCGTACCCTCGCGACAAGGATCTGATCGAGATCAATCTGCGCGGCGTCACCACAAACCGGTTTTTCGTAGATGGGGCTACGCTCACCGTTTCGCCCGACAAGGTGGTGCGCTTCGTTCTTGTGATCCGCACGGCGGAGGGTGCGAACAACGTGCGTTTTTCCGGCCTGCATTGCAGTGAGAAGGAGTGGAAGGACTACGCGTTCGCTCGCGCCGACCATACTTGGGCCGTGGTCCGCGATCCCCAGTGGCAGCCCGTGCTGAGCCCGAGGATCAACAACTATCAGGATACGCTGTACAAGGACTACTTCTGCACCAGCGGTGTTGTAGCGAGCGGCACCGTGGGCAACGCCGAAAAGCTCGTGGAACGCCTGAAGCACCCGCCCCAACCCGACGACCGGGTCCCGCGTTACCAGCAATAACGCGTTCGATCCTCCCCGCGCTTCCGCTATTGGCACTCCCCGACGCGCTTGCCCTTCAGGTGCTGCGCGATCGGTACGCTCTGGCCGTTCACCATCACAGTGAGGTCCATCCGGCCGCTGAACTCTTCGGCCCCGAAATCGGCTTCGGCGGTCCCCGACGCTTCCGTCTGACCCGAGCAGTTCACGTTCCACCGGGCGTGGTCCCCGCGCTGGTCCAGATCCGAGATCGTGCAGGCTCCCTCGCCGCCGAGCTTCGCTAACATGTCCTGGACGCCGTGCTCGTCCATGCACTGGCGCACGACCATCGGAGTGCTGCTCACCGGCTGGCCTCCGAGCTCGGCTTGGATGCTCACTTCCCACAAGCCTTCCCGCATCTCGGCAGCGGATAGAGCGGTCCAGAAGAGCGCTGTGCACAGCACAGCGGAAACGAGAACTCGGCGGGTCATGTGAGCCTCCAGCAGGGCAGCGCCCGGTTCGGGATGCGGGCGCGATCGGGATAGTAATCCAGTATCGCTGCGTCAGCGAGCCGCATGCTGAGTCGATACATGGAACGGAGGGATCAGCCGTTGCACTTAACTTGCCGACTTATCGGCAAGTTAGCCTGCGCCGCAACCGCGGGCTGCTTCACAGCAGCACGAGGTTGTCTCGATGAATCAACTCGGGCTCGTCGATGTAACCGAGCCGCGCCTCGATCTCGTGGCTGGGTGCGCGCAGGATGCGGCGCGCCTCGGTGGAGCTGTAGTTGACCAACCCACGGGCGACTTCCCTCCCGTCAGGATCGAGGCAGCTCACCGCCTCGCCACGCTCGAACTCGCCGATCACGTCGTGGACCCCGATCGGCAGCAGGCTCTTTCCATCCCGCGTCAGCGCAAGCACAGCGCCGGCGTCTAGCCTGAGCTGTCCGCGCACCTGCAGGTGATCGGCCAGCCACTGCTTCCTCGCTTGGAGGGTCATGGTCTGTGCGATGAGCTGTGTCCCGATCATCTCTCCGTCGCTGAGGCGCAGCAGCACGTTCGCTTCGCGTCCCGATGCGATCACGGTGTGGGCCCCGCTGCGGGCGGCGCGCTTGGCGGCGCGCACTTTGGTTGCCATGCCGCCGCTGCCGAGGTGGCTGCCCACGCCGCCCGCCATGCGCTCCAAGTCGGGGTCTCCCGCCTTTGCCTCCGCGACCAGCTCGGCATCCGGATGACGCCGCGGGTCGCGGGTGAACAGCCCGGGTTGGTCGGTTAAGATCACCAGCGCATCGGCCTCCACCAGGTTGGTGACCAGCGCACCCAGCGTGTCGTTGTCGCCGAACCGGATCTCGTCGATCGCCACCGTGTCGTTCTCGTTGATCACCGGAATGATCTCCAGCTCCAGCAGCGTGCGCAGGGTGGAACGCGCGTTCAGGTACCGTCGACGATCAGCGAGGTCTTCGTGCGTGAGCAGGATCTGCGCGGTGTGCAGTCCATGCGTGCGAAAGCAGCTCTCATAGGCTTGGACCAACCCCATCTGACCGACGGCAGCCGCTGCCTGCAGCTCGTGGAGCTGATGTGGGCGCCGGCGCCACCCGAGCCGCTGCATGCCCTCCGCGATCGCGCCCGAGGAGACGAGCACCACCTGCCGTTGGCGTCGCTTGAGCTCCGCGATCTGTTCGGCCCACTGCGCGAGCGCGCTGTGATCCAAGCCGTGCCCTTGGTTGGTGACGAGGCTGCTGCCGACCTTGACCACCAAGCGCTTCGCGCTAGCGACGACAGACGGCATGTGCGATTACGAGTGCGCGGCTTCGGCTTCGAGGTGCGGTGCTTCCGACGTGTCCGCCAGGAACTCTGCCACCGCATAGGTGAGCTCGGCGCATCCCTCGCCGGTGAGCGCCGAGATCAGAAATACACGAACCCCTTCGGTGCCGCGGCCGGAGGACTTTCGGCTAGATTTGCCTAGGTAGCCATCGACGAAAGCGCGCACGCGTGCGTCACGCTCCGCGGCAGGGATCAAGTCCGCCTTGTTCAACACCAGCCATCGCGGCTTGTCGTACAGGCCCTCGTCGTACTTGCGCAACTCCTCGACGATGGCGCGCGCGTCCGACACCGGGTCGCTGTTCGGGTCCGCAGGGGCGAGGTCGACGATGTGGAGCAGCAGGCGTGTGCGGGCGAGGTGTCGCAGGAACTGATGCCCCAGGCCGGCGCCTTCCGCGGCGCCTTCGATCAGGCCCGGGATGTCTGCGATCACGAAGCTCCGGTTGATGTCCACCCGTACCACCCCCAGGTGTGGGTGCAGCGTCGTGAAGGGATAGTCGGCGACCTTCGGCCGCGCCGCGGACACCGCGCGGATGAAGGTGGATTTGCCGGCGTTGGGCAGGCCGAGCAGACCTACATCTGCCAGGACTTTGAGCTCCAGGCGGAGCCGGCGGGATTCGCCCGCTTCTCCGCGCGTGAACTGGCGCGGGGCCCGGTTCGTGCTGGACTTGAAGTGCAGATTGCCGAGGCCGCCCGTGCCGCCTTTGGCGAGCAGCGTGCGCTCGCCGTGCCGGGCAAGATCCGCGATCAACTGCCCGCTCTCCGCGTCGATCACGACCGTGCCCACGGGTACCGGCAGCGTGACATCCTCCCCGGCCTTGCCGTAGCAGTCGGAGCCGCGCCCATTCTCGCCGTTCTTCGCCCGATGGATGCGGGCGAAGCGGTATTCGACCAGCGTGTTCAGGTTCCGATCCGCCACGGCGTAGATGCTGCCGCCGCGGCCGCCGTCCCCTCCACTCGGGCCGCCGCGAGGCACGTACTTCTCGCGCCGAAACGCGGCGCTCCCGTCCCCGCCTTTGCCCGCGTGGACTTCGATGATCGCTTCGTCGATGAACTTCATAGCACGAACCGCAAGCGTATGGGCGATTCCCGAGTCATTGGATGCCGCACAAACGAAAAAGCCCTACCGGTTCGATAGGGCTTTCGACGGGAGACCGGGGCGCTTAGGTCGCCGGGACGATCATCACCGTCTTGTTGTTCCGCGGACCTTTGATCGCGAACTTGACGTATCCGTCGACCTTGGCGAACAGAGTGTGGTCCTTCCCCATGCCAACGTTCTCGCCTGGATGGACCTGAGTCCCGCGCTGGCGCACGATGATGCTGCCGGCGTTGACGAGTTCCCCGCCGAAGCGCTTCACGCCCAGGCGTTTGGCCTGAGAATCGCGGCCATTGCGCGAGCTGCCGCCTGCCTTCTTGTGTGCCATCTGCCTTGCTCCTGTGCCGAAACCGCTGGCCTAGCGCGCCTACGCGGTGATGCCGCTGATTTGGATCTCGGTATAGTTCTGGCGATGCCCGAGCGTCTTGCGATAATGCTTACGCCGACGCAGCTTGAAGATCTTGATCTTCTCGCCACGGCCGTGGGACAGCACCTTGGCCTTGACCGCCGCGCCTGATACGAGCGGCGTGCCCATCGTGACGTTGTCGCCGTCGGCGACCAGCAGCACCTGATCCAGCGTGATCTCGGCGCCGACGTCCGCCGGGACGGATTCGATCCTGAGCTTTTCGCCCGCCGAAACCTTGTACTGCTTCCCGCCGGTCTTGATCACGGCATACATGATCCAACCCCTATCCTTGGCCCGCAACGACACGCGGTATTTTCGAAAAACGGGGAAGTATACAGAGCGTCAGCAGAGGGGTCAAACGTGCCGGCCGGGCCCCTACCGATTCCGGTCGGGATGGTATCCTTGGCGTACCCGTCGCATCCAGCAGACGCTTACGGCCCGCGATGACAAACGCCACCCTTGAACCGGTCCAGAGGCTGATCGCCGACGACATGAAGGCCGTCGATCAGGTGATCCGACGCCGTCTGCACTCCGATGTAGCGTTGATCCGCCAGGTGAGCGAGCACCTCATCAACGGTGGCGGCAAGCGACTGCGACCCGCGCTGCTGATCCTGGCCGCGGGTGCGTGCGGTTACAGCGGGACAGCGCACTATCAGCTCGCGGCGGTAGTCGAGTTCATCCACACCGCTACGCTGCTGCACGACGATGTCGTGGACAGTTCCGACCTGCGCCGCGGGCAGGCGACGGCCAACGCCCTGTTCGGCAACCCAGCCAGCGTGCTGGTCGGCGACTTCCTCTATTCACGCGCATTCCAGATGATGGTCGAGCTCAGGAACATGCGGGTCATGGAGGTGCTTGCCAACACCACGAACACGATCGCCGAAGGCGAGGTCCTGCAGCTGCTCAACTGCAACAATCCTCAGCTCACGGAGGAGGACTACCTGCACGTGATCGAGTACAAGACGGCAAAGCTGTTCGAAGCGGCCGGGCGGTTGGGCGCCATCATCAGCCAGGTCCGTCCTGAGATCGAGGAGAGCCTGGCTCGCTTCGGCACCCACGTGGGCACGGCATTCCAGCTGATCGACGATGTCCTGGACTATTCCGGCGACCGGGTCCGGACCGGGAAGAACCTCGGCGACGATTTGGCCGAAGGCAAGACCACGCTGCCGCTGATCCACGTCATGCGCAATGGAACTCGCGAGCAGGCGGCGCTGGTCCGTGGCGCAATCGAGCAAGGCGGGCTGAAGGAATTCGAGCCGATCCAGGCGGCGATCCACGAGACCGGAGCGCTCGAGTACACTCGCCGCCAGGCCACCGACGAATCTCGGCGCGCGATGGAGTCGCTCGCCGCGCTCCCGCACTCATCCTATCGGGACAGTCTGCTACAATTGGCCGCCTTCGCGGTCTGTCGCACTTACTGACTGCCGCTCTCAGCGCCGCTCCCGGGTCTCGTCGGCGCCTCACACGCGGTGCAGACGGTCTCCGCCTTCGGGGTGTAGCTCAGCCTGGTAGAGTACTGCGTTCGGGACGCAGGAGTCGGAGGTTCGAATCCTCTCACCCCGACCATCGTCTTCCCCGGTTCGCGATTGCATGCCGGTTGCGGCAGCTGCGGCCCGCTAAAGGGTCGCCGTTTTATGCCGACAATCCCGGCATGAGCGGCACCGAGAAGCTCCTGCAAGCCGAACTTCCACCCCGCCCCGCGATTCTCGTCTCGCTCACCGAGCAGATGCACAGCGAGGATCCGGACGCGCGGCGCGTGAGCCAGCTGGTGAGCGCGGACGTGGGACTAGCGTCAGCGGTGGTCAAGACGGTGAACTCGCCGTACTTCGGCCTCGGGCGCCAGGTCGCCTCCGTGCAGCAGGCCGTGACGTTCCTGGGTCTGGCCGAGGTGTTCGGCATCGTAAGCGGCGCGCTGCTGCGTCGCAGCTTCCCGTCCAAAGACGCGCACATGGAGCGGTTGTGGGATGAAGCCGCCGTGCGCGGTGCTTTCATGAGCCGTCTGGCGCGCGAGCTGCGTATCTTGGCGCCCGATCGCGCGTACACCTGCGGGCTGTTCGAGAACTGCGGCATGGCGCTACTCCTGTTGCATGCCGAGGACTATAAGGCCGTGCTGAAGCAGTCTGCCTCCCCCCAGGAGCAGCGAGAGCGGGAGCGCAGCCAGTACGGGATCGACCACGCGGCGCTCGGTCAGGCACTCGTGCGCAGCTGGGGGCTCCCCGACGAGCTGGCGCTCGCGGTGCGGCACCACCACGATCTGGCGGCTCTCGAGGGCCAACGCCTCTCGTGGACGACCTGCCAGCTCGTGGCCCTGTCCGTCGCGGCCAACGAGGCCTTGGCTCGGCAGGCCGGCGCCTCTACGCAGAACTGGTCTCGCGATGCGGCGCACGCCGGCCAGGTGCTGGGGCTCGCAGTGCCGGAGCTGGAAAAGCAGATCACGGGCCTCGGTGCGACGCTACCCGAGCCGACCGCCTAGCGCGAGAGGCCGGCGCCCGGTTTCGCGAGCCGTCGCAGTGGTCCCCAGTCGCTCGGTCGCCGCGCACGTGCCAATCGGCTCCTTCCGACACATCGGCGTGGCGGATTGGGCCGCACTTCCACATCGAGTTCGCAAGTCGCTTCCCCAATCGATGCGCGCTTGCTTAAATACGCCGGCTGGCCACGTGCGATACGCGCCCGATGAACAACTTCTTGCTCTGCTTTGTGCCGCTGTTCGTGGCAGTCGATGCCATCGGCGTGCTGCCGGTGTTCCTGGGCCTGACCGAGCGCCTCAGCCCGGCGCAGCGCCAGCAGCTCGTCGTTCATTCGGTGCTTACGGCCACGGTGGTTGCCTTCCTGTTCGCCCTCGGCGGCAGCCTCCTGCTGCGGTTGCTGGGCATCACGGTCGCCGACTTCATGGTCGCCGGTGGGGCGCTGCTGTTCGTCTTCAGCCTCACAGACCTGATCTTGCAGCACAAGCCGCAGCCCCTGGACAGCGGCAGTCTCGGGGTCGTTCCGATCGGCGTCCCGCTGCTCGCGGGACCGGCGGTGCTCACCGTCTCGATGCTGCTCGCCGATCAATACGGCCGAGCGCTGGTCTCCGCGGCGTTGGCGGCCAACATGGTGCTTGCCGGCGTCGTGCTGACCCTTTCCGGCCCGATCCATCGCGCCCTGGGCACGTCCGGCGCCCGCGTGGTCCAGCGCATCATGTTGTTGCTGTTGGCCGCCATCGCCGTCATGACGATGCGCAAGGGGGTCGAGGTCTTCCTGCACGGTGGCGCGGGCGGCCCGTATGGCTAGGACTGCGTGCCCTAAGGTATGATGGGCGCCCCCTGACTTCGCAATCGACCGTACCTTGGCCAAGTTCCTGCTTCTCATCGCGCTGGCGATCTTCGCCTATCTGCTCCTCAAGGGGTTGCGCCGTGATGCCAAGCAAGACGGTTCGGTCCGAGCTTCCCAGTCGCGCGACGAGCCCGTACCGGAGGATATGGTGCGTTGCGCCCGATGCGGCGTACACCTGCCACGCAGCGAGAGTTTCACCTCGCGCGGTCAGTTCTTCTGCAGCGACGAGCACCGCCGTCTGGGCGTGCGCTAGCCCCGCCGCCGCCCCCGGCGGCCGGCTCCGGGGGTAGCCGACGTGGCGCACCAGATGGCATTGCACGACCGCGGCGTGTTGCCCAACGCGGCGTTCCCGGAGTCCTACTGGCGGTCCCTGTTCTATTTCAACGTCTACCGGCTGATCGTCACCACGCTGCTGCTCGTCACCGCGGCGGTGTTCGAGGGCTCGGTGTTCGGCTCCCGCAGCCTGTCGCTGTTCCTGTATTCAGCCGTCGCCTACACGCTGTTCTCGGTCTTCTGCTTCGCCACGATCACCTCGCACCGTCCGGACTTCAACGTTCAGCTCGGCGGTCAGGTCGTGGCCGATGTCGCATTCGTCACGCTGCTGGTGTACGCCTCGGGCGGGGTGAGCAGCGGATTGGGCCTGCTGCTGCTCGCCTCGCTCGCCGCGGCGGGCATCATCAGCCGCGGGCGCATGACGTTGTTCTTCGCCGCGTTGGCCACCGTCGCGATGCTGCTCGAGCAGACGCTCGAGGTGCTGCTGCACGGCGAGAGCTCGACCTACTTCATCCAGACCGGCCTGCTGTGCGTGGGCTACTTCGCGACGGCATGGCTTGCGCACACCCTGGCGCGCTACACCGAGGCGAGCGAGCAGCTCGCCGCTCAGCGCGAGGTGGATCTCGCCAACATGGCGCATGTCAATCAGCTGGTCATCCAGGACATGAAAGACGGCGTGTTGGTGGTGGACGAGAGCGGCGTCATCCGTCAGATGAATCGCCGTGCAGTCGAAATCCTGGGCCCGCTGCCCAAGTCGGGCCGGGAGCTCACGCTGCGCGACTACACTCCGGCGCTGGCCGACCGGATGCAGCGCTGGCGCGAGGACCCGAACACGGGTTTCGATCCGATGCGCACGGTGCTCACCCATCGGCTGATGGGAGCGCGCTTCGTGCCCGTGGGCAAAAGCCAGAGTCATAATCTCGGCGTGGTGGTGTTCCTGGAGGATCTCACCCGCATCCAGGCCGAGGCGCAGCAGATGAAGCTCGCCGCGATGGGGCGGCTCACGGCCAATATCGCGCACGAGATCCGCAATCCGCTGTCCGCGATCAACCATGCCGCCGAGCTGCTGCTGGAAGAGCCCGAGATCAACGACACGCAGCGCCGCCTGCTTCAGATCGTGCACGACAACACCCAGCGCCTGGACCGCATGGTCCAGGACGTCCTCAAACTCAACCGGCGCGACCGCGCGCACCGAGAAACGTTCCAGCTCGGCGACTTCCTGCGCACATTCGTGGTGCAGTTCTGCCAGATCGAGAAGCTCTCCGATGAGGTCGTGGACCTGAAGGTCGAAGTCGATCCGGCCGTGACCTTTGACCGCAGCCATCTGAATCAGGTGATGTGGAACCTGTGCCGCAACGCGCTGCGCTATTGCCAACGCAAGGTGGGCAGCCTGCGCATCCTCGCGCGCGCTGGCGATGCGGCGAATGGAGTAGAATTGCGCGTCGGCGATGATGGTCCCGGCGTGCCGGAGGCGATCCGGCCGCATCTATTCGAGCCGTTCTTCACCACCGCGGCGAGCGGCACGGGCCTCGGCCTGTACATCGCACGGGAAATCTGTGACGCCAACAACGCCTCGCTCGAGTACGTCGAGCAGGCTCCCGGCGCCATGTTCATGATCGCGTTCAGAGGGAGCAGGACTTGAAGCGAAGCGAACGCAGCGCGGGCGGTCGCGCGACCGCGCCGCAGCGCTGCGTACTGATCGTAGACGACGAGGTCGACATCCTCGAGCTGATCGAGCTCACCTTGCTGCGCATGGGCCTGGACGTAGAGCGGGCAATGAGCGTGAAGGAAGCGCTGGCCCAGTTGAACAGCCGGCACTTCGACTTGTGTCTCACCGACATGCGCTTGCCTGACGGCACCGGTATCGAGATCGTCGATCACATCACCCGCGGCAACCTGGACCTTCCCGTGGCGGTGATCACCGCCCACGGGAACACCGAGAACGCGGTGGCGGCGCTCAAATCGGGGGCCTTCGACTATCTCGCCAAACCGGTCGGCCTCGACCAGCTTCGCACGCTAGTGAAGTCGGCGCTGTCTCTGCCCAAAGCCAACGAGGCCAAGGTCGCGGAGCAGGCGCAGGGCGAGAAGGGGCTGCTCGGCGAATCTCAGGCGATCCAGAACGTGCGCGCGCTGATCGAGAAGCTCGCGCGCAGCGAAGCGCCGGTGCACATCACGGGCGAGTCCGGCAGCGGCAAGGAGCTCGCTGCCCGGTTGATCCATCAGAAGAGCGCGCGGCGCGACCGGCCCTTCGTGCCGGTCAACTGCGGTGCCATCCCCGAGAACCTGATGGAAAGCGAGTTCTTCGGATACAAGAAGGGGGCGTTCACCGGCGCCGACGCCGACCGGGATGGGTTCTTCCAGGCGGCCAATGGCGGTACCCTGTTCCTCGACGAGGTCGCCGACCTGCCGCTGCCGATGCAGGTGAAGCTGCTGCGCTCGATCCAGGAGAAGAAGGCGCGCAAGGTTGGCTCCACCCAGGAGGACGCGGTGGACGTGCGCATCATCAGCGCCACGCATCAGAACCTGGCCGATTGCGTGGAGTCCGGCAAGTTCCGTCACGACCTGTACTACCGGCTCAACGTGATCGAGCTGCGCATGCCGGCGCTGCGCGATATGCGCGAAGACATTCCTGCGATCGCCGGCGCAATTCTGGATAAGCTCGCTGCACAGGCCAGGGTGCCGCTCCCACAACTCGAGCAGGATGCGATGCAGGCGCTCATGCAGTACGACTTTCCGGGCAATGTTCGCGAGCTGGAGAACATCCTCGAGCGCGCCATGGCGTTGTGCGACGGCGCCCACGTGACGCAGGCCGATCTGCAGCTCACCCCGCCCGAAGCGGTGGAGATCGTCCCGGTCAGCGAGGGCGGGAATGGCAAGTGGCCGCTGCAGGAGTATCTGGACCGGGTCGAGAAGGAGGCCATACTCGAGGCCTTGGAGAAGACCCGCTATAACCGCACAGCCGCCGCGAAGCTGCTGGGGATCACGTTCCGCGCCATGCGCTACCGCATGGAGCGCCTCGGCATCAACTGACCCGGCTTGCGCGTGCACGCGCGCGCGTTCCCAGGGAGGACCGATGAGGCAGACCGCCGCAGTCTATCTTTTGCTTGTCATGAGCGTTGCCGCCGTGTTGCCGGCGGCGGCCGCGCCGCCCAGTCTCACCGGCTCGTGGGAGGCTGCACGCAGCCCCGACGACGAGCGCTTGTACCTCACGCTCAAGGACATGGGCAAGGCCGAGATCGTGAGCGAATACGATCTGGCCGTCCCCGGTCAGGGCAAGCACCGCGGCCGGTCGACAAGCTTCGCGACTTGGACGCTGAAGGGCAACGACGTGATCATTACCTATGCCGAGATCAAGGACCGGTTGCGCTACGTAGCCGACGAGCCCTTGAGCGCGATCGGATTGACCGGGACGGCCCCCGCGCTGAAGCCGATCGGCAAGCCCAACCCGAAGAGCCGAATCGGAACGGCCATCCTGTGGAAGGCGCCGCACGAGTATCGCCTCCAGGCGCCGCAAACGGAGGCACCGGCCGCGCCGGCCAAGCCGTAGAGGGCGTGAACGTCCCGCGTTCCGCAGCCACCTCGGACAGGCCGTTCGATCGCGACGGCTGGCTATCGCGTGCGCGCAGAATCGCGTCACCGAACCAGGATGAGCGTCCTGAGGACGCCGAGGTGTGGCTCCTGGTCGTGCACAACATCAGCCTTCCGCCGGCGCAGTTCGGTGGGACCGGCGTGATCGACTTGTTTCTCAACCGTCTCGATCACGCTGCGCACCCGTACTACGCGAGCTTGCGCGGGCTGCGCGTCTCCAGCCACTTCTTCCTCCGGCGCGACGGCGAGCTGGTGCAGTTCGTGCCGTGCGACAGGCGTGCCTGGCACGCCGGCGTGTCGCAGTGGCTGGGCCGCTCCGGCTGCAACGATTTCTCCATCGGCGTCGAGCTGGAGGGCACGGACGAGCTGCCTTACGCGGACGTTCAGTACGACGAGCTCGCACGCCTGACACGCGAAATCAAGACACGCTACCCGATCCGGGACATCGCCGGGCATTCGGACATCGCGCCTGGGCGCAAGACCGACCCGGGGCCTTGTTTCGACTGGAACCGCTACCGCTCGCTGCTGGCGGAGGGATGAATGGAGTGCGGAAGAGGGACCGTCCGCCTTCGCAGCTGGGCCGCTCGGGCTCGTTTTCGGGTGCGCCTGCGGATCAACTGGTCTTGCGCCGGTCGAGGAACCGCCGCATAGCTTGCTGGGGCTCGCCGCTCGCGTAGGCTTCCCGCTGGGCGCGCTTCGCGGCCTGCAGCGCCGCGTCGAAGCCGGGCTGGGTGAGCTCCCGCATGCGGCGTTTCGTGAGGCGTATCGCGGTCGGGCCGAGCTTTGCGAGATCGGCCGCGAGTGCGAGTGCTGTCTCCCGCACCTGCTCCCGTGCAACCAGTCGATTGATCAGGCCTAGCTCATAGGCGCGCTCACCCGAGATCAACGCTCCCGTGAGCGAAAGCTCGAGGTTCTGCGACAGGGGCAGATGCAGCGTCATCAGATAGGAGCCCACGATGCTCGCCAGGCCCGCGCGGATCTCCGGTTGGCCGAGCGTCAGCTCCGGATAGCCCACGCGCAAGTCGCAGCACAACCCGATCTGAAACCCCGCGCCGGCGGCCACTCCATTCCACGCTGCCACACAAGGCTTGTCCAGGTCCCGCACGCTCTGGTACATGGCGTGCTGGCGCGTGAGCCACCCGTCTACGTCGTCGATGCTGTAGCGGGCCGTCTCGTTGAGATCCTGGCCCGAGCAGAACGCGCGCTCGCCCGCGCCGGCGATGGCAACGGCGCCGACCGCGGGATCGCGGTTCAGCTGCGCGAGCGCGGCAATGAGCGCTTCGCGCATCTGCGCGTTGACGGCGTTCAACGCCTGTGGGCGACTCAGGATGACGACCGCAGTGGCGCCGACGCGCTCGATCAGGACGGTGTCCGGCTCGGAGGGCATGCGACAAGAAGAGGTGAGGCGCTGTCCAGCCCGGGAGGCTGTCGGGGCCTCAGCTCTTGGTCTGCAGCAGGTGGCAGGAGCGCAGGTTGATCTGGGCGGTGATGCGATCCACCAGTTTGAGCTCGGAGCGTGGCTGGAAGAATCCCATGTAGATGTCCTGCCACACGTAGTAGGAATGTCCAGCGGCTGCCTCGATCGTGAGCCCCGACCAACCCTCGCCGTAGGAGATGACGATGTGCTGGCCTGGGTCGACCTCCCAGCGGAAGTAGGTCTGCGCGCCCGTTTTCCCCATCGGCTTGCTGTCCAGCGTGACGCTCACCGGCCACGGGGCGCTGGGAGGTTCGTTGCGGAACAGGTAGATCACCGCCTTGCCTGGCGCCGGCTCCATCAGCTTGGCCAGGGCATCCGCTTTGGGTGAGGCGAGCGGTGTGGTGCCACAGCCCGCCAGACAGGCGGCCAGGCCGAGCAGAGTACAGGCTAGCGGCAATTTCGATGTCATAACGTTCTCCTATCGCAAACGTCTCAGCAGGGAGCCCTGACCGGTGAGCCTACTCGCTCAGGGACGACGCTCGAGTGAGGGGCTCGGGACCCGGGAAGCGAACTCAGACATACCCCGGCCCTTCGATCACAGGGTGTTCCTGCAAGAATCTCTCGTTCACCTCCACACCGATGCCAGGGCGCTCGAGCGGC
>Ga0335081_10001661_pt1 | contig 35461 bp, 22 predicted proteins | sample Lox_Sample_35_FD_206713 | JGI IMG/M metagenome (GOLD analysis project Ga0335081, IMG submission 206713) | Soil microbial communities from Loxahatchee National Wildlife Refuge, Florida, United States - Lox_Sample_3.5 | ecosystem: Environmental > Terrestrial > Soil > Wetlands | place: USA...
GGCGGCCCCAAGCAGACCGTCGACTACGGGGTAGGTAAAGTAGGCCCGTTTCACATCGCGCATCGCCGCCTGGACGGAAGCGGGTTTCAGGAGGTCGCCCTCGACCACTTCAGCACCCTGTTGACGGAGTTCATCGGACCTCGAATCGAGCTTGTGGACTAACGCGCGAACCGGGATGCCTTGTTGCAGTAGCAGGCTTGTTATTTTGCGTCCGGTTGAGCCTTGCGCTCCGCCTGCTGCGCCTGTAACCAAAATCGGATGGGCCATGAAAGTTCTCCATTCACTCCATAGGATGATGTGCGTAATCCCATGGATTCGGATTTTTCTTTGTCACGTGCAAAGGGCCCCCGGAGATTGCACCTTTAGATGATTCGCAGCATCCTATAACCATGCGTTACACGCCCGAACACAAACTCGAGATCCATCAGAAGATCGTGAAAGACGCCTCGCGCCGCGTCCGGGCAAACGGTCTAAACGGCGCCGCGGTTTCGGCCGTTATGAAAGACGCCGGGCTGACTCACGGAGGTTTTTACAAGCATTTCCGGAGCAAGGACGACCTGCTCCTGGAATCCCTGCGTGAGGGCTTCCGGGAGATCGAGGATGCCCTTGCTCATGCCGCTGAACAGTCGCCGCCCGGAGAGGCATGGAAGGCGATTGTACGAACTTACCTGAGCCTGGACCTGTGTGAACATCCCGAGCGCGGGTGCCCCTTGGCGGCGCTTTCGCCGGAACTAGCGCGGGCAAATAAAAGCATGAAGCCGCAGGTTGTGGCGGAGTTGGTGAATTACAAGAGCCGCATGGTGCCGTTCATGCCCGGTTCGAAAACCGCGGACAAAGAACGCGCATTCTTTGCGATTTTCTCCACGATGATCGGTGCAGTTTCAATTGCTCGACTGCTGCCGGACCGCAGCATGCGAGAGAAGGTGCTGGCGAGCACAAGAGATTTCCTCTTGCGCAGCTTCTGACCTCGGTCATCTGCTACGTGGCTGCATCATGCGACCGCCCGGGTATTGGCTTTTGCCCTTTCCAACCCGTCCGCATGGGGCGGAGCCTCGCCTGTGTGTCGATCAAGCGGTCAAAGAACGTGCAACGAATCCAGCCCTGAAAACCTGAAAAAGCGGGCGGTTCAATTCCGTCCCCCTGCAACCGTCCTTATCTAGAAGCCGATAAAGATGGTGGCCGCTGCAGAATTCGAATCTGCGACCTCCGCTGTGTGAAAGCGGCGCTCTAACCAACTGAGCTAAGCGGCCTCGACCGTAGGAATGCTATAACAACGAGCCTGGTGTGATGATCTGCGATCACTTCTGAGCCACCAACTGCCCACCAATACCGTCCGATCTTATCTAATTCCGAGTCCAGTCCGCCACCTAAGTGTGAAGCTTCCGGCCCTCCCTATCTCCTTGAGTACAAAGCAAATATTTTTGCAAGAAACTTCATTTTAAATACCAAAAGTACATTCGTGGGTGGGCACTTGGGTGGGTTGTTTAGCGCGTCGCAGCCTATCTAAATGGCGTCGAGACAAAGCCTGCTGCGCCGGTGCTCGCTGGCGTTCCTGCCTTGGGCGCGTGAGGTTGGCCCACCCGTAACTCATAATCGAAAAGTGGTGCCCGACAAAATTAGAGCAGTCGCCAGCTTCGGCGACGACCCTACGAAGATTGAAATCATCCTTCCGCCCGGCGACCCGCAGGTAATGCTTGCCGACGTTGCAACGAAGCCGAATTTCCAGCTCTTCGGCACGGCCCTTTCATATTCGTATGCCGAGCAGGAACTGGCGAAGCGGCCCGCTCAGCCGGCGAACACCTTGATTGAGATCGGCGTTCCTTACTGCTTCCACGTCCCAATCAACACCATGTTTATGTTGAGAGACGCCAAAGCAACTAGCCATCTCGTGTTCAAGAAGGTCTGGACCATTCGCGCAGAGGGTTCGAGCGACGCAGACTATCTCTCGCCGACCCACGTGCTGTATCACAACAAGACGAGCATCAAAACGCCCAACTTCCCTACTGAACCCAACTTCGGACCAGAGCCGATTTGCACCGGCACCAATGTGGAGGCGCTAAAGGACAAGGCAGGCCTCTATCGTTACAGCCTGGTCTGGATATTTTTTGATACCGCCTATACGCGCGAGATGTTGACATCCGAGAATGGTGGCCAGTTAGCGCGGTCTGAAATAATCGCCCATGCCGTCGCCGGCATTAATCGTTTTATTGACATCTACCGCGTCGTGACGAATAGCGCACATATCCAGCGCATCTCAAGCGTGCATGTCCGCGACATCTTTTTTGAGGAACACAATATCGGGTTCCATGGCGCATCATTCGGGCACGGCATCGGTACCGCGACCATGAATCGTTCTGGAGCCGAATTGAACGAAATCGCAGGCAAGGCAGCTACGGGTCAGGAAATCCCGGTGTGGGATTTGCTGTTTCTCGACGCGGAAGCCTCGCTTGAAACTAACGCCTTCACCCTGGCCGTTGTGAACGCCTTCCAGGCATTGGAGCTGCGTCTCGAAGACTTTTTGGAGAAGAAGATGACAATCCAGGGCCTCAACGTCGCCGACATCGAAGAATGTCTTGGCAGGATCTGGCGGACAAAGGAGCGGCTGAAGGACTTGGTGCCATCTCTCTCCGGACGACGAATGATTGACGACAATCCGCAGCTGTGGGATCGCTTTTGCTGGGCCTACGACGATATCCGCAATAAGCTCATTCACGCCGCCCGCGATTTGGACCGCGACAAGACTGAACGTGCGGTAGCGGCTTGCCGTGATGTCCGCCGTTGGCTCGACGCGATTGTCTGATATCCACTTGGTACCTCGTAAAAGTAGGCCTGACCCTGCCGGGAAGATCAGGGCTTCTGGCAGGTGCAACCGAATGCGACTGTGCCGCCAACACCGCACACACAAACAGAGATCACCGTCGCTAAGTTCAAAGCACCCCGCGTGGCGGATGGGTTTCTGCGTTTCTCCAGACCGCGTCGGTTCATAAAAAGCGAACACCGGAAATCCCTCGGGCCGCTTCAAAGGCGATGCTCTCCAGCGGACCGAAGAACGGCGGCAAGAATGGAAAGGCCCGCGGGGTCCTCATCAAGAAATGACCCTTCTCGCGGATCTAAATCCGACCAGAACCAAGGTCGATCTCGCCGGCCTGGTACACCATCCGCGACGTGGATTCGATCGCTCGCTTTCCTGTGAGCAATTCGATAATGTCCAGAATTATCTCTGGCGGGTTCCCGGCATGAAACGCGCGGCAGACGTAAGCGAACATATCGGCGAGTTGCAGAACCGGGACGTATCGATCATCCGCGAAAAACAAGGCGTGACACCGCCGCTTAACCTTTTCGCTTCGGCTCCGCAGCTTGTGAAACAACTTTAAGACTTCGACCGAATACTCTTCGGAGAGGTCGCACACAATTTGCAATGAATGTGGTTCGCCCCATGGAACCGACTCCACTGCCGCGCGGACACACCCTTCAAAACCGCAATACACGGGATTCTTCAATCGTTCCTGATCGGCTTGCGGCATCGACCGGAATTCTTTCGTGGACATCGGTGCGGCGACCAGCATCGGTACGGGACGGCTCTGTGCGGCCAACGTTGCCAGATCGCGCAGCAGATTGTCTCTGTCCGGTTCGTTCCAGCCGCGAAAATCGCCGCCGAAACGCATAGCGTCCTTCATGTGCAACGAGTAGATTCTTGATTCGTCGAGGCGGTCATTCCACTTCTTGCCAAAGCGATGGCTCTCAGCGTTCTCGAACATGCAACCGCCGAAGACGACATCCTCGGTGTTGTCGAGCTTGCCGCTCTCATCGAGGGCCAGAAGAATTACGGCCATCTGAGTTCGATTTCTCCTTCCGCTTCACCGCTCCAAATACGCCTTCATTCTCTTGGAGACTTCATTCAGCTCCACCGCCGTTGTGAGCGTTGAGGCGGCTCACTCGAACTGGCGCGTAAAAACGGTCCAAGGTAGATACGTCAACCAATGTTCTTGTCCCTTTGCAGCCCCGGGCAACACGCTTTCGATGAGGTCCGGGCGGCCTTCATGCATAGGTCTTGGATAGAGTCGGCCTATGACGGTCACTGGGATGCGTACATACCAGTGATGCCAGGACTCCTCCATCGTTTTCAGGATGTGCTGTGTGCGGGCATCCGCGATGGCAGGCCGGCCTCCTTCAGGATATGCGATGTAGACGAAGCCGATCTCGCCGGCCGGAATTTGTTTTATTGCATTGGTCCACAGCGACCCGATCCCCCGTGATCGCCTTGTTACTGCTTCCTCCGCCTCGCTCCGCCATTTCAAACAGAGGGGCATTCTGTAAGAATTAACCATGATTGTGCTCGGACTCTCCACCTCACAAAAGAGGCCGTCCCACTCGTTCTCCAGCACATCCCAGCCGAACACATGTCTGATGAAGTCCGGCGAGTAGAGCCTAGTCCGTGGAATCCTGTCGCAATAAGGGAGCCTGCGGATTCGAAACGAACCCCAGCGAGTTGGCGTCGTCTCCTGGTCCCGCCCGAAGTTGGCGCTTTCGAGAATCGCCTCGGAGAACTCGCCCGCAGAAATTGTCCGCACCGGAACCCCAAAGACTGCGTCGACCGAGCAGTGAAAGCCGCGGTCTTGAAGAGAGGCCCGGAGCGGCCGATACAGCGCTTCGACCTGCTCGGCTTCATCCAATTCGTAAACCGTCAGCCCAAGTCTGCGCTTGCACTCAATGGCCCCAGGAATCGCGCCCAAGCCTGTGACTCTGAAATCCGGCACCTTGCGTGCGCGGTCCTCCGGCACCATAGTGATGCTCAGGCCCCGCCGAACACAGGCGGCGCCGACAAGCAGTTCGAATATTGTTGAGGTGACAACATCGTCGGGTACGAATGCAAGACTTTCGAGCTTCCTTCGTGCCTCGGGTCCCAACTCGGCAATCTCTCTAAGGCTATTGCCCAGCACGGCAATTTCTGGCACGAACATCGCGGCGCTAAAGAAATCGAGGTCCGGTCGCTTGTTCAAATGGTCCTGGCAGACCAGGAGCATTCTGGCGAAGCGCTGTGGGCCCTCGGAATGCGGCGACGTCCGGACAGGGATGCCACTCACCAGATGCAGAGGGCTGTTGAGGAAGCCAGCACCCAACCTATGTTCTTTCTGGGCTTCGTGTCGTAGCCAGCCACGATCAACGGTGGCTAGCAATTGCGCAAGGCCGGACTCTGCAAGCTCATCCAGATCCTCTGTCGCGCGTGACTGGAGGATTTGGTCATACCAAAACTCATCGCCGCTCGGTAATCGCTCTCGCGCGAGGGCCCGTTCGATCGCGCTAATCTCGCTTTCGGAAATCCCGCACTTGCGCTGAAGGAGGCGGAGTTGGCGCTTGGAATCGGCCTGCAGCTTACGGGCTTCGCGTACGAGCGTCTTGATCGTTTCATTCGGCGGGCCCGTATCGCCGTTTGTAACCTGTGCCTTTATTGCAGCGGAAATCTCAAGGACTTTCGCTTCGCTCGCAAGATGGAGCGATTCAAGCTTCTTCAGAATGTCGTCGAATGAGAACCTCCAGGAATCGAGACGTTTCTTTGATTTTACCTGGCGCCGAGGGCGAGTGTATAGTCACCGTCGTCGTGCGCCGCTATGAGCCTAGAAGGTTCCTCGCCACGCGGCCGGGAAATCTTCCGAATCATGCTCCGGCAACGGCGCTAGTGACCGACGGTGAGGTTAGCTCTACATACTCGGAGGCCGAGGCTGAGGTTGAGCTCCTTCTATTCGTCGAAGGGTATGCGGGTCTACCCGCTCGAACAGACAATTGCGCCATTCAAATTTGTCCAATTGGGCGCCGTCGGGAACCGGAGAACCCGCTAAATAGCGGCCGTTCCGCCAAACGACACCGAACAGGCGGGTGCCAAAGCTCGGATATAGACCCACGAGTTGGGGCGGTCCTGCTGACCGGGCATCCTCGCCGCTTTCGAGCGCATCGCAAAAACTGCTGAAAACGCCGCGAGCCGTGCGGCCTTGAGCCTTCTTCCATGCTTCGTTCCTGTCGATCAAGATCTTCCAGCCTGACCCGGCGGTTTCCCCGATCACGCTGGATGTCGGCAGACTAAGGGAAGTGCTCCGAATTGCGGAATCTCGCGAGTACTCAACTCTCCACAGGCTGAATTTCGCGTGGCGACCAGTGCCGTCTCGGGAAAAATGAAGAATAGTTGACCGATCAGCGCCGTGCGCCGGATACCCGTGATACGCGGCTTCCAGTTCTGCGCAGATCGATCGGTGGCGAAGGGCGGAATCAGCGGCAGAACCGAACAGAAGCCCCTGATCCATCCGATCCAAGATTTGACGCAAGGCCAAGGTCGGGAACTGCACGTCGCCGCTGTATCCAAAGATATCGGCGAATCTGGCGGAGACAAAGAGTTTCTGCCCGGCGTCCCAATGAGCGTTCGGCCAGGTAATTCTGCTGTCGCTCATCAAGTAGCAGGCTGATGGCTTCGCTGAATCAACGGAAACCCATGCTGCAAGGGTTGTCATGGAGAAATGAACGGCGCGTATGTATTATAGGGGCAGAGCCTACGGCTCGCAGTGCAGCACCCGGAACCTCCACCATACCTACGGGGGTTGACGGTCCAGTGACCTATCCCAGTGCTCTTCGGGGCACTTGGGATGGCCGGGGACGGCGAGGCCAAGGGCTGGCCTCCGACGCGCCAAACCTTATCGTCATATACCGTGCACGACCTCTACGCGGTGATCTGGGACCAGAGGTGCGAGGGAAGCTTGAAACCCGTCCATTCCTGCGTGACGGATTGCAGGGCAACGGTTGACCGCCTGGTTCAATTGAAATCATCAGGCCTGGCTGTCGCTTCATCGTCCGGTGAGACGACCACGTACCGCTCACGCACGGCGTCCATGGGGAGAATCATGCCCACATGGGTTCGAGGTGCAATGTGGCGTTGATGGTACTGCTTAAGATGCGCGAGTTCCCGGCGCAGTTGATTCAACATCATCGCGCTTACCCTTCCATAAGTATGGGCCAGGGTACTGGAGAACTTGAGGTGTTGCCGGGCCCGGCTGCCGCGGGACCCGACGAAAAAATGGGCAGCAGCATCCCGGAGATCGCGGTAGTGGTCAACTACCTGCTGGAGAGTTTCGAATTTCAGCACGTCTTCGCGAAATCCGTGCTGCGCCATTTCAGTCCGATCCAACTTCAGCTCCTCCAGTGGCGGAGCGTCCACATTGTGCTTCTTGACGAAGGCCGCGAATTGACGTTGTATTCCTTTGATGCCCTCGAAGCCCCGATATGCGAGCAGGAGTCGGTAATAGGGACTGGGATTCGTGAGAGCCTCGCGGAGCACCGCCTCGACGCCCGTAAATGCACCCGCTGGGACGATCCCACCGAATTTCGGCAGATTGGTGGAGAGCTGATGCGGCATCGCGATCTGGTAGGCGAGAACATCAGTGTTGTTCTCAGGCGATAGGAGTTCCAACCGCTGGATGACCAGCGGATGAGGGACCGTGGCAGTTAGGCTGTCGAGAAGCTGATTAACGGCTGCCCTTGCGTATGCGAGCGCGAGTTCCGGTTTGACGGCGCTCACCTCCACTTCGATGGAGGCAAGATTTCCGTTCTCGTCACCACGAACGTCGAAGAAGACGGCCTTATTACCGCCATAGTGCTTCCACAGGGAATACTGGCCATCCGTAAGCCGGACTCGGTTATTGGGTTGGAAAGCGAGGAGGTCTTCGAGCGAACAGTTGAGGGGATGGTTCTGATCGGTGAGCACCGCGCGAACTCGCATGACGCGCCGCGTCTTGGCCATGCTGAGCGCTACCAGCTCACGCGTCCGACTGTTGCGATAGATCATCGTCTGCTCACCGGGAAATGCCGGATTAGGCAGCCACAATTGATCGATCGCTTCTGATGGGTCCGCCATGTGCCCATGCCCATTCTACGGCTGTCCGACCCGTTCAGCATCACCGACTACATCTGACACCCGGGCCGGACGATTGGTCCATCCGCCTCGTGGCGCTGCTCACTTACGGGCGGCGCCACGGCCCAGTGATCGTGTAAGCCAACACCAAGTCACACGAGACCCAAAGCTCGCAACTGCCTTTAATAGCTCGCCTTTTCCCCAGCCGCATCTTGCGAATCCGCGCCAGCGCGTGTGTCGGGATTTGCTCTATGTAAAATAGCGAAACCGAGCGTTAACCTTTTTCCCCTGTGGGACGTGCTTCAAAATATCTCCTACCCGCCGGGCCGCCCGCACGGTGATGGGATCACCTGAATCAAATTGCGTGTTGTTGAAATTGAGCTTTGACAGCCCGACTAGTTCCCGCGCTAGCTCGGAAGCGCTGGTCTCGCCATCCTCGCGGGCAAATTCGAGCGCTCGCGGGATATAGGCGCCGGGATAGACCTGAAAATACGGAACCGTCCCCTTGAGGTATACGAGGCCCGACTGGCCATCGAACAACATCGCCGTACCGCGAACCATCGGCGAAGTGCCGACGCGCAACACACGCGCCCCCGAGCGCCGCACGTTCACTAGGTCAAGCACATTTAGCTTTTCGTCTTCCGCCGCCTGTCGAAATCCGGCCTTCTCCTCCACATTGAAATTTGAGGTTTTGTGCATGACGAGCCTGGCCGGCATGGTCTTGTGTTCCCGCCTGTAGCTTGCGAGGCCATTAGCGAGTAATTCCTTTGCATCTTCTTTCGACAAATGCGGACTGCGGTCATCCTTGTCGTAGCTGGCGCTCCCGCCCTGCACGATCAATCCCTCCCCGCGCTCGTCGAACACCTGTGCGACGCTGGTCATGAGCTTCTCGCCCGTGACGCTTTTGAAGAAGCTGACTCCCACATAACAGGTGGTCAGTACGGCCGGTTGGCGAGCGAGACGCCACGGTACGCCGCCCGCTTTGTAGTAGAGTGCCGTATGGAAGTTCCACGCCGTGGTGGCCTTATCCTGCAAGCGCCTGCCCCGCGCCCGCCCAATAACCGCAGCGCCATAGGTATCGGGCCGTGACAACTGGCACGGCAGACGCAAATCGATAGCCTGGGCTTTGAACAGATCATGGAAATTGAGCGCCGATGGCGGAGTTTGTTCTTGGTCCGGTGCTGGTTCCTGCAGTTCATCGATCGGTGGATCGGCGACTCGGGCGCTTGGCCTGTCTCCCAAAGCGAAGACCTCCGGCGGTGGAGCGACAACCAGGATATGCAGACCGCTCTTTCCGGCGAGATCGCGGGCATGATCCATAAAGACATCCACTACACTCGGCAGCGGCTGCGCCTTTGCGAGCGCCGCCGAGAGTTCATGACGCGTAATTGTACGCGTCGTGGCATCGGACAACTCCAGCGAGGTTCCAAAGACCTCTTCTGTCATGCCGGGAAAAGGCGGACGCAGGGCCTTGAGCTTCTCCTCATCCGAGCCAACGCCGTTCTTGCACCGTTCGAGCCAATCGCGCAATCCGTCTACGGTTGCTGTTGTCCCGATCACACCGATTCGAATCGGCACAGGAACCTCGTCGCTACCTTTATCGAACGCGCCGAAGGTCGAAAGACCGGCTCGGATATCAACGTGCAATTGGTTCTGATGAAAGGCGAGCGGCGGTTCCTCTACAAACTGCAGTTTCATTCCTCAACCTCCTTGCCGATTGGCCGGGGGCTTTGAGGGTCGTCGAGGGCGGTAAGTGTACTCTCGTCGACATCAGACGCGAAGCGGAATGAGATGAGCGGACCGAACTCAAGCAAACGCCGGTGGTCCACACGAGTCCAGGGTGACCGAAGCTGAGCTTGCCATTGCAGCAGCTGGCTCAATACGGAGCGATTACGCTCTAAACGCTTGATCCCGGATAACCTATCCTCATGGTAACGGTCCAGGTCTTTTCCATTACGGGTAAATCGATAGGTCGGTGTAATCTCCAGATACCACGCCGCCTCAAACAGGCGAAATCGGCCCTGGAACGCATTATGGCGTAAGTACGGGTAGGACTTTCCACTCTTAGCTTCATGTTCGTAATGCGCAACCACGGTAGCTGTACTGCGGACTTTTACGTTTGCGTATTTGAGTTGCCGAGGAGGTTCGTCCGGCCGGCCCATGAAGGCGTGCACGTCCTGATCCGGGTAGTATCGGACACCCTGCGACCAAAGATCCTCGCGCAGAGCGAAATTCAGCAAGCTGACAAACAGGCGCCGCTTCGCATCCTCCGCCGAGAACGCCCACTCTCGTGCGTCGAACTGTTCCAGACCTCCGACGTCAATGATGGTTTTCAGTCGCGAGCGCTCGGGATCAACCAGACTATACAGGTTGCTCTCGAAAACCGTCCACGCGCTCGGGACATAATCGCGGTTTTTCCGGGGAGCCCGTTTATTAAGAAGGAACCAACCGTGCTTTCGTGTTTTGCACAGCGCTGGAGCAACATACAGTGTGTCGGGAAAATGCCGCAAGGGGATTAAATTAGCGAAGCTCTCCTCGATCTTGGCCGCCCGATGCTCCCCTTTTTCCCGTGCGATTTGATGCACTGACGAAACGGGGGCTTCCATTTCTTTCGGCTGTTCGCGAAGCGGAACCGGCCGAGTTCGAAGGTACGCGCGAGTAAAGGCTGCTGCCGACGCGCAGGCGTACTTCGTCCACGCGTCCTGGCGCTTCAACCCAACGATGTCGCTCAAGCCACGAATCGACAACATCGGCACCCTCTCGCGAGTTGCGCGATGAACGCCAGCCGACTCCATTTCGATGGCGAGAATGCCGCGAGCGCTCGCAATCCAAGGAAACAGAAGTGTCGGGTCCTTCACCAGCCGGTCGCTGGAAGCTATGGGCCCAGCGGCGAATGTAGGCGGTCGCTCCTCAACGCCCTTGCCGTAATGCACCTGCAACTTATCCCGCACGTCTCGCTGCCATCTCGTAGGCCCGTAGAGCTTTGAAGGAGAGAAGTTGACTGGCGGCTTTGACGGCAACTCAGACCACCACTCGCCGAGCTCCTCCTCACGTGCTCCGAGGTTCGCAACTCCTGCCGCTATCGATTTCGCGATCGGGCCGCCCCCCACGTTGTACGTCGTGGCCTCTTCGAACTTGCGGGCTTCAAGACTGAAATCGTGGACGCGGGTCGAAAGCACTACATCACCGATGCTGATATCATCGGAGGGTAGCCCGCCGGCAATCCCGACTACTACCAACAGAGAGGGCTGCAAATCGTCAATGAGGTCGCGCGCCGCCTCCTGAGCCTCTCCGTTCCCTTGTTCAATCTGGCGTAGGATCGCGACGCGATACCGGTCGCCCCCGCCCGCATCTGTCGTTCTCAACGTATACTCGCGATGCCGGCCTCGATGGATGCCGTGGCCAGTTGGAAATGCATCGAGGACAGCACGGAATTCATCATCGCGGATCGTCAAAATGCCAATATCTATGATTAGCTGACCGACCGGTCCCGAAGGGGCTTTTGCGGCTTCCTGATTTCGCGCTTTCGGTCGTTGAACCACCACGAACCCACCTCGCAGACATCGCGGATTTAGGGGCTCCGCAATGCTGATATTTTAACCGGTTTCCCAAACAAGAATGGGTAACTGTGTTCTGTGATCGGCCGACAACTTGAGTTGGTGGCAGAGGGCAGACTGCGATAGTTCCATCCGATTACGAACAGCGGGCAGCACCCGAGCACGCCCCGGCCAACTGCTCCCACTGCTTGTTTTTTCTGGCCGTCCCCTGGCGCATCCGGGTCACATTGTCAACTCCGGCGACGTTCTTGCGAATCCGACACCGCCCTCAAGACGCGTGACTCTTTCCGGAATCTGTGGTGTCTGTCGGTATCATAGCCTCCGCCGTTCCGCCTCGCCCATCCCCAATCTAGATCTCCCAAAAGGCGGCCGTCGATTCCGGCGTACTCTCTCCCGCAATTATTGTTGGGGCGGCAGAGTAAAGGTGTGGGTGACAGGCGCGCCAACGGCCCCATGAAACCACACTTCGATCGGAACCGCGACTTCGTTGGCGCATTGTTGTATCCGATCCAGCACCGCGTCGTTACCGTAGATCAGATAGATCGCTCTCCTGTAGCCGAGGTTCGAGAACCGGCAGAGCGTTCCGAGATCCTTTCTTATTCCCCTAGCCCTTGCGCGTGACGATTTAACCTCGATCACCGCGTAATTGTCGCCCGTGCCCGGTATATGCACGAGCAGGTCCGGCTTGGGCGTGCCGGGCTCGTTCTCAAAGTATGGATGGCCGCCCTTGTCGATTTCACCATTGAGGCGATAGGGGCAATAGTCCGGTGTCGGCCAGCGCAGGCGCATCTGGTGGTAGAGCTCGTAGCAATAAACCCGTTCTCGGTGGACTGGATTAGCCCCATGAATGGGCAAGAGAAAGTATTCGCGACCAATCGCGGCAGTCGCCTGTTGAAGAATGGCATCGAGCTGTTCCATGGGGTGGATTATCCCCAGATCGCCTTGTCGCACAAGCGCAGTTTCAGCAGTTCGTGCAGGGGCGCGCCGGGATACTCTCGCGTTTCGCCATTTTCAAACTTGAACGTGGACAGCTTCGCGAGCACGCCGTCGTAAGGGTGGGCCGGCCACGGATTGAGATAAAGACAGGCATAGACCTGGCCCATCAGCAGCGTGGGCGGGCACAGGTTCTTCGTGAATAGAACGGCGCTGACGCGGGTATGCTTCGGCATTGCGGCCGTTCCCCAAAAACCGACATCCCGTGGGCTGCCCGGTGCGGCGAATTGCGGCGGCGAGCCGAACAGCGTGTCCTGGAAGTCGCGGTCGGTGAGCATCATGTCGGATGAATTGACCCCGATCACATACGGCATGGCGAGTTGCCCGTAGCGGCTGGCTTTCTTTTCCAAGACGTCTCGCAACGGATAGTAAGGGCCGGTCCATGTGCGACCCCAGGCTTCCTGCATCAGGGTGGTGCGGCGCGGGCCGTATTTCGATTGCGCAAACGCTGTGAGTTTGATGCGCCATCCGTCTGGGTTCGCGAACACCGGAATCGAAATACTCTCGTCAACGTAGCCGGGCTCAGCAGCTTTGATCCCGGCATCAATGTGGCCCTTAAGGGTCTTCTGCGACAGGTCCTTGCTTCCTTCGATCAGTTCGTCGATGCCGACGAGATAACCTTTGAGGTCGACGCTCCGCAGGAACTCCCGAATGCGATCCGCGCGCGTGCCGCCATCGGGACCGCTCTCGATCTCGGTCGACGTGCGCGCTTCGAGAATGAATTCCGGACCTTTCGGCTGCCGGACCTTGAAGTCCGGCTGCTTGGCGACACCGGGTATGTTGGGATGAAAGCTGACCTTGCATCGCTGGCGCAGCAGGAGCTCGTGCAGGGTGATTTCCTGAAGCGCAGAGGTGTATTCGCTCTCTTTGCCGGAACGGAAGCGCGCGCAAAAATCCGCGTGTTCTGTTGCGGGCGCGCAGGAGAGCCACTTCTCCATGAGCGCCCGGCTTTCTGCGCTGCCGCGCAGACCCGAGCGGTTGAGATAGGCAAAACTGCCTTCCGTGAGCCTCTTTCTGCTCATGTCGGTCCTGCGGACGCGATCGAAAATCCTTACTTTCGGCCTGGTGAGCCGCCAGATCACGAGTGCGGCTGCAACACTGCCCACCGCAATAGGCCAGAGGCGCTTTATGTTCAAGGTCCCTCCAATTCAGCAGACGGCCGCGATGCGGAGCAGGGCGCTATTGAACGGAAGCCCCGCCATCCGCTTGAGGTCAGGCCGCAGGCATCCATCCGCCATTTGCATGGCGCGTTTTGTAAGATCGGGTCGGCCTCGACCGATGGACTGGAGAGGTCCCGTTTCACATTGCATCCCGTTCAGCCGTGATTGACGAGCCCGCCAGTTGCTTTGCGGAATTCTCGATGATTTGCTTCATCACCCCGTAGTCGCTTATGTGTCGGCTTCGACATTGGACCATCGTCGCGCGTACAATCTCCCCTGCCTGGGGCATCCGAACGTCTCTGCCTGTGGATTTCCGCTTCGCCCATTCCTCGTGAACCCGGTAAGGACCCCGCTGGATATCAGTCAACTTCTGATAGGCCGGTAAAACAGGAGGGTTCCGGGTCTCCAGTTTGCGGCTGACGACTTCTGTGTAGAACTGAGCAATGCCTTCCACGATGTTGAGATCCGCACGTGCAAAAGCTTCCGTCTCCCATTTCTTCCCGTCGATATCTCGACCCAGATGGCTGTATGCGTGAGCGAGTTCATGTGTAGCGACCACGACCGTAAGCGAGTCGACGGTGATACCCAGAACCCCGGCCACTAAGCCAATGACCATCCAGTACAGATGTACTTCAGGCACCCTGAAAAAATAGGCGCCCAGAATGTCTTCGCTGATCCCGCCTAACCTCTGGCCGATCTCGATTTTCTGGAGCGCTGAGAGCAGATGGTCGCAGAACTCTTTGGCATCGACGACTGAAGGTGGCAGGAGCCGTGGCACCTGATCCGGGATTGCATCGGATCGAATGCCGGAATAGATGTCGATCACAGATTCGAGACCCCGAACGGTGGCCTCCAGCGCAGGAAGTCGGAGCAAGAATCGCCAAACGCCCGGGGGGATACCCTCAATGACATTCTGGAACGGAGTTGGAAATCCTGGCACCACGCGAACGGGCACGGCCTGACTCTCGTCACCGACAGAAAGCCTGAGACCCATTTCATTACGAAGCTGATCGCGAAGGACATTGTTCCATTGCCGAAACGATCGCGAGACCCGGCGTTCGAGTTCTGGGTCGTATTCCTTTAACAATGCAGCGATCTCCCCGGTAGCCCGGCTGTTGGCGGAATTGGGGTCGGGCGCGGTCGGCGATCCGTAATACCGGTCCTCACTGCCAAAGGAAAATGGGTTTTCCGTCACTAAACCAGCATAACAAAATGAAAATGGTGTATCCTTTCGTTAGAGCCGGAGCAACGAAAGGATCAGGATATAGTGGAAGTTGAATCGAATCAAAGACTTGGTCGCTACGTCATCAAAACGTACGAAAAGGAAACCGTCCGAGCCTTTGTTCCGCCGGCGTTACCGCCAGCCCCACCCCTGCGCCTCGACGGGCTGCAACAACTCTTGGAGCAGGCAAACCAGGCCGTCGGGCGGCTCGACGGCCTTGCCTCGATCCTGCCCGATCTTTCGTTGTTCATCTACACATATGTTCGGAAAGAGGCTGTGCTCTCATCGCAGATTGAGGGCACCCAATCTTCCCTTTCGGACCTCCTCATGTTTGAGAACGACGAGGTTCCCGGCGTGCCGATCCAAGACGTTCAGGAGGTCTCCAACTATGTTGCTGCCATGAACCACGGTCTTCAGCGGCTACGCTCCGGATTCCCTCTCTCCTTGCGGCTTATTTGTGAAATACACGATGTCTTGCTCTCAAAGGGGCGCGGTAGTGAAAAGCAGCCAGGAGAATTCAGAAGAAGCCAGAACTGGATCGGCGGAACCCGGCCAGGGAATGCTTCCTTCGTACCTCCGCCACCGGATCTGGTCCTCGATTGCATGAGCAGTCTTGAACTCTTTTTGCACGAAGACCGGCCAGACCTTCCGCTGCTCATCAAAGCAGGCCTAGTTCACGTGCAGTTCGAGACCATTCATCCATTTCTCGATGGCAACGGGAGGCTGGGCCGGCTACTAATTACCTTCCTCCTGTGCGCGCAGAATGTCATCCGTGAGCCGATTCTTTATCTGAGCCTCTACTTTAAGACTCACCGGACGGCCTACTACGATCTTCTGGATCGCGTCCGTGCTAAGGGCGATTGGGAAGCTTGGCTCGACTTCTTCCTGACCGGCGTGAAAGACACTGCGGAGCAGGCTGCAAGCGCTGCGCGTCGCATCGTTGCGCTGTTCGAAGACGATCAACGGCGGATCGAGGCCCTGGGCCGCCCGGCGGCCTCTGTCCTACGGGTATTCCAGCATATGCAACGCAATCCAATCGTCTCAATCCCGGCGACCGCCCAGAAGGTCGGTATTTCCGCGCCCACGGTTGCGAAGTCACTGGATCACATGCGCCAACTGGGCATTCTGCGTGAGATCACCGGGCGCGAGCGTCACCGGTTGTTCGTCTACGAGCCATACTTGGCGATTCTGAATGAAGGAACGGAACCAATTCGATGAGTGCGCCAACCTCTACTCTCGCGCCCGGAGCTCGTGTCGCAGAAAGTCGTGTTCCACGGCGCTCATTCAACCACTCGATCAGCATCGCTAAACCCGGCGAACGCAACTGGCGCAAGGTGCTAGAACAATAGCTTATGTCAATGTCCTCAGAGCGGTGGAAGCAGATCACCCCGTCGCAGTTTCCTTGGGAACGCGAGGCATTGGATTATGTGCGCGACCACCTGCCCGACTGCGATCCCTATCGCGTCTGGGCCAACTTCGAATTCATCGCGGACGACGGAACGATCAATGAAGTAGACATACTGGTCCTCACTCCGCGAGGCTTTTTTCTTGTTGAAATCAAGAGCAGACCCGGCATACTCAGCGGTGATCGCGCTACGTGGGTCTGGACCCATGAAGGCCGATCCCACACCGAAGACAACCCAATTATCTTGGCAAACCGGAAGGCCAAAAAACTGATCTCCCTTTTGAAGCGGCAAAAGGCCTGCCAGAAGATCCGAGTCCCTTACCTCGATCCGCTCGTCTTCTGTTCGCATGAGGGCCTCGACTGTCGTCTCCAGGGGGTTGATCGTTATCGAATCTGTCTACGCGACCGCGAGAAAAGCCATGATCGTCCTGCCGCTCCGGGGATAATCGCCGCGCTGAAATCTCGCAATGTCGAGGGCTTATTCGACAATTTTGAAGTCCTGATCGACCGCCCGGTAGCGAGCGCCATCTCACGCGCCATGGAGCAGGCCGGAATCCGTCCATCCCAAAAATCGCGACGAGTTGGCGACTACGTGCTCGGCAATCTCTTATTTGACAGTCCTACGGGCACTTACCAGGACTGGGAAGCGTCGCATTCCACTTTCGCCAAGATGCTGCGACGCGTGAGGATCTACACGACCGGTTCTGGTCTTCCCGCCTTAGATCGTGAGACGATCCGCAAAGCAGCCAAGCGTGAGTTCGAACTGCTGGAAGGTTTGAATCATCCAGGTATCCTTCAGGCGCTGGACTTTACAGAACACGAACTTGGCCCTGCCATTATCTTCCGTCACGACCCGGACTCGATCCGTCTCGACCATTTTCTCGCGCAGAATGGGGAGCGGCTAAGCGTTGACGACCGCTTGAGTCTGGTACGGCAAATTGGCGAAGCTCTCCGCTACGCACACGAGAAGAGAGTGGTCCACCGCGCGCTTAGTCCGCAGAGCATCCTGGTAACCGATCCACAGTCTCCGAAGCGGAAAACGAAGATCTTCAATTGGCAGACTGGGCAGAAGCTCGCCGGCACAACATCCTCCAAGGGGCTGTCACTCGTGACGCCCACGCTACATCCTGAGCAGCTCATCGAAGATGCGTCCACTGTCTACATGGCGCCGGAAGCCATCACTGAACCGGGAAGCCTTGGTGAACACCTCGACGTCTTCTCATTAGGAGCCATCAGCTATCACATCTTTACCGGCCACGCTCCGGCCGACAATCTCTTCGAATTGAGCGAGAAGCTGCGCACCGGCTCAGGACTTGCAGTTTCTTCGGTTCTGGACGGTGCCAATGAAGAATTGCAGGAGCTGATCCAGTTCAGCACCTTCCCTTCGGTGACGGCACGGTACGAAACGGTAGGCGATTTCCTGGAACAACTGGACAAAGTCGAGGACAAGTTGACCGCCCCGGAAAAGGACACAGTCGATAACCCACTGGATGCACGGGTTGGCGACAAGTTGGAGGGAGGTTTCGTAGTGCGTGGGCGACTCGGTTCTGGTTCCTCTGCGGTCGTATTGCTAGTAGAGAAGGATGCGAAGGAGTGCGTCCTCAAGTTATCCAGCCACCCGGACCACAACGATCGGCTGCGAGACGAGGCGACGCTTCTACGAAAGCTCCACCATCAGAACATTGTCACGGTCCTGGAAGGCGTTGAGATGAATGGCCTAGTCGGATTCACGATGGAGCGGGCCGGAGATAAAACCCTGGCTCAGAGGCTCAGGAGCGAGGGGCGGCTACACCTGGATCTGCTGGAGCGCTTTGGCGAAGAACTCATCGAAGCGGTCCGACATCTGGAGCGCGTCGGCATCCCGCATCGCGATATCAAGCCGGACAACATTGGAGTTCGTCCGTTCGGCAAAAACGAAATTCTGGGCATCGTGCTATTTGATTTTTCCCTTTCGGGGACGCCAGTGGATAACATTCGAGCGGGCACGGCACCCTACTTAGAGCCATTTCTTTCGCTGCGGAAACCGCCTCGGTGGGACGCACATGCCGAGCGTTACGCGCTGGCGGCTACCCTCTACGAAATGGCCACTGGGAAGTTGCCGCGATTTGGTGACGGACAGAGCGACCCCGCATTGCTTGATGGGGAAGTCGCTCTCGATACCGAATTCTTCGATCCGGACCTGCGTGAGTCCATGGTCGAGTTCTTCGAGAAGGCTCTTCGGCGGGACTACCGGGAGCGTTTCGACAACTGCGAAGAGATGCTGCGCGGCTGGCGGCAGATCTTCGAGCAAGCGGATAGCGGCCGACGCGTTAGCGACACCGGCGAAGAAATTGATCGCTCCGCAGCGCTGGCTACCGCGACGGTGAATACCCAGGTCGTCCTTCTGGGACTCAGCACGCGCGCCAATAATGCGCTGGACCGGCTGAACGTGGTAACGGTACTGGACCTGCTAAAGGTTCCACTCACCCAGATCAACCGGCTGAAGGGCGTTGGCAACAAGACCCGTCGAGAGATCGCGGGTTTGGTAAATGATCTTAGGCTCCGTTTCCCTGACGTCGAAAGCGCGGGCGCACGCCCGGTCAAGGTCGAGACGGAAGACGAGCAGAAGGAGACGCAAGTTGCTAGCGTCGATCTCATTGCAGAGCAGCTTAAGACAGCGGGTGCGAGCGGCGACGCAGAGAAAACCATTCTGCAGGCGTTCTTGGGGTTTGCTGATGTCAATCAGTCTGGAGCGCCCGCGTGGCCCAGCCAGACGGAGACTGCCACTCAGTTAGGCATCACGCGCGCCCGCGTAAGCCAAGTCGTCGTTCGCGCACGTGAACGGTGGCGCAAGAGCCCGTCCATTACAGCTCTGCGCGAAACGATCAACGCCATCCTGCCCGCTAATGGCGGCGTTATGACGGTGTCCGAGTTAATCGACGCCGTGCTCACCGCGCGGGGATCGGTGAACGACGAGCCGATGCGAAGTCGGCTTGCCGCCATCGTTACGCGAGCTGCAGTGGAGACCGAAAATTCGATGGAGAATCAGCGATTCCTCGACCGACGGAGTGCGACGACTGTGCTAATCGCCCGCGACGGTGGGCTCGCCGATTACGCCGAACGTCTCGGGAAAGAAGCGGACAAGACCACAGATAGCGACGCAATCCTCCCCCCAGCCCGAGTGGTCGAATTTCTCCGTGCCGTTGAAGCACCGTCTGATGCTCCTCCGATACCAGATACCCGGCTGGTCAAATTGGCCGCGGCAGCTTCTTCTCGATCCGCGGTTTCGAGCCGCATGGAACTCTACCCACGAGGTATGTCGGCAGGCCGGGTACTGAAACTCGCGCATGGCGCTCTCCTCGGCGTGCGTGAGATGACAGTGGAGGAGATTCGCAAGCGTGTTGCGGCGCGCTATCCCGAGGCGGAACTGCTACCAGACCGTCCTGCCTTAGATCAGCTACTCGTCGACGCCGGTCTCGAAATCGAGTGGAATCCAGACGCAGCCGGGGGCCGGGGCGCTTTTGGATACCAGTCCGATGGGGGGCTGGGCGAAAATTCGAGCACGTCGGTAGCAACCCGGATGCCGACGATCGTGCCAAAGGTGCCCATCTCAGGTGAGGTGCCAGAGGAAATTGTTGACGCCCGGTTATTCGAGAACAAGGTGCAACGGGCCGCCGTCGACGGTACGTTTTTGGCTCTCACTGTGGCGCCCAAAGGCCTGGACGCTGCTGAAAAAGAACTGACACGAAGGCTCCCTGTCCACAAGCTGAATGTTGATGAAATGCTCATTCGCCTCATGCGGGAGCAAGCGCGTGCGGCGAAGGTGGATTGGAAGATCGTAGTGCAAGCCGATGGCAAAGGAAGGGAAAGCCCAGACTGGCGCAATCTGATGATCTTGGTACGCCGATGCGTCCCCTATTTGGAACAAGAACTCTTCCGGATCGATGGCACAGCGCTGCTGGTCTACCCAGGGCTACTCGGCCGATACGATTGCCTCGATGTTCTGGAGCGGCTTAGAGATAGGATCACGAGTCCTGCAGGAAGCGGCACCACGTTGCGTGGGGTATGGGTGCTCCTCGCATCAGACGACCAGAATGCGCTCCCCACGCTCGACCGAAAGCCGGTACCTGTAATCAGTTCCAACCAGTGGGCCAGAATTCCGGAGGCCTGGCTCGCGAATGCTCATCGCTCCACCGCTTCTGGTTTTCGGAATAGTGGTGAGGCTCATCAGTGATTGTTCCAGCAGATCTCTTGGCCGGACTCCAACGCCTGCTCAAGCGGCTTGAGCCGGATATTCGTACCCGGTGCAAACCCGGCAGCGAGATCGATGCTCGGCTGCGGGCCGAGTACGAGAAGGCAAGATCTGCTAGCCGCACTGCGCAGACGTACGAAGTTTGGCGAGAAGACTACATCACACAGGTCGCTGTGGCCTGGATACTGGGCTGCGTGTTCATTCGGTTCCTAGAGGACAACCTGCTCATCGATACCGCTTGGCTAGCTGGCCGGAATGAACGTCTTCAGCTTGCCCGCGATCAGCATACCCTGTACTTTCAGGCGAACCCGACTCATAGCGACCGACAGTACTTGGAACACGCGTTTGAGCAGGTTGCAAAGCTTCCGTCGATGCGGGAACTATTAGACGGTTCGCACAACCCAATCTCGCAGCTCGGGCCAACTGGTGACGGGGCGCATGAATTGCTCGATTTCTGGCAGAAGGTCGATCCATCAACAGGAACGATAATCCACGACTTCACTGATCCGGATTGGAACACCCGCTTCCTCGGCGATTTGTATCAAGACCTGTCGGAGTCCGCGCGGAGGCGCTACGCGCTGCTCCAGACCCCCGAGTTCGTCGAGGAGTTCATCCTGGAGCGCACGCTCGTGCCGGCAATCGAGGAGTTCGGCTACGCGAAGGTAAGACTGATCGATCCCACCTGCGGGTCCGGGCACTTCCTCCTGGGCGGATTTCATCGATTGTTTCGAATCTGGGCACGACACGAACCTGGCACGAACCTTCGCGAATTGGCACAGCGTGCGCTGGATGGCATCTTCGGTGTTGACCTGAATCCCAATGTCGTCGCTATCGCACGATTCCGACTTCTGATCGCTGCGCTGAAAGTCTGTGGCGTTAAGCGTCTTGAGGCTGCTCCAGGGTTCGACATCCATCTCGCGGCGGGAGATTCGTTGCTGCATGGCCCGAGGCTCGGCAGTGAACTGGATCGCACCGCTTACCTCGCAAAAATGGACCCGCTCCAACACGTTTACGAGACGGAGGATGCTGAGGAGCTGCGTGGCATCTTGGGCCAGCAGTATCACGCAGTCGTGGGCAATCCGCCCTATATAACAGTCAGTGACAGTGCACTGAACGCTGAATACAGGAAAAGGTTCGGCTCCTGCCACCGGCAGTATTCCCTCGCCGTGCCCTTCATGGAGCGCTTCTTCCATCTGGCACTCAATCCCAATGGCTACGTGGGAATGATCACGGCGAACTCGTTCATGAAACGAGAGTTCGGTAAAAAGCTCGTCGAAACATACATTCCGAAGTGGGACGTAACCCATGTCATCGACACTGCGGGGGCATACATACCCGGTCATGGCACACCCACCGTAATTCTGTTTGGGCGGCACCGCAAGCCCGTTGGGGAAACGATTCGGGCAGTCATGGGCATACGCGGCGAACCGCAGACGCCGCAGGATCCCGCGCACGGGCTTGTGTGGACGGCGATTGGGAAACAAGTCGATGATCCGGGTTCAGAGTCGAGATTTGTGAGCGTGGCGGACACACCACGCGCGAGCTTTCATAAGCATCCTTGGAGCATCGGCGGCGGCGGGGCATCCGAACTAAAGGCACTCATCGACAGCTCGGTCACAGTCAAGCTCTCCGAGCTGATAACTTCGATAGGGTTCTATCAGGACACTCACGCCGATGAAGCCTTCGTCCTACCGAATGATTTTGTTCGGCGCCATCGGCTCGGTTCGGGCTTCAAAGATCACGTCCGTGGGGACGAGATTCGAGATTGGTCCAGTTCGAGCATCGAGTCGATCTTCTTCCCGTACGACTCCGAGCTCCAACAATGGTCCGAGGTTCCACGATTGCCCATGTGGGCTTGGCTACATGATCTTAGAACATCGCTCTGGAACCGTTCCACCTTTGGGCGGGGAACGTATCGCTCTGATGGTCGCCCTTGGTTTGATTACCATCAATTCCCTCGCGACCGCGCACGGCTGCCGCTCTCAATTGCGTTTGCATTCGTTGCCACGCACAACCACTTCGTTTTCGATCGAGGTGGGAAGGTGTTCAACAGGAGCGCACCGATCATTAAGTTGCCCCCCGAGGCGAGCGAGGACGAACACCTCGGACTGATCGGCCTGCTGAACTCGTCCACGGCCTGCTTTTGGATGAAGCAGGTCTTCTATCCCAAAGGTGGAGACCACGTTGGCACGAAAGGGGCGCGCATCAGGCGAACACTTTGGGATGAGCGCTTCGAGCACGACGGAACCAAGCTGGAAGAATTCCCGATTCCGGCGAGCACACCCCTCATTCTCGGTAGAACTCTCGACGGAATGGCCACGGAATTGTGCAAGGCATCTCCTGCCGCGCTCCTTCGGGAGCGGACGCCCACTCGCGGCCTGCTCGTCGACGCGAAGACGCTCTCAATACATCTGCTTCAGCAAATGATCGCCCGACAGGAGGAGCTGGATTGGCAGTGTTACCAACTTTATGGCTTAGTGGACGAGAACGCCCATGTGAGTAACGAGGCGCCGCCCCCAATTCGTCTCGGCGAGCGCGCTTTCGAGATCATCATGGCGCGCAAGATAGCGGACGGCGCACTGGAAACAACTTGGTTTGCACGACACGGGACTACACCCATCACGGAACTGCCCGCCCATTGGCCCGCGGATTACCGTGAGCTGGTGGAACGGCGCATTGCCATCATCGAATCCGATAGGGACATCGCTCTAATCGAGCAGCCCGAGTACAAACGGCGGTGGAACACCGAGCCTTGGGACGTACAAGAAAGCCATGCCATACGTGGCTGGCTGCTTCGGCGGATGGAGGAACCACGCTATTGGCGCCAACTCGAGCTAACCACTTCTGCGAGGCTGGCCGACTGTCTTAACAATGACGTTGAGTTTCGACAGGTTGCAGAACTGTACCGAGGGCGCCCCGACTTTGACTTGACGGCGCTTGTCGGCGAACTCCTCGAACCCGAATCCGCCCCCCTCCTGCCTACGATGCGTTTCAGCGAGTCCGGAATCCGCAAGCGGATGATCTGGGAGCGCACCTGGGATCTTCAGCGCCGCGAGGATGCCGTAGACGCTATTGTTCAGGCCGACCGGCAGATCCCTGATTTGCTGAAAAGCGAAGTCGCAAGAAAGAGAAAAGCCGAGGATATCGGCGACATTCTTCCACCACCAAAATACGATTCGAAGGATTTTCGAAAACAGTCGTACTGGTTATTGCGCGGAAAACTCGACGTACCGAAGGAGCGCTTCTTCAGCTTTCCATTCTGCGAACGCGACGTCGACCCTACGCCGGTGATCGCTTGGGCTGGGTGGGACCATCTGCAACTTGCTCAGGCAATAGCCGCCTACTACGAGCGAGTGAAGAACGAGGGCTGGACGGCGGCGCGACGTGTTCCCCTTCTAACGGGAATTCTCGAACTCATCCCATGGCTTAAGCAATGGCACAACGACATCCATCCCGAATACCATGAGCGGATGGGTGATTTCTTCCAGCAGGTTGTCGAAGATGAAGCCCGCGCGATGGAAATGACCCTGGAAGAGATCCGGGGATGGACTCCCCTGGTGCACTCCAAGGGGCGTGAGCGAAAGAAGAGGAAAACGTAGCGTTCCGTTGGGGAACGTCGCGACTGAAAACCCATGGCAACTTACATCAAAGACCTTATCGAATTGCCGGATCAAGTTCGGAAGGGCGATTTCGTCCTCCGGCTGACCGAGGGCGTAACAAGACCCGATGAAACGGTTGCCACCTACGTCGTCACACCGCAGTTGGTGCGCTCATTTGATGATGCGCTCGGGCTGATCCGCTCAGCCGTTGAAGGAAGCACCAGCAAGGCAGCTTACCTGCATGGCAGCTTTGGTAGCGGCAAGAGCCATTTCATGGCGATTCTTTATCTGCTCCTCCATCACAACGCTGCGGTTCGTTCTGTGTCCGAACTGGCTCCCGTGATCGAGAAGCATAACGCTTGGATACAGGGCAAGAAGTTCCTGCTAATCACGTACTACATGATCGGCGCCAAGGATATGGAGTCTAAAATTCTGGGCGAGTATGTCCGTCAAATCGAACGCTTGCACCCCGGTACTCCGATCCCAGGGGTTTATCGATCGGAGGCCCTGTTCAAAGATGCCGAGGGGCTGCGCGCCGATATGGGTGACGAACAATTCTTCATCAAACTAAACAAGGGTGCAGCGGCCCACGGTGCCTCCGTGTGGGGTGAAATTGCGGCTGGATGGGGCCCAGAGAGCTTTGAGGCCGCGATTACCGCATCCCCGAAATCGGAAGAGCGAGTCCGGCTGGTGGGGGACCTGGTCGAGAAGTTCTACACCTATGCCAAGAGTGGAGATTCTGAGTTCGTTGACCTCGATACAGGTCTATCCGTCATCAGCAAGCACGCGAAGTCGCTTGGATACGACGGCTTGATCCTGTTCCTGGATGAGTTAATTCTTTGGCTCGCGAGTCGTGCGGCAGATGTCGAGTTCGTAACGAGGGAAGGGCAAAAGCTCATCAAGTTGGTGGAATCTCAGACCGCGGATCGCCCCACTCCGATCATCAGCTTTGTGGCGCGCCAGAGGGACCTTCGAGAACTAGTCGGGGACAACTTGACGGGTGCGGGCATCGTGAGCTTCAGCGACACTCTCAAACACTGGGAGGCTCGATTCGCCACGATCAAGCTGGAAGACCGCAACCTGCCTGCTATTGCTGAGAAACGGATTCTCAAACCGAAGTCCGAAGCTGCACGACAGCAGTTGGACGAAGCCTTCCGCCAGACGCAGCAAATCCAGAAGGAGGTTTTGGACGTACTGCTCACGAGTCATTCTGATCCGGCTGCGTTTCGCATGGTATACCCGTTTAGCCCTGCTTTGGTTGACACTCTTGTGGACGTATCCTCTCTTCTGCAGCGCGAGCGCACCGCACTGAAGATCATGCTTCAGCTGCTTGTGGAGCAGAAGGATAGGTTGAAGCTCGGCGATATCGTGCCTGTGGGCGATCTGTTCGACGCCGTAGCAGAGGGCGATGAGGCCTTCAGCGATGTCATGCGGGTACATTTCGAAAATGCGAAGAAGCTATACCAACAGAAGCTGCGACCGATTCTGGAGCGCGACCACGGAATGACGTTTGAACAGGCCGCCTTGCTAAACCCCGATGATCCGCCTGTTTCTGCGCTGCGAAACGACGATCGGCTGGCGAAAACGCTGCTACTTTCGGCACTTGCTCCGAATGTCGAGTCCCTACGAGGGCTGACCGCTGGCCGCTTGGCTGCATTGAATCACGGAACGATCAAATCGCCGATTCCTGGCCGGGAAGGTGGCATCGTCTTAGGAAAATGCAGAAGATGGGCAGCCGAAATCGGCCAGATCAAGATTGGTGAGGAGCCCACAAACCCGACGATCTCCGTTCAGCTAACTGGTGTGGATACGGAGAGCATCCTGGAACAGGCGCAAACGGTAAACAATCGAGGCAACCAGATCCTCAAGATCAAGGAGCTGCTGTTTACTCAACTCGGCATTCCCCAGGAAGACCAGCTGTTCGTTCACTATGACTTCAAATGGCGCGCGACCAAAAGGTCTTGTGAAGTCTTGGTTTCAAACGTGCGGGAGTTGACCGACGAATCGATGGAGGCGCGCGGCGATGACTGGAAAGTCATCATCGACTATCCCTTCGATGAAGGTCATGGTCCGAGGGACGACATTTCCAAAATCGAAACCTATAAGGCCAAGCAGAAACCACCCAGCCGCACGATCTTGTGGATGTCTTCCTTCCTGAGCCGCAAAGCGCAGAAAGATCTTGGAACACTCGTGGTGCTGGACCACATACTTACAGGGGAGCGGTTCGGCAGCTACGTGACGCATCTCGCCCCGGTTGACCGCCAAGCAGCGAAGACGCTCCTGGAGAACCAGCGGAGTCAATTGCGTCAACAATTGATTCAGTACCTGGAAAGCGCCTATCAGGCAACGAACCCTGTCCAAGGCGCTCTCGATACCGCACACGAGTTAACGACCTCTGAGCATTTTCAGACGCTCGATCCGACATTTGACTTGCAGCCCCCGGTAGGCGCCAACCTCCAGCAGGCGTTCCAGCACCTCCTGGGCCAAGCCTTGAAGCACCAGTTCCCAGCGCACCCCTCCTTTGAGGATGAGACGAACCTTGGACTAGCCGCGCTCAAGCGAGTGCTGGCTGAAGTCGAGCGTGCCACTGAGACATCCGATGGCCGTATTGCCGTTGATCAGCCGAAACGAAGAGAGTTGCGGCAGATCGCAAACCCGCTGAAGTTGGGTGAGATGCACGAGACTCACTTTCTGCTCGGGCAACACTGGAAGACGCATTTCCTTCGAAAGCACGCCGAGCAGGGCGGAGCCATGACAGTCAAAAAGATGAGGCGATGGACCGATGAACCGCAAGCAATGGGACTTCCTAAGGAAGCTCAGAATCTCATCATTCTGGCGTTTGCGCTTCAAACGAACAGAAGCTTTTTCCTGCATGGCGGGCCGATGGAGCCAACCATTGAGAACACTGCGGATGAACTTGAGCTGCGGGAGCAGAAACTGCCATCCCAGGCCGATTGGCAGAAAGCTAGAAGTCTGGCAGCTGCGATCTTCGGAAAGCCGTCTTCGCCTTTGCTGAACGCTGCGAACGTGGCAAAGCTAATCGGCGATGTCCAAACCGAGGTGACAGCTCACAAGGACTCCTGCGGTCAATTGGTGGTGAGACTGAAGCAGCTTGCTCCACAGTTAGGCACCGCGGGCGTCACTCAGACCCGGCTCAAAACGGCGCAGGCGACGAAGGCTATGGTGGACACCTTGAGCCAGAGCGAGGGCGAGGCATTCCTTTCGGCCATGGTCGGAACGGAGATCTTCTCGTCTGACCAAGCGATGGGAACCAGCTTCAAGAAGGCAGGTGAGGTAGTCGAATCTCTATCGCGAGTGAACTGGGAACTTCTCGAGGCGGTTCTCAGATTGACCGATGGCAGAAAGACGGCTGCAGAGGCAATTTGGACCGCCGTCAAAGACGCCTTTCATCGCGATGAACTCGCGGTGGCGATCGGCCCCGCATTGGCGGACGCTCAAAGCCGCGCCGTGAAACTGCTCGCCGATGTTCCAAAGCCAGTTCCTGGACCTACGCCAGCTGGACCAGTTCAGGTACCAACTGCGCTGCCTGGCTCGCCCAAGAGCACTCCGGTCGCTGCAACACCATCGGCAAGCTACAGAAAGAAGTACTCCCACTTGGACAGCGATGAAGCTGAAATCGCGGACTTCTACAAAGGCGACGCCCAGGCTTTAGAGAGAAACCGCCAACTCGTGGAGGAGATGAAGAAGCTGTATGGCGCAAGCCAAATCGCCGGCGACTCCCTACCGAATAGCCTGCCGGCCGAAAGGGTGAGAGAAGCCCTGGAAGTTCACCACATCCGCCCGCTCTCGAAGGGAGGGGCGGATGGGCGCTCAAATATGATCGTTGTCAGTCCTACACTCCATACCCTTATCCACTTGGATGAGAAGTGCGCTATCGACCTCGCAAAACGTCAGATAATCCTTTTCGGCGTGACGCTCACACTAAGGGTGGACCCAGGTCACAACGGGTGAAGTCCATGGCGTCGCTTTCTCAAATCCGGGCCCAGGTTACCAACATCCTTCGGAAGTCGCCGGAGGCGCACGTCATCGGTATCAGAACTCTAAATGGATGGAGGGGCACGGCTGACATTCGCGTGAACGAGCGGGATTTTCGGGTAATCCATTGCATTTCGGAGCTACAGATCCGGGAGGCGCTCTTAAACGCTAGCTCGACTAAAGAGCCTGTCGTGATCGTCACCAACCTGGAGGAGGGGGATCTTGGGCAGGACGTTGTGGCCCGACTGGCTAGGCGTCGGCTGCATTCCATCGATGGTTGGACGATCTTGAAGGATGTTTTCCAGGCTCGGGAGATCGATCCAAGCCTGTTACGGCGGCCGTGGCTAGCGGATTTCGTCCTCGACATCCTTCCCCCGGACGGCGTCCCTCCTGTTCCTGCTGGAATGCTCGACGGCGATACTGTCTGGAGCCTGATCCTGCGCAGAAGTCTAGGGTTCGCTTCATCTCGACCTGATGCGCAGGACTTGCTCCGATGGTCACTCGACGCTGGCAATGTGGCACGGCTCGCTAAACTCGCGCCCGACGTTCAGAGCGCCGTCCGTGCCTGGATTTCTGAGTGCGCGGGCAAGAGCGCCGCGGCGATTTTCGATTGTGTTGACGCTGGATTCGGTGCGGATGCGTTCCCTTTGGGGCTCGCATTGTGTGCTGTTTTTGCCAACGGTAACAATCCTGAGCTTCAAGCCGCTGCAGCACGCCTCGAGCGCTACACAGGCGGAAATTCCCTGAATCGTGACGTAGCGGACGCGTGGGCCGATGCAGCTAGGCGGCTCTTTGATGGATTGGAGGCGGCGGGCCATGATCAACACCTCCTGATGTTCGTAGAGAGGTCAGACCAGATTCTCAAGGACATCCGCGCGGACCGCTTTGCCTGGCTAAGTGAGTTCTCACGAATCGGCTTTGAGCTACGCCTCGATAGGTTTGGGCAAGCTATTTCGGCCGTTCTGACTTGGGAAGTCAAGGAGGTATCAAGCCAAGTACGCGAGGCTGCCGAGTTAGTGAGGACCCACCGTTCCGCAGCGCGAGTGCAGTCCCGTGCGAATCAAGTCGAAATGGCTGTACGCCTGCTGCAATGGCTCGCGGGAGGCGCTGGAGTAATCAATTCTGAAAAGTTGCAGAGTTTTGAGGAAGCTGCCAATGCGTACGCTCGCGAGGGCGGATTCGTGGACTGGGCGCGCGAATGCCTTTTCTATGGCGACCCGGCCCTGAGTCTCTCCGCTGCTTATGCTCAACTCTGTGAACTGGTGACGCGCTTCAGAGAGAATCAGAATCGCCGCTTCGCTGAGCTGATGTCGTCTTGGATGGAGGCAGGATGCCGGTCGGAGACCGTGGTGTTAATCGAGAACGTTCTAAAGTCCACGGTTTTACCAGCAGCCCAAGCTGCACCAGTGCTTCTAATCGTAGTCGACGGCATGAGCTTCGCTGTCTATCGGGAGTTGATCGAGGACATTTCTAGGAATGGGTGGGCGGAACTGGCGCGGAAAGGCGAAGCGCGCAAACCATCCATTGCGACCCTCCCTTCAGTGACAGAAGTGAGTCGTCGCACACTTTTGTCCGGAAAGCTGACTAGCGGAACGGGAGAAGATGAGAAACGGAATTTCGCTGCTCAGGCAGACCTTGTACAGGTTTCGAAGCCTGGAGCGCCCCCGATTCTTTTCCAAAAGTCCGATCTCACTGACGCGGGCGGTTCGTCGCTTGCGGCGGAGCTTCGCCAAGAGATCGCGTCACCGAAACGCAGAGTGGTTGCAGCCATCGTGAATGCAGTTGACGATCACTTGCTTAAAGGTGAGCAAGTTGCGGTGCCCTGGACGCTCCGCCATGTTCCGGTGCTGAATCATTTGCTGGCAGCCGCGATGGAATCAGGTCGACTGGTTATCATGACGAGCGACCACGGACACGTGCTCGATCGCCAAACCTCGTATCGACCTTCGACCGCTGGGGAGCGATTTCGCAGCTACGACGGGAATGTCGAACCTGATGAAATCCGGATAGCCGGTTCGAGAGTAGTTCTTCCAGAAGGAAAACTGATCGTTCCCTGGTCGGAAAAGGTCCGGTACGGTGGCAAGCGTAACGGATATCATGGCGGTGCATCTCCCCAGGAGTGTGTAATCCCCGTGGCCGTACTTGCTTGGCCCAACTCCATCCCAGAAGGCTACGAAGCTGTTCCCGCATACGAACCTGACTGGTGGCTGATTGGCGAAGGTGAGCCGCTCCCGATTACGCCTCTCCAGATTGCCACTCCGGTCTCGAAGCCACAGTATTCCGCCGAAGGCCAAGCGGAACTTCCGTTCAGCGGTTCGGCGGGTCCGCGAACATGGATTGACTGTCTCATCGATTCCCCCGTGTTCGCCCGACAAGTTGCAGTAGCGGGCCGCTCGGCACCTGCCACTGACCGGATTCGGAGATTCCTCTTGGCGCTCGATGAGCGCGGAGGGACGATGCTCCGGCAAGCCCTTGCGCAGAAGTTGGGCGAGCCCGAGCTCCGAATACCAGGACTGATAGCAGCCTTAAGGCGCATTCTGAATGTAGACGGGTATCCGGTATTGTCAGCAGACGATACTTCCGGTTCCGTCATCCTGAATCGCCAACTGCTGGAGGTGCAGTTTGAGATGACCCAAGGAGAGGTCGATGATGCCTAGTCCACAACGGCGTCGCGAAATCATAGACGCGCTGCGTCGTGGGACTGTGCCGCAACGTGGTCTAGATACTTTCGCCGTGGGAATGGATCGATTCCAGGAGGCTATTGACCAGGAATTGGAGACCGTCCGTGCAGGAGGTAGTGTTTTTAAGGCGGTGCGCGGAGAGTACGGCAGTGGGAAGACGTTTTTCGCCAGATGGCTCCAAGAGCGCGCTAAGAGGCTCACGTTCGCCACGGCAGAGGTGCAAATCTCCGAAACAGAGACACCCCTGCATCGGCTGGAAACGGTATACCGACGATTGACGGAACGGCTGGCGACAGCAGACAGTGATACCGGCGCATTTCGCGGGGTTATAGATAACTGGTTCTATACGCTCGAAGAGGATGTTCTTGCGGTCGGAGACATCAATCCGAACGATTCGGCCAGGCTGTTGGATCGAACGAACGAATTGATGGAGCAGAGGCTGGCGTCGATAGCCAAGACCGCGCCGTCCTTTTCCGTCGCCCTCCGTGGATACCGCAAGGCCGTGTCACAGGGCGACTCGGGAATTGCCGAAGGTATTCTCGCCTGGTTGATGGCACAGCCTAACGTAGCGGCGTCGACCAAACGATTCGCCGGGGTCAAAGAAGATATCGACCACTACGGCGCCTTGAGCTTCTTGCAAGGGTTGCTAGTCGTTCTGCGCGACTCCGGTCACGCGGGGCTGGTGATTGTCCTTGACGAGGTGGAAACGCTGCAGCGTGTTCGCGGAGATGTTCGCGACAAGGGACTTAATGCACTCCGCCAGTTGATAGATGAGGTCTACTCAGGACGGTTTCCGGGCCTTTACGTGTTGATCACTGGGACGCCCGCATTCTTTGATGGTCCGCAAGGGACTCATAGGTTGCCGCCCCTTGCGCAGCGTCTGGATGTGGATTTCGCCTCTGAAGCGCGGTTTGACAATCAACGCGCAGTGCAGATTCGACTTCGTGGCTTTGATCTCGATTCGTTGACAGAGGTCGGCAGAAAAGTTCGAGACATTTTCGCCGAGAGTTCCCCCCATGCTCAGAAGGTACGGACAGTAGCGGATGATGCGTACATCCATAACCTCGCAAGCGCCGTGACCGGGAACCTCGGAGGGCGGGTCGGTATTGCTCCGCGCATCTTCCTCAAGAAGCTCGTTGGTGACGTACTCGATAGGATTGATCAGCACGCGGACTTCGATCCGCGGAAGCACTATGAGCTGACGATTAGTCCATCGGAGCTCAATGAGATTGAGAGAAACGTTCAAGCCGCGGACAGTGTTGATGATATCGAGTTAACGTTGTGACCGCCTTCGAACACCTCCACCCGGCCCTCCAACATCACGTTGTTAACTCGTTGGGTTGGCGAACCCTGAGGCCCCTTCAAGAGGAGAGCATCCCGCCAATCCTTGCCGGCCAGCATGCGATTCTGATTGCGCCGACCGCCAGCGGCAAGACTGAGGCTGCCTTTTTGCCGGTTTTGTCGCGGATGCTATCTGACAACTGGACCGGTCTAAGCGTTCTCTATCTTTGTCCAATCAAGGCACTCCTGAATAATCTTGACACCAGACTCTCGGGCTATTGCGAGCTGGTCGGCCGGCGTTCTGGAATCTGGCACGGCGATATTAAGGCGTCGGAGAAGACGCGCTTCCTAAAGGAGCCTCTTGACTGCCTCCTGACGACGCCAGAGTCTCTTGAGGTGATGCTGGTATCAAGGCGCACGGACAGAAACATCCTGTTCCAAAACCTTCGCGTAGTCATTGTCGATGAGGTCCATGCATTCGCGGGCGACGATCGTGGCTGGCATACGCTTTCTCTGCTGGAGAGACTGACCAAGCTTGCTGGACGGGAGCTTCAGCGCATCGGGCTCTCGGCTACGGTTGGTAACCCTACTGGCCTGCTAAACTGGCTCGCTGGGCATTGCGAAGGCACCGGCCTAGTCGTGGCACCCGAGAATGGGCACACGACAGAGTCCGACGTTCAGCTGGACTATGTGGGGAGCCTTGAGAACGCGGCATTGGTGTTGTCCCGTTTGCACCGTGGTGAGAAACGCCTCGTTTTTTGCGACAGCCGGTCCAGAGCAGAGGATTTGGCGGCCCGGCTTCGCGCACTCTCCGTTCAAACCTTCGTTTCGCACAGCTCACTAAGCGCAGACGAGCGCAGTCGGGCCGAGCAAGCGTTCAGCACGGGTTCGGATTGCGTCATCGTCGCGACTAGCACCTTAGAACTAGGCATCGACGTCGGCGATCTCGATCGAGTAGTACAGATTGACGCCCCTCCAACGGTGTCTTCATTCCTCCAGCGAATGGGGCGAACCGGCCGCCGACAGGGGGCCAGCCGGAACTGCTTATTCCTAGCCACGTCGCGCCCGGCTTTGATCCGAGCGGCCGGGCTCATTCAGTTGTGGCGCAGCGGGTACGTGGAGCCGATTGAGCCGCCAGCGGCGCCGTACCATATCTTTGCGCAACAGCTTATGGCGTTAGCGCTTCAACAAGGTGGGATCGGGAAGCATACCTGGCGGGAGTGGATTGGGCGCATGCCCGCATTTGCCCACATGACAGAAGAAGAGATCAAATCGATCGTGACGCACATGCTCGCGATCGGCGTGTTTGCGGAGGACGAGGGCGTCCTGTGGTTTGGGCGTAAGGGTGAGGAAGAGTTCGGTCGGAAGAATTTCATGGAGCTCCTGTCTGTGTTTCAGAGTCCGCCGCTGTTTAGCGTCAAGCATGGCCGAATTGATTTGGGAGAGGTCCACGAATCATCCTTTCTGATCCGTACGGGAGAGCGGCCAGTGCTGCTCCTCGGCGGCAGGAACTGGGTAGCAACGAGCATCGATTGGTCCAGCAGGGTGGCGTATGTGGAACCCACCGAATTGCCGGGGAAGTCACGATGGATGGGTTCCGGACAACCGCTGTCCTTCCGCTACTGCCAGGCTATCGGCACCGTGCTGCACTCCGACTCAAACTCAAAACATTATTCCCGAAGAGCGGCAGAGGAGATGGCCACCGTCTACGAGGAATTCAACTGGCTCTCCGAAGGCAGCACGACCCTCGTCGTCGACGGGTCCGAGAACCGCACATTCTGGTGGACGTTCGCCGGAGTCAGGGCGAACGCAATGCTCGCACAGTCCTTTAATGAGAGGTGCGGAATTGCTAGCGCTGTTGACAACCTGGCGATCAAGCTCGATCGTGGGCTGAATCAGGAAACTTTTGATGCCGCCATCGAGCTGATGAGGACGAACCCGCCACATGACGGCGCTCGCGGGGACATCGCCAAAGCGATCGAAGAACTCAAGTTCTCCAGCTGCCTACCGCAGTCCCTTGCTGAAACCATGCTACGGGTGCGGCTGGCAGACACGCAGGGTGTTTCCGAGATCCTGAAGCGCGCAATTCGCCGCGTACTGGCCTGAACCACTCACACGCGGATTCGCAACCACTCTTCGCTCGCTTCTCGGGCGAATCTGAGACCCGGCGCGTGCTCATGCCATCTTCACGACTCCTGGCCCGTTCGAACGCCTATCCTCGGTTCGGTGCCCTGGCCCTCCGGTCTTGGCTGATAATCCAGAGTTCCATGCGCTTCGCAATTTGACTGAGGGGAGTGTCCAGTGCGTCAGCGATCTTCCAAAGACGGCTGACGGTCGGATTGATGATCCCGCGCTCGACTCGGCTGATGTATGTCCGGTCGAACCCGCAATCGGCGCTGAGGCGTTCCTGCGAGAGGCCGGCCTGATCGCGGAGTTCGCGCACGACGACGCCGATGGCTTTCGCCTTCAGATCGGTCGGCTGGATTTGCCTCTGGCGCCGTTGCATAGGCAAATCCGATGGTGGTAGTGTTGAAGCGTATTAGCCAACGGCATATACGCCTCATTTTCAAGGCGCGTGCATCCAGCGGCGAACGCGGGCGGGCAACGCAAGACCAACTCTTCGTTAGCCGCGCGCTGCTCTCTTGGGCTATCGTATGGTGTATCCTCCCCTTGCAGCGCTACGCTGGCTGAGCCGGAATCGGCAAAGCCTTCGTAGGTTTTGTTTGCTAGGTTCCCAATGAAACGTGCTTCGAAAAACACGGACGCTGAGATCGAACTAGGGCAGCGATCGCAGAGGCTTGCAGAGGACGAGTCCAGGTTGGTTGCGCGTCACCTCCTCGACGAAGCGATTACGGAATTCCTCGAGCGGAGAGCATTCTCGTATTGGCTTCGGCTCTGCGTGGAGACCGAGGGTTCCGTGTCGGAATCCCTCGCCGCGATGCTCCACGAGCGCTGTCCAGGATTTTTGGAATACGCGGCGGATTACGCGAGACTGCATCCTGGTGAACAGGAGTTTCTCTGGCTCCGGTTTTTGGAGTGGGCCGACGAAAAGCTTTTTCAAACGCCTACTGAGGGCTGGCGCCACGCGCTCGGCTATTACGCGACACGGGATCCCCGCATGGATCAACTTCGAGCGTACTGGAAGCATTGCCATCAAGCGTGGAAGCTTCAGCCGCCGGCGCCCCGTCCGAGCTTCGAGAGTTGGCGCGCGTCTGCGTTCGAGATGCGGCAACCCTGATCTTCTCCGCTTCCAGGAGTTCGGATATCCAGAAGGTTGTGTCCTCGTCGAGCATCGACCAGTTTATTCGCTCTGGGTGGCTGTGAAGGAAGGATTGCAGCGAATCCTCGCTGATCCGGCCATTTCGCTTCTTGTGAAGCAGACCAGCCTTGATCCACGCCCGAATGCTTGGGCGCCGGATGTGGAGCTTAGTGGATAGCTCAC
>Ga0335081_10001662_pt1 | contig 35447 bp, 27 predicted proteins | sample Lox_Sample_35_FD_206713 | JGI IMG/M metagenome (GOLD analysis project Ga0335081, IMG submission 206713) | Soil microbial communities from Loxahatchee National Wildlife Refuge, Florida, United States - Lox_Sample_3.5 | ecosystem: Environmental > Terrestrial > Soil > Wetlands | place: USA...
GCCGTTCGCGCGCCCAGCGCGCGCCGCGCTCGAGCAGAGCTTCGCGGCCGCCAACATCGATGCCGAGGCGGCCTACCTGCGCGGCGCGGGCCGCGCCTCCTTCGAGCGCCCCTACGGGCTCGCGTGGTTGCTCGAGCTGTCGGCGGAGCTGCGCCGCTGGGACGATGCGGATGCGCGCCGCTGGTCGGGCGCGCTCGCCCCGCTCGAGACCGAAGTGGTGGCGCGGCTCGAGAGCTGGCTGCCGAAGCTCGAGTACCCGATCCGCATCGGCGAGCACGACCAGACGGCCTTCGCGTTCGGGCTCATCTGGGACTGGGCCGGTGTCACGGGCGATGGCCAGATGCGCAAGCTGCTCGCCGACGCGGCCGGACGCTTCTACCGCCACGATCGCAGCTGTCCGCTGGCCTACGAGCCCTCGGGCGAGGATTTTCTCTCGCCGTGCCTCGCCGAAGCCGACTTCATGCGGCGCGTGCTCGACCCGCCGACGTTCGCGCGCTGGCTGTCAGCGTTCCTGCCGCAGATCCCGCGCGGCGGCGCGCCCGCCGCGGCACGCAAGGCGCACGCCTGGCTCGAGCCTGGTGTGGTCACCGACCGCTCGGATCCCAAGCTCGCGCACATCGACGGGCTGAACCTGAGCCGTGCCTGGATGCTGGAGGGGATCGCGCATGGGCTGCCGCCGGGCGATGCGCGGATTGCCGCGCTGCGCGCGGCGGCGACGCGCCACGCCCAGGCCGCCTTGCCGGCCGTCACCGGCCAGTACTACGAGGGCGGGCACTGGCTCGGGACGTTTGCCGTGTACCTCACCAGCCGCGCGGGAATTCAGCCTTAGAACGCGCGCTCGCCAAGGCGGAGGAAGTGAGCGCGCGGCTGCGTGCCACGCGCGGGCCGTCGACGGCGACCATCGCCCAGCTCGACGGACCGCCCGCGGCCCATTAGTTCATCGGACAGAAGTCGCCTGCGGCGCTTTTGCCGGACATGAGCTTCGTTGTGCCGGCAAGCTCACGGCATCGTCCTGAGGTACTCGTAAGCCTGGCGCGCGGCGTCGAGCTGACTCATCCGCGAAAAGGGGCCCTCCTGCTCGGCGAAGTAGTGCTTGAGCCCGGCCTTCTCGGCCGCGACGAGGATCGGCCGGTAGTCGATCACGCCGTGCCCGAGCTCGGCGCCCGGATGTGCCGGCGCATCGGCCGGGCGGGGACCTGGGGGCGTGGGGAGAAAGTCCTTCACGTGGATCATCGGGAAGCGATGCGGGTAACGCGCGAAGTAGGCGCGCGGATCCCGCCCGCCGAGCGTCATCCAGCCGCAGTCGATCTCGAACTTCACGAGCTGCGGATCCGTCTCCCGGAGCAGCAGGTCGTAGCCGATGGCGCCGTCGCCCTGATCGGCGAACTCGAAATCGTGATTGTGATAGACGTACTGCAGCCCGACGCGCCGCGCCTGCTCGCCGAGGTGATTGGCGAGCTCGGCGGTGCGCTTGGCTTCCTCGAGCGTCATCCCGGAGTCGGTGGCGCCGGAGGGAAGGTCATGCTGCACCAGCGCGCGCAGGCTGCCGCTCACCGCGTAGCGGGCGCCGAGCGCATGCGCGTCATCGAAAGCCACGCCGAGATCAGCGGGATCGAACCCGAGATGCGCGCTGGGGGCGCCGAGCCCCGCCTGCTCGAGCAGCAGGTGGAACTGCCGTGCGCTCAGGCCCGCGAAGCCCGCGGTCTCCACTTCTCCATAGCCGATCGTGCGCAGTGCCTCGAGCGTCCCCGCGGGGTCCGTCTGCAGGGCGTCCTTGACCGCGTACAGCTGGATCCCGACCGGGCCGCCGAGAGGCGTCGCATGCAGCACCCGGCTCGCGAGCACGGCCACGCCGCTGCACGCCGTCTGTCGCAGGAAAGCCCGGCGCGTCGTGGTGCTCATGGCTTCAAAGCCTCCTCGAGCTCCGCGATCAGGTCCCGTAGGTCCTCAACGCCGACCGACAGGCGGATCAGCCCGTCGTTGATGCCGAGCGCCCGGCGTGTTGGCTCGGGGAGCGAGGCGTGGGTCATGATGCCTGGATGCTCGATCAGACTCTCGACGCCCCCTAAGCTCTCGGCGAGCGCGAACAGGTGGCAGCGCTCGAGCGTGCGGCGCGCCGCCTCGAGTCCGCCGCGCAGCACCGCGGTGACGATCCCGCCGTAACCGCCCCGCATCTGCCGCTGCGCGAGCGCGTGCTGCGGGTGGCTCGCGAGACCGGGGTAGTACACGCGCTCGATCGCGCCGTGCTGCTCGAGGAACTGCGCGACCGCGAGCGCGTTGGCGCAGTGCCGCTCCATGCGCAGCGCCAGCGTCTTGATGCCGCGCAGCGTCAGGAAGCTGTCAAACGGGCTCGACACCCCGCCCACCGCGTTCTGCAGATAGCCGAGGCGCTCGGCGAGCTCGCTCCCCTCGCGCACCACGGCGGCGCCGCCGATCGAGTCCGAGTGGCCATTCAGGTACTTGGTGGTCGAGTGCACCACGACGTCGAAGCCGTGCTCGAGCGGGCGCTGGATGTAGGGCGTCGCGAAGGTGTTGTCGCAGACGCTGAGCAGCCCGTGCTTCTTCGCCAGCGCGGCCACCGCGGCCAGGTCGACGACCTTGAGCAGCGGGTTGGTGGGGGTCTCGACCCACACGAGGCGTGTGTTGGAACGCAGTGCAGCCTCGAGCGCCGCGGCGTCGGTGAGGTCGACGAACGAGACGCTGTGCCCCGCCGAGCGCTTGCGCACATTCTCGAGCAGCCGGTAGCTGCCGCCATAGAGGTCGTGCATGGCGATGATGTGCGAGCCGGCGTCGAGCAGCTCGAGGAGCGTGGCGCTCGCGGCCATTCCCGACGCGAAGGCGAAGCCCGCGCCGCCGCCCTCGAGGTTGGCGACCGCCGCCTGCAGCGCATCGCGCGTCGGGTTGCGGCTGCGGGAGTAGTCATAGCCCTGATGCACGCCGGGACTCGACTGCACGTAGGTGGAGGTCGCGTAGATCGGCGGCATGACCGCGCCGGTCAGCGGGTCCGGGTGCTGGCCGCCGTGAATCACGCGGGTGGCGAAACGCTGCGCGGAGCTGTCATCGCTCATGGGTCACTCGTTGTCACGGCGGCAGGCGGCGGCGCAGCCAGTTGAGCAGGTCGATGCGCGTCACCAGCCCCTGGAACTCGCCGCCGTGCATGACGATCGCCACCATGCCGCGCTTGAAGATCTCCATGAGCTGCTCGACCGGCGCATCGGCCGGCACCGTGACCAGGTGACTCGCCATCGCCTCCGTCACCGGCTCGTTGAAATGCTGCGGGTTGTCGATCACCTCGAGGAGGATGTCCTCCTCGTCGACGATGCCGACGATGCGCCCGTCCTGCAACACCGGCACCTGCGAGATGTCGTAGAGCTTCATGCGCCGGTAGGCCGCCAGCACCGTCTCGGTGGCGTTGACGGTGACCGCGGCGCGGTCCTTGTGGCGGCGCACGATGAGATCGCGCAGGTCACCGTAGCTCTCGCGCTCGAGGAAGCCCTGATCGAGCATCCAGTAGTCGTTGTAGACCTTGGAGAGGTACTTGTTGCCGCTGTCGCACACGAAGGTCACGACGCGCTTCGCTGTCTGCTGCGAGCGGCAATAGCGCAGCGCCGCGGCGAGCAGCGTGCCGGTGGACGTGCCGGCGATGATGCCCTCCTGCTTCAGAAGCTCGCGGCAGGTGGCGAAGGCTTCCGGGTCGGGAATACTGTAAGTCGCGGTGACGCGCGAGAAGTCCGCGACCGGCGGCACGCTGTCGCCGCCGATGCCCTCGACCAGCCACGACGACATCTTCGCGGGAAGCTTGCCGGTGCTGGCGAAGCTCGCGAGCCCCGAGCCCACCGGGTCCGCGAGCACCATCTCGACGCGCGGCGCGGTGCGCGCGAAGAAATGCGACAGCCCGGCGAGCGTTCCACCGGTGCCGACGCCGCACACCACCGCATCGACCCTGCCGTCCATCTGCTCCCAGATCTCGGGCGCGGTGGTCTCCTCGTGTGCCTGGGCGTTGACCGGATTGCCGAACTGGTTGACGAAAAAGGAATTCGGCGTCTCCCGCGCGAGCCGCTCGGCGACGTCGCGGTAGTATTCCGGATGCCCCTTGCTGACGTCCGAGCGCGTCATCACGACCTCGGCGCCCATCGCCCGCAAGTGAAAGATCTTCTCCTGGCTCATCTTGTCGGGAATCGCGAGCACCAGGCGATAGCCCTTCTGCGCCGCGACCAGCGCGAGCCCGAGTCCCGTGTTGCCCGCGGTCGCCTCGATGAGCACGCTCCCGGGGCGGACGTGGCCGGCCCGCTCCGCCGCCTGGATGAGGTAGAGGCCGATGCGGTCCTTGATCGAGCCGCCCGGGTTCTGGTTCTCAAGCTTGAGGAACAGCTGACACGGGCCGGCGTCGATGCGGCGCACCGCCATGAGCGGCGTGTGGCCGATCATCTCCAGCACGTTGCCGAAGCTTTGGGGTGACATGTCCGATCCTTGAGCGCCGGCGTGGACGCGACGCCGAGTGGATTGAGGCCTGAGATTGTACGGTCAGGCGGGGGCGGCGGCGACCAGGAGTCCGTCGCCGAGCCAGCGGGCGAGGAGCGCCGCGGCCTCGGCGGCGGTGCGCTCGGCACCGCAGCAGGCGGCGAGCAGCTCGCACAGCTCGCCGAAGCTCGCGCCATTGCGCGCCGCATCGAGGATGCGGGCCTCGCCCGGCTCGAGCGAGCGGAAGTAGTTCCTGAGCTCCTGCCGCCACACGAGCCACTCGACCGGCTCGGCGGCAACGCGCAGCTCGGGGCGCTCGCTGCCTTCAGTCAGCGCCTTCCACACCTGCGGGGCGTTCCACCTGAGCGCCACTCGCCGCACGCTGGCGTGAAAGGCGAAGTGCAGCTCCGGCCAGTCCGCGGGTGCGGCGCGCGCGAGAGCGGCGGCCGTGAGGGGCTCCGCATCCGCGGCGTCGAACACCGCGCACAGCAGCCACTCCCAGCGCGCCAGCTCCGCGAGCAGCGGCACCTCGGCGTAGTCGGCGTGCGTGCCGAGGAACTCCTCGAGCAGATCGCCGTAATTCCTTAGCGAAAAGTACGGCGAGTCGTGCGCGCGGACGTATTTGGCGCCGAGGATGCGGAAGTCCTCCTCGCCGAGGAGCGCGGCGAGCGCCGGGTAGCTCGCCGCGAGTGCATCGATCAGCCGGCTGCCGTAGGCGCCGGCGTAGATCCCGAGCCGCGTCTCGATGGGTGCGCGCGCGCTGCCGACGACGCGCGTCTCGATGGCGCGCGTCCCGCGCAGCAGGTACTCCTGGAACTCGCCCTGGACGCGCGCCAGCTCGCTCATGGGGCACCGATCCGCACGCCCGCAGCGGCGCGCCCGGCTGGCGCGGCTGATTCGCGCTCGCCGAGCGCGCGGCGTGCCGTGGCACGCGCCTGCTCGAGCTCGGCGCACAGCTCTGCGAGCGGCGGGATGTGGTCGTCGCGCTCGATCATGGTCGAGACGGGACCCAGGCGCCGTATGGCGCTCGCGTACAGCTCCCACACCTCATCGCGCACCGGGTGATCGTGGGTGTCCACCAGGTAATCGCCGTGGTCCTCGTGCCCGGCGAGGTGGATCTGCTGCACGCGCGCGGGCGGAATTGCATCGAGATACTCGAGCGGGTCGAACTCGTGGTTCACCGCGCTCACGTAGATGTTGTTGACATCGAGCAGGATCAGACAATCGGCCCGCTCGGCGATCTCGGCGAGGAATTCCCACTCCGTGAGCGGTGAGTCGCGAAAGCTCACGTAGCTCGAGACGTTCTCGAGGAGGATGCGGCGCCCGAGTACGTCCTGCACGGTACGCACCCGCGCCACCACGTGATCGACGGCCTCCCGGGTATAGGGCAGCGGCAGCAGGTCGTGGGTGTTGCGCCCGGCGACGCCCGTCCAGCACAGGTGATCCGACACCCATTCGGGCTCGAGCCGCGCGGCGAGTGCCTTCACCTCGCGCAGGTACTCGCGATCGAGGGGCGCCGTGCTGCCGATCGAGAGCGACACCCCGTGCATGACCACCGGATAGCGCTCGCGGATACGCATCAGGTAATTCAAGGGCTTCCCGCCCGCGACCAGGTAGTTCTCGGTCAATACCTCGAACCAGTCGACCGGCGGGCGGTCGGCCAGGATGGCCTCGTAGTGATCGACGCGGAGGCCTAAGCCAAAGCCGAGGGAGGGTCGGGTGAGCACTTCGTGCGCCTCTCTTTGAGTGCGCGATTGTAGCGCGCAGCTCATCCAGTAGACCGGGCCCTGCACCACTGGATTGCTTACCACGCCAGTTACGGCTTGAAATGTGGCGCCCCCGGATCGATTACAATTCACTGGACTGCGTCTGCCCGACGCATCCCCCGACTCCCCGAGCGACGGTGAAGGAATGACCGACACTTCCGGTTCCGGCGACGCCATCCTCGTGCGTGGCGCGCGCCAGAACAACCTCAAGAATCTCGACCTCGACATCGCGCTGAACGAGCTCGTGGTCGTGACGGGCGTGTCGGGCTCGGGCAAGTCCTCGCTGGTGTTCGACACTCTCTACGCCGAGGGACAGCGGCGCTACGTCGAGACCTTCTCCCCTTACGCGCGGCAGTTCCTCGATCGCATGGACAAGCCGCAGGTCGACTCGATCGCCGGGATCCCGCCCGCGATCGCCATCGATCAGACCAACCCGGTGCGCACCTCGCGCTCGACCGTCGGTACGATGACCGAGCTCAACGATCACCTGAAGCTGCTGTTCGCCCGCGCCGCGCAGCTCTTCTGCCGGCGCTGCGGCGAGCCGGTGCGGCGCGACACCGCCGAGAGCGTCTACGCGGACCTCGCCGGGCGCGCGCGCACCGCCGGCGATCCGCGCCTGGTGCTCTCCTTTCCGGTGCCGGTGCCCGGCAATTTCACCGAGACCGAAGTGCGCGAGCTCCTCGCACGGCAGGGTTACACCCGCTTCCTCGACTCGCCCCCGGCGTCGGCCGCGGCCACGGCCGAGACTGAAGCGGACACCGGCAAGGAACGCGGCAGGCGCACCCGCGGCAGGAAGGCCGCTGCGCCTGCGAAGCTGCTCGAGGTGGTGCAGGACCGGCTGCGCCTCGGATCCGCGGAGCGCGGCCGGGTGCTCGAGTCCCTCGAGGCGGCGCTGCGGGTGGGCCGCGGCCGCGTCAATGCGCACGTGATCGACGAATCGGACCCTCCGCAGGTGCAGGCCACCTGGCGCTACTCGAGCGAGCTGCACTGCGCGCACTGCGACCTCGCCTATCACGAGCCGACCCCGAGCGAGTTCTCCTTCAACTCGCCGCTGGGCGCCTGCGATGCCTGCCGCGGCTTCGGCCGCACGATCGGCATCGACTACGGGCTCGTGATTCCCGATGAGAGCAAGTCGCTGCGCGGCGGGGCGATCAAGCCCTGGCAGAGCAAGTCCTACGCCGAATGCCAGCAGGACCTGGAAAAGTTCGCGAAGCTCCGCGGCGTTCCGCTCGATACGCCCTGGCGCGAGCTCTCGGCCGAGGCACGCAAGTGGGTGGTCGAGGGTGAAGGCCCCTGGAGCCGCAAGGTCTGGTACGGCGCCAAGCGTTTCTTCGCCTGGCTCGAGACGCGCGCCTATCGCATGCACGTGCGCGTGCTGCTGTCGCGCTACCGCGCCTATACGCCGTGCGGCGCCTGCGGCGGTGCGCGCCTGAAAACCGAGGGACTCTTGTGGCGCATCGGCAGCCGCGAGCTCGCGGCCGCGGCGCTCGGCGCGCAGCCGCCGTTTCGCCCGCAGGGCGCCGAGTGGAGCGCGGCGAGGCTCGCCGCGCTTCCCGGGCTGTCGATTCACGACCTGATGCTGTTGCCGGTCGGGCGCTGCTACGGGTTCTTCCGCGCCCTGACGCTGCCACAGCCGCTCGATGAGGCGACCGATCTGCTGCTCGGCGAGATCCGCGGCCGCTTCCGCTATCTCGCCGACGTCGGGCTCGGCTATCTCACGCTCGACCGGCAGTCGCGCACGCTCTCGGGCGGCGAGGTGCAGCGGATCAATCTCACCACCGCCCTCGGCACCTCGCTCGTCAACACGCTGTTCGTGCTGGATGAGCCCTCGATCGGCCTGCACCCGCGCGACATGCAGCGGGTCATCGGCGTGATGAAGCGGCTGCGCGATGCCGGCAACTCGCTGGTCGTGGTCGAGCACGACCCACAGATCATGCTCGAGGCCGACCGCATTCTCGATCTCGGCCCGGGCGCCGGCGAGCGCGGCGGGCAGATCGTCTTTTACGGCAGCCCCGCGGCGCTGCGTGCCAGCCGCGACTCGCTCACCGGCGAGTACCTGAGCGGTCGCAAGGCGGTCGTGCCGCTGCCGCGGGCGGCGGCCGCGGGCGTCGCGGCGACGCGCGCGCCGGGAACGGTAAGCGACGGTGGCGTCGTGGCCGAGGCACGCTCGAACCGCTGGCTCGAGTTGAAGGGCGCGACCGAGCACAACCTGAAGAACCTCGACGTGCGCATTCCGCTCAAGCGCCTGGTGTGCGTCACCGGGGTCTCGGGCTCGGGCAAGTCGACGCTGGTCGAGGACGTGCTCTACCCGGCGCTCCTCAAGTACCGCGGCCGGCCCACCGAGGCTCCGGGGCAGTTCACGGGCCTCGCCGGCGCCGAACTCATCGACGATGTGGTGATGGTCGACCAGAGCGCCATCGGCCGCACCACGCGCTCCAATCCCGCGAGCTACGTCGGCGCCTTCGATGCCATCCGCGCGCTGTTTGCCGCCGAGCCCGCCGCGCAGGAGCGCAAGTATACCCCCGGCACCTTCAGCTTCAATTCCGGCAACGGCCGCTGCCCCACCTGCAGCGGCAACGGCTTCGAGCACGTCGAGATGCAGTTTCTCTCCGACGTCTACCTGCGTTGCCCGGACTGCAATGGCCGGCGCTATCGCGACGAGGTGCTCGACATCCGCCGCGAAGGCGCCGACGGCCGCCGCGCCAGCATCGCCGAGGTGCTCGAGATGACGGTGACCGAGGCGGGCGCTTTCTTCGCCGATGCCGCCGAGGTGGCGGCGCGCCTGGCGCCGCTCGCCGATGTCGGTCTCGAGTATCTGAAGCTCGGGCAGCCGGTGCCGACGCTCTCGGGCGGGGAGGCGCAGCGCCTGAAGCTCGCCGGCCATCTCGCCGAGGCCGGCTCGGTGCTCTCGAGCACCACTCACAAGGGGAAGCTGTTTCTGTTCGACGAGCCGACCACGGGACTGCACTTCGAGGATGTGGCGAAGCTCCTCAAGGCGTTCAGGAAGCTGCTCGCCGCGGGGCATTCGCTGCTGGTGATCGAGCACAACCTCGACGTCATCGGCGCGGCCGACTGGATCATCGACCTGGGGCCCGAGGGCGGCGAGCGCGGCGGCGAGATCGTCTGCGCGGGAACGCCCGCCGAGGCGTGCGCCTCGGACCGCTCGCACACCGGGCGGGCACTCGCCGCCTACCAGGCGGCGCTCGCTGCTCACGTGCCGGCCGCCGTCGCCGAGCCGCGCGCGGCCTATGGCGGCATCGGGCACGCCAGCCGCGCGGTCGTGATCCACAAGGCGCGCGAGCACAACCTGAAGAACATCGACGTCGAGATTCCGCACGACCGTTTCACCGTGATCACCGGTGTCTCGGGCTCCGGCAAGTCGACCCTCGCCTTCGACATCCTCTTCAACGAGGGTCAGCGCCGTTACCTCGAGTCACTCAACGCCTACGCGCGGCAGTTCGTGCAGCCGGCCGCGCGGCCCGACGTCGATGCGATCTTCGGCATTCCGCCGACGGTGGCCATCGAGCAGCGCACCAGCCGCGGCGGCCGCAAGAGCACCGTGGCGACGCTGACCGAGATCTACCACTTCATGCGCCTCCTGTACGTGAAGCTCGGCACGCAGTACTGCCCGGACTGCGACCTCGCCATCGAGCCGCAGAGCGCTGGCTCGATCGGCGCGCGTCTGCTGCGCGACTACCGCGGCAAGTCGATCGCGCTGCTCGCGCCGCTGGTCGTGGCGCGCAAGGGCTACTACACCGACCTGGCCAAGTGGGCGGCGAACAAGGGCTTCAGAGCGCTGCGGGTCGACGGCGAGCTCACTCCCACCTCACCCTGGCCGCGCCTGTCGCGCTTCCGCGAGCATACGATCGAGCTGCCGGTGGCGGAGCTCACGGTGGGCGCGAAGAGCGACGCGGCGCTGCACCAGGCGCTCGGGCGCGCGCTCGATTTCGGCAAGGGGCTGGTGCACGTCGCGACCGCGAAGTCCCGGACGGTCACCGTGTTCTCCACCAAGCGTGCCTGTCCCTCCTGCGGCACGAGCTTCGCCGAGCTCGACCCACGCCTGTTCTCCTTCAACTCGCGCCACGGCTGGTGCGAGAGCTGCTTCGGCACCGGGGTCGAGATGCCGGGCTTCGACGCGGAGCAGTCGGGCGAGGAGGTGTGGTGGAACGAGTGGTATGACCGTGAGGCACCGGCCTGCGGCGGGTGCGCGGGGCAGCGCCTGAACCGCATCGCGCTCAACGTGCGCTTCCGCGGGCACTCGATCGCCGCGCTGTCGTCCCGGTCGGTGGCCGACGGCGCGGAGTTCTTCGCGAATCTGCGCCTCAAGCCCCGCGAGCGCGAGATCGCCCGCGACCTGCTGGCCGAGATCCGCGCGCGTTTGAGGTTCCTCGATCGCGTCGGCCTTTCCTATCTGGAGCTCGACCGTTCCGCGCCGACGCTCTCGGGCGGCGAAGCGCAGCGCATCCGCCTCGCCGCGCAGCTCGGCTCCAATCTCCAGGGCGTGTGCTACGTGCTCGACGAGCCGACCATCGGGCTGCACCCGCGCGACAACGGCATTCTGCTCGATGCGCTCGCCGGGCTCGCCGGCAACCGCAATACGCTGGTCGTGGTCGAGCACGACGAGGAGACGATCCGCCGCGCCGACCACGTGCTGGACTTAGGCCCCCAGGCGGGCGTGCGCGGCGGGGAGCTGGTCGGCGCCGGCACCGTGCGCGACCTCATCGCCAATCCGCGCTCGACCACCGGGCGCTTCCTGCGCGAGCCGCTGCTGCATCCGCGGCAGCCGCACCGCGCCGTCACCGCCGACACCGCGCTCCTCACGCTCGAGCGCGTGACGCTGCACAACCTGCGCGGCGTCGATGTGCGCATCCCGCTCGGGCGGCTGGTGGTGATCACCGGCGTATCGGGCTCGGGCAAGTCGACCGTGGCGCGCGACGTGCTGTACGCGAGCCTGAAGCGGCTGCTCGGCGCGGCCGGCAACCGCGCAGCCCGGCGCGCGCGCGGCGCGCAGCCGGTCGGCTGCGCTGCGGTGCACGGCGTCGAGCAGCTGGGGCGCGTGCTCGAGGTGGATCAGACCCCGATCGGCAAGACCCCGCGCTCCTGCCCGGCCACCTACATCGGCCTGTGGGATGAGGTGCGGCGCATTTATGCCGGCACTACCGAGGCGCGCATCCGCGGCTACACCGCGAGCCGCTTCTCCTTCAATACCGCGGGCGGGCGCTGCGAGGCGTGCCAGGGCCAGGGGGTAAAGACCGTCGGGATGAGCTTCCTCCCGGACGTCAAGGTGCTGTGCGACGTGTGCGGCGGGCGCCGCTTCAATTCCGAGACCTTGAGCGTGCTGTGGCGCGGGAAGAGCATCGGCGACGTGCTGGCGATGGACGTCGACGATGCGGTCGGCTTCTTCGCGGCGCACGCGCGCGTGCACCGCGCGCTCAAGCTCCTGCAGGACGTGGGCCTCGGCTACCTCACGCTCGGACAGCCGAGCCCGACGCTCTCGGGTGGCGAGGCACAGCGCATCAAGCTGGTCGCGGAGCTCTCCAAGGTGCGTGACGACGAGCTGCCGGGCATGCAGCCGGCCTCACGCCAGACTCTCTACGTGCTCGATGAGCCCACCGTCGGACTGCACATGGCGGATGTCGAGAAGCTCCTCCACGTGCTGCACCGGCTGGCGGCGGCCGGCAACACCGCGGTCGTGGTCGAGCACAACCTCGACGTGATGGCGGAAGCGGACTGGATCATCGACCTGGGTCCCGAAGCCGGCGCCGGCGGCGGGCGCATCGTCGCCCAGGGTCCGCCGGCTGCGATCGCGCGCCGGCACAAGCGCTCGCACACCGGGGAGGTGCTGGATGGCTTCCTGCGCGAGCGGACCAGGGCGTAAGGTTCGCCCTCATGGCACACGACCTGGTCTGCTGGAAATGCGGCGCAACCCTCGCTGAGCTCAGCCTGCCCTTGCGGCGGCTGGACGAGTGCCCGAAATGCCGCGCGGAGCTGCACGTCTGCCGGATGTGCGTCGATTACGACACGAGCGTCGCCAAGCACTGTCGCGAGCCGACGGCGGACGAGGTGAGCGACAAGACCCGCGCCAATTTCTGCGACCACTTCAAGCCGCGCGCCGCCGCCTACACCCCGCCCAACACGGCGGAGGTCGACAAGGCGCGGGCGGAGCTCGAGCGGCTGTTCGGGAAGCGCTGAGCGCTCAGGTCTTCTTGGCGCGCTCGCTCAAGCGCTCGAGCAGCCGCGAGAACGGCGAGTTCTTCTGCACCTCGACCTGCAGGTGCCGCACGCCGGTATCGTTGAGCACCTCCCCGCGCTCGTCCTCGATGGTGAGCTGGGTGGCGCCGAGAATCTCCAGGGTCTCCTCGAGCGTCGGTCCGCTGCGCCGCTCACGGATCCCGACGCGGCCCGGGGTGCGCCCATGCGCCTTCGGCGCGGCCACCGGTGCGGGCTTGTTCGCGGCGGGCCTGGGCGTGGCGGCGCGCGCGGGCAGCTGCGGCTCGTCCTTGGCGTCGATGAGCTTGAACTCCTCGACTTCGGTGCGGCGCGCGACCTCGGGTGCGGCCAGGGCGGCCGCCGCCTTCTCGTCGTCGGTGGCGCGTGCCCGCTCCTCGGGGCTCACCGGCACGACCGCCACGGAGCCGAACTCGGAGCGCACGTAGTAGGCGACCTGCTTGGCGGAGATCGCGTCACTGAAGAATCCCAGGCGCAGACCATACCAGTGGCGGCTCTCGCGGCTGCCCTCGACCGTATAGAGAGTGTAGGCGCTGAAAATCGCGAGCGGCGGTACCTTGTCGAGCTCGACCGGCTGCACCGACCATTGCAGCTGCACGGCGAACCACACCGGCGCGTTGCTGCTGACGGCGTCCCTCAAGGCCTTGCGGGTGCCGGTGTCATCGGGCTTGAGCAGCGGGATGTTGCCGGCCTGTCCGTCGCCGGACCGCTCCGCGTCGTCGGGCCGCCGCTCCTCGAGGACCCGCAACACCTGGGTGTCGCTCAGCGTGCCCTCGGCGGGTTGAGCGTTGCGCGGCGGCAGGGGCGCCTTCATCAGGCGCGTCTCGCCGGTGGTGCTGGGGTCACCGAGCGCGGCGAGCACCTCGCGCACGTTCGAATCCTGGAATACGGGCCGCGTACCGGGGCGCGCGCCCGCGGGTGCCGCCGCCTGCGGGCGAACCGGCGCGGGTGGACGGGGGCGAGCAACCGCCGCGGGCCTTGCGGCCGCGGGGCGCGCGGCGGGCACTGCCGGCGCTGCCTTACGCACGGTCGGAGCGGGCGCCGGCGGCACTCTCGCGGCCGGCTGGGGCGGCGGGAAAAATCGTGCGGTCGGCGCAGCCGGAGCCGGGCGCGGCGCCGGCCGCTGCGCGGCCCGCGGGGCGGCGTGCACCACCGGCACACGTACCGATGGCGGCGGGCCGGACTGCGGCGGGCGCGGCCTCGGCACCTCGACACGAGTCGCCGTGCGCGCCGGGTTCAGCGCGCCGCGCGACTGCGGACCGGCTGCGTGCTGTGCCTGGGCGGCGGCGGCCGCGGTGGCGCGCTCGCGCAGCTTGCGCCCGGGCGCTTCGCCGGCCCATGCGCCGGGATAGATCTCGCGCACGACGTTCAGCCATTCCTCGGCTTCGGCGAGCGTCGCGAAGTAACCCATGTGAAGACGAAAACGCTCGCGGCCTTCCTCGAAGCGGCGGCTCACGAAAAAGTTGAAGCGCTTGAGCTCGGGCAGCTCCGTCTGCGCCAACGCCATCGGCGTGCTCGAAGAGCACAGATTTAGAACGAACGGACCCGCTGCCGCGGCAGACGGCGACGGTTCACCTGCGGTGGCGCCGGACGTCGCGTCGGCGGCCAGCTCTGGCTGTGGTGTCATAGCTTCCCCGGAACTCAACCAATCCCTGATAACGTCCCCGGACGTAAGGGACTTTAGGGTTTTGCAACGAGGGAGGGAGTGCGAGCGTCGCGCTTTTCACTGCGCGATCGTGGCAGCCCCGCCGTCGTGGAACCTTCAGTCCGTTAGACCGGTGGCTTTGCGTCCCCGTCTTTCGACGGGTTTGCCCTTAACACGCGTCGAGTGTCGAGTTGTCGTCGTTCGCAGTCAAGTGCGGAGCGCACAGAGTCGTGTGGTCCGCGTGACATATGGTGCGTCGCCGCAGCGCGTCTGGCGTTATGTCTCACCTCAGCGGGCGCGGGCCGGCTTGCGATCCGGCGGCGGTGCAGCCCGCCCCGGCGAGAGGCGGGCGAGCGCGTAGATGCCCGGATTCACGTAACGCTGCACGCCTTTGCGGCCCGAGCGGGTCGCGCCGACCATCGCCTCCGCCACCTTGCGCGCGGAGATGCCGCGGAATGCGGCGCGCTTGCCGAGCAGGAAGGGATTCACCACCGGCATGACCGCCTGCGTCAGGAGCTCGAGCAGGCGCATCTCGTGGCGGAAGCCGAACAGCAGCCCCGGCTCGAGGATGTCGAGCGCCGGGAAGCCGACCGCTTCCAGCTCCTCCTCCATCTCGCCCTTGGTGCGCAGGTAGAAGTTGCGCGAGCGGGGATCGGCGCCCGCGCTCGACATGACCACGAAGCGCTGCGCCCGTGCGGCGAGCGCCGTGCGGGCGAAGGCGACCACGTAGTCGACGTCGACCTCGCGGAAATTATCGCGCGAGCCGGCGCGCGCGAGAGTGGTGCCGAGGCAGCACAGCGCGACGTCGCAGGTGACTCCCTGGAGCTGCGTCTCCATGCGGTCGAACTGCACGATGCGGTTGGCGAGACGCGCGTGCTCGCGCGCCAGCGGCCGGCGCGTCACCGCGATCACGCGGCTGAAATCCGGGGCGTTGAGCAGTGCATCGAGCACATACGAACCCGTCAGGCCGCTCGCGCCCGCGAGCAGCGCGACCTTCGGCTGGCCGTTTGACATCGGCCAAGCTTAGCACTTACAAGCCGAGCCGCAGCTGCGCCCCCGCGGGGCCCGGCGGGCGAAACCGCATCGTGTCGAGCGGGCCGCGCGCCGTCGAGTTGAGCTTCAGGCGCTGGCAGGCGAGCTTGAAGCGGTTGCGGAGCAGCTCGGCATACGGGCCCGTGCCGCGCATGCGCGAGCCGAAGCGCGGATCGTTGTCGCGGCCGCCGCGCATCTCATGGATGAGGGACATGACGTGCGCGGCGCGTTCGGGATAGTGCTCGGCGAGCCACTCCCGGAAGAGATCCTTCACCTCGTAAGGCAGGCGCAGCAGCACGTAGCCGGCCCACCGCACCCCCGCCTCCGCACAGGCCTCGAGGATGCGCTCCATCTCGTGGTCGGTGATGGCCGGGATCACCGGCGCCACCATGACGCCGCAGGGTACCCCGGCTGCGGCCAACGCCGCGAGCGTGCGGATGCGGGCCGCCGGCGAGGCGGCCCGCGGCTCGAGCTTGCGCTTGAGGTCGTCGTCGAGCGTGATCACCGTGAGCGAGACGCTCACGAGATTGTCACGCGCGAGTGAGGTCAGCAGATCGAGATCGCGGAGCACCAGCGAATGCTTGCTGAGGAGCGAAACCGGATGACGTGTGCGCTCCAGGACTTCGAGGATCGAACGCGTGACTCTCATGTGGCGCTCATCCGGCTGGTACGCGTCGGTGTTGATGCCGAGCTGGATGGGCTTGCAGACATAGCCGGGGCGCGACAGCTCGGCTTCCAGCACTTTCGCGGCATCGGCCTTGTAGAAAAGGCGTGTCTCGAAGTCGAGTCCGGGCGAAAGACCGAGGTAGGCGTGCGTCGGACGGGCGAAGCAAAATGGGCACCCGGTGGAGCATCCTCGGTAAGGATTGATGGACTGGTCGAATCCAACATCGGGCGAATCGTTGGTCGTGATGACGCCGCGCGCCTTGTCCGGCTCCAGCGTCGTCGCAATCGAGTCAGGCTCCTCCTCCAGGTACCAGCCGTCGTCGACCGCGGCGATCTGCCGGGCATCGAAGCGCCCGGGCGGATTGGAGAGAGCCCCGCGGCCCTTGAGGGCCCGGGGGCGGGAACTCATCCGGGTCATGGTACGACTGTACGCCCATACAGTAGCGTGGTAAAGCCAGTCAACTCGGTGATTTTTATAAATTTCTTCGAGCTGCAGGAACGCGCGTGAGGGTCCGCCTCGCGATACTTAGTCACTTACCTAACTATCGTCCGGGGGACCATGACACATTGCGCACGCCCGGCTACTTCACCAGCCGCAGCGAGAACGGATAGCGATAGCTGATCCCTTCGCTCGCCTTGATCGCGGCGATGAGCGTGAGCGCGAGCCAGGCGACAAACAGCGCAGTGCCGAGCAGAAAGCCGATGAACACCAGCGTCAACACACCGCAGACGAGCGCGCCGAGCGAGACCGAGATGTTGAAGTTGAGGCTCTCGAGCGCCTGCTCGCCGACGAACGGCGAGCGGTCACGCCAGCTGTGCCAGATGAGCAGCGGCACCACGATGTTGCCGATGAGCGGCGCGACCAGCCCGGCGAACGCCGCAAGGTGCGCCAGCATTCCCCAGGTGCGCTCGTTCTCGGTCGGCGCCGCGCCCGGCGCCGGACCCCCGCCGGGCTCGCCCATGTCCACTCCCCCTAGTGCCGGCTGGAGCGGTAGCGGATCGTGACGCCGTAGCTCCGGCCTGGCTGAGCATAGTATGCCGCCGTCTGGTAGCTGCGGTCGAAGAGGTTGGCCGCCTTCGCTTCCAGCGTCCAATCGCGGTCGAGCCGCCACTGCGTCAGCAGATCCACCGTCAGGTAGCCGCCCAACGGCAGCGTGTCGGCGAGGTCGTCGTAGCGCCGGCCTTCCCAGCGGGCCACGACGGCGAACGAGCCGTCGGCGCTCGCCGAGCTACCGGTATGCACCAGGCGGCGAAGCGTGATGCTGGCGTTCTGCTGCGCGCGGCGCGGCAGCAGATCGTCGTACTCGGGCCCGGGAGAGACGTTGAGCGGCTCGAGCCCGGTCAGCTGTCCGCCCACGACCCAATCGGCGCCGTGCCAGTCGCCCTGCAGCTCGACGCCGCGGATGCGCGACCTGTTGATGTTCACCGGCAGGAAGGTCAGCGGATCGATCGAGATCTCGTCATCGATGGTGGTCTGGTACGCATGCAGCGACCAGCGCAGTGCGCCCTGCCCGCCGTCGAGCCCGGTCTCCCAGGACTGGGAGGTCTCGGGCTTGAGGTCCGGGTTGCCGAAGCCCGGAAAGTAGAGCTCATCGAAGGTCGGCGCACGGAAGGCCGTGCCCCAGGTGAGGGTGAAGCGCACGCCCTCGCCGAGCTTGCGCGCTAATCCCAGGTTCTCGGTCCAGTGATCGCCGAACTGCTCGTTGTCCTCGAAGCGTGCCCCGGCGAGCGCCGACCAGCCGCCGAGGTCCGCGTGCAGCTCGGCGAACGCCGCGCGCGTGGTGCGTGAGGTCACATCGAAGGGCGTGTTGCTGTCGATGTGTACGTCCTCGTAGTCGACGCCGCTGATGAGCCTGAGCGCCGCGCTCAGCTTGCCGTCGGCTTGCACGCTGAAGCTGTCGCGCACCGTATCGAAGGTGCCGACCGGCGTCGGATCGAGGAAATCGCGCTCGTCGTCCTCGTCGCGTCCTGCCATGAGCCTCAGGTGCCAGCTGCCGCCGAGCGCCTGGTCGAGGTGCGCGGTGAAGACCTTCTCCTGGAAATCCAACCGGTCGTCGAAGCCATCGCCGTCGAACGCCGTCCAGCCGTGGGTATAGAGCACATCCGCCGAGACGGTGGTCAAATCGGAGAGGCGGGCACCGGCACTCAGCGAGCCGGAGCGGTTCTGATGCCCGTCGGGCACCTGGGGCGCGGCCGGGTCGAAGCAGCCGGCGAAGGCCGAGGGCAGGCAGGCGGCGATGCCCTGCGTGGTGAGCACGTTACCCGAGATGCTGCCCCACGCCTGGCTGCCGCGCCCGGCCAGATAACCGGTGAACTCGTGAGTGTCGTAACTGCCGGTCATGGCGCTGCCGCCCAGCGTCGCGCCGGGCTCGTCCGCCTGGCGGGTGAAGATCTGGATGACGCCCCCGACCGCGTCCGAGCCGTAGAGCGTCGAGCGCGGGCCGCGCACCACCTCGATGTGATCGATCTGCTCGAGCGGGATGATCTCGAAGGGCGCGATGCCGAGCGTCGCCGAGCCGACGCGCACGCCATCGATGAGCAGCAGCGTGTGATCGGAGTCCGCGCCGCGGATGAACACCGAGCTCTGCTGTCCGAGGCCGCCGGAGTTGTCGATGTTGATGCCGGCCAGATCGGCGAGCAGATCCTGCACCGAGGACACCTGGCGCGCCTCGATGTCGGCGCGTGTCAGCACCGTCACCGAGAACAACGACTGATCCTCGGGCTCCGGCGCGCGCGCGGCGGTGACGATCACCTGCTGCAACTGGTCCTGCTGGCACCACGCGGCCGGCGCGCAGAAAACCAGCGGCAGAGCCGCGCTGAGGCGCGCGCGGCGCGGGATGAGACCTGTGAACATGGCGAGACTCCTGTAAGCACACACCCGTGCGCGTCGCACGTCGTGTCAGGAGCTGGCAGGTCTGCGCCTCGCGGCGCACACCGTTCGACCAGCGTCGCCCGCCGCGACGTCCAACGGTGATGCGCGAGGCCGGTCTCCGGGCTCTCGAGCGAAGGCCTGAGGCCTCCTGGGGGATCGCCTTCCCGCACCTTAGTCCGGTGCAGTGGCTCATGATCCGCCTGATCTCGATTACCGTTGCGGGGGCAGCGCCGGGTTTGGACGAATCCGCACCGGACTTCCCGTTTTACCCGTTCCCTTTCGGAACGAGCACCTCACGCCGCGCGCAGCCTGCCTGCGCGCCCGGCGCGCCGTCAAGACAATTCATCGCGCCGCGCCGCGTGGCATGATCGCGGGGCCGTGGAACCGCTCGAAAATGACACCGCCCCCGCCCGGCTCGGCACCGCGGCCGAGCTGCTCGGCTATCTCGCGGTGGCGCCGCTCGTCGTATGTCTGGCCTGCGAGGCGATGCTCCCGGGCTACGCCGGGCGCGAGCTCGCCCAACGCGGCGCGATCGCCTGGGGCGCGGTGCTGCTCACCTCTGCCGGCGCCGTGCACTGGGGACTCGCCCTCGCCGGCCGTGTGCCGTCGACGCCGGCGCGCCTGGCGGCGGTGTCCTGGCCGGTCCTGGTTGCGGCGGCCGCGGTCCTCCTCGGCGGGCAGCGAGCGCTCGCGCTGCTCACCGTCGGCTTCGGGCTGTTCTGGCTGTACGAGCACCGCTCGCTCGGGCGCATGCTGCCGCCCGCGTACCTCAGCCTGCGCCGCAACCTGAGTATCGCCACCTGCACGCTGCTCGCGCTCACCATGATCGCCTCCGACGCGGCTGGCCTCCTTTGATGGAAGACTTCATCCCCGCGTCCTGGCTGCGCCGCCTGATCGTCGTCGTGCTGCTCGTCGGGCTGGTGCTGCTCGGCTTCCTGGTGCTCGATCCCTTCATCGTGCCGGTCGTGTGGGCGGCGATCCTCGCCTACGTGACCTGGCCGGGCTACGAGTGGCTGCTGCGCAAGTGGCGCGGCCGCGGCGTGCTCGCCGCATTCGCGATGACCACCGTCGTGAGCGCCGCGGTCATAGCCCCGCTCGCCTGGCTCGCCGTGGTGGTGCGCATCGAGCTGCTGCACGTCTATCGCCACCTGCAGGAGCTGCTCGCCGGCGGCACGATGCCGCCCGCGGTTCTCAAGCTCCCGTGGATCGGCGATCAGCTGCGGGATCTGGCGGTGCGCGCCGCCCAGGATCCGCACGCGCTCGGGGCGGAGCTGCGTACCGTCCTCGACCACTCCCGTGATCAGATCGGACATCTGATCGGCGGCATCACCCGCAACGCCGCGAAGCTGCTGCTGACCGTGGTGAGCCTGTTCTTCGTGTACCGCGACGGCGCGCGCGTCGCCGGCGAGCTCGCCCGCGCGCTCGAGCGGGTGCTGGGCGCCCGCGTGCATAACTACCTCAGGGCGATCGGGCAGACGGTCAAGGCGGTGGTCTACGGGCTGGTGCTCGCCGCGCTCGTGCAGGGCGTGCTGGTCGGCATCGGCTACTGGCTCGCCGGGGTCGGCGCGCCGGTGTTCCTCGCGTCCCTCACCACCGTGTGCGGCCTCATCCCCTTCGCGGCGCCGACCATCTGGGTGTGCGTGACCGCCTGGCTGCTGCTCGAGGGAAACACGGTCGCGGGCATCGGGCTGCTGGTCTGGGGCGGCGTCGTCATGGGCTGGACCGACCACATCGTGCGGCCCTTCCTCATCAGCCGCGAGGCGCAGATCCCGTTCCTCGTCGTGCTGTTCGGCGTGCTCGGCGGGCTCGCCGCCTTCGGGCTGGTGGGACTGTTCGTAGGGCCGGTGATCCTCGCGATGCTGCTCGCGATCTGGCGCGAATGGCAGCTCGAGCATGGTGTTTGATCGGGCAAGAGTCGCCTGCGGCGCTTTTGCCGGACATCAGCTTCGTTGCCGCCGGCAAAAAGCGCGGTTTTTGCCGGCTGCGCAGCAGTAACTACGACGATAGGAACATTTTGTACGCGGGGTTGGCGGTCTCCTCGACGCAGGCGTAGCGCAGATCCCGCAGGTGCTCGAGAAACTCGGCGCGCTCGGCGGGCGGCACCTGGATCCCCGCCAGCACCCGCCCGTAGTCCGAGCCATGGTTGCGGTAGTGGAACAGGCTGATGTTCCAGCGCGTGCCGATCGCCTGCAGGAACCTCATCAGCGCCCCGGGACGCTCCGGGAACTCGAAGCGGTAGAGCAGCTCGTGCTCGAGGCCGCGCGCGTGCCCGCCCACCATGTAGCGCACGTGCAGCTTCGCCATCTCGTCGTCGGTCATGTCGGTGACGGCGAAGCCGGCCGCGCGCAGCTGCGCTGACACCGCGTCCTTCTCGGCGCGCCCCTGCGAGAGTGCCAGGCCGACGAAGATCTGCGCGGCCTCGGGGGCGGCGTAGCGGTAGTTGAACTCGGTGACGCTGCGCCTGCCGAGCGCCTCGCAGAAACGCAGGAAGCTGCCCGGCTCTTCGGGAATCACCACCGCCAGCAGCGCCTCGCGCCCGCCGCCGAAATCGGCGCGCTCGGCGACGTGGCGCAACCGGTCGAAGTTCATGTTGGCGCCGCTGTTGATCGCCACCAGGCGCTTGCCGCGCCAGCCTTCGCGCGCGACATACTGTTTCAGTCCCGCGACCGCGAGCGCCCCCGCCGGCTCGACGATCGAGCGGGTATCCTCGAACACGTCCTGGATCGCGGCGCAGATCTCGTCGGTGTCGGTGAGCAGCACCTCGTCGACCGTGCCGCGGCAGAGCGCGAAAGTCTCCTCGCCGACGCGCCGCACCGCCACACCGTCGGCGAAGATGCCGACGTGCTCGAGCGTGACGCGCCGGCCGGCACGCAGCGATTCGTACATGCCGGCGGCGTCGCGCGGCTCGACGCCGATCACCCTGACCGCGGGGTACAGGTACTTCACGTACACGGCGATACCGGCGATCAGCCCGCCGCCGCCCACCGGCACGAAGATCGCATCCAGCTCGCCGCCCGACTGGCGCAGGATCTCCACCGCGATGGTGCCCTGCCCGGCGATGACGTCCGGATCGTCGAACGGGTGCACGAACACCAGGTTGCGCTCGCGCGCCAACGTGAGCGCGCGCTCGAGCGCCGAGTCGTAATCGTCGCCGTGCAGCAGGACCTCGGCGCCGAGGTCGATGACCGCCTGCACCTTGATGAGCGGCGTCGTCTCCGGCATGACGACGACGGCCGGAATCGCGCGGCGGCGGGCAGCGAGTGCCACGCCCTGCGCGTGGTTGCCGGCCGAGGCGCATACCACCCCGCGGCCGGCGGCCGCCTCGCCGAGGTGCGCGATGCGGTTGTACGCGCCGCGCAGCTTGAAGGAGAACACCGGCTGCAGGTCCTCGCGCTTCAGCAGCACCTCGTTGCCGAGCCGGCGCGACAGCCGTGCGGCCGCCTCGAGCGGCGACTCGATCGCGACGTCGTAGACGCGCGCTTTGAGGATCTTCTCGATGTAGGGGCTCGCCATCGGGGGCGAGCTTAGCGAACGCGGTGCGCCCCTGTCAGCGCTTCTCGCCGGTGCGGCGCACGGCGAAGCGGTACTCTGCGCGCCCGATCGTCACCTGGTCGCCGTCCTTGAGCAGTTGCCGGCCGATGCGCTTGCCGTTGACCAGCACGCCGTTGGTGCTGTTCAAGTCCTCGATGATGGTATGCGCGGGGCCGGCCAGGATCACCGCGTGGTGGCGGCTGATGTGCTTGGCGTCGATCTGCAGGTCGTTGTCGGGCGTGCGGCCGATGCTGGTCTTGCGCCCGAGGACGTGCACCACCTCGCGCTCGCCGTCGCTGCGGATCAGCAGGCGCGTCGCGCCATCGGGTGCCGGCAGCAGGCCTTCGTCGGCGTCGGCCGCCTCGCGCAGCGCGAGGTGAGTATCGGTATCAATGTGCGCGGCGCGGGTCTCATCCAGCGTATGGCGCCACTGCTGGTTGGCTTTCTCGAGCTCGGCGACGCGCGCATCGCGGCCGCGCAGCTGCGATTCGAGCCGCGAGATGCCGTCCTCGGCCGCGCGCAGGTCCGCCTCCAGCTCGCGGGTACGGGCGATGGCGGCGTCCGAGGCGGACTGCAGAGCGCGCAGCATCTCCACCTGCTCCGCCACGCGATCCTCGAGCTGCTTCACGCGCGCCTCGCCGGAGGCGACGCTCGCCAGGTGCCCGCTGCGCTCGAGCTGGGCCGTGCGCAGTGCGCCCGCCCATTCCTCCATCTCGCCGCGCACCTTGGTGAGCTCGGCGTCGAGCTCAGTGCTGCGCTTGCGCTCGGCGGCGAGCTCCGCGATGAGGGTCGCGGCGCGGGTACGCACCTCGGTAAGCGCGGTCTCGTGCTCGCCGGCGCGCGTGGTCACGCTGGCGGTCGCCGCACGCGCCGCCTCGAGCGCCGCGCTCAGGCTCGCCTCCACGGCCCGCAGCCGCGTGAGCTCGACGTCGCGCTGCTGCAGGGCGGCGCCGAGCGTCGACACCTGACTGTCGAGGTCGGCGATGCGCGCCGCGCGGTGACTCAGGTCCGATTCGAGCTCCCCGGCGCGCAGGTCGCGTCCGGCAAGCTCGCGCGCCAGGCGGGCGCGGCCGCTTTCGTGAGCGTCGACCTCGTCCTGCAGATCCGACAGCAGCCCCTCGAACAGCGAGCGGCGCCGCTCGGCCGACTGGAAGGATTCGAAATAGCTCGCGGCGCGGGCGCGCATCTCCTGCAGCTCGCCCAGCAGCGGCAGCGCCCGCTGCTCGCCGGCGATTTTCTCGTCGGCGAGCTCGCGCGCATGCTGTGCCTCGCGCTGCTCGGCGGCCCGGCGCACTGCGGCGAGCTCCTCGGCGAGATCGCCGGCCTGCTGGCCGGCGGCGGCCCGCGCCCGGGCGAGCTCCTCGCCGAGCTCAGCCTGGCGCTGTGCGGCGGCGGCGCGCACTTCGGCGAGCTCCGCTGCATGTTGCGTCTCGCGCCGCTCCGCGGCGGCGCGCGCCTCGGCCTCTGCGGCCGCGCGCTCGGTCTCGCGCTGCCCCGCGGCGGTCCGTGCCTGCGACAGCTCCGCGTCCAACTGCTCAACGCGCCGTTCGGCGCCGGCGTGTGCGCGCAGCGCCTCCTCGAGGGCACGCTCGATGTCGGCCAGGCGCGCACTGCGGCTCGTGAGCAGGTCCTGCGCCTCGCGCAGGTTGGCCACGGCGGTCTGCAGCGGATCCTCGGTACCTCCGGCCACACCGCGCGGGGCCCCCTCCGGCCCTTCCACCTTCAGCCCGGGCTGCACCCAGGTGTCGGCGAGCCGGTTGCGGCTGGCAGCCTCGTAGGCTTTGGGGTCGAGCGCCGGAAGCTCGTCGGTGCTGTCGAGGTCAGACTCGTGGGGCGGCGACCCCGGGGCGGGCGGCCGCAGGCGCGGTTCCATTGGGATTGGCTCCCTTATTAGCTTTACGGAAATTCTAACCCCGCTAGGCGCTTAGCTGCGCCTCACCCGGCGCAATTATGTGAGGCGGATCGCGAAAAAAGCCCCTGAGGGAGGGCTCGAAACGGGGTCAGCCCCGCAGGAACGCCCGCACGACGTCCACCACGGCGCCCGGGAAGGCCTGAAAGACGTCCGGCCCGTGATCGGGAAGGTCCTGCACGCGGGCCGAGGGCTGTGCTTCCCGCACCCGGGCCGTGGCATCCCACCACTCGTCCCGGAGACGCAGCACCAGAAGCGGCTGCGAGACCCGCCCGAGCCGCTCGCGCAATGGATAACCGGCGGCGGCGGCGGGCAGGCCGGCGCCCGTCTGAGTGCTCCCGAGCGGAACCGAGACCAGGACGAGCCGGCGCAGCTGCGCGGCGCGCGTCAGCGCAAGCTCGGTGGCGAGCACCGAGCCCGCGCCGTGGGCCAGCAGATCGACCTGCCGCAGCCGCATGGTGTCGAGAAAGTCGCCGATCGCCGCGGCGTAGTCCGCCGCGCTCAGCGCCTGCGCCGGTCCGTCCGATTCCCCATACCCGGGAAGATCCGGCGCGTACACCGAGCGGTCGCGCCCGATGAGGGCGAGCAACCCCCTGAACGTGCGGCCCGTGCCCTGGGCGCCGTGCAGGCAGATGAGCGCCGTTCCCTCCTCGAAGCCGCCCCCCGGGGGAATCGCGTTGTGGACGTGCAGCTGGCCGTAGCGGCACTCGAAATAGCCGCGCCGCACCCGCGGCTCCTCCGCACGCTGGGGCCTTCCGCTCAGCCTGGACATGCGCGGCATAGTGCCACGTTCGGCACTCCCCTTGCGCACGCAGGCTGGGCGCGTAAATTGGGAGCCATGCAACGCATTCTGGTGCTCATCGGGTTCAGCGCTCTGCTCGCCGGCTGCGGGCTCACCGAGACCGGCGCCGCGGCGGCGAGCGGATCGGCCGCCGAGGCACAGCAGGCGGCCCAGGCACGCCAGCAGGAGGAGCGGGTGCGACAGCAGGTCGAAGCCATCGACCAGCAGGCAGCGGACCGCACGCGCGCCGCGGCGGACGACGCCGGCAAGTAGGACCACGCGCCGAGCCTGAGCCCGTGCAGAACCTCCAGATCCGCCTCAAACACCAGCAGTCGAAGTCGACCGACCTCGAGCTGGTCGAGGCGGCGCGCCCGACCCTCACCAATGGCTCGTTCCTCGCGCGCGCGCTGTGGCTGGCGCTCGACCCGTTCCTGGTGGCGCACGGGGTCAACGGCCGCCCCGGTCTCGTCAGGCCGGGCGAGCTGGTGCCGGCGCGCGGCGTCGGCGAGGTGATCGAGTCGCGTCACGACGTGTTCGGCGTCGGCAGCGTCGTGGTGCTGGATGCCGGGCTGCAGCAGTTCTCCGTGTCGACCGGCCAGTACGCGCGCTTCGTGCATCCGGGTCAGACGCCGGCGTCGACCGCGCTCGGGATCCTCGGCGCCCCCGGCATGGCCGCCTATTTCGGACTCCTCGACCTCGCCAGGCTCCGTCCTGGGGAAACGCTGCTGGTGTCGGCCGCCTCGAACGCCGCGGGCTCGATGGCAGGACAGATCGCAATGCTGAAGGGAGCGCGCGCAATCGGCATCGCCGGGACGCGCGAGAAGTGCGATTGGGTGACCCGCCACGCGCGCCTCTCCGCCTGCATCAACTACCGCACCGAGCCGCTGAGCGCGCGGCTGCGGCAGCTCGCGCCGCAGGGCGTGGACGTGTATTTCGACAACACCGGCGGGGAGCTGCTCGAGACCATCATCGCGGAGCGGCACCTCGCCAGCGGCGCACGCATCGTGCAAAACAGCCTGAGCGATTTCGATCCGGCGCCGGCGCTGCTGCGGGCGGGCTATCTGCCGGAGAAGGACGGGATCCAGGTGCTGCGCGCGCGGGTGCGCGACTACGAGCACCGCCGCGGCGAATTCCTGCGCGAGGCGATCCCCTGGCACGGCGCCGGCCGCATCGCTCTCAAGGAGGACGTGGTCGAGGGGCTCGCCAACGCCCCGTCGCACCTGCAGGCGGCGCTGCGCGGTGAGAACTTCGGCCGCCCGCTCGTCAAGCTCTAGTTACAAAGCGCCGGATCGGGGCATTGCGCTGCCCCGTCCAGCGCGGCCACCTTCGGCGGCCGGTCACATCCCGCTTCAGCGGTGGCGCCGTGCCTTGCCGCGTTTCGCGCCCTTGCGATCCGGCTTCTTCGCCGCCTTCTTTTTCGCCGGCCTGGCCTTTTTCTTAGCCGCCTTCTTCTTTGCCGCTTTTTTCTTAGCCGCCTTCTTTTTTACGGCTTTCTTCTTCGCCGGCTTCTTGGCGGCCGCAGGCTTGGCCGCCGCGGGTGCCGCGGGCGCGGGAGCTGCCGCAGGTTTCGGCGCGGGTGCGGGGGCCGGCTTCGCCGGCGGGGCCGCGGGCTTCGCTGCCGCAGCGCGCGGCATCTCGTGAACCGCGAACGCTCCTCCCTGCGGGTCCATGAAGAGTGCGATCCAGCTGCCGCCCGGCACCTCGACCGGCCCGTGCAGCAGCCGACCGCCGGCTGACTTGGCGGCCGCGACCGCGCGGCTCGAGTCCGCCACCTGCACGTAGCTCAGCCACGAAGGCGGCGTGGCGGGCCCCTGGACGTTGCACATGCCGCCGACCTGGGCGCCAAAGCGCTCGATGACCTGGTAGATGCCCATCGCCCCCATGTCGTGGCCCGGGCCCTTGGCCCAGCCGAACAGCTCGCCGTAGAAGCGCAGCGCGCCGGCGACGTCGGTGGTCGCCAGCTCGTGCCAGGAGAAGACCCCGGCGCCGGGGGCGGGGATGGCGCCGCCGGTCGGGCCCGGCGTGTACAGCGCGAAGGTCGCACCCTGCGGGTCCGCGAGCACGGCGAAGCGGCCGACGTTCGGAATGTCGGCGGCCGGCTTCACCACGCGTGCGCCGAGCCGCTGGGCGTGCTCGGCCGTGGCATCGACGTTCGGGGTGCCGATGTAGATCAGCCAGTGCGGCGGCGTTCCCGCCGCGTCGGCAGGCAAGGCCATGAGGCCCCCCACCTGGCTCTGGCCGGCCATCCAGATGGTGTAGCCCGGCATGCTCGACGGCTGGGTTCGCCATGGCACCACCTTGGGGTAGAAGGCGGCGGCGGCGGCCGTGTCAGTCGTCAACAACTCGTGCCAGATGAATCGTCCCCGGATATCGGCATTGCTCATGGCCTGTTCCTCATTAGTAGCAAACGACCTGTCAGCGAACGAGCTTCCTACCGTCGACGGTCACGCGGCCGGCGCGCAGCAGCCGGTAAGCGTGAGGCGTTGTCGAGGATTAGCGCCGCATTCTGCCTCGACACGCCTGTCACTGCCATGACTCCCGGGGCGGGGCGTGTTGCGGCGCGCTGCGCACATGCCAGATGAGGTAGAGGCCGCTCGCGATCACGATGCCGCCGCCGAGGCACACCCGTGCCGAGGGCAGCACCTGCCAGACCACCCGGTCGATACCGACTCCCCAGAGGAGCGCGGTGTACTCGAACGGCGAGACGACCGAAGGCGGCGCCGAGCGGAACGCCTCGGTGAGGAGGTACTGGCCGATCGCCGCCAGCACCCCGAGCGCCAGCAGCCATTTCCAGTGCGCGTGGTCGATCGCGACCCACCCCGGGGCGGCGATGGCGGTGGCGAACACGGTCATGAGGCTGATGGTCCAGAAGACGACACTTACGGTGGTATCGGTGCGGGTGAGGACGCGCACCGCGATCCCGCTCAGGGCGTACGCGGCGGCGCCGATGAGCGCAGCCACCGCGCCGAGGCTTGCCAGCCCCGTGGTGGTGGGCCGCAGCATGACGAGGACGCCCGCGAGCCCGACAAGAATCGCCAGCCAGTTGCGCCAGTCGAGCCGCTCCCGCAGCAGCGGCACCGACAGCGCCGCCACCAGCAGCGGCGCCGACAGGAAGACCGAATAGGCGTTGGCGAGCGACAGCGAGCGAACCGCATAGACGAAGCCGCCGATCACCACGACGCTCAAGGTTCCGCGCAGCAGGTGCATCGGCCAGCGCCGCGGGATCAGATCGCGCATCCTGCCGGCGACCAGCACCGGCGCGAGCGTGAAGGGGAGCGAGGTGGCGCCGCGCAGGGCCGCCACTTCCATGGGCGGATAGCGCATGGCGAAGAACTTGAGTACCGCGTCCATGAAGGAGAACACCGCGACCGCGGCGATCATGGTCGCGATGGCCTGGAGCCGGCGCTCGTGCACGGGTGTTTAGGCCGCCGGCCCTGCCTGTGCCGGGCGGCCGGTGCCGGCCACGGCGCGGTAGCGCGTGCCGAGCCAGCGCGCCGGCAGCGGGTAAGCGCTCACGAGCGACACGATGAGCGAGGAGGCGTAGGGCACCGACTGGATGAGCAGCACGACGATCCAGGCCAGGCGGTCGGGACCCGAGAGCTCCTTGGTGCCGGTGTAGGAGACGGCCCAGGCCGACAGCAGCAGCCCCACCCCCATCACCGTCTCCTCGCGCGCCGCGCCGAGCGCCCGCAGAAAGCCCGACGTGCTGCCCTGCTTCGGCGTGCGGAAGAACGGCTCGCTGCGGGTGACGAGACCCTTGACCGCCGCCGTGCCGATCGTATGTGTGAGCGCGAGACCTGCGATCGCCGCGGCTACCGTCTGCCGGACGTTGGCGCCGACGCGCACGCGATACAGGTGCACCAGCTTGGCGAGCTTGAAGGTGAACAGCGACAGCGGCAGCACCGAGTACATGACGAGCGGCGGATCGACCTTGCCCGGCGCCCACACCATCGCGGCCGACCAGCCGAGTGCCGCCAGGTTGAACAGCAGGTTGCACCCGTCGGCCACCCACGGGAGCCAGCCGGCGATGAAGTGGTAGCGCTGGCCCGGTGACAGCGGGCCGCCCTCGAGGAACAGCGCGCGCGCGTGCGCCTTGAGGATCTGCATCGCGCCGTAGGCCCAGCGGAAGCGCTGCTTCTTGAAGTCGATGAAGGTATCGGGCATCAGCCCGCGGCCGTAGCTCACCGGCACATAAGTGGCGTCGTAGCCCGCCTCGAAGATGCGCAGCCCGAGCTCGGCGTCCTCGGTGATGCACCACTCCGCCCAGCGGCACGCATCGAGCTGCCGGCGGCGCACCATGGTCATGGTGCCGTGCTGGATGATGGCGTTGCGCTCGTTGCGCGTGATCATGCCGATGTGGAAGAAGCCGCGGTACTCGGCGTAGCACATGGCCTTGAAGGCGCTCTGGTCCGCGTCACGGTAGTCCTGCGGCGCCTGCACGATGGCGATGCGCTGGTCCTGGAACGCCGGCGTGAGCTCGCGCAGCCAGCAGGGCTCCACCACGTAATCGCTGTCGATCACGGCGACGATGGCGGCATCCGGCGCGGTGCGCTCGAGCGCGTAGTTGAGCGCGCCGGCCTTGAAGCCGGCGAGCGGCGCGACGTGGAAGAAGCGGAAACGGGACCCAAGCCGGGCACAGTGCGCCTCGACCGGCCGCCAGACGTTCTCGTCGCGGGTGTTGTTGTCGATCACCAGCACTTCGAAATCGGGATAGTCGAGCCGCGCGAGCGCATCGAGCGTCTCGATGAGCATCGCCGGCGGCTCGTTGTAGGCCGGCACGTGGATCGACACCTTGGGTTGCTGCTGGTCGGGGGCCAGGTTCGGCGCGCCGAGGCGCCGCCGGTAGGCCACCCAGTGCGCCTCGGCCCATTCGTGCGCCTCGGCGAGCAGCACCAGCAGCACCCCCAGCATGCCGAGCAGCAGCAGTACGCCGGCGATCACGCTCGAGACGGTCATGTACTGCTGGGTGAAGTCGTAGATCACCCATACGGCGATGGTGGTGGCGGCGTACACCACGATGGCGAGGAAGCTGCGGCCGCGGTTGCGCAGCGCGTCGCTGGTGAGATACACGAGCCCGAGCACCAGCAGCGATACCGCCACCGAGATCGCCGCCAGGATGTGCCATTCCGGCACGCGCACGATCGGCTCGGTGAAGGCGAATTTCGGCTGCCGGTTGACGTCGTACACGCCCCAGTAGGAGCCGACCGCTCCTTCCTGGTACGCCTTCCACGGCTGATCGAAGGCCTCCATCACGTAGTACTTGATCTGCTCCTTCTCGGCGCGGGCGAGGAAGCGGCGCAGGAACAGCGCCTCGTTCGCCACCGAGGCCACCGCCGACTCGCGCGTGCGCCCGCGGCTCGGCCAGCCGATCTCGGCGATGACGATCGGCTTGTGCGGGAAGGTCTGCTGCAGCCGCTTGAGCTGCGCGAAGGAGTACTCGACCGCGGCATCGACCGGCACGCCCTCCCAGTACGGCAGAAAGTGCACCCCGATGAAATCGACATGCTGCGCGAGCTCGGGGTGCGCGAGCCAGGTATGCCAGGTCTCGGCGGTGCCGACCGGCTGGCCGATGGACGCCCGTGCCCGATCGAGATAGCCCTCGAGCGCCTCGAGGGTCAGATCGCCGCGCAGGATCACCTCGTTGCCGATGAGCACGCGCACCACGTTCTGGTGCGTGTCGGCGAGGTCGATCACCGTCTTCATCTGCTCTTCGTTCTTGTCGAGGTGATTGTCGAGCCAGGCACCGAGTGCGACGTTGATCCCGTGCCGCTCGGCGAGCTCGGGCACGTCGGCGAGCGTCGAGCCCACCGAGTAGGTGCGCACCGCGTTGACCTTGCCCTCGAGCAGCGCCAGGTCCTGGTCGATCTCGGCATCCGTCGGCATTTCGAAATGAGTCGGATCCTCGTTGGCGCGGAACGGCGAGAAGGCGAAGCCCTGGATGCGCGCCGGCCACGGCGGCTCGCGCGTCGGGCGGTTGAGGTACGCCCAGACGGCGAACGTCAGCGTGGCGAACACCGCCGCGATGATGAGGCTCGGGATCGTCTTCATGGAGGCTGCGGGCGGCTCGCTGCCTACCAGCTGCCGGTGTTGGCCATCGACTTCCAGGGCTCGGCGGGCGCGAGCGCCGCGCCCCTCTGCAGCAGCTCGATGGAGATGTTGTCGGGCGAGCGCACGAAGGCCATGCGCCCGTCGCGCGGCGGCCGCAGGATCGTGACGCCGTGCTCAGTGAGGCGCCTGCAGGTGGCGTAGATGTCATCCACTTGGTAGGCGAGGTGTCCGAAGTTGCGCCCGCCGCCGTAGGCCTCCGGGTCCCAGTTGTGGGTGAGCTCGACCTGCGCGCTCTCATCCCCGGGGGCGGCGAGGAATACCAGCGTGTAGCGCCCCTGCGGGTAATCCTTGCGCGACAGCTCCCTGAGTCCCAGCGCGTCGCAGTAGAACTTCAACGAGGCGTCGACGTCGGTGACGCGTACCATGGTATGCAGGTACTTCATGGCTTCTTCTCCGGGATGATGCCGAGCGCGGCCTCGATGCGCGCCGGGTCGTAGACCTTGCCGCCCTTCATCACCAGATCCCGTCCTGCCGCGTGCCCCCGGGCGGCAAGGGCGGTGGCAGACGCCGCAGCAGCCGAGGCGAGCAGGCAGACGACGAGGGGCACGGCGCCCGCCGGCGGATCTCTCATCAGAACATCTCCGAGGGTCCGGGAGGCTTGATCGCGACCTTGGTGCGCGACGGAATGTGCTCGCCGGTGATCATGTCCTCGTAGGTCTGCCCGGGGCCCACCATCGGATAGACGCCGGCGTCCGGGTCGATCATCACCTCGAGGAACGCCGGTCCCCTGAAGCCGACGAAGTCGGCGATGACGCGCGGCACGTCCGCCTTGTGCTCGAGGCGCACGGCGTAGCGGAAGCCGTCGGCCTGGGCGGCGCGGATGAAATCCTTCTTGTGGAGCGACTTGTCGCTCGCCGACAGCCGCCCTTTGTGGAACAGCTTCTGCCACTGCTTGACCATGCCGTCGCCGAAGTTGTTGAGCACCATCACCTTGACCGGCAGGTCGTAAGTGGTCGCGGTCTCGAGCTCGCCGATGTTCATGCGGATGCTCGAGTCGCCGTCGATGTCGATCACGAGCCGCTCAGGGCTCGCGATCTGCGCGCCGATGGCCGCGGGGAGGCCGAAGCCCATCGTTCCCATGCTGCCGGAGGTGAGCAGCAGGCGTGGGCCGGCGAAATCGCAATACTGCGCGGCCCACATCTGGTGCTGTCCGACGCCGGTCGAGATGATCGCCTCGCCGCGCGTGTGGCGGTTGAGCTCCTCGAGCACGTAGTAGGGCTGGATCAGGGGGCTGGCGCGGTCGTAGTTCATGGCGTAGCGGCGCTTGAGCTCGGCGAGCTCGGCGTGCCAGGCACTGAAGTCGTGCTGGAACTGCGCCTGCCGCCCATAGGCCGTGAGCGCTGCGAGCGCCTCCGCCACGAGTCCCACGTGGCTCCACTGCACGCGCTTGACCTTGTTGACCTCGGCGCGGTCCACGTCGAGATGGGCGATGCGCTTAGCGTTGCGCGCGAACTTGTCTGGCACGCCCGCCACGCGGTCGTCGAAGCGCGCGCCCACCGCGATGAGGAAGTCGCAGTCATCGACCGCGTAGTTGGCGAAGGCGGCACCGTGCATGCCGAGCATGCGCATTGCGAGCGGCGCGCGGGTATCGAACGAGCCGATTCCCATGAGGGTGGTTACCACCGGCACCCCGAAGGCGTTCGCGAACTCCGTGAGCTGTGCTGCGGCGTTGCCGTTGATGACCCCGCCGCCGGCGTAGATCAGCGGGCGGCGCGCCTCCCCCAGCATGGCGAACAGGCGCCCGGCCGCGGACGCGTCCAGCGAGGAGCGGGTGAGCTCGTCGAGCCGGCGCCGGTAGCCGGGGATTGGCAGCAGCCCCGAGCCCTGAAACACGCCTTGCCAGTTCTGGACGTCCTTTGGAATGTCGACGACAACGGGCCCCGGCCGCCCGGTGCGAGCGATCTCGAAGGCCGTCCGGACCGTGGCCTCGAGCTTCTCCGGCTGGGTGACGAGAAAAATGTGCTTTGCGACGGACCCCATGACGGCGGGTACCGGCGCCTCCTGAAATGCGTCCGTGCCGATCGCAGCCCGAGGCACTTGGCCGCAAATAACGACAATAGGTACGGAATCGGCCATGCAGTCGCGCACTGGTGTAACAGTGTTGGTAGCGCCGGGACCCGAGGTCACGAGGCACACCCCCACCCGTCCGCTCGCGCGCGCATAGCCCGCCGCCATGAAGCCGGCGCCCTGCTCGTTGGCGGGGACGATCAGGGGAATCTGGGGCCGCCCGGCCCGCGTCGCTTCCTCGTTGAAGAGGAACACCGCGTCGTAGGTGGGAAGGATGGCACCGCCGCTGTAGCCGAAGATGGCCGTGACGCCCTCGTCGGCGAAGACCTCCATGATCATGCGCGCGCCGCTCATCCGCGTCCCGGCGAGCGGATGGGCCGCGGGGCGTGGCTGCGGAGTCGAGTCGCTCATCGACGGTGAGCTCATGGAGGGGTTTTGCAAAACCTCTTGGGTGTGGGGCAGCGACAGAACTTTTGAGCGTAACAGCTTGGGTTCGTGGTGCAAACTCGCGCCGATCCTTCTATTCTGACGAGGATTTTTCGGCCACCGAGGATCGTCCGCTTCACGCGCGCCGCCCGCCGCGCCGCCCCCATATGCGCCACATCATCGCCATACTGCTGCAGAACGAGGCGGGCGCCCTCACCCGCGTCGCCGGCCTCTTCTCCACCCGCGGCTACAACATCGAGTCGCTGTCGGTGGCCCCCACCGACGATCCCACGGTCTCGCGCCTCACGCTGGTGACCAGCGGCTCGGACGCGGTCATCCAGCAGATCGTCAATCAGCTGAACAAGCTGGTGGACGTCGTGAACGTGCTCGACATGACCCGCGGCCTGCACCTCGAGCGGGAGCTGGTGCTGCTGAAGCTCCGCGTCGACCCGCGCGACACCGACACGGTGCGTGGATTGGTCGTGCGCAGCGGTGGCCGCGTACTCGATCCCGCCACCGAGGGCTTCATCGTCGAGCTGACCGCGAGCGAGGCCGAGATCAACGCCTTCATGGCGGAACTCGCCCGCGGGGCGCAGCTGCTCGAGGTGGTGCGCAGCGGCGCGCTCGGCATTCCGCGCACGGCGCGTGCCCTGCGGGCCGCGCCGCCAGCGACGGCGGACATATAGTCGAATCGGCAAGAGTCGCCTGCGGCGCTTCTGCGGACATCACTGCGTCGACCGCCGGCAAAAAACGGGGCTCGATGCCCTTGTGGCTCGATTCCCTCGGCCGCCGAGCACTCCGCAGGAAGGTCGGCCCGGCTGCTCCTACAGCGTCAGCACCGTCGAGCCGGTCGTGCGCCGCCCCTCGAGATCGCGGTGCGCGTCGGCTGCCTGCCGTAGCGGGTACTTCTGGCCGATGACGATGCGCACCTTGCGGCCGCGCACCACGGCAAACAGCTCCCGGGCCGCGGACTCGAGCTCGGCGCGCGTGCCGATGTAGTGGAACAGCGTCGGGCGCGTGAGAAACAGCGAGCCGCGCTTGCTGAGCTCGAGCGGCGCGATCGGCGGCACGGGACCTGAGGCATTGCCGAAGGTGACCATCATCCCGCGGCGGCGCAGGCAGTCGAGCGATTCCATGAACGTGTCGCCGCCGACCGCATCATAGACCACCGCAACGCCCTCACCCTTCGTGAGCGCCTTGACCCCGGCCACGAGCTCGTCGCGCCCGGAGATGAGCACGTGCTGGCAGCCGTGCCGCCGGGCGAGCTCCGCCTTGGCTTCGCTCCCGACCACGCCGATCACCTTCGCCCCGAGTGAGCGCGCCCACTGGCAGAGGATCAGCCCGACGCCGCCCGCCGCGGCGTGCACCAGGATCGGGTCACCGCGCTGAACGCGGTAGGTACGGCGAATGAGATACTGGGCCGTCAGCCCCTTGAGCATGAGCGCCGCGGCCTGCTCGTCGGAGATGCCGCGCGGCACCTTGACCAGCCGTTCGGCCGGCACGTTGCGCAGCTCGCTGTAGGCGCCGGGGTTCGGCCAGACGTACGCGACCCGCTCGCCGATCCTGAAGCCGCGCACGCCGCGGCCGAGGGCGGTGACGACGCCGGCGGCCTCGCGGCCGAGGCCGCTCGGGAGCGAGGCGACCGGATAGAGCCCGGTGCGGTCGTAGACGTCGATGTAGTTGACGCCGATCGCGTGGTGGCGCACCTGCGCCTCGCCGGGACCGGGCTTGCCGGGATCCACGTCCTCGATGCGCAGAACCTCGGGACCGCCGTACTCGTAGAAGCGAATGGCTGTGGGCATAGGGGTCGAAGGATAGCCCAACGGCAAAAAGACACGAATCGGTGGCTTACGGGCCCGACGGCCGTGCTCCTCGGGATCGCCCATCCCTTCGTCGGGCACCTGCCGCGTTAGTCGAGCGCCGCGCCGAAGGCGCGGCGCGCCAATCAACTACAACGCACTGTCGTCCGTCTCGCCCGTGCGGATGCGGATGACGCGGTTGATGTCGGTGATGAA
>Ga0335081_10001663_pt1 | contig 35436 bp, 28 predicted proteins | sample Lox_Sample_35_FD_206713 | JGI IMG/M metagenome (GOLD analysis project Ga0335081, IMG submission 206713) | Soil microbial communities from Loxahatchee National Wildlife Refuge, Florida, United States - Lox_Sample_3.5 | ecosystem: Environmental > Terrestrial > Soil > Wetlands | place: USA...
CGATGGCATCGTACGACGGCATCGTACGACGGCATCGTGCGAACTTGTGAAATGTAGATCCCCGCTTGAATTCCCGTTGGATTGACCGGAGCGCCTTGAAGGGGCTTGTGAAGCGCCGTACGTCGCTCACGGAAAATTACATTCTTCTGACAAGCCGATGACAACCACGCCGCCCATGCATGGCAAAAGGCACAGCAAGTAAGGAATTGCGTCGGGGTGCTGGATCCGCAGGAGATCCAACAGCAATCAAAACGGCCAGATTTACCTGGAACGAGACGCCGTGTGTTCGAGCAGCAGGCAGGTGCGCAGCGCAAATTTCAAAAAACGATGCAACTAAAGAAAGGACCGGTTATGTTCGCACGCAAAGAAATGGGATCCCGGCCCCGTGTGATCACTTCCAGACCCAGTCATTGCGGCATCGCTGCCAGGGCCGCCATATTTGTTGCCGCCGTAGCCATGCTCTGTTTGCCCGCCTTGGGCAATATCAGGAAGCCGGCGCCGCCCACTCCACCGAGCACGCCGGGCAATTTTCACGTCGCCAGCTCAACCGAAACCAGCGTGACGTTTGCGTGGACGGCTTCGCAAGCGCCATCGCAGTCCAATCTTGTTTACGTGATTACCAACCAAACGACCGGGTTGAGCTTCAACGTCGGCAATGTCACCAGCTATAAGTGGACCGAGGTGCAGGCGGGCGGGACCTATTCGTTCTATATTTACGCGGTGGAGTTGCCGAATAACGCGTCGGCGCACAGCCCGTTGCTGAGCGTGACGGTTCCCGGGACGCCCATTCCGACAGCCGTCCAACCGGCCGCTCCAGTGATCACGCAAATCAGCGCGACGTCGGATGCGATCACGGTTTCCTGGTCGGAAGCGACGCCGGTCAATGAGATCGGCTCCTATCAGGTTCTTGTGAACGGCATGAGCGATGGCGGCGGCGTCTCCAATTCCACAACGGCGACGACAGCGGTGAATCTGTGGCCAGGCACTACTTTCAGCGTGCAAGTGCTGGTCTATAGCCTGAACGGCGTAACCGGAGCGCTCTCGGCAACCAGCGCTCCCGTTACGGTGACGACGGCGCCATCGACGGGCGTCACGTCTCCCTCAGCTCCAACCGCTCCCACGGGCTTGACCGGCTGGGGTGATGGGGGCCAAGAAGCGATTATTTCGTGGAACCCGTCGACATCGCCCAACGAGGCGCAATCTCAAATCCAGTACGACATCTATATCGATGGCGTGCTGGATATTTATGACAGCAGCACCACGCAGCAGGGTACGGAGGGCCAGACCCAAAACATCTATATCTTCCCGCGTGGCGCGACGGTCCCGGCGCAGGTGTTTGTGGTGGCTGTGGATCAGTTCGGCAACCAATCGGGGCCGAGCAATGTACTCGTCATCAACAGCTTCTGATTCGGAGCCGGTCAGCGTAATAACGGGGAGATATACCCTTCCTCTGACGTGACGCCGGAAAAGCCCCAGGGCCGCCGCCTTTATTCTTAATTCTTAAGTGCGCGTTCGCGCAGGGCGGCGCGCCCTGGGCTACAAGGTAATGTCGCCTCCGCGGCTAAGGCGGTGCCTACCGTGCGCCTTCGGGACTTCCCTGTCAAAACAGAAGCGACACGATGTCGGTGGGATGAGAGCCGACCGGGACCATGGTGAGCAGGCTCGAGGTGCGCAGGCGAATGACGGCGAGATCGTTGGAGTCCTGATTGGCGACCAGCAGGAATTCGCCGCTGGGATCCAGGCGGCAGGTGACCGGATCGCTTCCCACCGTAATGGGCAAGGAGAGATGGCGCTCGCCAATGGCGATGGGCAGCACGCGGCCGGCGGCGGGATCGGAAACGTAGAACGATTCGGCATTGGCGGTGAGGACTCCACTTTCCGGAGAGAGGCCCACCAGCATGGATTCGGCGATCTCGTGGGTCCAGGTGTTGATGATTTCGATCTCATGGAGATCGGGGACGGTAACGTAGAGCTCGCCGCCATCGGGCTTGAGGATCATGGCGTGAGGCGCGCCCCCCAGTTGCAGATTGCTGAGCAGCACGTTGCGCTTGAGGTCCACGACGGAAATTTTCTTGGCGTCCGGTGCGGCGACGAAGGCCAGGGAATTATCCGGCAGCGCCACGACGTCTTCGGGATGCTCGGCCACCGGTATGGTGGCGATGGGGGCGAACGTTTGCGCGTCAAAAATTTGCAGCGTGGAATCGTCGTGGTTAGGAACGAGCAGCAAACGGCCATTGGGAGAGAGTCGCGCGAGCCACGGACGGCTGCCGGTATGCGCTCGGGCGCTCACTTGCTTGGCGGCAGTATCGATGCGCACCACCTGATTCGATCCCGACGACGCGATAAAGGCGTTGCGACCGTCGGCGGAGAATTCCACGGCGGAGGGAAGCGGGCCCACGGGAATGCGGGAACTGACGGAGGCCGCGCCGGCGGGTATGGCCCAAACGTATCCGCCTTCGCCGCTCGAAGAGTTGGAGACGCCCCAAATCTCTTTGCGGGGCGCCAGTACGCGCAAGCCCGAAGGGGTCGGACCCACCGGAATTGTGGCGATGGTTTTCAGCGCCACTAAATCAACCACAGACACGGTGCCGTCGCCGGCATTGGCGACGTAAGCATAGAGCCGGGCGCCTGGCTTCAAGATCGGCGGCCGATATTCGCGCGTGATCTCCCATCCGGCAATTACGGCGAGGACGCCAACAAGGGCAACGAGTCGAAGATATTTTGTCCGCTTCATTTCGCGATGTCATTGTGCCATGCGAAAGCCGCATCTGCTTGCGGTAGCCGAACCCAGCGGGGATCTCCGGGACAACGAGGCCGTCAGCGTCAAAATTGGCTTTGATGCTACCTTGTACACGCCCTTGTAGGATGCTGTTCGCTTGGCTCTCAAATCCGCGTCAGGGCATGTGTCTCAGTGGGAGGCCGGGAATGCGATCAAAATTACTCTTCGTACTTGCCTGCGCGACCGCGGCCCTGGCCGCGACTCGCGACGCGGAGATTCGGACCAGCGGGCGTGCTCTGCCGCAGGTCCAAACCGCGGCGGACCCGGTGCAGGTTCTCGTCGGGCGGCTGGATCTGGAACGGTATAAAGGCACGATCAAAGGGCTGACGCAGTTCGGCGACCGCCGGCAAGGGACCGATCGCAATCGCGCGGCGATCGACTGGATCGAGGCGCGGCTGAAGAGCGACGGCTGCACGGATACGGCCCGGTTGAAGTACAACTATGCGCCCGGTTCTGGCCCAGCAGTGGCCGCGGCACCGGCAAACCGCGCGGTGGGCGGAGGGCGGCCCCGAGGTTATCGTGCGCGCACCGGCGTGAACAACGATCCGAACGCGCAGCCGGATGCGCGGTTGCGGCAGCTTGATTCACAGCCGTCCGCGCCGGGGCCACGCGAAGAGGTGTACTGCACCAAGATCGGAACGACTCATCCCGGCGAGATGTATATCGTCTCCGGTCACATGGACGGCGTTGGCTGGGGAGAGGCCGCCAACGACGACGGGTCCGGCACGGCGCTGGTGATGGAACTCGCGCGGATACTGAACGGGCGCGACGTGCAAACGGACCGTTCGGTGCGTTTCATACTTTGGAACAACGAGGAAACGGGACTGGACGGCAGCGCTGCCTACGTGGAACAACGGAAAGATCTGCAAGGCAAGGAGAACCCGCCCGGATCCGGGCGTTATCCCGAGCCGAAGTGGCTGGGCATGATTCAGCACGACATGATGCTCTTCGATCACGGCATGCCGCGCGCCGACGGCAGCATCAGCAAGGAGCAGCGCCCGGAGGCCGACATCAACGTGGAGTTCCAGGCGAACTCGAAGCTGGCCGCGTCGTCAGAGGCGCTGGCGTGGATTCTCGAGCGGGCCAACGAAGCGTATGCGACGGATTATCCGGCGAGCGTCGGCAGCCACATGACCAATACCGATTCGACGCCCTTCATGGATTTCGTGGCGTCGATCAGCCTGCGCGAGAACGAACGGGGCACGCAGATCGGCAACGGCTGGGACCCGCAGTGGCACCAGCCGAGCGATCTTTTTTCCACCTACTCGGATAAAGATTTTCGACTGGGCCTGAATGCCGCGCAAACGACATTGGCCGCGGTGGCGCAGTTGGCGGGCGCAAAAGTGATCCGGTGAAAAGCGCTCTCCGTGCCGAAGGCCGTGTGGCTGCGATCAACGATGCATGTTCAACTCGCGGCCATTGGGCAGCACCAGGCTGGTGAGCCAGATTTGGTGGCCGCCGGATTTCTGCGGATTGCCTGTGATGGTGATGGCATCGCCGGGCCTGACGGTCTGGCTGGTCCAGCCAGTCCGTTGCAGACGGCTGGGGCCGCCGGTGATGGCGCTCCAGTTCTGGGCATTGCCGTTCGCATCGGTCACGTCGAAGTAGATGAAGGCGTGAGGATTGCTCCAATCCACTCTTGTGACGGTAGCTTTCAGGGAAATGGTTTTCGAGAGGTCGTATTCCGTCCGGGCGTGATGAGCCAGCGCAGGAGCCGCGAGGACGAAGAGCAGGGCGCTGCAGCCGGTCAGACGCGCGATCCAACGCTTCTTGTTATTCGCTTCGATGGTTTTTATTTTCATTTTGGCGCCTCCCAGTGAACGTGCCGCTTATGTGACGTTTGCGGTTTCTTCCCAAAGGATGCGGCGCCCGCATAAGATAATGATGGCACAGAAGGCCAGGAGAGATGCTTCGCTGCGTTCGGGTGACAGCGGGTTAGTAGCGGCAAGGCGCACGGCCGGGAGTGGCTGTGGCACCCCACGTGAAAAGCAGATTCCTCACCGCCATCGGCGGAAGGCGCCGCTGGGATTCGGAATGACAACGGTGCGAGGATGCACGGGCCGGAAGTGGCTGTGGCTGCGAGGAGAGAAGAACCTCAGGTCTCCCGCCACAATGCGGCGGGCGACCTGAGCTACAAGTTGCGCGACGCAGCGCGCACAGGGTGGCTGTGCCACGGGGCTGGCGGGAAGGACAACGGCACTAATTTTCGCGCGGGGTGCGGGCAATCGTTGTAAGCTAGGGGCCATATTCCGGCCGGACCGGCCCATCGCCGGCAAGACAGGTCTGTTCTCGCCGCGTAACGGCAACGCGGGAAAGCGGCCAGCGGAACGACCTCTTGCGCGAAAAGAAGAGGTCCTTCGAGAAAGGAGAATCGCCATGGCGCGAATCTCACTTCGAGTGAATAACCAAAGCAAGGTGGTGGAGGCCGACCCGCGCACGCCACTTTTGTATGTTCTGCGCGACGATCTGGAGCTGCATGGCCCCCGATTCGGCTGTGGCCTCGGCCAGTGCGGAGCGTGCACGGTGATCATGGACGGAAAAGCCGTGCGCTCGTGCAGCGTGGCCGTGAGCGCGGCGCAGAACGCCAAGATTACCACTCTCGAAGGATTGGGCACGCTCGAGCATCCGCATCCCTTGCAGGCGGCGTTTATCGAGGAGCAGGCGGCGCAATGCGCGTACTGCATGAACGGGATGATCCTGACGGCGAAAGTGCTGCTGGACAAGAACGCGCACCCCAGCGACGACGAGATCAAGCAGGCCCTTAACCCCATTCTGTGCCGCTGCGGCAGCCACCTGCGCGTGATTCGCGCGGTGAAGCGGGCCGCGGGCGAGCCCGTGAGCGCGTGAGGAGGCTGAACATGAACTCGAAAATTTCACGACGGCAAGTTCTGAAGGGCACAGGCGCGCTGGTTGTTTACTTCAATATTTTCGATCCGGTCAGCCAGGTGATGGCGCAAGTGGCGCCGGGCGCGCCGGGTGAAGAACCGCAAGCTGCGGCGCTCGATTCCTGGATCGCTATTGGACGCGACGGAAAAGTGACCGTGTTCACGAGCAAAGTGGACCTGGGCACGGGAATCGAAACCGCACTATCGCAGATCGTCGCTGAAGAGCTGGATGTACCGTTCAAGGCCATCCACATGGAAGTCGGCGACACCACGAAGACCGTGGATCAGGGCATCACCGCCGGGAGCAGAACGATTGAGCGCGCAGGGCCGCAATTGCGGCAGGCTTCGGCGGCGGCGCGGCAGCAGCTTTTGAAAATGGCCTCGACAAAGCTGGGAGCGCCGGTGGAACAGCTCACGGTGACGAATGGCGTCGTGAGCGTGACGGGCAATGGGAAGAAGATTTCGTACGGCAGCCTGGTGGGCGGGCAGCAGTTCCACGTGCAGATTCCGGCCACGGGCGAGGGCTGGGACTTGAAGGTCGCGCCGGATGTGCACGTCAAGAGTCCCAACGACTACAAAATCGTGGGGACGCCAGTGCCGCGGGTGGACCTGCCGACAAAGTTCACGGCGTCGTTTGTGTATACGCAGGACGTGCGCGTTCTGGGAATGCTGCACGGGCGCGTGGTGCGTCCGGCGACGGTGAACTCCAAGCCGGCGAGCGTGGACGAGGAGTCCGTGAAGGATATTCCCGGCATCGTGAAGATCGTGCGGGAAGGGAGCTTCGTCGGGGTGGTGGCGCAGACGGAGTGGGCGGCGATCCAGGCGGCGAAAGCTCTCAAAGTCACGTGGACAACTCCGGAGGCGAAACTTCCCGCCAATGCGGATGCGGTGTACGACTATCTCTTGAAGACGAAACCTTTCGCGCAACGGCCGGTGGTGAATCGCGGAAATACGGACGCCGCGATATCGGGGGGCGCGAAGACTTACGAGGCGACATTCCGCTGGCCCTTCCAGATGCACGGCATGATGGCGCCGTCGTGCGCCGTGGCCGACGTGCAGGGAAAGAAAGCAACCGTGTACGCGCCTTCGCAGGGGCCGTTCGAGACGCGCAAGCGGGTGGCTACGCTGCTGGGGGTGCCCGAGGAGAATGTGCAGGTAATCTATCGCGAAGCTTCCGGATGCTACGGGCGGCTGGGCACCGACGACGCGGCGGAAGACGCCGTGGTGATGTCCCGCGCGGTGGGCAAGCCGGTGCGGGTGCAGTGGATGCGCGAGGACGAGCACGGCTGGGAGCCGAAAGGGCCGTCGCAGCTGCTCACGGTTCGCGCGGCGGTGGACGCGAGCGGCAAGGTGGTCGCGTGGGATTTCCTGGACCGCAGCTTTCCCTGGACGGAGTCGGGCGGCCAGCCGCTGATCGCTTCCCGGCAAGTGGGGGTCAAGGGCGAAGGACAAGGCGCTCTGAACGGCACCGGAGGCGGCGGGGACACATATACGTTTGATAATCAGAGGATCGTGGCGGCGGCGATTCCTTGGGTGCAGGCCGAGGCCTTTCCGCTGCGAACTTCGCCGCTGCGCGCTCCGGGGGATCTGGCGCGCGTTTTCGCCAGCGAATCTTTCATGGACGAACTGGCGGCGGCTGCAAACGCCGATCCGCTGCAGTTCCGGCTGCGTTATGCCGCGAGTAACCAGCGCGCTACCGATTGCCTGAACGAGGTAGGCAAGCTGGCGAATTGGCAGGCGCGTCCCGCGCCCGCGTCTGCGGCGAGCGGGAACATCGCCAAAGGGCGAGGCATTGCCGTGTGCGCGCGGTCTACTACAGTGGTGGCGGCGGTGGCCGAAGTTGAAGTCGATCGGTCGAACGGCGAAGTGACCGTGAAGAAAGTTTCGGTGGCCCACGATTGCGGGCTGATCATCAATCCGGACGGGCTGAAGAATCAGATCGAGGGCAATGTGATTCAGGGCACCAGCCGGGCGCTGATGGAGGAAGTGAAGTTCGATGGGTCGGGGATCAAGAACCTGGATTGGGCGAGCTATCCGATTCTGCGCTACGAGAAGATTCCGAATGTCGAAATTCACCTGATCGACCGCAAGGAGATGCCGGCACTGGGCGGCGGCGAGCCTTCCATTGGGCCGATTCCCGCGGCGATTGCGAACGCCATTTTCGATGCGACGGGAGCGCGGCTGCGCGAGGCGCCGTTCACGCCGGAGCGCGTGCTGGCGGCGATGCGAACGGGAACGACATCGACGCGGGCGTAGTGGCACCGATTCTGAGAACTGCAGATCCCTCGGTCGCCGAAGGCGCCCTCGTGATGACACCGTTTACGGCAAGGCAAGAGAGAACCCCCAGGGCTGCCAAGAGGCGGCGCTCCCTGGGCTACAGCCGGGCGAGGTAGCCGCAGCGTCCTTGGGTCATCATTCCCCGTTCCGTTAATAGACACGCAGAAATTCGAGGTGAGGCGATGAAGATGGGGGCGGCGATTGCCTTTGGGATTTTGCTGGGCGGAGTGACCTACCTTGGCGGCACGGCTGGGCTTGTGGTCGAAGCGGATGCTCTGGCTGCGGCGCATGCGGTGGATGCGGCAGCGTGCGGGCGGCTGACTTCGCTGAAGCTGAGCGACGCGACGATTACTTCGGCTGAAATCATGGCGGCGGGGAAGTTTGAGCCGCCGACCGGCGCGAAGAATGGATTTGGCGATCTGCCGGCGTTCTGCCGCGTGGCCATGACCATCAAGCCTTCGAGCGACTCCGACATCAAGAGCGAAATCTGGCTGCCGGTGGCGGACTGGAACGGCAAGTTCCAGGAGGTCGGGAACGGCGGCTGGAACGGTTTTATACAATACGCCGCGCTGGCGACGGCGCTGCGGCGCGGCTACGCGGCCGCGTCCACGGACACCGGGCACGTGGGGGACACGGCGAGCTTTGCTCCCGGACATCCCGAGAAGTTGATCGACTTCGGCTATCGCGCGGTGCACGAGACAGCGGTGCAGGGCAAGGCCACGATCGCCGCGCTCTACGGTGCGGCGGCGCGATTTGCGTACTTTGTGGGCTGCTCGGGCGGCGGCCGGCAGGCCTTTATGGAGGCGCAGCGGTATCCCGAGGATTTTGAGGGCATCATCGCGGGCGACCCCGGCTACGATCGCGCGGCCGAAAGCTTGCAACTCATCGCGGCGACGCAGGCCACGCACAAGGAAGCAGCCAGCCTGATCCCCAAGGAGAAGTTTGCGGTGCTGCACCAGGCCGCGCTCGATGCCTGCGACGCGCAGGACGGGATCAAGGACGGCATCATCAACAATCCGCTGCGGTGCAAGTTCGATCCGGGCGTGACGCTCTGCAAGGGAGCGGACGCGGGGAACTGCCTGACGGCGGCGCAGGTGGAAGCGGCGAGAAAACTCTATGCGCCGATTGTGGATCCCAGGAACGGCAAGGAGATTTTCCCCGGGTTCGAGCCGGGAACGGAGTTGCGCTTCGCCAACAATACGGTGGACCAGCCGCTGGGCATGGCCGCGGATACGTTCAAGTACACGGTGATGCAGAACCCCAACTGGGATTACCGCACGCTGGATATCGGCGCGGACATGGACCGCGCGCGGAAGATGGATAACGGCGTGGTGAGCGCGACGTCTACGAATTTGAAGCCGTACGTGGGGCGCGGGGCGAAGCTGATCATCTATCACGGCTGGGCGGACCAGAACGTGGCGCCGCTCTCGTCGGTGAATTATTACAACGCGCTGATTCAAGTGATGGGGAAGAAAGTGGTGGAGGATTCGGTGCGGCTCTACATGGCGCCGGGCATGGGACATTGCGCCGGAGGCGAAGGGCCGAGCGTGTTCGACACGTTGACGCCGCTCGAGCAGTGGAAGGAGAAGGGCGTGGCGCCGAAGGAGATCGTGGCGTCGCAGATTGTGAACGGCAACGTGATCCGGACGCGGCCGCTGTGCCCCTATCCGCAGGAGGCCGTGTACAAGGGCAGCGGCAGCACCGATCAGGCCGAGAATTTTGTGTGCCGCCTGCCATAGGCGGCGAAGCGCCGGGTGGATTGATTGGACAAGGCAGCGAGAGAGTTCTTGTCCAGGGCTGAGCTTTTGGGAGTATTAGTGAGAGACCTTCCGCGATGCGGGCTCGTGCCGCGTCAATGATTTATTTTCCCTTCCTCTGAGGCCCTCGCGGCCGGCGGCTGATTTTCCGCCGGCGCATAGGGGCCAGACCGCATTGTGTGATCACGGCCGGGGCGCGAAGCGTCTTCGCCGAGGGCCGCAGGCGGCAAACCGAAAGAGAGGAAGATCGCCGATGAATCGCAAAAGTCGCGCAGGGAATAGCGATACCCGGAAGTCCAACGGCGCGGACGAGAAGTTTGGGGCTTTGCTGGAGGCGGCTCCGGACGCGATTGTGATTGTGAATCGGGAGGGGCGAATCGTCCTGGTCAACGCGCAGACGGAGAAGCTCTTCGGCTACGTGCGGCAGGAGCTGCTGGGCCAGTCGATCGAGATGCTCGTGCCACCGCGGTTTCGCAACGCACACCCCGGGCACCGCAGAGGCTTCTACGCCAAACCTGCCGCGCGCGCCATGGGCGCGGGCCTGGAGCTTTACGGGCAGCGCAAGGACGGGACCGAATTCGACGTGGAGATCAGCCTGAGCCCGCTGGAGACCGAGGAAGGCATGCTGACGATCAGCGCGATCCGCGACATCACGGTGCAGAAGCAGGCCTCGCACTACGTGCGGAGCCTGATCGAGGCGAGCCTGGACCCGCTGGTTACGATCAGCGCGGAAGGCCAAATCACGGATGTGAACGAGGCGGCCGTGAAGGTCACGGGATTGGCGCGAGAGAGGCTGATCGGGACGAACTTCTGGAACTATTTTACGGAGCCGGAAAAAGCGCGCGAGGCCTACCAGCAGGCGTTCGCCAAGGGCTTCGTCACGGATTATCCGCTGACGATTCGGCATGTGGAGGGGCGGCTTTCGCACGTTTTGTATAACGCGTCGGTGTACAAGGACAGCAATGGCAAGGTGCTCGGCGTTTTCGCGGCGGCGCGGGACATGACTCCGCTCAAGAAGGCGGAGATGGAGTTGGCCGAACAACGCAGCCGGGAACTGGAGCGGCTGGCGGAGCTGGAGCGCTTTCAGAAACTCACGGTGGGCCGGGAGCTGAAAATGATCGAGCTCAAACAGGAACTGGAAGAGCTGCGGCACAAGGTGAGGGAGCAAGCGGCGCCCAACTGAAGGTATGAGCGTTTCACAAGCAATCCCCGACGAGGAAAAACCGCGAGCGGATAACGGGCATGCGGCGCCGGCGGGCGCTTTGGCCCACGGCCCCGGCTGGAGCTCCATGGAGAATGGCCAGCGCGCGCTGCTCAATATTCTGGAGGATTTCGCGGCGGAGAAGAGCAGCCTGGAGCGCGGGCAGCGCGCCATGCTCAACATCCTGGCAGATTTTTCGGAGGAGAAGGTTCGCCTGCAGGAGATGCACCGGGCGGTGCTGAACATTCTGGAAGATTTTGAAGCCGAGCAGAAAAAGGTGGAAGCAGCCAATCAGCGGCTGGAGAAGGAAGTGGAGGAGCGCAAGCGGGTCGAGAGACAAATACAGGGAATGAATACGGAATTGATGGCCGCCAACCGGGAACTGGAAGCTTTCAGCTACTCGGTGTCGCATGACCTGCGCGCGCCGCTGCGCGGAATCGACGGATTCAGCCAGGCGCTGCTGGAAGATTACGCGGACAAGCTGGATGAAACCGGAAAGGACTACCTACGCCGGGTGCGCGCCGGCACGCAGCGGATGGGAGTCCTGATCGACGACCTGCTGAACCTTTCGCGTGTGACCCGCACGGAGATGAGACTGGAAAACACGGACCTGAGCGCGATCGCGCAAGCGGTGGCGGCGGAACTGCGGAACGCACAGCCCGCGCGACGAACCGAATTCCGCATTGAAGACAATCTGAAGGCCGTGGCCGACGCCCACTTGTTGCGCATTGCGCTGGAGAATCTGATCGGCAACGCCTGGAAGTTTTCCTCCAAACGCGAGTCGGCTTGCGTCGAGTTTGGCAGGACGGATGGCGAAGCCGGTCCTGCCTACTACGTTCGGGACAATGGCGCCGGATTCGACCCGGCATACGCCGCCCGGCTTTTCGGCGCCTTCCAGCGGCTTCACGGGACGGCGGACTTTCCGGGAACCGGCGTGGGTCTGGCGACGGTGCAACGGATCATTCGCCGGCACGGCGGCCGAATCTGGGCGGAAAGCGCGGTGGAGAAGGGCGCGACGTTTTATTTCACGCTGGCGGGCGCGGCGGGGAGTTGAGCTGAATTCTGCCGCGTCTTTCATTTCAGGCTCACGGCTTAGGGCATCGTTACGCTTTCGAATTCACAGTAGCCAACAAGCGTTTCCTTCATCTCTATCCCACGCGAAGGCATTTCCGGAGTCAGCTGATCCGTTTTGCGGCATAAAGCTTCGCGAATCCCGGCCAGTGGTGTCACAATTCTTGCCGGGATCCGAGGCCCAATGTGTCCGAGATACTAAACCGTCCGCACATCACGCAGGCCGGGGGTGTGTTCTGGCTGCTGTGCCGCGTCGAGGTGGGCATTCAGTCGCCCGCCAGCGGAATCTGGAAGCTGCTGACCGACGCGAAGAATTTTCCGCGCTGGAATTCGACGGTCACCGCAATTGAAGGCGAGATCCGCGACGGCGGGCGGATTCGGGTGCACGTGCCGGGCACGGAGCGCACGTTTAGGCCGACGATCTCAGACTTTTTGGCGGACGCGCGGATGACGTGGACCGGCGGGTTCGCTCCTCTTTTCAAGGGGGTGCGAACCTTTCAGCTCACGCCGCAGCCGGGCGGTTCGACCACCTTCGTGATGCAGGAGCGCTTCTCCGGCTTGATGCTGCCGTTGGTGAAGCGAGCGCTGCCGGATTTTGGCCCGGTGTTCGAGCGTTACGCCAGCGATCTGAAACGCGAGGCCGAGCGAACACACGCCTGAGTGCACAGGTGAAAGATGGACGAACGCGCGCGGCAGAGTTTCGACGCGATGAACCGGCTGCTCGATCAAACGTCGGCTTGGCTGTCCGAGATCGGAAGCTGGATTTTCGGAGGGCTCGTGGCGGTCAACCTCGTGGTTATCTCGGCGCTGCTGACGGTTGGGCCGGTCGATGCCGCGGTGCGGATCTCGGTAACCCTATTCGCGTGCGCGCTGCCTCTGAACGTGGTTGGGCTCGTCGTCCTGCGATTGACCAAAGATCTGATGGACCTGGGCATGGACGATCTCGCGCTGAAGTCTTTCCAGGAGAGCGGGTTTCCCGAGATCGACGCGTACTTTCCTTCCGCCCAGGACCGGGCGGCGCTTTTGAAGCGGCGATCCGGTGTAGCGCTGCGCTACTCCCTGGCGATAGCGGCGCTCAGCACCGGCGTGACGCTGGCCGGACTGTCGGCCTCGCTGTGGCATATGGCGTGGTGGATCGGAAGCGTCTTCATGGCGATGATCGCACTCAGCGTGGGCTTGATGGTTGTCGTGCTGGCTCGCGCGCAGCCGCCGGAGTCCGCGTGGGAGAAGGCGGTGAAGGGGCGAGCCGGGGAACAGCGGCTCGCGGACGGGCAAGTTCCCAAGCCGGAATCCGATGGCCGCTAATCGGCGGTGGAGATCTTGGGCGGGATGACGTCGAGGGCGTGCATCCTGCCGCCGCTGATCCAGGCGCGGAGGCGGTCCATATAGAGGTAGATCACCGGTGTGGTGTAGAGCGTGAGCATCTGGCTCACGAGCAGGCCACCGACGATGGCGATGCCCAAGGGGCGTCGCAACTCCGCGCCGTTGCCGTTGGAGACGGCAATGGGGATGCCGCCAAACATAGCGGCCATGGTGGTCATCATGATGGGGCGGAAACGGAGCAGGCAAGCCTGATAGATGGACTCCTCGGGGCTGTTCGTTTCGTTGCGCTCGGCCTGAATGGCGAAATCGATCATCAGAATGGCGTTTTTCTTGACGATGCCGATCAGCAGGATGATGCCGATCAAGGCAATCACGGTGAGCTGACTGTGCATCACCAGCAGAGCGAGCAAGGCGCCGACACCCGCGGAGGGCAGCGTGGAGAGAATGGTGATCGGATGGATGTAGTCCTCATAGAGAATGCCGAGCACGATGTAGACAGTCACCAAAGCCGCCAGGATCAAATACGGCTGAGAGTTCAGGGAGGCCTGAAAGGCTTGCGTCGTTCCCTGGAAGCCGGGACGAATGGCGCTGGGCAATCCGAGGCTGCGCTCGAGCTTCTGGATGGCGGCGACTCCCTCGCCCAGAGGAGCATCGAGGGCCATGTTGAAGGAGAAGGTTACGGCGGGGAAGGGGCCTTGATGGGCAATCGACAACGCGGTGCCGGAGCGGTCGTAGTGCGAGAAAGCGCTCAAGGGCACCATCCGCCCGGTGGCGGAGCGCACGTAGATGTTCTTGAGCGCATCGGGGCCCTGTTGAAACCGGGGATCGATCTCCATCACCACGAAGTACTGGTTCATGGTGCGGTACATGGTGGAGACCTCGCGCTGGCCAAAGGCGTCGTAGAGGGCGTTGTCGATGATCTGCGGGGTGATGCCGAGGCGGCCGGCGGTATCGCGGTCGATCACCAAGCCGGCCAGCAGTCCGTGATTTTGCAGATCGGTGCTGACGTCGCGCAGGACGGGGATGGCGCGCATGCCGGCCAGGACGCGGGGGGCCCAATCGAGCAGGTCCTTAAAGTCGTCTCCCTGCAAGGTGTATTGGAATTGAGCGTTGCCCAGGCGACCGCCGATCTGCACATCCTGCACCGCCTGGAGGGTAAGCGTGGATCCGGGAACGCGGGCCAGGCGCGGGCGCAGCCGGTTGATCACCTGATCCGCGCTGACCTTGCGCTCGGCGAGCGGCTTCAGGGTGACGTTAAAGGCCGCCTGATTGGACCTGGCGCCGATGTTGCCGGTGACGACGTCCACGGCGGGATCGCTGCGGACGATGTCTATGAATTGGGCGAGCTTCTGGCGCATGGTTTGGAAGGAGGTATCTTCCGAGCTTAGGGCCTGGCCGCTCAAGCGGCCGGTATCCTGCTGCGGGAAGAAGCCCTTGGGAATGACCATGTACAGATAGACGGCCAAGCCGATGGTACCCATCAAAACGCAAAGCATCAGCGGCTGATGCCGCAGCACCCAGCGCAGGCTGCCGGAGTATCCATCCGCCAAGCAATCGAATGCCCGCTGCAGAGCGCGAGAGAGGAAATTTCTCCGCTTATCCTGGCGGCGACTCTTGAGCAGCTGGGAGCACATCATGGGGGTGGCCGTAAGCGAGACCACCAGAGAGATGGCCACGGCCACGCTGAGGGTGATGGCAAATTCGCGGAAAATGCGGCCGAGAATGCCGGCCATGAGGAGAATGGGAATGAACACGGCGATCAAGGAAGTGCTCATGGAGAGCACCGTGAAACCAATTTCTTTGGAGCCCTCGAGAGCGGCTTCGAGGGGAGCCATGCCTTTTTCCAGATAACGGGTGATGTTTTCGATGACGACGATGGCATCGTCGACCACAAAGCCGGTGGAGATGGTGAGGGCCATGAGGGAAAGATTGTCGATGGTGTAGCCCAGCAGGTACATGACGCCAAATGTTCCGACCAGAGACAGAGGCACGGCCACGCTGGGGATAGCGGTGGCCCAAATGCTGTGGAGAAAGGCGAAGATCACCAGGATGACCAGGAGGACGGCGATCACCAGAGTGATTTCCACGTCGTGGACCGAGGCGCGAATGGTTGTGGTGCGGTCCTGCGCGACGGTGAGGACGATGGAAGGAGGAATGGAGGCGCGCAGCATGGGCAGCACGGCCTTCACGTGATCCACAGTGTCGATGATGTTGGCCGAGGGCTGGCGGAAAAGGTCCAGTTCGACCATCGCCTTTCCATTGATCAATCCGGTGTTGAGAATGTTCAACTGGCCGTTGACCACGGTGGCTACGTCGGAAAGGCGGACGGGCGCCTTATTGTTATAGGCGATGATCAGACGACCATAATCGTCCGCGCGGAACAACTGGTCATTGGTGTCGAGAAGGATGTTGCGAGCCGGATCGGAAACCGAACCTTTCGGCAGATGGGCATTGGAGCCATTGATCGCGGCGCGCACCTGATCGAGGCCGATGCCCAGCTTGCTCAACAGCAGGGGGTTGACTTCTGCGCGGACGGCAGGCTGGGAACTGCCGCCCACCTGCACCTGGCCGATGCCCTCAATCTGCTGAAGTCTCTGAGCCAGAATCGAGTCGGCCAGGTCGAACATGGCTTCCTTGCTGGAGGTGTCGGAAGTGAGCGCCAGGACCATGATGGGCGCCTCGGCGGGATTTGTTTTGCGCCAGATCGGATTGTGGGGCAAATTGGCGGGCAATTGCCCGCGGGATGCGTTAATCGCGGCTTGCACGTCGCGGCCGGCGGCGTCGATATCGCGATCCAGATCAAATTGCAAGACGACTTGGGTTCTGCCGAGCCGGCTGAGGGAGGTCATCTGGTTGACGCCGGCGATGCGGCCAAACATGCGCTCGAGCGGCGCAGCGATCGCGGAGGCCATCGTGTCCGCGTTGGCGCCGGGGAGGTCTGCCTGGATTGAAATAACGGGATAAGCCACCTCCGGCAGGGAGGCCACCGGAAGCTCGCGGAAAGCGATGAAGCCGTAAAGCAGGAGCGCCGCGGTCAAAAGGGACGTGGCCACAGGACGCCGGATGAAGGGAGCCGAGATGTTCATGGGCACGCTGGTTCGGTACTCTCCCCGGTACTTTGCTCGATATACCCGCCAGCGGTCAAGAAGTAAGTCGGCGCCCCAAATCAGGGACAAGGACGGGCATGTGTCGTTCCAATGGCGCGGAAATCCTTCCAATTCCGTCTTGATGTATCCTCATGTGTTCTCAACTGTTTGTCGCTGAGGCACTGAGAAATGAAAAGCGATGCGTTTAGCTATACCGGAACTCGGGTTCGCGTGGGCATGCTGATCGCCTTGGTCGCTCTCGGGAGCTATTGGGCGGGAACCCGCTGGGGCCAGCACGGGCCTACACAAGACGAAGCCGTGGCCGGACAGAAGCCGGCGGCGATCAGCCTGAATTTGACGGAAGAGGAGACACGGACAATTGGAATCTACCGGCAGGCGGCACCGGCCGTTGCCAACATCATCACTCAAGCCGTCGAATACGACTTTTTCCAGGATGCCGTGCCGGTGGAAGGCGCGGGTTCGGGTTTCGTGATCGATCCGCGCGGTTACGTGATGACGAACAATCACGTCATCGAGGGCGCGGAGAACATCCAGGTGACGCTGGGCGATCGCTCACACTATGTGGCCCGATTGATTGGCACCGATCCGCGCAACGATATCGCGCTACTGAAGATCGACGCAAAAGACAAGCGGTTGGCGGCGCTCCCGCTGGGCGATTCGGCGAGTTTGCAAGTAGGCCAGTCGGTGCTGGCGATCGGCAATCCGTTCGGTTTCTCCGGGACGCTGACGAAGGGAGTGATCAGCGCGCTGGGGCGCACGGTCCAAACCGGAGAAACGTCGGCTATCGACCAGGCGATCCAGACCGACGCCGCGATCAATCGCGGCAATTCCGGCGGCCCTCTTCTGAATTCACGAGGAGAAGTAATTGGCATCAACACGGCCATCTTCACCCCATCCGGCACGACAGCCGGCATCGGTTTCGCCATACCGATCAACATGGCGAAGCGAATTTCGCAAGACTTGATCACCCAAGGGCGGGTGCGCCATGCGTACTTGGGAATTAGCGAGATTGCGGTGTGGCCGGAGCTGTCGCAAGCGCTGAAACTGCCGGTTCAGCAGGGCCTTTTGATCGAGCGCGTGGCGCCGAGAAGCCCCGCGGCGCAATCGGGATTACGCGGAGGAGATCGTGTGGTGGTCGCAGGATTACAACGGCTGGTGATTGGAGGCGATGTCCTTGTCGCCATTGACGGCCGGGAAGTCCAGAGCGAACTGGATCTGAACGTGATCCTGAATCAGAAGCGGCCGGGCGAGGTGATCCGGCTCAGCATATATCGCGGAAGTCAGAAGATGGACGTGCCGGTGACGCTGGGCGAGCAGCGTTGAAGGATTGAAGAGGACTGAGCAACCCGCGACGTGACCACAGCATGCCGGATGGAGGAGAGAGGTACCCACCAGGCCGCTAAATGAGAGATTCTTCGTCGCCACGCTCCTCAGAATGACAACGTTTCAAGGCGCTGGCGGACCAGCAGACTGCTGGGATCCCAGGGAAGGTTAGCCGATGGGAGTGCTGTTTGCGTCGGCGCCGGAGCCAGGGTCCGCGCGGATCACGTTGGTCTGGTCGGTGAAGAAGGTGCGCGTGCCGGTGGCGCCGGGGACGCTGGGCACCGCGGTAACGGTGTAGGTATTAATGTTGCCGGAGGAGTCGGCAGCGCCTGGCGAATAGGTAAAGACATAACCGCCCTTTACGGTACTGGCCAGGACGGAGTCAATCAAGTCCGCCGAAGCGGAGCTTGCCGGCGACGCCGGGCCGAGATTGGCGAGCGATGCCGGAAAGCCGACGTTGTAAGTCGTGGCGTATTCGACGCAAGAGGTGTTGATGGTCCGCATGGAAGCGATAGCCGAAGCCTCATTGGCGCTCATCTTCGACCGGATAAGGTTGGGGATGGCGATGGCGGCAATAATCAGAATGATGGCGACGACGATCAAGAGTTCGATGAGCGAGAAACCATTCTGCTTCTGCATCCGATTGTCCTCTTCTCGCTATTGTCGGGACCAACGCGGCCGGCGCGTCGTATTAGAAGGGGAACACGCGTTCAAGTTGTAGTTGCCCCAGTTGAATCGAGACTCTTAAGCCTAGAGTAGGACGGCGGGGGTAAACAATAGAACCTTAGTACTGCCGTTCCGGACGATGGAAATGATCCGCGTCCCTGAGGCAGCAGGGTAGAAACGGGTAGTGGGCTACTTTGAATTTTGACCTCTCTGTGTCACGAATAAGAAAATTCAAACTGGCTCACTACCTAGAAACGTGGCGGATTGCACGCAGGCGTGCATGGCAGTACCATGCGAGGCAACTCCGGGGTCATTCTTCTACCGGCAGGGGCACATGCCCATCACCATCTCCCATATCGATCACGAGGGACGCCGAATCGATGCGGTCGCCTCCGGTCCAATCCATTATGTAGACGTCGAGCGGCACCTGGTGGAGGAGCGCATTGTCGGAGGCTTCCCCTATAAGGAGTTCATCGATGCACGAGACGCGAGCCTCTTGTTCGCGCTGAGCCCGGCCGAAATCCGGCAGATCGTTAGCCTGGTGCGGAACCTGGCCGGGCAAGAGAGGTTCGGCTCAACCGCAGTTCTGGTGTCGACTGATTTTGCATTTGGGATTATGAGGGCAATGGAGATGCTCCTGGAGGATGCTGCCGATGTGAGGCCGTTCCAGGAGGAGCGGCTGGCGCGTTCCTGGCTGGCCAGCAAGCCGCATTAGAACGCGCCGGATAAGCTGCTCTCGCCATGCTGCGATTGGAAACTGCGCGAGGTCTTCGCGCACCACTCCGAATTTCCGACTCAGTACGCTAGAAGCGCAGCGAGTAGTTCAGGGTTATGGATTGTGTGCCGACACGCACGGTGCTGTTGTTGTATTCGCCCGAAAGCAGGGCGCTTTGCTGAACCTGAGCCTGCGCCGTGGGAGCATAGGAATAGGCGAGCTCGAAATTGGAGCGGCCCGGATGATAGACGAGACCGGCGGAGAGATCGTTGGACATGATCGCGGCGGTCAAAGGCGTCAGGGTGGAACTGGGAACGGGGTTGTTTGCGTGCGCATAACCGAAGCGGAGTGAAGCGCGCTCGGTAAGCAGGCGTTCGCCGCCGATATGGAACGCATACTGGTCCGTCCAATTGAGGGGGACACCGTCCTGGAGCGCCGTGGAGTTCAGCAAGCCGTTGATGGCGGCATTGGTGCCATTGGCCAGGGATACCGGCAGGGTTGAGAAAGCGCCGTGCCAGTGCACCCAATCGGTCTGGAAGGCAAACAGCCAGCGCGGATTGAGGCGCCAAGCGGCGTTGGCCAGCGCGGATTGGGGAAGGACATTTCGAACCTGAGCGTCGTAGCCAAATGTAGAAGGCACGCCAGCCAAGCCCAGGGCCGCAAATTGCGCGTTGGCGTCACCGGTGGCAGTGCCGTTGCTGACGATGGTTGTGGAGGATTTCCACGCGAATCCCAGTTCGACGCTTGGGGCGGGAAGAATCAGCGCGCCAACACTTCCATTCCAGCCGTAGCCTGTGGTGTGAAGATCCAGGAGCGTCTTGAGACCCTGCAACACCGGTTGCTGTTGAAAGATGTAGGGAGCTTGAAGGGTGTTGGAGTTGTAGTCGGCGCCCAAGCTGAGGCCCAGGGAGACCTTGGGGTTGAGGACCACCCCCAACCCGGCGATGGCGCGTCCGGCCAAGATGGCCGACTTCTGTTCCTGCAGCCCATAACTTGCTCCCGCCACGCCGGGAGCATCGAGGTAATGCCAGTCGCCTACGGACATGAGGTCGGGAGCGAAGCCGACTCCGAAGCTGAAGCGAGAATGGCGAATGGGCATTCCGAAAGCGCCGTAGGGGAGCGCGCCGGGAGTCTGGCTGAGCGGGGCGGAGTTGTTCACGGAATTACTGAACGAGCCGCGCGGGAGTACCAGGCTGACGCTGAGATCGAGCGTGCGGCCCGTCAGGGACGTCAGGCCCGCGGGATTTGCGGCCAAGGCATCGAGGACATCGTCCGACGACGTCACATAGATGCCGCCCAGAGCCTGAGACCGTGCGCCGGCCGCATTCCAGTAAAAACTCTGCGCGAACGCGGACGACGCCAGGAAAGTGGAGAGAAGAAACACGAACGTCAAACGGAAAGGAAGCTTCATTGAACCTGCTCCTTTAGGGGGATAGTCACCGAGTGGGTATGACTTTTTGACTGCTCCAGCGAAGATGGTTCCGAACTTGTTTTGGCAGCGATCAAGGCCTCGAGACACGGCAAATCGATGGCATGAGGAGCTTCTTCGCGCATGATGGAAAAAGTTTTTTCGAGCGGCAGCGAGTCCCGGTAGGGCCGCTTGGCGCGCAGCGCATCGAACACGTCGGCCACGGCGAGGATGCGAGCGAAAGTAGAGAGCTGGTCGGCGGCCAAGCCCCTCCAATAACCCGATCCGTTCAGCCTTTCATGATGAGCGGCGGCTTCCTCGGCCCAAAGTTGGAAGCCGGGAATGCGCCGGAGAATTTCGAGCGTGTAGTACGGGTGCCTCTTAACGACGGCCCATTCTTCATTGGTCAACTTGCCGGGTTTCTCGAGAATGCGATTGGGAACGCCGAGCTTGCCGAGGTCGTGCAAGAGTGCAGCGCGCCGGATCAGCTTGATGTCGCGAGGTTTCATGTCAAACCAGCGGGCGATGTCCATAGCGGCTTCGGCAACGCCGCTGGAATGGCGGTAGGTGAAAGGCGATTTGGCGTCGATGACCTCGGCAAAGGCCTGGCAGATATTGTCGATGGCATCGTCGTTGGCGGTGATGCGGCGTTGTTCCGGTTCGAGCGCGATGACCCTGTTGAGCAGATCGGGCTGCAACAATTCCGGATTTTCGAGATCCGCCCAAAGAGATCCGTTTTTCGACATAAGGACGGCGGCATGGACAAGCTCGGGATCGAACCAGCGTCCGCGGCGGCGCAGGGCGACATCGGTTGCCCGGGAAGGCCCGTGCTGCGCATAGAATACCTCCAGGGTTTGGGACAAATTGGCGATGCGGGAGAAGAGGGGGATTTCATCTTTTTGAAGCCCGTCCGGATACCCGCGGCCGTTCCAATGCTCATCGAGTCTATAAATCCCGGCTACCACGGCATCGGAGAAGCCCATCTGTTTGGCGATGTTGGCGCCGCGTTCGCAGCGAATCTTGACCAGCGTGCAGGAGTCCTGTTGCTGGGTGGCGGCCACTTGAAGAAGCCGCCGCACGCGCTGCAAGAAAGGCAGGTCGGTGGCGACATGAGTCAGCGCATAGTGCAGACTTTCCCAGCCCACACGAGTCCAATCGGTGAATTTGACGTCGCGCTTGGCCTTGATTTCGTCGGCGCTGACGATATGAAAGAGACGGGAGGAGTTGCTGCTGCAGCCTGCGTCCTTCAGGAGCAGGGAGTAATAGAGATCGCCCCGCTCCGCGGCGGGGAGGCCGACCTGTTGGGCGAGGCGCATGCCAATGATGCAGGCCCGCACCGAATGGCCCATGGGCTGGCCTTCCGTAAGGTCCAGGGCGTAGGAAAGGGCGGAGAGAATCTCCGAAAGTCGGATGGAGGGTTCGTGGCCTGAGTTTCGATCCATGCTGGAAAAGCGATCAGGAGCCTTCATGGAATCTTTTCCGCCGTCGGAAATCGGTCACCCACCGACGGGGTCGGAGTCCCGATTCTCTCCAGGGGAATGGAAATTGAATCTGGTACGCGAGTACCAAATGGGACACAAAGTATATTAATCCTCTAGTAACTGCTACAAGGGCGCTCCCTTTGTGCCGTGCTAACCACAGGCGCCCAGGGCACCGATCCGGGCGTAGACGCTTGACTAATACTCGTCAAATCGACTGAAATAGCGGCTCAGGTTATTCGACAGGCATTGCGGAGAAGGGAGAGGCGGCCAATGAGGATTCCAAAGATGGGAAAGGACGCGGCAGGGTCGCAAGAGAGCACCAGCGGCACGCTCTCGAGGCGCAATTTTATCGCTGCCTCCGCTGCGACCGGGCTTGCCATGGGAGTGGGGCAACCGGCCGCGGCCGCTCCTGAACCCGTAGCTCCGAAACCCGAAGACGCGCTGCCGAAGGGCCAGCCGGAAATGTACGTGGGCACGACCGCGGGAGCGATGGTCGCGCAGTTGAGGGCTGCCGGCGTGCACACGTTTTTTCACACGAATGTGAGCGGGAACGTGCCATTTTTCGAGGCCATTGAAGCCGTCGGCGACGTGCAGGTGATCAACGTGACGCACGAGGGCCAGGGAGTGGGGGCGGCGGCGGGTTACGCCATGGCCAGCAAAGGACTGGGATTCTTTTTCGGCGGCCACATCGGGACAGGCAATGCGATGAGCAATCTGTACAACGCCTGGAAAGACCGGGTGCCGCTGCTGCTGTCCGGGATTGGCGGAGCAACCGAAGGCGCCAACCAAGGGGCGGATGGGCAGGAGCAGTGGGACAACCCGCTGGTGACGGCACCCTTTACGACGTGGACGGCAACTCTGGTGCCTGGTGACGTGACCGGTCTGCTTCGCCGGGCCATGAAGTTCGCATTTGGGCCGCCGAGCGGGCCTGTGACTTTGGGCGGAGGCACGGGCGGAACGGAACAGGTGCAGGCGCCGATTTACAAGATCGATCCGGCGACGATGCGTTACAAGACGCGGGCCCAGGCGGACTTGATTCAGAAAGCGGCGCAGTGGCTGATCGAGGCGCAAAATCCTCTGTTTGTGGTGGGCGCCGAGGTTGGTATCGAGGGAGCGTACGACGAGATCGTAGCGCTGGCGGAAAAGCTCTCCATTCCGGTGACGGAGACGGCGCACAGCCTCTATGCGAATTTCCCGAACTATCATCCGCTCTTTCTGGGGGAACTGGAGGCGGTGAGGTTCCCGCGAAAGCAAGATTTGCTGGTGAGCTTCGGCGAGAGCTTTACCACGACGCAGCTCGATCCGCTACGCGGCGTTCCCGTCGTGCACATCAGCCACGATCCGAATACCCTCGGAAGACCCATTCCTCTGGACCTGCCCATCTTGTCGGAAGTGCGCACGGCCATCCGAGACCTTTCCGATGCGATCGACGGGATGTTGACCAAGGACCGCATGGCGAAGATTCGCGCTACCAGATTGGCAGAGGTATCCGCTTTGACCGCGCAGCTCAAGCAATCCCGGGAGATGGCATTACGCGCGCGCTTTGACAGCAGTCCGCTGACTTGGGAGCGCGTGGGGTATGAGCTGGAGAAGGTGCTGGATAAGGACGCGGTGATTGTCCCGGAAGTGGGCACGCAATATTACAAAGTGTTGCGGCAGCTCACGATGGGCGGCCCCAACAAGCAAAAGATCGGACGCACGGTGGGCCAGGCGCTGGGATGGGGGGTGTCCGCGGCGTTTGGAGTGAATGTGGCTCTGCCTGAAAAGCAGGTGGTGGCGCTGCAGGGCGACGGAGGATTCCTGTTTGGGCAGTCCGAGACGTTGTGGAGCATTTCGCGATATGAAGCGCCGATGCTCATCGTGGTCTTCAACAACCATGTTTACAACGAGAGCCGGGACCGCAACATGCAGAACGGGGGGCACTTCTACGAGGAAGGCAAGGACTTCGACGGGTATTTGGGAGCGCCCAACGTGGAGTACACCAAGATCGCGGAAGCTTACGGATTGAAAGGCGAAAAAGTGAATACAGCAGCCGAGTTGCCCGCGGCAATGCAACGATGTGTCAAGAGCATGCGAGACGGGAAGGCGGTGGTGCTGGACGTGGAGATCGCGCCCGATGGACCCGTCATCAGCCAAGGGAATTGGTATCAACGGCACTCGATTGCGGAGATCCGCAAGAAGAAACTGAACCAGAGCGCATAAGGAAGAGGGGCTTCACAAGGTGCAAGGGGAGGAGTTGATGTACGGCGCGCGAAAGAAAATCCTTTTCCTCGTGGTCTGCAATGTTGTGGTGTGGTTCAGTGCCGCGTGTCTTGGAGGCCGGCTTTCCGCGCAGGCAACCGCAAACGCGCAGAGCGACAAACAGACCCAGATCGACAAGGGCAGAATCGCGGTGGGGCAAACGTGCGCCACGTGTCATGCCGGAATCATGAGGATGGCGCAGGCGCAGAAGCAAAACCAGGAACAGTGGAAGGACACGATCTACTCCATGATCGGGCGGGGCGCGGAGATCTTGCCCGATGAGATCGAGCCCATCTCCGCGTTTCTGGCGGCGACCTCCGCGCAAAAGGCGCCGGCAAACGCGCAGACGGCCGAGACGGGGGGCGGAGGCCGCGGTGGAAGAGGCGGAGGAGAGCAACAGGGGGCCGGAGGGGACGGCAGGGCCATACTCCAACGAACTTGCCAGCAATGCCACGACCTGGCCACGGCGCAGAACAAGGCGGCTTCCGAGGACTGGAACGCGGTGATCGCGAAAATGACGGGCTACGGCGTAAGGCTCACGCCCGCGGATCAGCAAAAACTCATCGACTATCTCAACGGGCTCGCCAAGTAGGCGCAGAAAGGGGAAGGAGCAACCATGAACGACTTGAGAAAAGCGGCTCTGGGGCTGGCGGCACTGGCTTCCTTGGTCTCGCTGGCCTTGCCGGCTCGGGCGCAACAGCAAGCGCAGCCTCTAAAGACGACGCAGGTACGCGACAACGTCTACTGGGTGCAGGGCGGCGTAGGCTCAAACGACGGCTTCATCGTGGGCACAACCGGCGTGGTTCTGATCGATACGAAGACGACGGTGGACTCGGAGAAGGGGGTGCTCGCCGAAATTGCCAAGGTCACCCCGAAACCGATCGATGCGGTGATCCTCACGCATAGCGATGTGGATCACGTGAACGGGCTGGCGGCGCTGGCTTCCGGCGTAACGATTATTGCGCAGGAGAATTGCAAGAAAGAGATGCAAGCTTCGGTGGGCGGCCGCAACCCTGCGCCGCAGGATCGCTTGCCCACGAAGACTTACACGAAGACGGATAAACTGACCATCGACGGCGTGCAGATCCGCCTGTATCACTGGGCGAACGGTCACACCAGCGGCGACACGGTTGTGTATCTTCCCGACCAGAAAATCGTCTTCGGCGGCGACCTGCTGGCCGGCGCGCCGGACCGAGCCGAGACTCTCATTCACGCGGAAAAGAATGGCTCGACGGCGGGCTGGATCGAAAATGCCAAAGGGATGGTGGGCCTGGATGCCGATACCTACCTGACCGGCCATGGCAACATGATGACCAAAGCCCAAGTGCAGAAAAAGCTCGAACTCATTCAGGACAAGTACAAGAAGATTAAGGCCATGGTGGCGCAGGGCAAATCGCTCGACGAGATCAAGACTTCCTTTGGCGAGCCCACGGCCCCGCCGGCTCCGAATCCCAATGGCGGGCCAGTTTTCCCGACATTGACGGAAGTAACCTACAAGGAACTTTCCAAGAAGAGCTGAGCTGGTGAATTTTGTGGTTGGAAACTCTCGAGCTGACAGGAAGCGTGTATGAAAAAATCTCGCTTGGTCTCGGACCGCCGTGAGTTCCTGAAGCTTGCGGCGACCAGCGCCGCGGCAATTGCCGCGGGAAGTCCGGCCGCCGCGCAAGAAGAAGCCGAGCCGTCACAAGCGAATGCCGCGGCAAGTGCGGCAAGCGAGGCCGGGGCGCTGGGTCCGGTGCGGGCCGGGTCCGACTTCATGCTGGACGTGATCAAGTCGCTGGGCTTCGAGTATGTGGCCGCCAATCCGGGATCGAGCTACCGCAGCCTGCACGAATCGACGATCAACTACGGCGCCAACAAGAACCCGGAGCTTTTGACCTGCCTGCACGAAGAGGCTTCGGTGGCGATGGCGCATGGCTACTTCAAGATCGAAGGCAAGCCGATGGCGGCGTACATGTACGGCACGGTGGGGCTGCAGCACGCGGCCATGGCGATCTACAGCGCCTACTGCGACCGCGTGCCGGTGGTCATTTTCGTGGGCAACGATGCGGACATGACCAACCGTGCGGCGCGCACGGACCTGAACCACAGCGCGCAGGACGTGGCGCACCTGGTGCGCGATTTCACGAAGTGGGACGATGCGCCGCTGTCGCTCAATGCTTTTGCGGAGTCGGCGGTGCGCGGTTACAAGATCGCCACGACGCCTCCGTACGGCCCGGTGGTGCTGGCGGTGGACAAGTACCTGCAGGAGCGGGCCATTCCCGAGGGGACGAAGCTGCGCATTCCGAAACTCGCTCCCACGACGCCGCCGGAAGGCGACGCCGAGGCGGTGGCGGAAACCGCGAAGATGCTGGTTAACGCGGAGTTTCCGGTGATCCTGGCGGAGCGCGCGGCGCGCACGGAAGCCGGGTTGAAGTACATGGTGGAGCTGGCGGAGCTTTTGCAGGCCGCGGTGGTGGACAGCATCCAGAGGATGAATTTCCCTACGCGGCATCCGCTGTATCAAGACGCGCGGGTGGTGGCGGACGCGGATGTGATTCTGGCGTTGGAGTACCCGCTGCTTTGGGGCGCGGTCAATGCAGGCGATCCGGATAGCGCGGCGCCGGGACGGTCACCGGGGCGATCCAGGCTGAAGCCTGGCGCGAAGGTGATCACGATCAGCTCGCTCGACCTCTTCAGCCGGAGCAATTACCAGGACCTGGGGCGCTACCAGGAGGTGGACCTATCGATCGGCGCGGATGCGGAGGAGACGCTTCCGAAGCTGATCGAGCAGGTGAGGCGGCTGATCACGCCAGACCGCAAAAGCGTATATGAGGGGCGCGGGGCCAAGCTGGCTGCCGCGCATCGGCGGGCCGATGAACAAAACCGGTTGCGGGCGTCGTACGGGTGGGACCAGAGCCCGCTAAGCACGGCGCGGATTGCCGCGGAAGTGTGGGCGCAGATTAAAGACAAAGACTGGTCGCTGGTGTCCCAGAGCAACACCATGAGCAATTGGGCGCTGCGGCTTTGGAATTTCGATAAGTATTACCGGCACATCGGGGAGTCCGGTTCGGTGGGTATCGGGTATAACGCGCCGGCATCGGTGGGCGCGGCGCTGGCCAACCGAAAGCATGGACGGCTTTCCGTCAACCTGCAAAACGACGGCGACCTGATGTACCAGCCGGGCGTATTGTGGACGGCCGCGCACCACCGCATTCCCATGCTGACGGTGATGCACAACAACCGCGCCTACAACACGGAGGTGATGGAGGTGCAGCACATCGCCGGGCTGCACCATCGGGATGTGGGCAGGTGCCTGATCGGGACGGCGATCGACGATCCGGCCATCGACTTCGCGAAGGTCGCGCAGGGGCTGGGATGGTATGCGGAAGGTCCGATCACCGATCCGAAGGAGTTGGCTCCAGCGATCCGCCGCGCACTCGCTGCTGTGGAACGCGGGCAGCCGGCTTTGCTCGATACCGTGACGCAGCCGGTGTGAGGAGTGGCGCGTGAACCGTTCCGATCGATCTCGCTTTTCGCTACGGCCTGTTGTTCTGGGTCTCGTTACGCTAATGGGTGTGAGTGCTGCGGTTTGGGCGCAAACGCAGAAGCCCGCGGCGCAAAGCGGGGCGGCTCCGGCGGGAAATATCGAGAATGGAAGAAAGGCGTTCATTCAACACGGATGCTTTTCTTGCCACGGATACTCGGGTGAAGGGGGACCCGGCGCCCGCTTGGCGCAGGACCCGATACCGTTGCAGGGATTTGTGCAGTACGTCCGGAGACCGAGACGCACCATGCCCCCATTTGGAAGCGATGTGGTGACCGACAAAGAGCTGACGGACATCTACGCCTATATCAAATCGATTCCGGCTTCGCCCGATCCGAAGAATATTCCGCTGCTAAACAATCCTTAGATTGGGCCTTGATTGGGCCCTGATCGGGCCCTGATTACTTTTCGCTGTGACTTTTCCGTCTAAATAAACCGATCTCAGCGGCCGGGCAGCATCTTGTCGGCGATGTAGGCCTGATCGGACTCGGCCGAGGCGAGATACATGAGGAACTCTTTGGCGGCCGCGGGGTCCTTGGCGTGGGCGGAGACGAAGGCCACAACGGCAGTGGGTGGAGAGAGATCAGCCGGCAAGGAGCCGACGATGTCGATGCCGGGGTTGGTCATGCCGGGGAGAAATGTGAAGCCAATCTCAACCTCGCCGTTGGCGACCATAGTCATCGAGCCGGGGCCGCCGCGTCCGAACTTGGTTTTGGGCTGCATCTGGTCGAGAATGCCAAGCTTCTTAATCGCGTCATTAACGGCGATGCCGGATGCCGGGAGAGCGGCGAGATCCGGATAAGCGATGGATTTGGCATTGAGGAGCATGCGCTTTACGGCGTCAGGGGTGGAGATGTCTGGTTTTGGCGCGCCCTTTTTCACCGCGACGCCGACGGGAATCTTGGCGATGGGGGTCGCGCTGCCCGCCACGACGTTGCCGGAAGCGATCACGTCACTCAAGGGAGTTTTTCCGGTCGATTCGAGGGCGGGCACGTCGAAGGCTTCGCCCTTGATGATCTGCTGCTTGGTGGAGTCCTCGCCGCCGAAGGTTGCTTTGACCTTGTGACCCGTCTTGGCTTCGAAGCCCTTGATGAGCTGTTCGATGGGCTCCTGCATGATGCCAGGCGCGAGGAAAGTGATCTCGTCCTGGGCGCGAGCGCCGGCCGCATTCACGAGCACAAGGGCCAGAATAGCGAATACGGAAAACCAATGTCTCATACGGTCTCTCTCCTCATCGACAGGGACGGCGGGCTTGTTTGTTCGGACTGCGAGATTCCGGACAAGTTTATCCGTTTTGCGCCGGGCGGGGCGACTTGTTTTTGGGGCGATGAGGGAAAGCCTAAGCTGGGAAAAAGCAGATTCCTCGTCGCCCGCCCGCGCGGGAACGCGGGCGGACTCCTCGGAATGACAGCGGGGGAATGCGGAGCGACTCAGGCATTCCTCTCACAGGATTTTCGCGGCCGCATTTTGCCTGGGCAGAAGAAAATGGCCGAGGAGCGCCCGGGCGGCGATGGCTGTTAACAGAACGAGGACCGGCTCGATGGGATGACGAAAGCGCAATGAGGCGTGGGTTAAGTAGAAGACGAGCGGAAAAAACAACGGGAAGGCAGCCGCGGGAAGCGCGAACTCGTTTCGCGTCAGGAGGAGAACGAGGATGCCGGCAATCGTTCCGAGCACGAGAAGAGCGCTGCATAGGGAGACGGCTCGCAAGAAAAGGGAATCTGCGGAAAGAAAGTCTTGAAGCGGCGAAGGGGTTCCCATCCAGAAAGAGATCACGCGATTCCAGGTGAGGCGAAGCTCTATGCGGGGATGGTCAGCGATAAACTGCCAGGCCTTGCGCTGCTCCTCCTGCACAAAGGCGGGTTCGCCCATGCGAACAAAGCGATAGATTTCGCGCGCCCGGGTGATGTTGTTGGGCCAGACGGGCGGGTGATCGTCGTAGTTCTCGTTGTTGCCGGTGAAGAGCTCGTAGCCGAAATTGGAGCGCAGAGGAATGAAATGGTGGAAGATGGTGTAGTTGCGCGCGGTCCATGGCAAACAGGAAAGGAGGATGCAGGCGGCGGCGAGCGCGGGCTTTTGCCAACGCGGCGAGCCGAGGCGATGTGAGCGAAATGCCGCCCAGCCCAGCATTAACGGGAGCGCGGCGCCGAGCGAGGGGTCGGTGAGCAGCGTAAATCCCCATAGGAGCCCATAGGCGCACCAGGCGCGCAGGCGCGGCGATTCCGCAACGGCCAAAGTGGCCCATAAGAGCGTGACTGCCAGGAGCGCAGCAAGCGAAGTGTCCCAGATCCATTCAAACGGAAATGTGACGGCATTGGGAAGAAGCGCCCAGAACCAGGCGGCTGCGCTGGCGACGGAGATGCCGGAGATGTGCTTGCCGGCATAGAAAATCGGCAAGCAGGCAGCCGCGGAAAAGCCGATGTTCATGGCCACGGCAGCCAAAAAGGAGCTGACGGTTTGGGGTCCGAAAATCCGGAATATTTCCGCGAGTAACGAGGGATAAACCGGGGGCAGCCAGGCCGTGGGACCGGTGGGCCCGGTTTCGCGGCCCATCGGGGAGCTGAATCCTTTCCCGGTGGCAAGCGAATCAGCGATGTTCCCGGTTTCCTGCTGAAAGCGGATGGTGAGGCCGTCAGGAGTGGCGCGGCGCACCTGATCCCAGGCGTAAGCGAGGCGCAGCCCTGCGGCTACAAGCAAAATGAGCCAGATGGAGGTGATCGCCGTTAGGAGCTTGTGCTTCATGGCGGAGCGACTCAGCTCGCTTCAGTTTAACTGAGGAGAGAATATTCGCGCGCGCGGTTGATGCAGCACGAAAGGCCTCAGGCCTCCCGGCCGATTGTTTATTACGTGCGCTGACGCGCCGGGCGCGGGCGACCTGAGCTACAAGATTGCGGGACGACGCGAGCCCTGTAGAGGTTTCATCTTCAATTCTTCGGCTACTTGGAATCCTTGGTGCCGAACGAAGGTTTGCTGATGATGTTCATGTAGTTGATCATCTCGGAGGGCACGCAGAGCTGCTCCTCCGCTTCCTGATCCGGAATCCACCTGTACTCGTTTGTGGAGAGCGTAAAGGGCTTGGTGAAGATTGCGGGATCGTCAACTGTGATGACGGCGTTCATGTGGTTATGGTCCACGCGAGTGTAACGTTCCTCGATCATGGCATTGACGGTATGCGGATATCCGGCCTTGTCCACCCAACTTGTGTCGTTGCTGCCGGTGGTATCGATCACCAGGGTGTAATCGCCATCCCAGTGGCCGACCGAATATCCGTACCAGCGCGACGGCACTCCATCCTTGGTGTCGACCTTCTTAGGCAATTCGTGCTTCCCGTCCATCCAGACATAACGCCAGATACGCTGATACTGGTGGAGCACGGCGATTCGGTCGGGCATGGTGGCAAAGGCAATGCCTCTGGTTTCGAATACCAGGTTTCGTGGAATTCCCAACGGGTCGCAGGTGTTCATGGGGTCGTTGGAGTTCCCTGTGCCAACCTTTGGCTCGGAGAGAATGGCACTGTCCAGTTTCTGGCCCAAAGGCGTCAGAGGCGGCACCGGCCCACGTTTGGATACGAGATTCCCCGCCCAGGACCCGCTGATGTCGCGGACGGGTGCGGGTCCGCCGGGAGTGGGATCGGGCTTGAGCGTATTCCCGTTATACAAGCTGTCCTTCGATCCCGGCTTAGCCTGCGCCATGGCGACCGACGAGAAAGCCAACAGGGCCACCAGGACAATGGTGGACCTCACGAGCGCGTTCCGCATTTTGATGGTCTCCCCTTTCGTGTGAGGGTCGGAATTCCGATTCGGAGCTCTAGTGCGCGCATACTACGCTTCTCCGGGTCTCGACACAACGAGTTTCCTGCTTCCTTGGCCGATAGCTTGGAGCAAAAGTGGGGGCTGCTACGGGTGCGGAGAGGGAGTCGACCGAAGTCTCGTCGATTAGGAAGGCGAATCGAGTTTTTCCGCCCGAGCGAAGGGCGCTTTGCTGGCGAGAAGAAGCCAAAGCACCAAACCCATCACGGCAAGCTCGAGCACCGCGCCGAACCACAGTGGCGGATGCGGAGCCGACGCGCGGCCGAGCGAAGCTTCCACCGCCGCTACTCCGTTCTCGAAGCGCGCTCGGCTCCCAGGAAGCAGGAACGTGATCGCGGTATTGAGAATTCTGAAGACGAAGAAATAGATCGCCGCCATGCGGCTCCAAGGAGCGAACCGCAGCAAGCCGATCCCAATGCCGGCATCGAGCGTTCCGATGGCCAAGAAGAAGAGCACGGCGGGCCAGTCCCGGAAGTCCCCTCCGAACAGGAATGCCGGGGCGTGCGTGGAGATATTGATCGGCATCAAGCATGCGCCGAAGAGCATGTACAGGCCGACAGCGGTGATGCTCAAGGGGCGCGGTGCGGATGGAGTTGGCACGACCCGCCTCCGCCGAGACATTCAATCATCCTGGCGTAACAATAGCACCTGTCGGCGCAGGTGAACGCAAACTGCGACGATATGATGTGTTTTTCATCAGGCGGTGATGAAGATTTTTACAGCGCGGCGGCGATGAGCAGGGTCGAGAATTATTGGACATACGGGAGGCGGCGCCGTACTTAGCGAACGCGGCAGTTGAAATTTTCAGCAGCGCACGGTTTGGTCTTCAGCGCAGGTCGAATCGGGAATCGCGCCGGATTCGCGTTTCTCGCTTGGTTTCTTGCAGATAGCGTCCCCGTCCAATTTTCGGCCCGCTTGGCACCGAAGTTGCCCCTCCTACCAGTGAAAGATGCAAGCAAAGAAGCAGTAGGAGGCGGGCCATGACGGTTCTTCTGCTCCTCGCGACTTTCGCAATCTTCATCACCATCGACTACGTTCGCAAAGGGACGCGCGTGCCACAGCCTGTCAAAGCGCGGCCGGAGCCGGCGCCCATATCGCGGTTGATGCCCAGCTACGTTGCAGGATTCGATCTCCCTGGGAATTGCCGCTATCACCCGGGACACACGTGGGCGTTGCAAGAGAGCCCGGTGCTGGTGCGAGTGGGGTTGGACGATTTTGCGGCGCGCCTCGCGGGCAAGATCGACAGCATCGTGCTGCCGAAGCGGGGACAGTGGATCCGTCAGGGGCAGCCCTTCGCGACCATCTACCGCGACGGAAACAAGACGGAACTGGTGAGCCCGATCGAAGGCGAAGTTACCAATGTGAACGACGCGCTCGCAGCGAATTCTTCTTTGCCCTGCCACGATCCGTATGGAAAGGGCTGGCTAATGTCGGTGATGTCGCCTGATGCCATCACGAACTTCCGCAACCTGCTGGGCGGCGACATCGCGCGCCGTTGGATGGAGGAGGCGGCCAGCCGGCTGCGCGCAAGGATGCCGGAACTGGCGGGAGCGGTGGCGCAGGATGGCGGCTTGGCGGTCCATGATCTGACCGCTGAACTGCCCAGGCAGAAGTGGAGTGAAATCAATCGCGAGTTCTTCCTGAGCTAGGGAACAATTGAACCGGCGTGCGGCCTCGCCCATCGGCCACTGGGTGAGGTCGCAGGTTTTTGTGCCGGTTCGGTACAGCTTATGCGGCCGGTCTTCCTTTTCCGGCCGATATGCGATCGCGGCGGGTGACGGCTGTCACACGCGAAACGTGAGTCATTACACGAAGTTTTTCCGCCCTCAGCGCGTATCATTATTTTAGAATTCTGTGCCCCTTCCAGCGCTGAAGTCCTTCAGCACTTTTCTTTGCAGCCCGCGGGATTCCTTTAGCAACAGCGGCTGTGCCACGTAACAGCAGCGATTGTGTCACGCGCCGCGGCCTGGACTGCCGGGCGGGAGTTATCATGAGCAAAGCAATCCTGTATGACGCAACGATGTGCGTCGGCTGCAAGCTATGCGAGAAGGCTTGCGCCGAGCGCAATCATCTTCCCTACGACGACAACATCGCCCTGGAATCGAAGCAGTCTGAACACAAATTCACCGTGGTGCTGGCGAAAGACGACAAGTTCATGCGCCGGCTGTGCATGAATTGCCAGGATCCCGCGTGCGCCTCGGCCTGCCCAGTTGGGGCGTTGAAAAAGACGGCGCTGGGACCTGTGACGTATGACGGGGATCGCTGCATCGGGTGCCGCTACTGCATGATCGCGTGCCCATTTTCAGTGCCGAAATACGAATGGAGCAAAGCGCTGCCCTTGGTGCGCAAGTGCGACATGTGCGCGGATCGCGTGGCACGCGGGGAACAGACGGCCTGTGCGGAAGCATGCCCGACGGGGGCGACGAAGTTCGGCGATCGAGACGCGCTGATCGCGGAGGCGAAGGAGCGCATGGCGAAGAATCCGGGCCAATACCTGAACCACATCTACGGAGTGAACGAACTGGGCGGGACTTCGGTGCTGCTGCTTTCGAGCGTGCCTTTCGATCAATTCGGTTACAAATCCGATCTGCCGTCCGAAGCAATGCCGATGCTCACCTATCGCGCACTCTCGCACGTTCCCGACGTGGTGACACTGGGAGCGGTGCTGCTCGGGGGAGTTTGGTGGATCACGAACCGTCGCGAGGAGGTGGAAGCCGCGGAAGCCGCAGAGGCTGCGGAGGCCGCGGAAAAGAAGGCCAAGCCGGGCAAAGAAGACAAAAAGCGAGGTAGCCGATGAAAAGCCCACGAGTTTCCTTTTGGGGTAGCGTTGCCGCGTTCTGCCTGATCACCGGGCTGTGCGCCCTGATTTACCGTCTGGCCTTCGGGTTGGGGGCGTCCACGAATTTGAACGACGTGTTCCCGTGGGGCGTGTGGATCGGGTTCAAGCTGTTTGCCGTGGCTCTTTCCGGCGGCGGTTTTACGCTGGCCGCAGCGGTCTACATTTTCAATATCCGGCGCTATCGTCCCATCCTGCGCCCCATGATTCTCACAGCCTTTCTGGGCTATTCGATGTTCATCATGTCGCTCTTGATCGACCTCGGGCGGCCGTATCGGATCTGGCATCCGATCGTGATGTGGAACCCTCACTCGGTGATGTTCGAAATCGCCTGGTGCGTGATGCTGTATACCTCGGTGTTGGCTCTGGAATTCGCGCCGGCCGTTTGCGAGCGCTTGGAGTGGGGGCGCGGGCTGGCGGTGTTGCACAGGATCGCGGTGCCGGTGGTGATCGCGGGCGTGATTTTGTCCACGTTGCACCAGTCTTCGCTCGGAAGCCTGTATCTGATCGTTCCGGGCAAGCTGTACCCGTTGTGGTATTCGCCCTTCGAACCCGTGTTTTTCTTGCTTTCCTCGCTATGTGCGGGAGTGGCGATGGCGATTTTTGCCTCGTGGCACAGCAGCCGCAGCCTGGGAAAGGAATTGGAGTTCTCGCTGGTCGTCGGGCTGGGGCGCGTTCTGGCGGTCCTGCTGATGATCTATCTGACGATCCGGGGCATGGACCTGGTCCACCGGGGCGTCGTCCACCTGCTGATTGTGCCGAGGAAAGAGACCTATTTCTTCTGGCTGGAAATGGCGCTCCTGGCCACACCGATGTTCCTGATGTTCTGGCGGAAGTTCCATACGCGATCTTCGTGGCTCTATCTCTCGGCGGTGCTGGCGCTACTGGGATTTGTGACCAACCGCATGAACGTGGCGATCACGGGAATGGAAGCGAGCGCCGGAATTCATTACTTCCCGAAGTGGGAGGAGCTGGCGATCACTCTCGGCCTGGTGGCTCTTGCGTTCACGCTGTTCTGGCTGGCCGTGAAG
>Ga0335081_10001664_pt1 | contig 35426 bp, 36 predicted proteins | sample Lox_Sample_35_FD_206713 | JGI IMG/M metagenome (GOLD analysis project Ga0335081, IMG submission 206713) | Soil microbial communities from Loxahatchee National Wildlife Refuge, Florida, United States - Lox_Sample_3.5 | ecosystem: Environmental > Terrestrial > Soil > Wetlands | place: USA...
GCGTGCAGCGATACGTTGGAGCAATTCGCCTGCGAAAGAGAACGGGCGCTCGCTCTACTGAGCGTACAGATATACCCCGTAGCCCGCGCAGACCACGCCCCCTACGATCAACACGGTGCCGCCGCCCCCGCCCGCGATCGCACCCACCAGGATGGCGCCGGCGCCGATCAACATGAGCGTAGCGCTGAGCGAGCGGTTCTTGTTCTTTCGAACCGCAGGTTCGAGGGTCGGAGCCACTGGCTGCGCGAGCGCGGTGGGTGCCGACAGAGCCCGCAGCGCCGCTGCGGCGTGGATGGCAGGAACGAACTCGGCCGATTGCGCGTCCGCGCGAGCGGCAGCGAAGCCGGCAAGCAGCAGTGCGAACACCATGATTCGCATGACGTCCTCCGTTGGCGGTAAAAGGCGGCGGATGCGAGTGCGGCAACCAGGGGAAATTACGCCAAAATCTGCTCGAGGTGATGCTCGAGATGCTCGACATAGTCGTTGATGAGCCACTCGAGCGTCACGGGCGCCGCAGCGCCAATCACGCAGCGGACGTTGAGCTTTGCATCAGGGATTCGCGCCATCGCGTGCGCCAGATGTTCGTTGATCGCCACCCACAAGTGGACCAGCTCGGTCCAGCGCCGTTCGCGATAGCCGTGGGCCGCGTTCCACACGTTCTGGTTGTAGCCGGGACCAACGAACGGATCGGCGAGCTGCGCCAGCACGAAGCGCACGTCATTGTTGATGGCGGAGTCGATCAGATGGCCAAGGATCTGTTTCTTGACCCATTTGTCCGGGCCGCGCTCACGCGTAACGTCGGCTTCGCTCATGCGCCCGAGCCGGGGCGCGGCATCGTCAACAATGCGGCGGAGCTGATCTGCGATCGTGGTCATGAAACCCTCCTGTTCGCCCAGGCACGCGTGACCGGAACGCGAACTATATTTTGCGTCCGATGGTCGCGCGTTGCGGGCAGGGAGACCCCCATTACGGAGGAGGAGCGGTGCGGACTCTGGCAATCTTACTGATGCTTTGCGCTGTTGCGGTACGTGCTCGGGCGCAGGAAAGCGCGTACGCACAGTCGATCCGCGCGGGCGCGGCGTTGCGACTCGCCGCCACTCCCACTCCGGACGCCCAGCCGCTCACCGTGACGATGCAGCCGGCCGCTGGCAAGTCCGACAAACGCCAGATCGGGAGCTTGCTCATCCTCATCGGCATCGGCGCGATCGCCACGGGCGCAGTCGCGGGCGGGGGCGGCGGTACCGCGTTGATCGTCGGCGGCGTCGCTTGCGCGGGGTACGGGATCTATCTGCATTTGAGTCATTGAGCGAAGTCCGGATGCGCCCGGGAGGACTCGAACCTCCGACCCACAGCTTAGAAGGCTGTTGCTCTATCCAGCTGAGCTACGGGCGCGCGGCACCCGTTGACAAACTAATGGTCATCGGCCGCGGCGTATACACGACGAACGGTCGCTCGATGAAGCTCAACACGTAATCGCGCTCGAGCTCGCGCAGGAATCCCGCGGGAAAGACCACGCCGCCGTAGCACGGCGCTCCGTTGCTGGCCGCGCATGCGGCCAGCGCGTGAGGCAGGTGAAACCGATCCGAGGCCGAGTAATCCACGAGAATTACCGCGCCGAACCGATGCGTGTCCATGCGCTGTTCGAACGAGGCAGCGACCTCGGGGCGCCGCGCGGCCAGAAGCCGGAGGTTGAACGGATCGAGCACCACGGGCCGCTCGCCCAGGACCACCGGCACGATGGGATCCTCGCTCAACACCTCGTGCGCTCCGCCGCCCAGGCGCGCGGCGATCGCCCCGACCTGCCAGCGTTCCGGTTTGCCGTTCCGCTCGATCACCGACTTCACCGAGACCATCCCCGGCAAGAGCGACACGAACGTAACCGCCGCCACTCCCGCGGGCAGGAACGCGATCTTCCGCACGTCGGCGGGCCGATCCACGAGCGTCGCGCCCAGAACGAGGGCGGATGCCCCGAGCAGGTCGAGCAAGTGATTCCAGTCCGTCCCGGGTGACGCAAAAATCGCGAGCGTGAGCAGCGCGGTGCCGGCGAAGTACCGCTCGACGAAGCCGCGCGGCCCGTGCACCAGTCGAACCCCGGCGTACAGCGCGGCGACCACGACGATCGCGATGAACACGGGGTCCTGGAGCGCCGAGTGGAGCAGCCAGATCGGTGCGGCGAGTGCGTAGATCAGGCGCGAACCGCCGCCCGCCACCGCGGCAAACGACGTGAACCACCGCCCGTCGCTCGCGGCGCCGATCACGAACGACGCAAGCGCGGCCAGCCCTGCAAGCATCGTCATCAACACAATGGCGGCACGCCGGCGACCCCCTGTATACAGGCAGACGCACACGATCAAGCCACTCGCGAACGCCGTGAATTTCGTGAGAAAGGCCGCGAAGAACGCGATGATGACCGCCGCCAGGACGATGTTCCCTGGTCGCCGCTGATAGCGCAGCGCCCCCGCCGTTCCCCACATGACGCACGCAGCCGCGAGGAAATCGCCCTTGATCTGCACACTCAGGACTTGAAACGCGACAGCCGCATGTGGGAGGAGCGCGAGTGGCAGGGCCAGCGACCGGTCCAGGCCCAACTCGCGGAGCGCAACGAATGTCCCGACGTCGAGCAGCAGGATGGACAACAGCGTGAGCACCACGCCCGCGGTGACCGGATCGCACGCGTAGCGAATCAACGCGGCGTGGAGCATGAAGAACAGCGGCATGTATCGCGTGCCGCCGAATCCGAAGGCGTCGGCCGGGGGCCGGTAGAACACGCCGTGCGCGAAATCCTGCGCCAGCGCGGTCCAGACGCCGCTGGCGTTGTCTTCCGGGAGTGCTCCGGGCCAGTACCACGCGAACAACGAGACTGAAACCCCGACCAGCATGGCGCAGGACAGCCAGATCGCCCAGCGTGCGCGACCCTCCGAGACCCACTGCATCACCGCCTCCCCACCCCCTCCCTTTGCCTTTCTACTTACCTGCGTCCGGTGCCCCCGAACGGTTCATTATGCAACGTTCGTTGGAGCCTGGAACGTCGTGTCTTACTGTAGGGGCCTCAAAACGGGTTCTCACCAGGAGCACGCCATGTGGAGTCTGCTGCGCATCGCCTCGGCCGTCGTCATCAGCACGTCTTCCCTTTCTGCCTCCGCTGCCTCGCGCACCGGGCATATCGATCAGGGTGATCCCCCCGCGCGCGTGGGCCGGCTGAGTTATGCGTCCGGCAGCGTCTCGTTGCGGCCCGGAAGCGTGGACGATTGGGGTGAGGCCGCGCTCAACTACCCGCTCACGACGGGTGACGAGCTTTGGACCGATGACGATTCGCGCGCCGAGGTAAGCGTTGGCTCGACCGCGTTCCGCCTTGCGCCCTATACGGGGGTCGAGCTGCTGTCGTTGGACGACTCCACGATCCAGCTGCGGCTGTCGCAGGGGTCGGTGCAGCTGCGCGTGCGCGCGCTTCACCCCGGAGAGAATATCGAGGTTGACACGCCCAACGGGGCGGTCACGCTGCTGTTGGCCGGCAATTATCGCATCGATACGGATTCCACGGGTACGGGCACGACCATCACGGTGCGTGACGGAGCGGCGGAAGTGGCAACGGGCAGCTCGACGTTCACCGTTCGGCGGCAACAGGCGGCTCGCCTCATGGGTTTCGATCAAACCCGTTTCCGCATCGGGCAGCCGGCGCTGCTGGACCGCTGGGATCAGTGGTGCGCGGCCCGCGATCGCCGCGCCGATACGTCCCCGTCCGCACGCTATGTCTCGCGCGATATGCCGGGCTACGAGGATCTGGACGACTACGGCGACTGGCGCTTCGTCGGCGGGTACGGACAGGTGTGGTTTCCGCAGCACGTCGACGCGGACTGGGCGCCGTACCGGTCGGGCCACTGGCGTTGGATCGATCCATGGGGCTGGACCTGGATCGACGACGCTCCGTGGGGATTCGCGCCGTTCCACTATGGCCGCTGGATTTACTCCCGCGGCTTTTGGGGGTGGGTCCCCGGACGAGTCGTTGCGGTCCGTCCCGTGTACGCGCCCGCGCTCGTCGTATTTCTCGGGGGGTCGCTCGGCGGCGACGTCAATCGCGGCGGGGATGAGCACGTCGCCTGGTTCCCGCTCGGGCCCGGCGAAGTGTACGTCCCGGCCTATCGCGTGAGTAATACGTACGTGCGGAACGTGAACGTTACGAGCGCCAATGTGACGAACCTGAACGTCACGACCATCGACGTCACGCGCATACACTACGTGAATCGCGACGCTCCGCGTGGGGTCACGATCGTCTCACGGGAAACGTTCGTCCGAGCTCGGCCGATCGATCGCGGTGCGGTCGAGGAGGCGCAGCAGGATCGGGGCAACAGCGCGCACACCGCCTTCGACGCCTGGCATCGCGCCGGGGTAGCGGTGGCGCCGCCCGTCGCTCCCACCCGCGAAAGCGTGTGGCCGCCCCAGGACGAAACCCGTAGCCGCCGTCCACCAGACGACATCGCCACGCGGCGCGTGGTCGTCAAACGCCAGCCCCCGCCCGCTCCGGTGCCGTTCGGCGATCGGGAGCAGGTGCTGCAGCAGCGTCCGGGGCATCCCGCGGATCCGCGGGCCATCGATACGATTCGCGCCCGCGCTCCGCAGGGGGAGTTCGACCGCCGGGTGCGGCATCTGGGCGAGCACCCGTCGGGTCCGCCCCCGGCGGCGCAGCCTTCCTCGACTCAGCCGACCCAGCCCGCGAAGCCTCCCATGATCATTCCGCCGCGGCGGACGTATCCGGAGTATGGCAATAACGCCGGATCCGGGACTCAGGGGAGGAGCGGTGACACGACGTCACACAACCCGCCTCCGCCACATGGTGACAATGGAAACGGCGGCGGCAATGGATCGCAGGGCCATCAGAAGCCCGATTCGAGCGGATCGAGACGGCACGAACAACCATAGTCATATTGTGGTGTAGAACACCCGTCCTTTTACCGTCCTCTCGATCGGAGACGTTCATGCGTCGTTTGGGAACACTGCTGGTGAGCGGTGGTGTAGGGCTGCTCTTCGGGTGCGGCAATCCGGCCGCGGTGGACGCCGGACGCAGCACGCAGATCGCCGCGACCGACTTCGAGTTCGCGCCCGCGACGGACACCGTTGCGCCGAATCAAAACATCTCATTTCTCTTTCCCGCGACGGACACCGCAACGCACGACGTCACCTGGATCAACCCACCACCGGGATACTCCGCCGGCGACAGTTCCGGCGGCAGACGGCCCGGCAGTTCGCCATACATGATCTACATCGGCGCCGATACGAATAAGACCTACTCATACTACTGCAACCGGCATGGCAGCCCGGACGGCAGCGGAATGGCGGGCACGATTTACGTCACGATCCACTGACCCCGGTTAGTCTGGCCGCGGCGGGTGGTGGCGCAGCCGCGCCGCGGCTGCATCGATTCGCTCTGCATAGTCGCGCAGGCGCTCGTGCGGCGCGCGGGCCGGCAGTACGTAGCGCGGGTCGTCGGGCTCGGAGCTCCTGAGGTCATCCATCATGAGATCGCCGCCCTGCGACTCGACCTCGGTCTCGAAGCGCTCCACTGCCTCGAGCAGGAACGCCAGATCCTCGGGCGCCTCATGTTCGCTGATGTCGACTCCCCGATCCCGCAGGCGAGCGGTCGTCTCGCGCGCGGCGGCACGTTGCTCCTCCGCTCGGTGCGGATCGAGTGTGCGCTCAAATTGCTCGTATTCACTCGGCTTTCGCTTTTTCATCCCGCCCTCCCGTGTCAGGCACGAAACCACGTTCCCGTAAATCTACCCGCTCAGGGCCGCCACCCGGTATCGAGCGCTGTTAGGCCGCACGAATGCCAGAACCAAGAGCAGGACCAGAGCGCCCCACGTGTACAGAGAGAGATCGAAGATGATGTTGCGCAGTGTCAACGAGAAGATCGTCAATACTCCTGAAGTCCCCACCGCCGCCACCAGCCGCGCGGCCCTGGCCCACTGAGCGGTTCCCCCCCGCTCGAGGGCCGTGAGCCACGCGGGAAGCGCGAGCAGGAAATAGTGGACCCAGGCGATAGGCGACAACAGCACCGATACGAGCGCGAGAATGCCCAACGCATGACCAGCATTGGCTTCGTCGCTCCAGCGCTGCATCGCGACGAGCGCGACGCCGATGCAGCTCAGATCGAGGACGATCAGTCCGGGCAGCGGCAGGTGGACCCGAACGGCCAGGGCTGCGAGCGATTGGTTGCTGCCGCGCAGCGCCCCCTGAACCGCGGACCCGTTCGCCGTCCACGCGACGACGCTCTGCTCCGCCCCACTCACGCCGGAGCGTAGCAGCGGCAGCACGGTCAGCACGCCGGCGGTAACGAGACCGACCGCGAGCGCCGCCCAGCGACGTCGCAACGCGAAATACGCGAGCAGAACACCCGGAAACACCTTGATCGCGGCCGCCGTGCCGATCCAGATCGCCGCGCGGCGCTCACGCGCTTGCATCAGATCGCGCGCGGCCGCCACCCACAGCGCCAGGAGAAAGGCGTTGAGATTGAGGTCTTCGAAATTGCGATGCAGGGGAACGACCACAGCCAGCACTGCGAGCGCAGTGGTGCGCCAGCTGTCTTTCGGCAGACGATCGAGGGCCCAGCCGAGACACACGAGACTGACGCTGCCCCACACGGCTTTTGTCCAGGCGAGTCCGGCGACCGCCGCCAGTGCGGCGAAGGGCGCGACGAGCACGATCGCGAACGGCGGCCACCACATGCCCACGTGCGGCGGCGTGTCGTAGAGCGGCGAGCCCCGGAGCCACGCCTGCGCCACCGGAACGTGAATCGCGAAATCGGTTCCGCGGCGCACGCCGGTCGGAATGGCGATCACGCCGTACAGCAGTACAGCAGCCGCGAGCAAGCGCGTATCCGTGCGGACGGCCATGGCCCCTCAAGTGTACCGGTCCAGGCGAGGATGGCCAGCGCCATTTCGGGACTACGGTTACTCGACGCCTCAATTACAGCAGGTCGAATCGAAGTCGCATTCGCACGCGGGCGTTGAATCGACTCCGCCGGGTAACAGTCCGGTCCGCTTCCCTCAATCAGGTCACGCAGCCCGCCGCAATACTACCCGTGCCGAGCGCGCTCAAGCCAAAAGGCCGCCTTAGGTTCGTTTGCGTGCTGTGGCAGCAACGAGATGAGAGTCGGGGCGCCGGGATTTGAACCCGGGACCTTCTGGTCCCAAACCAGACGCGCTACCGGACTGCGCTACGCCCCGGTGTGCAGTATCATGCCACGGCAAAATAGCGGCCCGCTCGGGCGCCGGGTAGCGGAACCAGCGACTACAGTCTGGGAAGATCGCTGCGCGCCGCATCGCTGCGGCTCGCCTCGATCGGGATAGCGACAGGCTCGAAGTCCTGCCCCAACAGGAGATGATGAGGTCCCACGCCGCTCGAGCCTCGGCACCACCAGGCGCCGAGGACTCGAAGGCTCCGCAGATACATCGCGCCCGAGAGCACCCGAACCGCGGAGACGCCGGCTGGGGATCTCATTTAAAGCGAACGGTGTCGCTTGCTGTTTGACGCTCGACCGGCATACGCCTCCACATCCACGACCGGCACGCGCCAGTGATTGTCGCAATCGAGAAAGGCATGAGGAAAGGACTTGGCGTGCAGCAATGCGGTGGCCTCCAGTAACGTGCAGCCAAGCCGCTTCCCGACCTGCTCGAGAGTCAGGGGGCGCGGCAGAATTCGGACGCCTCTCATACGGACCACGGTCGTTCACTCCTTGGGACGAAAACCACGGCGGTGCAGTGAGAATGCAAGCGGAATGCCATTCCGGAAGTGCGGCACGGGGAATGCGTTACGGCGCGCGGTGCCGGTGGCGGCGTCCACAATTCATTACATTTCCGGGGTCACCAGGAGCGAGGAAAGGGAGTGCTCGTGTTGCTCACGCTCTGCAAGTCCAAGCTGCACCGCGCGATAGTCACCCAGGCCGAGCTGGATTACGAAGGCAGCATTACCCTCGACGGTCGCCTGATGGAGGCAGCGGGAATAGTGCCATTCGAGCATGTGCATGTGCTCGACGTGGCAAATGGAGAACGATTCGAGACGTACGCGCTCGAGGGGCCGGCCGACTCAGGAACGGTTTGCGTGAACGGCGCGGCCGCTCGCCTCGTGCAGGTGGGCGATCCCGTGATCGTGATCGCCTATGCGCATATGACTCCCGTCGAGGCGCAGGAGCACCGCCCCCGTATCGTGGTGCTCGACGAGAAGAACCGGATCAAGGACGAATGGCGCGGTGAAGCACGCGCCGTCAAGCTGCCGTAGCGCCCCGCTAGTGAATCTTGATCACCTCGAGCCGCGGAGTCATCCCCGGGGGGAGCGGCGCGTCGAACGGGCCCGTCAGCGCCAGTGTAAAGCTCCCGCCTGACGGCGGCTGTTTCACGCGAATGTAGAGCCCTGACCCCACGTGCAGTATGCCCACCACGTTGACCTGCGACCCCATGCTGACGAGCGGCACGAGCGGGAAGTCGTACGGATAGCTTCCGCCCGGATTGAGCGTGCGCAGCAGTGGGAACGCCTGCCTGAACTGCCACGACTTGTAGGATAGCTGCGGCGGCGCCGAGAAGCCCGGAAGGTCCGAAATCCAATTGGCGAGCGACCATCCCGCGATCCAATTCGTGCATGGCTGCCCGGTTGCCGAGGTGATGTTGCTCGTCCCCGTGAGCGACGTGTTCACCAGTTTGTGGGTGATCGAATCGTAGGTCTGATCCACAAGATAGCGAACGAACATCCAGGCGCCCCCGTTGTCGGGAAGATTGGCGTCGGTGGGGCTCAACAGGAAATGATCCTGCGGATCCTCGAGGTACATATACGCGTCGTTCAAGTCATCGAGCGCGTAACGATAGAAAATGCTGTCCGCGCTCGGATTGACGCCGAGCACACCGCCGGGCAGGAACGAGCGGCCTCCCAGCTCCTCGGCGAAATTCGCGAGCGCCTCGTCGAGCCAGATGTCTTCCGCATTCCCGCGGCGCACCCGGACATGCGCCGTGTAATTGATCATGTGCTGGAATTCGTGCAGGAACGTGGGCGGCAGAATCCGCAGCACCGACGCGCGCGAATGCGGGCAGCTGTATTGGCCGCTCGCGTCGGGAACGAGACCGTACATGATCTCGCCATTGTTGTAGAGCGAGGCCACCTGGAGGTCGAGGTCCTGAGAATTGAAGTATCCGGCGACATACCCCGTCGTGAAACAGCTCGAGCGATCGGTGATCAGCGCATTTACTTGTCCGGTGAGCAGGGCGATGATGACATGGTTGTTGTCGATGTCGGGCTCGTCGCCAAAGGACACTTTGTCGACCGCGTACACATGCTGGTCGAAGGTCAGCGCGAGGGAGTCGATGCCCGAGTCGCCCGCGGTGTTGATGTCGCCCGGCATATTGTCATCGACATAAATCGCCACGTGGCCCGAAACCGCCAGTACGTGGGCAGTCACGGACCGATAGGTGGTGCACCCGAGGTTGGCGCACACCTTCGGAAAGATTCGGACTTTTCCAACGTATTGGCTATCGTACGGTGCGGCCGCCGGAGACATCGTGCTCGCGCTTACACCGCCCGGCACCGCGGTGACCGACGCCCGTGCCCGCTCCCGCATGAGCTGGTCGAACTGCGCAGCGACGAGACCTCCCGGACGAGCCGTGCTAATGCGTTGGGCAACCATCTGCGTCGCTGCCGCCGACGAATTCGCGTGCGTCGACGTGAGCTGGTATGACGCCGTTACGCCCGGTGAGCCGCCGGCCGAGTGCGCGACCACGAGGTACTCGCCGGTGTCGGTGGTCGACGGATTCGCCGAAAAACTGATGCACGGCTGGTCGATAGACGTGTAGCCACCCACCACAAGCGAGATCGAATTCGTCTGGGAAGCGGTGCAGGTGATGGTCGGGCCCGGCGAGTCGTTGCCACACGCGAAGAACGCGGCGGTCAGCAATACCACGCCCATGCTCCGATAGAGCATTGCAACTCCTGTTCTGCGGGATTGGGTCGCGGCCCCAGCCGGACACCACAGCGGAGCACCAAACCTATGCCGCTGCCGACGCTCGCTCCAGTGCCACCCGCGGGTCATGGATCCCAGCGTACTGTGGCGACATCGCCACGCGGTTCGAGCGAACGGATGTAGCTCACGAGGCTCCAGATGACCTCCGCGGGCAACAGTCCGCCAAAGGCCGGCATGCCACGCGGACGTCCGTAGAAGATGGTATAAAAGATTGCAGCGTCCGTGCCGCCATAGCGCCAGCGACCGTCCGCGAGGCTCGGGCCCACCGCGCCAACGGCGCCGCCCGCATGACAGCCATCACAGTTGAAGGAAGCAAAGAACTGCTCACCTTGTTTGATGGTCTCCTGACTGGACGGCGTCGGTCGCACGAACGTTCCGGCGGGAGGCGCCTTCCCTCCCGCCCACACGTGCTGGTCGTACCGGATCGCGGGGAGCGGCGCGTTGCCCCCGTCCTGCGCCGCGACGCCAGGCGTTATGGCCAGCGCGCTAGCGAGCGCCAGCCACCCTAGAGGCTGAACAGCCAGACGATGCCTCCCTGGCTCGTATATCGACCTATATCCGGCATGAACGAGGCGGGGGGCCGCACATCAGCGGGATCGTCGGAGCGCACATCACCCGACAGGAGAAACCAGTCCCCCCCGATTCCAGCGTAAATCGCAACGTATTGTTTACCATCGGGACCGCGGAAGGTTACAGGGTTGCCGACCACCCCGGAGCCGACCTTGAATTTCCACAGGACCGCCCCGGTGCGCGCGTCGGCCGCCTTGAACCAGCCGTCCAGGGTGCCGTAGAAGACTACCCCGCCCCCGGTTGCCAACGCCCCGCCCCACACGGGATACGGCTCCTTGATCTCCCAGATCCGTTTACCGCGCGCCGCGTCCCAGGCGATGAACGCGCCGAGGTTGCCACCCGGGCCGGCCCGATACGGAGTCGTGGCCCCCATATATGGCGTCCCGGCGATGTAGGTAACCGCGTTCGCCGCGAAATCCATGCACATGTTGCTCGTCGGGACGTAAAACAGGCCGGTGATCGGCGAGTAAGCGGCGGGCTGCTGATTCTTCCCGCCTTCGAGCGTGGGACAGATGTCCGTCACATTTCCCTTCGAGGCGCCGGTGATCTTGGCCGGATTCACCCTGGGCCGTCCGGTCGTGAGATCGACGGCGGTCGCCCACGTCGTCGCCACATACGGAGCGGCGACGAGCACCTGGCCGGTGCCGCGGTCCAGGGTGTACGCGAATCCGTTCTTGTCAAAGTGCACCAGGGTTTTTCGCGTCCGCCCGCCCACGGAAAGATCCGCGAGGATCATTTCCTGAGTCGCGTCGAAGTCCCAAGCATCGCCCGGAGTGAACTGGTACGCCCACCGGAGCGTTCCGTCGCCGGGGGAGCGCGCGAGCACGCTCGCGGCCCATTTGTTGTCGCCCTCACGCTGATCCGTGTTCCACGGCGCGGCGTTCCCCGTGCCGTAGTACACGAGATCGAGCGCCGGATCGTACGAGAGCCAGCCCCACACCGGCGCGCCGCCATGCTGCCAGGAATCACTGGACCAGCTGCGTAGTCCGAGATTCGCGCCGCTGTCGTACGCGGGGCGAAACGTGGCGGGAGACGCGAGCACGTCCGAATCCGGACCGATACTGTAGCCGGTCCATACCACACGGCCGGTCGCGAGCTCGAGGCCCTTGATCCAGCCGCGGACGCCGTATTCCCCGCCCGACGTCCCGACGAGCACCCGATCCTTCACGACCAGCGGAGCCATCGGAGTCGTCTCGCCGCGGTTGACGTCGGCGACCTGGGTCTTCCAGACCTCACGTCCGCTCGCCGTGTCGATCGCCACCGTGAATCCGTCGAGCAAATTGTAGATGATTTTTCCGTCGGCGAAGACGGCGCCGCGGTTCACGACATCGCAACACGCGATTCCGATCGCGACCGGATTGACCCAGGGCCGGTACTTCCAGCGCAGCGGGTACCCTTCGCGCGTGAGATCGAATGCATAGAGGACGTTCGGATACGGCGTGACCACATACATCGTGTGCCCGACCACGAGCGGCTGACCTTCATGTCCACCCAGCACGCCGGTCGAGAAGCTCCAGGTCGCGTGGAGCTGCTTGGCATTCGCGGGCGTGATCTCGCCAAGGGCGCTGAAGCGGGTCGCGGCGTAATCGTGCGCCGGCATGAGCCACTGGCCGTCCGCGGCGCTCCGCGAGCGAGGTGCGTGCGCGGGTGGCACGAGTTGTTGCGCGGGGGCCGTACGCCACATGATGAGCAGCGGGATAGCCGCGAGACGTACGGCGGTCGAGTGTGGCATGCCTAATCCTCTTCGAGCCTACGTGTAGCGACGCAGCAGGACCTCGATCAACGCACGGAGCGCACGCCCGCGATGCGAGACACGCTGTTTCGTGGCGAGCGGCGCCTCGGCAAAGGTCGCGCCGAGGTCGGTCGAGAAGAACAGCGGATCATAGCCAAATCCGCCGCTCCCGCGAGGTGCGGTGAGGATCCGGCCTTCACAGGTCGCCTCGACCAGCTGGGGCGATGCGCCCGCCGACTCGACAAACGCCACGACGCAGCGGTAGCGCGCGCCCCTCCCCGCCTCGGGCGTCTCCGCGAGCCGCTCGAGGAGCAGCGCGTTGTTGGACACGTCGGGTTCCGTGCCCGCGCCGGCTGTGCCGTACAGCGCCGCGAACCGCGCCGAATGGACCCCGGGAGCTCCGTGGAGCGCATCGACCTCGAGCCCCGAGTCCTCTCCCAGGGTCGCGAGCCCCGAGCGCTTGGCGAAATAACGCGCCTTGGCCACGGCGTTCTCGATGAACGTGACGCCACGTTCGAGATCGGCCTCTTCGGGGAGCCGCTCGAGAAACTGGTCGGAGGGGAACACCACCTGGAACGGCAGGCCGGCGAAAATGTCGCTGATCTCCCGTTCCTTGCCCGGATTGCGAGTTCCGACCAGGAGCTTACGCGCCATCCCCAACGCCTCGGGGCCGCGTGCCGCCGCCCAGCCGATCGGCGAGACTCGTGCTCGACCAGCCGGGGACGAGCGGGATGCGGACGACGCGCCCACCCCAGCTTTCGACCTCATCGCCGCCGATGATGCTCGCCCGCGGGTAATCGGCGCCCTTGACGAGCACGTCCGGCCGGAGTGCGCGCACGAGAGCGAGCGGCGTGTCGTCGTCGAACGGCACGACCGCGTCCACGCATGCCAGCGCCGCCACGACGCGCATCCGCTCGCCGGCCGGGACGAGGGGCCGCTCGGGCCCCTTGCCAAGCCTCCGAGCCGAGCCGTCACTGTTCACGGCGACGATCAATGCCGCACCTTCGTTCCGCGCCGCCTCGAGCAACGCGACATGTCCAACATGGAGCAGATCGAAGACCCCGTTAGTGAACACGACGGGCCCGCGCTGCGCCGCACGCCATGCCACGGCCGCGTCCCGGTCGTGGACCTTCGCCGCTGTATTCACGATGGGAGGCTACAGCACCTGAACGGAGAGCGGATGAAACACGAACGTATGCTGGAACAGTGGTAAGTCGACCGTCTCGGAATACACCGACTCGATGCTGATCTGTCGCGGCGTGTAACTGCGCCGAATGACGACGCGCGCGGCGGAATCGGGCACGCCGATTTCCCCCGCCGCCTCGAGGATGCGCCGCTGAATCGTGCCGTTATCGAGCGCCGCCCCGAACCGCGCCTGCTCGTCCATTGCGTCGACGAGGCGATAGTAGCGGAAGAATACCTCGCCCACATTGACGCCATAGTACAGCGCGGCCACGAACACGAGCAACGACAGCAGGCAGCCGAAGGAGCTTGCGCCTCGGACACGCGTCGCCGCGGCTCCGCTTACCACTGCGATTGTGCCCCATCCACGATTTCATTCTCGAGCTTTTGGAGCGCGATCTTGCGACCATCCGCGACCTGCGGCGGCGTGTATTCGCCCACAACGCTCAAGCCCTGCCGCTGCCAGAGATCTTTTCCCGAGCGCTGGTCCACGATCTCCACGTCAACCGTGATCTGGACCTGTCGCTGCGTCACATTCGTGGTGCCGATGCCCGGCTGGAACGCGACGGGAATCTCGGGGTCGTAGCGCGAAACCCGCCCTCGAACGACGGCGTCGGCGGTCGCTTCTCCGGACGGCCGCAATCCCAAGCGCCCCTCGATCGCGTCACGGATCGCGTCGTTGACCTCCTTCGTGAGCGCGGGTTCGGGCGTCAGATTATCGAATGGCAGGAGGGCCACGGTGTGGATGTTCGGCAGGCCGCCACCTGTGAACCGGTACAGGCACCCCGCGACGAGCAGGCCGAGACTAACGGCGACTGCGCCACACGTCAGCGGGAATGACCGCCGCCGTATCCACCCGATCCACGGTGAGCTCAAGGCGTGCCGCTGCCTCCGGAAACACAATGCTGGACTTGGTGGGGCGGGTCTGAGCATCGAGCTCGGTCCGGCTGCGCGCAACGATTCTGCCCGCCTGCCGCCACTCCGCATCGAGAACGCGCGTGGTGCCGTCCGACGCCACGTAGTCGAGCGTGTCCGATCCTTCGGCGAACCGCCATACGCGCTGGCTCTGGCCTTCGATCCCGGACACGCTGGCGTCCGGAGCCGGCGGCCGGACTACGCCGAGCCCCGCCCATAACATGCGGACTGCGGGCACGAGCGACCGGAAGTTCTCGGGTGGCTCGGCCCAGATCTCCGAGTCGCCCACGACAACCGCGGCACCCGAGCCCAGCCCCAGCGGCCCCGAGTAATCGAATCGCAGCGAATCGGGCGGTGCGAGCCGCGCCGTGCCCCGCCCCGTCCAGTGTTTGTGCGCATCCTCGTACTGGAAGCGAAACCGGATCGCCGTATTGTGACGCGGTACGGTGCGCTCCACCCAGGACATCGCCGCGGCGCGATCAGACGGTGCGAGCGTCGTGCTGACCAGTGGCTTGAGCGAGGGCGGACACCCCGCGAGCAGGAGGCCGGCGGCAATGTAGAGGAGGGTCCGGAGGCGGTCAAGCAAAACATGTTGTGGCTTCAATAGTTAAAGCCGAAGAAGAAGTCGACGAAGCCCGTCCCCTGAGAATTGAACGGGAGCCCATAACCACTCACGTCGCCGGAATGAAACCGGTAACCCAGATCGAGCCGCAGCACGAGCGGCGGCCCGATCGGCATTCGGAGACCCAGGCCCGTGCTGCCCACCATACCGCGGCTCTCCACCACGGCGTTCCACGCCCGTCCGGCATCGACGAACAACGCTCCCTGAACACCCGGGAAGCGCATGACGCCGAATGGAAATCCCAACGAGAGAAAATCGACGATCGGAAATCGCCACTCCGTATTGACGAGCCACGCTCTGGTGCCCGCGATATAGCCGGAAATCGGATAGCCGCGCACGTCCCACGAGCCACCGATGTTGATCGGGCGCGGACGGTCGCCTCCAGCGTAATAGCCGAATCCACGCAACGCAAACGCGCTGCGCAGTGAAGTGCGCGCATAGTGGCGCCAGTCCGCGCTCATCACCCAGGAATCGAACCGGCCGTGACTGATGTCGTTGACGAGGCCGCCCGTCAGGTTGAAGCGCTCGCCATCGATCGGCCCCGTGGCGAGCCAAATGGTATTGTCCTTGACGTAACTCAGGTAGTTCGACGCGAGCCAACCCACCCGATGCAGATCGTTCACGCCGTTTCCGGTGGAGTAGGTCCCGAAGGCGTCGTAGCGGTCCGAGTGCTCCATGCTGTAGGCCAGCTCGATCCGCCGGAAGCGCGAAAGCGGATAGCGCAGCTCAGCGAGCACGCCTGCGGAGGTCTCCTGGTAAATCGTCGAGAGGTCGCCCTCGTAAAACAGCCCACGGAGGCGAAATGCTCCGATGCCCCAGTTCAGTCGATGCGATTGGTTCAGGTAGAGCGCCGAGCCATTCACATTGTCCAGCAGATTGCCGAGACCCTCGCCCTGAAACGAGGAGACGGTGAACAGCATCTGATGATCCCCGAGCAGATCGCTGAAGAGGAATACCGCGCCCTGCGTCGAGCCGAAGCCGGGGGCCACCGACGCGTCGCCCGCGGCGAAGTCGAGCGTGAATTTCTGGCCGTAGCGGGACGGGTCGGCACGGGCGTACTGCGGGTCGGCGAGCTCCCCCCACGTCCAGCTCGCGGGAGCCCGATCCGGCTCGAGCGCGACGCGCGCGCCCGCGGAATCGGGAAGCGGCGCGGCGGAATACAGATTCCAGCTCTGGTCGGCATATCCGCCGAATACGATCTCGTGACGCGACGCGATCCACTGCGGATCGAACGCGCCGTTCAGGGCGTTGGTCTCCTGCCTACCCTCCCCCATCGAGTCGATCGAGTACAGCTCGAGGAATCCGTTCCGGTCGGAAGAGAAATAGATCCGGCCGTTCTCCGGCGACCAGCGCGGCTGGTCGTCGTGCCAGGCGCCGTAGGTGAGATACTCGATCTGGCCGGTGGCGAAGTCCAGCTTGAAAAGATTCCGCGCGCCCGCGGGCCCGAACGTGGTCCGATCGGACGTGAACACGACGCTCTTCCCGTCGGGACTCACGCTGGGATCGATGTCCTGATAGCGATCGGACGTGAGCCGCTCGAGCTGGCCGTCGGCAAGCCAGAGGCGATACAGATCGCTGTATCCCGAGATCGCGAGCCCCGAGAAGACGATGCTCTGACCGTCGGGAGCCCATGACGGAGACAAGATCGACACGAGTCCGGGGAATTGATAGCGTCCCACGACGCGGTGCTTCGTGACATCCCACAGGAACAAGGCGTCGCGGTCCAGGTACTTGCTGCCGAACGCGACGATGCCGTCGCGCGACACGTCGAGTCGCGACTCGAAAAAGTGGAACGACTCGAACTGATCGGTTCGCTCGCCGTTGACGAGCACGTGCGGAGAGCCTCCGTCCAGGAGCTGCGTGTAGATATTCGTGTAGCCGTTGGACGGCGAGAAAAACAACATGCGGTCCGTGCTGTCCGATGGCAGACGATAGGCGGCCGGTTTCACGGCCATCCGCGTGAGCAGTCGCCCGTGCAGCGACAAGGGTTGCGTGCTCGCGACCGACGGGTAGTAGCGCTGCCGCATCCAGAACTGCCACTCCTCCGACAGCTGACGCAGGCTGCGGCCGTAGATCGCCCGCATCTCGTCCTCGAACATGGGATACTTCCACATTTCCTGGTACATCTCGACGATGCGCCATTCGCCGTAGCGTTGGGCGAGGAACGCATGAATGCAGCCGCCGAGGGGATAGACGGCAACGCCCGTGGCGTCCGTCAGCTCGCCGAGCGACGGCAGGTGTCCGGAGACGGTGAGATCGCGCAGGACCATCTGATACCGTGTGTCCTCACCCGCCGACCAGAATTCCGCGAGCCCCTCCGTCCACCAGAGCGGGAACGACGTGTGCCGGAACCGCGGATAACGATCCAGCACTTCATTGGTGAGGCTCAGTTGAAACACGTGGACCAGCTCGTGGCGGATGGTATGCCGGAAATCCGCGTAGCTGCCGTCGAATGGCAGCGCGACCCGCTGCTTCAGGAATTCGGTGACGCCGAGCAGGCCTTCGGGCGGTATGAAGGGCAGGACGTTGGTTTGCTCGAAGTCCGTGTGGGACGCGTAAACGATGAGCGGGATGCGGTGCGTGGGGTGGTGCGTGAAGCGCCGCTGGAGCACGCCGTAGCTCTCCTCCGCATACGCGAGCGCCACGCGCCCCAGCTCTTCTTCTTCGGGATAGCAGTAGAGATCGACGTGCTCGCCCCGGAGCACGCGCCAATCGAAGCCGCGGTACTGGATTTTGTTTTCACCGAAGGAGCCGGTTTGTCCCACGGCCACGGCCGGCAGGACGAGCCCTACGAACAACACACACCAGACGAACCTGCGGTTCACCGATGAATGCTCCGAATGCGATCACCCTGAGCGATGCCGGCGAGCGCCGCCGCCCCTCCTCCACCGGGCGCAACCCGGCCGAACGCGGTATACGTTCCGTCGAGGTGCGGTTGGGCGGAATGGGTGATGAAAAACTGGCTGCCGCCGGTGTCCGGACCAGATAGCGCCACGCCCACCACTCCGACGTCATAGCGCACGAGATTCAGCTCATCGCGCAGCACGAACCCTGGTCCACCCCATCCGTCACCACGGGGATCCCCGTCCTGAACGACAAAATTGGGAACCACGCGATGCCAGCGTGACCCGTCAAAATACCGCTGGTCCACGAGCGACAGGAAGGCCGCCACGGTCACGGGCGCCTCCGCCGCGAGCAACTCGATCTCGAGGGAGCCGGCGTCCGTTTCGATCGTGATTCGCGGGTTCGAGCCGTCCAGCGCCGGGAGGAGGTAGCGGCGCACGATGTCGCGATAATCGGCGTCGGTACGACCGGTCGCGATGGGCGACACCGGGCCCCAGGCGGCGTAGGCATCGGGGAGCCGGGCCGCCGCGATACGCCGCACCAGATAATCATCCGGTCGCGGCACGCTGCCCACGAACCGGCTCGCGACCCGGACCCGGCCCTCGGCGCTCGCCTGGGCGATCGCCGCGAGTGCGCTCACAGCGGACAAGCGGGCATCGTTGAAGGCGTCGCCGCTCGCCCGCAGGTACGCCCGGGTCAGCGGCTCGACGTCGTCGATTCGCGGCACTCGCGCCAGGATGTCCGCGGCGGTACTGCGGACCGCGGCGTCTGGATGCTCGAGGAGACCGCGCGCCCGGGCCGCGAGCGCGGTATCGCGTTCGGGGACGATCCGCATCAGGCACTGGAGCGCCTGCGCCACGACGCGCCCGTCGGGATCCGTGAGCTGCGCCTCGAGATGCGCGCGATCGCGCGCCGCTCCGAAAGCCTCGGCGGCAACGCTGCGCCAGCGCCAATCGAGATCGCCCGCGAGCGGAGCCGCGCTCGCGACGCCCTGCGCGCTGTCCGCTTCGGCGAGGGCGATTGCCGCCTGCCGCCGGCGCGCGAAGCTCGCGTTTGCGAGTTTTCCCTCGAGGACCTGCACGGCCATGCTGCCGCGCAGCACGCCGAGCGTGGTCTCGGCCTGCACGGCGACGTTGGCGTTGGCATCGTTGGCCAGCGGCGCGACGATGGCTGTGAGACCGCTGTCCTTGAACGCGGCGAGCGCGCGAAGGGCGTTGACCCGGAGCGCCACGCTGGTGTCGGCAAGCAGCGGACGCATCCGATCGGCAACCGCATGCCGCGCGATACGCGCGCTGTCGAGCAGCGCGGGCGTGATGCCCTTGACGGCAATCGCCCGTACCGTCGGGTCCTGGTCCTCCAGCGCGTTGACGAGCGCCGCGGCTCCGCGCGCGGCGCGGAGCCGTCCCAGGGCGTAGAGCGCGTGGGCGCGCACGGTCGCATCGGGATCGTCGGCATATGCGACGAGCGATGCAATCGGCGCGCGCGCGCCGAGTCTCCAGGCATCGAGCAAGGCGGCGCTCTGCGCCGGGCTCGCCCCCACCCCGGGCGTCGCGCCGCTCCCCAGAACCTCGCGAATCGCGGTGGCCGCGTCGGCGGTTCCGATGCGGTCGAGCGCGACGGCGGCTTCCGCGTGCGATGCATCCTGCGTCGCCGAGGATACCGACGCCACGAACCGCGACAGCTCGGGTACGGCGCGCCCGTCCTTGAGGAGGCCCAACGAGAACGCGGCGGCCGCCCGGACGCCAATGTCCGAGTCACCGAGCGCCGCGACGAGGAGCTCGAGCGCCGCCGGATCGCCGATGCGGCCGGCGGCGAGCGCGGCCTGGCGCCGCAGCTTGGCATCCTCCGACCGCAGCGTGGCGCTGAGCAGCGCACCGTCGTAGACGCGGGCATCACTCGCCGACAACAGGCGCGCGAAATCGCCGACCCTCGCTTCGTCCGGGATCTGCGCCCACAGCCTCGGCGTGGCGACGAGCCACACCAGCAGCGTGAGACGCTTAGACGCGTACCGGATCGGCGACCGGAACGAGCAGCTTCGCAACATGCGCTGGAATGCGGGTGAGGGTGTGTTCGTGGGTGAGCGAGATAAGCGCCGTCTCACCGGTCGCGAGCAGCTCGCCGGTGCTGTGGCGGGTCACCGCATACCCGAACGTCACCCGACGGGAGGCCAGCTCGCGCACCCAGCAGCGGATGTCGACCAGATCGTCGTACCGGGCGGGAGCGGTGTAGCGGATACGCGCTTCGGACACGGCGAGGTACACGCCCTGCTCTTCCAGCTCTCGGTACGTGAGTCCGGTGGTCCGCATCAGCTCGGTGCGCGCCCGGTCGAACCACACGAGGTAATTCGCGTGGTACACAACGCCCATCTGATCCGTTTCGGAGTAGTTGACGCGCAAGGTGATGGTACTGATCACGCGAGGGCAACATCGACATCGGCCGGGGAAATGTCAAATGGCGCGGTGCTTGCGGGTCAATTCCGCCGTTTCTAGGTTGGGGCCGTGCCGGCGCTCCCCTCGCGCGTCGTCGTCGTCGCGGATGCCCACCTCGGGCAGGCCCCGCCGGCGGTGTCGACAGCGTTCTCCGCGTTCCTCCGTGCGGTCCCGCAGCCCGGCGACGCCCTGCTCATCGCCGGTGATCTGTTCGACTTCTGGTTCGAATACGGTCACGTCATCCCGAAACGGCATTTCGCGGTCGTCGCGCAGCTCGATGCGCTGCGGCGCGGCGGGGTTCCGATCACCTTCGTGGGCGGGAATCACGACCGCTGGGGCGGAGAATTCTTCACCCGCGACCTGCAGATCGCCTTCTACGCGGGGGAAGCCGATCTGACGCTCGCGGGACGCGCGGCATTCGTCGCGCACGGCGACGGCCTGACCGAGCAACATTGGAGCGCGAAGCTGATGCACCGCGTGACGCGCCATCCGGTCACCATTCGTCTGTTCCGGGCGTTGCATCCCGACGTAGGCTTTTGGCTCGCCGACAAGCTATCCCACCGACTGGCCGACAATACCCACGATCCTGCCGTCCTCGAACGCGCCGCGCGCGCGCAAACGGACTATGCCCGGGCGCTGCTCGCACGAAGGCCGGAGCTCGAGCTGGTCGTGCTCGCGCACACGCACCGTCCGCGCCTCGAGCAGCTCCCCGACGGACGTGCCTATCTCAACCCGGGCGCGTGGCTCGACGGCTATCGCTACGCCGTCATTACCCGCGATGCCGTGGAGTTGAAGCGCTTCAGCGTCGAGACCTAGAAAGACATTCGGACGGCGAGGCCGCGCGGCAGCGCTTCAAGCTTCAGCTCCTTGGGGAAGTCCATCAGGTGGGCCGAGACATACGCTTCGGCGCCGGCGAAGAAATGATTGAAGATCCACAACACCGTCCAATCCTGGACCTGCTGGCGTTTCGATTGCAAGTCGAACGAATCGGCCTGCGCCGCGATCATGTAGTTCTCTTCCTGAATGGCGCGGAATGTCATCATGATCGTCACGCCTTCCCACAGCACGAACGCGGCACCCGTCACATGCCGGCCGGTACTCGCCTGCCCCCAGCCCGGAATGAGCAGCGATCGCCACAACGCGGTCGCGGGGCGTATCTGTTTCGCGCTGTCGGGAGCGGCCGCTGTCTTCGCCGCCGCGGGCAGCGTGTCGAGCTGCTGCGCCGCGCCGGCCAGCGGCACGACCAGACACGCGAGGATCACAGCCGACGCCCGCATGCGCGGATGCCGCATGCGCGGATGCCTCATGCGACGTGAACCGCGAGGCGCTCGGGCTCGAGCTGCACGACGCACTCGCCATTTTCCCAGAGCCGCAGCTCGCCATCCAGGTGCAGCATCAGTGGCCCGTCCTCCCACCGCACGGTAAGACTCGCCACCCGGAAGATCGCCACCTCCGGCAGCGAGCCGTGGGTGCCCCGCATGACGCGCGGCACAGCCGTGCAGAAGCGCAGCAGGGACACCTGCCGCACGACGCAGACATCGAGGTACCCGTCCGTCGGATCGGCGTTGGGCGCAAACCGGTACGATCCGCCCGCGGTCGTGCCATTGCAGCACTCGACCATCATGACTTTGCCTCGAACCCGCCAGTCCGGACCGGTAAGCTCGCAGTCCGGAGGCGAATACTTGAAAAACGCGGAAACCACGGGCACAAGATAAGACAATATTCCGGGAAGACGGGGCATCCCGCTCCTGACTCGCGCGACCTCGGCACCAAGTCCCAGGCCGAGCGTGTTGCAGAAGTACTCCTCCCCGGCGCGGCCTACGTCGAAGCGGCGAATCGTTCCGGCGGTGATGATGTCGACCGCACGAGCGGGCGCGCATCGGTCCACGCCGACGAGTTTCGCGAAATCGTTCCCCGTGCCTCCGGCGATCACGCCCAAGCTCGCATCCCTGCCGCTCGCGAGGATGCCGTTGGCGACGTCGTGTACGGTGCCGTCGCCGCCCATCGCGACGATGCAGGACTCACCACGCCGGGCCGCGGCGCACGCGAGGTCTCTGCCGTGGCCGGGCCGCTCGGTCCGATGCAGCTCCGCGGACCACCCACGATTTTCGAATGCGTTGACCACCGCCGCCTCATGACGGAGCGTGCCGCGGCCCGCCGCGGGATTGAGAACGATGACGGCGTGCTTCAGGAGTGGGGAATGGACTCCGCCGCGCCAGGCGGCGCGGGTGGGTCGGGAGGCGCTGGCGGCGCGGGCGGCGTGGGCGGCGTAGGCGGCACCGCACGTATCTCGCCCGCTTTCGCGAGGCGGATCGACCCGTTGACCGCGTTCAACTCGATGCGCCGTCCTCCGGTCCCGATGGTTCCCTTCGAATGGTGGCCTACGAAGCGCCCGCTCTCCTCCAGCGGGTAATCACTTTCGATCGCGCCGTTCAACGTCCGAGCCTCCACGGAGGCGTCGACGCGTGCGGGCAGCTCGAGCGTCAGAGAGCCGTTGATCGTCCGCAGGACCACGGCCCCAGTGTCGGCACGCTCTGCAGCGCGGAGCGCCACCCGGATATTGCCATCGATAGTGGTCGCGTTCACCGGTCCAGCGAAGCCGCCCTCGATCTCGACGTGCCCGTTGACGGTCGCAGCCGTGACCGGCGCGGTCGCCCCGGTGACGTGGATCGAGCCATTGACGGTGTTCGCGTCGAGGAGGGTTCCCCGCGGCAGGCGTACGGTAAAGTCCACGGCGACGTCGTCATGGCGGAGGTTCTTTTGATTGTACTCGGCGCCGCTGCCGCAGTGGGCACCGGAGCCCTCCCACAGCGCGCAGAGTACGACGCCGTTCGGCACCGCAACGCGCACGATTTTCACGGCTGCGGGATTGTCGGCGTGATAGGTCTTGACGGCCGCGACCTCGAGGGAATCGCCGGACGCGGGCGTGACGGAGATGCCGCCGTTCATGTTCCGAATCCAGACGGATTGGCCCCGGCCGAGATGCTCGCGGTGCGTCCAGGTCTCGGCGGTGTGTCGCGAGCCTGACAGGAAGTCGGCATCCATGGCGCCGACAATGCCCTCGATCTGCCGCGGCAGGCCGTGCTCGACGGCCGAATGCGTGCGGGCAACCACCTTGTTCACCGCCACGCCAAGCAGCAGCGCGACCACGCACGCGACGGCGAACCGCAGAATGTCGCGCTTCCAGGCCAGCCAGAATGCTCTCAAGTCCATCCCGTTGACGCTCCCCCGGTCCAGGCCCTACCGTGAGCACGGCTGGGTGGTTTCCATCTGCTTTGCCCGCCGGCTGCCGCCGGTGCAAACGATTCGAGGTCACCTGGCGGGAGCGTGTAGGAATCGAACCTACCGAAGTCCATTGGGACTCCAGCTCGTTTTGAAGACGAGTCGGACCACCAGGCCCGCTCCGCCCCCCTGTAATCGTCGTGTGGCTGAACTCTACGCGGCGCGCGACGTCCGTACAACCCGGAGCTCTTACGATCGATTGGCAGGTTGGTACGGCGTGCCTGGGACTGGTACCGAGACCCCGCGCGCTGGAGTCGATTGCTGCAGCAAGTCATGGGGCAGTCGTCCTGTATCGTCAGCTCGCGCTGAAGCGCGCCTAACCTCCCGAGCGGGAAACCGCGAAGTGGTAATCCACGGGTTGGCTGATCAACACCCGGACCGCTTCGCCATGCAGCCGCGCCGGCCGGAACAACGCCTTGAGCACCCACAGTCTGGTTGGCTGATCGAACGCGGAATTCGAACTGCTCATGATCTTGATCGATCCCGGCTCGACGCGTCCGGTCGTGTCCACCACCGCCTGCAACAGCACCCGGCCTTCGATGCCGAGCCGGCGCATGGTCTCGGGATACGGCAGCGGCGGTGCGGAGACGAGGAGCGGTTTCTCTTCGACCACGGCTTCCGCATACAGCTGGTTCGCGAGGGGCGCCGCGCCATCGGCATGTCCGCCCTCGACGCCTTTCCCGGTGTAATCGTTCGGATCAAAGTGCTCGGCCAGATTGACCGGCGGGATGTTGGCGGGAATGACCGTCGGCACGACGATACTCTGGAATCCCTTTACCGGCACTTCGAGTACCGCTGGCGCCGGCTCGGGAGCTTTCGGTGCCGTCAACAACACCACGGTGGTGTCAGCCTTGACGGTATCGTCCGCGTGGATCACGTGATGGGTGGCGTACAAGGCGAGCGCGATGATCAGGCTATGAATCACGAGCGAGACGGCGCCGCGCTCGACCGAGTGCCGCTTGCGGCGAGTGGGCTTGGTTTCGAGAAACGTCAGTGACAGCACCGCAGGCTCGTACCGTGGCCTGACGATGCTGTCGGTCGGCGACAGGACTACCTTCTGGCGCATGATGCCCCCATCCCCGACTAGGACGCGTCGGCATCGAGAAAAGTTGCAGCCGATCTAGGCCAGGCGCGCGACCGCTTCGATTTCGATCCGGGCACCCTTGGGAAGGGCAGCGGCCTGGAGGGTGGCGCGAGCGGGCTTGTGGGGCCCGAAATGCCGCCCGTACACCTCGTTCATGGCCGGGAAGTCCCCCATATCGAGCAGATACACGGTCGTTTTGAGGACAAACGGAAGCCCGGAGCCGGCCGCCTTCAAGACCGCTGCGAGGTTCTTAAGCACCTGATCGGTCTGCTCGGCAGTGGTCCTACCCACGAGCTCATTGGTGTGCGGATCGAGCGCGAGCTGGCCGGCCGTGTATACGAGTTCATTGTAGATCACCGCCTGGCTGTACGGCCCAATCGCCTTGGGGGCGCCGTCGGCGGCCACGATCCCTACCGCGTCTTTGGCCATCAAAACAGTCCCTCGATAGTCCCGTCAGGATGCACGCGAATTTTCTCGGCCGCGGGCGTTTTGGACAGTCCCGGCATGGTCATGATGTCGCCCGCGAGGGCCACCACAAAGCCGGCGCCGGCCGACGGCAGGATGTCCCGCACCTGGAGCGTATACCCGGTGGGGGCGCCCAGCTTTGCCGGATCGTCGCTGAAGGAGTACTGCGTCTTCGCCATACACACCGGAGTCTCGCCCAGCCCCAGTCCCGGGAGCTGTTCCAGCGCCCGTTCGGCGGCGGGACTGAACGCGACGCCGGCCGCGCCATAGATGCGGGTGGCGATGGTCTCGATCTTCTCGCGGATCGGGCGTTTCTCGTCGTACAGCGGCTTGAATTTCGCGGTGCGCTGCTCCAGCAGCCGCAGGATCGCCTGGCCAACCGCGATTCCCCCGTCCCCGCCCTTCTCCCACACCTCGCACAACTCGACGCCCACGCCTTCCGCGGCGCACTCGTCTCGCACGGCCTGCAGCTCGGCGTCGGAGTCGGTCAGGAAGCGGTTCAGCGCCACGACGGCGGGAACGCCGAATTGCTTCACATTGCGGATATGCCGCCTGAGATTCGCCGCGCCGCGCTGCACCGCCGCCACATCGGGGTCGCGGAGCCGGTCTTTGGCCACACCGCCGTGCATCTTCAACGCGCGCACGGTGGCGACGATCACCGCCGCTTCGGGGTTGAGTCCCGCCATCCGGCACTTGATGTCGAAGAACTTCTCGGCGCCGAGATCGGCGCCGAATCCGGCTTCGGTGAGCACGATATCGCACAACGTCAGCGCGAGCTTCGTGGCCACGACCGAGTTGCATCCGTGTGCAATGTTGCCGAACGGCCCGCAATGGATGAACGCTGGCCCGCCTTCGAGCGTCTGCACCAGATTCGGGTTAATGGCGTCCTTGAGGAGCAGCGTCATGGCACCGCCCGCCTTCAGGTCTCGCGCCCGAACGGGCTGCCGGGCATGGGTGAGGCCCACGATAACCCGCTCGAGACGCGCTTCCAGATCTTCCAACCCGCCGGCCAGCGCCATGATGGCCATGATCTCGGAGCCCGGAATGATGACGTACCGGTCTTCGCGCGCGGGGCCGCCGTTCAATCCTCCGAGCCCAACGATCACGTTGCGCAGCGCGCGATCGTTCATGTCGATCGTGCGCGGCCACGTGACGCGCCGCGTATCGAGCCCGAGCGTATTGCCGTGATGGAGGTGCGAGTCGAGCAGCGCCGAGAGCAGGTTGTGCGCGCTCGCGATCGCGTGAAAGTCTCCGGTGAAGTGGAGATTGATGTCTTCCATCGGGATCACCTGTGCGTACCCCCCGCCGCACGCACCGCCCTTCACCCCGAAGACCGGCCCGAGCGACGGCTCGCGGATGCACACCGCGGCGTTCTTGCCGAGCCGCTTAAGCGCCTGTGTGACGCCCACGGTGACCGTGGACTTTCCCTCGCCGGCCGGAGTCGGGTTGATGCCGGTGACGAGCACCAGCCGGCCGGTCGAGCGACGCGCGGTGAGCGCGTTGAGCAAGACCTTCGCTTTGTATTTGCCGTACAGCTCGACTTCATCGTCCGCGAGACCGAGCTCGGCGGCGATGTCGTGAACGGGTCGCAGCTTCGCGGCCTGCGCGATGGCGATATCGGTAGGAACCTGCATGGGGGGCGCGGTCATGCGCGATCTCCTGCGCGCGTCAGCGCAGCAAACACACGGTGCGCGTTTTCCGTGGTCAGTCGCGCGACATCGGCGAACGATTGTCCCCGCGCCCGTGCCAGCGCCTCCGTCACCTCTCGAACGAACGCGGGCTCGTTGCGGCGTCCCCGGTGCGGCACGGGCGCGAGGTACGGGGAATCGGTTTCGACGAGCAGCCGGTCGGATGGACAGGCGGCGGCGCTCGCCCGATGCTGCCAATTCTTGAACGTGATCATGCCGCTGAACGAAAAGTACGCGCCGATCGCCATTCCCGCTTCGAACACGGCGGGGCCGGAGCTGAACGAGTGCAGGATCACGGGCGTCCGGGCTGCGGCGTCCGCGAGCGCCCGGGCCATGTCCTGATCCGCCTCGCGGGCGTGCACGACCACCGGCTTGCCGGCTTCGCCCGCGATCGCGAGCTGTTCGGCGAATGCGGCGCGCTGGCTCTCGCGGTCGGAGTGGTCGTAGTGGTAGTCGAGCCCCGTCTCGCCGACGGCAACGATCTCCGGACGATCGAGCAGATCGCGCAGCACTCGCGCGGAAGCGGCGCTCCAGTGCCGAGCTTCGTGGGGATGCACGCCCGCGGTGGCCGCGAGCTGTCCGCGCCCCCGCACGAGATCGACGATGCGGCTCGCGTCGTCCAAGCTTGAGGCGACGACCACCATGTGCGTCACTCCCGCCGCGGCGGCACGCTCGAGCACGCCATCCCGATCGGCCGCGAACGCTGGATCGGCTAGATGGCAGTGGGAGTCCACGAGCGCGGGCCCCGGAGGCCCGGTCATCGCTAGCGCGTCGGCTGCGGCTCGGGCGACCGGGGAGGGGTCTCCGGCGCGGCCGTGCCCGCGGGCCGCAACGTCCGCGCGCCGCGCGCATCCTTTCCGGGCCAGCGCTTCTCGATCGCCATGAGCACGGGAGCCGCGATGTAGACGGAGGAGAACGTCCCGGTGAAAATGGCGAAGGTCATGACGAGTGCGAAGGGTCGCAGCACTTCGCCTGCGAGCAGCACGAGCGCCAGCGTGGTGGCCATCGTGGTCCCGTGCGTCAGGACCGAGCGCGGCAGCGTTTCGTTGATCGAGAGATTCAGAATCTCGTACAGATTTTGACGCCGGAATTTCCGCAGGTTTTCGCGCACACGGTCGAAAATGATGATCGTGTCGTTCAGCGAGTATCCCACCATCGTCAGCACGGCGCCGACCACGATGAGGCTCACCTCGAGGTTCAAATACCGGATGAACGCAATCGTGGTGAGAATGTCGTGGAAGGTCGCCAGCACGGCCGCGAGTCCGAACCGCCATTCGAACCGGATCGCGAGGTAGACCAGCGTCACGAGGAACGAGAAGAAAATCGCGAGGAATGCCTTGCCCTGGAGTTCCCGCCCGACTTTGGGGCCCACGGCCTCGGTGCGATCGATGCGGTATTGTCCGGCGCCAATGCCGGCATCGAGCGCCCGGGAGACCGCCTGGGCGGTTTGCTGCGTGCCGCCGCCCTCGATCGAGCGCGATTCGCCGGAGAGGCGCGCACGGATCACGAACACGCTGTCGGCCCCGAATGTCTGAATTTCCGCGTCGTGGATCCCGGCGGCGTCGAGCGCACTGCGGATCTTGCCCGTCCCCACGCCGGTATGCGTTTCGACCTGGATCAGCGTGCCGCCCGTGAATTCGATGGAGTAGTTGAGCCCGTGCACCAGAAACAGCAGGAACCCGGGAACGATGATGGCCGCGGTCAGGGCGTACGCCCAGCGGCGCCACTTGATGAAATCGTATTTGGCGTTGGCGAAGAGTCGCAGCATCAGATGCTCAGGGTGACCATGTCGGGCCGGCGCTCGAGCCAGATCATGTAGAAGGTGCGGACCACGAAAACCGCGGTGATCATCGACGCGATGATGCCGATGATGAGCGTGATCGCGAATCCCTGGACGGGACCGGTGCCCACGAGATAGAGAATGAATGCCGTCAGCGCCGTGCTGACGTTCGAATCGACGATCGCGCTCATGGCGTGCTTGAATCCCTCATCGACCGCCGTGCGGACGAGCTTGCCATGCTGCAGCTCTTCGCGGATACGCTCGAAAATCAAGACGTTGGCGTCGGTCGCGATTCCCACCGACAGCGCGAGCCCGGCGAGGCCGGGCAGCGTGAGGGTGAATCCGAAGCCCGCAAGCCCCGCGAGGGTAAAGAGCGCATAGAACCCGAGCGCGGCGACCGCCAGGATGCCCGACGTCCGGTAGTAGATCACCATGATGAGCACGACGAGGATGACGCCGACCGCGCCCGCGCGAATGCCGTCGTTGATCGAATCGCGGCCGAGGGTCGGACCGATCGTACGCTCCTCGACGATGGTGAGCGGCGCGGGGAGCGCGCCGGCCCGCAGCACGAGCGCGAGATCATTCGCCTCCTGCAGCGATTTGTTGCCCAGCTCGATTTGCCCCCGCTGGCCGATCTCGCTCTTGATGACCGGCGGCTGTCCCTGAACACGGCCGTCGAGGATGATCGCCATGTAGTCGTTCACATGGCGTGCGGTTTCGCGCTCGAAGATCCGTCCGCCCCGGCGCGACAGCACGAAATCGACCACGGACTGGTTCGTGAGCTGGTCGCGCCGCGCCGACGCTTTTTCGAGCTCCTCCCCCGTTATGATCGGCTTCTCCTCGACGGCGTACAGGGCGCGATAGGGGCGCGCTCCGCGTGATTCGACTTCCGTTCCCCAGCGCAGCTCGAAGCCGCGCGGCATGAGTCGCTGCACTTCAGGACGCGCGAGCAGGCTCTCCGCCACGGGAACCTGCTCCTCGGGAACCAGGAACTCTCCGGGCAGCGAGCCCTGGAACAGCAGCGCGGACAGCGCACCCGGCTGGTTCAAGAAGCTGGTGTCGGGCTTGGGGGGGGCTGCGGCGGGCGTCTTGCCCTTCTTCCCGGGCGCCGGCTTCGCTTTGCTCGTATCGCCGCCAAACAGCTGGGAGACGGCGCTCGGAGTGGCCGCGCCCCCCCCCCCGGTCGTGGGGCTCACCCCCGCGGCGCGAAGGGCCCCGTCCATTTGCGGAATGGCGTCGCGGAACAGGTTCTTCATATCCGTGATGCGGAATTCGAGAAACGCGGTGCGCTGGATGATGCTCTTGGCGCGTGAGGGGTCCTTCTCGCCCGCCAGCTCGACGATCAGGCGGTTGCCGCCCACCACCTGAACGACGGGTTCCGTGACCCCGAACTCGTCGATTCTCGTGCGGACCACGCGCTCGGCCCGACGAATCGCTTCGGCGGGATCGGGCACCTGCCCCTTCGATTGATCGACCTCGAGCGCGAGATGAATGCCGCCCTGGAGGTCGAGGCCCAGATTGATGGGCACCCGGCGAACGGTGGAGTCCTTCATCCGGCCCGTCGTGGCATCGCGGACACGAATGGTGGAATTGGTGGGAATGAGCGCCCAGATGGCGCCGATCACCAGAACGCCAATGAGCAACAACCGCGATCGAATCTTCCGCATGCCGGATGTCCTAGAGGTTGAGGCTCGCGCGCGCCGCCTGCGCGTCGCGGCCGAGCTGGGCCACGAGCGCATCGCGCGACGGGAACGTCTGCACGTCCCTGAGCCGCCGTATCCATTCGACCGTTACGGTCTCGCCGTACAGGTCGCCGTCGAAATCGAACAGGTGCACTTCGAGCGCCCGTTCGGCGACCCCGAACGTGGGCCGCGGACCTTGGTTCATCATGCCGCCGTAGCGCGTTCCGCGCCAGTTGACCCGAACGCCGTACACGCCGTCAGGCGGAAGCAGCTTGCGCGGATCGGGAGACGCGAGGTTGATCGTCGGAATGCCGATCGTCCGCCCCCGCCCCGCCCCCCGCTGGACCGTGCCCATGAAGCTGTAGGGGCGGCCGAGCCAGCGCGCGGCCGACGCCAGGTCACCGTGGGCCAGAGCCGTGCGCACACGCGAGGACGAAATCGGCTCCGTGCCGTCGCGAATCGCCTCCACCTCGTCGACCGAGAACCGCTCGTTCGCGCCGAGCCAGCGCAACAACTCGACGTCGCCGCTCCGTCCCCGGCCGAACCCGTGATCGTACCCGAGCACCAGGTACCGCATGCCAAAGCGCGCGAGCAGCACGTCGCGGGTAAACTCTTCCGGCGCGAGCCGCGACAGCTCGGCGGTAAACGGCAGCAGCTCCACGCGGTCGACGCCAGCCTCGAGCAGCAGCGCGTGTTTTTCGCCGGCGAGCGTCAACAGCCTGGGCGCCGCCTCCGGGTTGACCACTTCCAGTGGGTGCCGATCGAACGTGATGACCACGCTCTCGAGCTGCCGCGCCTTGGCCTGACGGATCAGCTCGGCCAGCACGGCCTGATGCCCCGAGTGAACACCGTCGAATGAACCGACCGTGACCGCTGTCGCCATTATTGCTCCGCCACGACCACGCGCGGCTTCAGCAGCTCTCGCTCCCGCACTGCCACTCCGATCAGCTCGATCCCCGCGAACAGGGCGACCTGCTCGGCCTCGCCGACTTCACCCGCCGCCGCGAGGGCGCGGCCATGGACCACCTGCGCCCGCTCGGCCTCGCTCAAATCTCGCCGTGCCAGCGTCGCGACGAGGGCGGCGGGATCGCGCACCGCGCTCGGAGTCACGGCTTCTGGAGCGAGCGCGTCCTCGAGCCGGAACGGCCCCACCGCGTCGCGGCGGAGGCTCGCGAGATGGGCCTCGGTCCCGAGCGCCGCGCCGATGTCGCGCGCGAGACTTCTGAGATACGTCCCCGCGCCCACCACCGCGCGGAACTCGATGTCGGGAAGCGCGACACGAATCGCGCTGAGCTCGTGCACTTCGACACGCCGAGCCGGCACGGCCACGTGCTCTCCTCGCCGGGCCCGGCGGTATGCCCGCTCGCCGTCCACGTGCACGGCGGAGTAAGCGGGTGGGTCCTGATCGAGCGCACCGTGAAATCGTTCGAGTACCGCGGCAACCGAAGTCGGGTCGACCTCACGCCACGCCTCGGACGTCGCGACGACGGCTCCGGTCGCATCGTCGGTGGTCGTGCCGCTCCCGAGGCGGATGACGCCCGAGTACTGCTTCCGCCAACCGCCGGCAAAGGCGGCGAGCCGGGTGGCGCGGCCGATTACGAGCACCAGCAATCCGGTCGCGAACGGGTCCAGGGTGCCCAGATGCCCGACCCGAGACACGGCGAGCGCACGACGAACGACGTCGACCACATCGTGCGAAGTCGGCCCGGCCGGCTTCGCGACGAGCGCGACTCCGGACAGGTCCTTCGCCGATCGCACGGCGCTCAGCCCTGATCCCCCTTCAATTCACGCAGCACCGCATCGATCCGGCGCGCGTGATCGAGACCGCGGTCGATTTCGAAGCGCAGCTCGGGGCTCGTCCGCAGCGACAGCTCGCGCGCGAGCTGCGAGCGCAGAAACCCCGTGGCACTCGCGAGGCCTTCGAGCGTGCTGGCCCGTTCTGCTTCGGTCCCCATCACGCTCACGCGGATGCGCGCGTGCGCGAGGTCGGGGGACACCTCCACACCGGTCACCGTGACAAACCCGATCCGTGGATCGCGGAGCTGGGCTCCCCCGGTGAGAATCGCGGCGAGAGTTTCGCGAATCAGCTCGGCCAGTCGCTCGGGGCGATGGCTCGGTCGCGCGCGCATCAGAGGTAGCTCGCACTGGTGTCGATCACGCGCGCCTCGGGATGGCCCGCGATCAGGCGGTCGGCCTCCCGGAGCACGCGCTCGGCATGCCCGCGGTCGGTGCTGACGACCCCGACCGTCAACTCGGCACGCTGCCAGAGATCGTGGTGATCCGTTTCGGCTGCCGAGACGTTGAAGCGGTCATGCAGCCGGTCCTTGAGACTCTTCAACACGTGTCGCTTGTCTTTGAGGGACTGGCACCCTGGAAGGTGGAGCTCCCACGTCATGAGGCCCACGATCACTGCTCAGGCGCCCTTGGCCGCGCTCCCCACATCGAGTGAGCGCGCGACCTCCTCGACCCGGTACGCCTCGATGAGATCGCCCACCTTGAGATCGTTGAAGTTCTCGATCCCGATACCGCATTCGAAGCCCTCGCGAACCTCGCGCACGTCATCCTTGAAGCGGCGCAGCGACGAGAGCGTGCCGTCGTAGATTTCGACGCCATCGCGAATCACGCGGACGCGCGCCGTGCGCTGGATGACCCCGCTCCGCACGAAGCTGCCGGCAATCGTCCCGACCTTCGCGATCTTGAAGATTTGGCGCGCCTCGGCTTCGCCGAGCACCACTTCGCGCTTCTCGGGCGCGAGCAGGCCCTCCATCGCCGCGCGAACCTCTTCGACCGCCTCGTAGATAATCCGGTAGGTGCGGATCTCCACCCGTTCGCGCTCGGCGGCGGCACGGGCATTCGAGTCGGGACGCACGTGGAAGCCGACGATAATCGCGCCCGAGGCCTTGGCGAGCAGCACGTCGCTTTCCGTGATCGCGCCGACGCCGCGATGCACCACCTCGACTTTGACCTCGGAGGTCGAGAGCTGGGCCAGCGCGTCGGCCAGCGCTTCCGCCGGTCCACCCTGGTCGGCCTTGATGATGATCTTGAGCGTCGCTACGCCCGATTCGGCGTGCTCGGCCATGAAGTCTTCCAGCGTCTTCACGCGGCCCGTGCGCCGGTGCTGCGCCTCGCGCTCGAGGCGCTGGCGCTTCTGCGCGATGTCCCGCGCCGCCGACGCGTCACCCATCACCTGGAATGAATCGCCGGCTTCCGGCACGCCCTCGAAGCCAAGGACCTGCACCGGCGCCGACGGGCCGGCGATATCGACCGCCTGACCACGCTCGTCGTACATCGCGCGAACCCGACCCGCGTATTGCCCGCTGATGAAATCGTCGCCCACATGCAGGGTGCCGTTCTGCACCAGGATGGTCGCGAGCGGACCCTTGCCCGGATCGAGGGTGGCCTCGAGCACCGTGCCCTGCGCGTGTCGATCGGGATTGGCCTTCAAGTCGAGCAGCTCGGCCTGCAGGAGCACCTGGTCGAGCAGCTCACCCACGTTCTGCCCGGTTTTCGCCGAGATCGGCGTGGCCAGCGTCGTGCCGCCGAACTCCTCGAGCACGACGCCGTGCGCCAGCAGGTCCTGTTTGACTTTTTGGACGTTCGCCGTCGGGAGATCGATCTTGTTGATCGCCACCACGAGCGGAACGCCGGCGTTCTTGGCGTGCGAAATCGCCTCGATGGTCTGCGGCATGATGGCGTCATCCGCGGCAACCACCAGCACGACGATATCCGTGACCTGGGCGCCGCGGGCGCGCATGGCCGTGAATGCTTCGTGGCCCGGGGTGTCGAGGAACGTGATCGCGCGGTTGTCCTTCGTGGTCACCCGATACGCGCCGATGTGCTGAGTGATCCCTCCCGCCTCGCCCGCGACCACGTTGGCTTTCCGGACGGAGTCGAGCAGCGACGTCTTGCCGTGGTCGACGTGGCCCATGACGGTCACCACCGGGGAGCGTGGCTTCTGGTCCTCCACGGCCTCGGTTTCCCGCTCTTCGGGCGCGGCCGCGACGTACTCTTCTTCACGCACCGCCTGGAATCCGAACGCGGAGGCGATCAGCTCGATCATGTCGAAATCGAGCCGCTGATTGATCGTCACCATCTGCCCCAACTCCTTGAAGGCGAAAGAGACGATCTGTGTGGGCGGCACCTTGAGAATGTTGGCGAGCTCGGAGACGGTGATGAATTCCGTGACCCGCACGAGCGTCTTCTCGCGCTCTTTCTCCTCGCGGCGCTTCTCTTCCTGGAGCTCGCGGAAGCTCGGGCCCTCGTCCCTCGGGCGAAGGCCTTTTCTTCCCACCGGACCTTTGATGGACGCGAGCGTGCGCGAGATGTTCTGCGCCACGGCTTCCTGATCCACGAGTGATTTGCGGCCCTTCTTCCGCTTCTTGCCCTTGTCGCGCCGGCGCTCGTCGACGGGGAATGCGCCGGGAGCGGCGGACGCCACGGGGCGCGGCGGCACTGGGCCGCCCGGCGCGGCGCTCGCGACGGGCTTGGGGCGCACCGGCGTGGGAATCGGGCGCGCGGGGATTGGAACGGACGGCGCGCTTGGAGCCGCGGCGACCGGCTGGTCGATCCGAGCAGGGGAAGCGCCGGGCGGCGCCGACGCTGCGGCCGCGAGCGGTGGTTCTTCGATGGCGGGAAGCTCCTTGAACAGGGCGGCCGCCCGCTCTTCGAGCGAGATCACCGGACGCTCGACGTCGTCCATGACCCTCGATGCTTCGAGGGCTTCGCGGGCCTTCAGCTCGCGTTCCGCCTCGACGGCCGCCTCCGCCTGCGCTTCGGCTTCGGCGGCGGCCACTTCAGCCGCCGTGCGGCGCCGCCGTTTGGGACGCGCATCCGGCACGACCGCCACCGGCTCCGGCGCCTTCACCACGCGGCGCCGTTTCAGAGGCGCGGGCGCTTCCTTGAGTTTGCGCTTGTCGCGCTCCCAACGCGCGCGCACCAGCGCCACCTGCTCCGGCTTGAGCGGCGTCAGATGACTGCGCACGAAGATGTCCATCTCCTTGAGCATGTTGATCAGCTGCTCAGAGGGGATGGCGAACTCTGCCGCCAAATCGTGAATCCGGGTCGTCGTCACTGCGCTCCTCCAATAGACTCCACTACGCCTCTTGCGAGTGCATTGTCTTCCACGCCCACGGCCTGGACCTCGGCATCGCGTCA
>Ga0335081_10001665_pt1 | contig 35422 bp, 37 predicted proteins | sample Lox_Sample_35_FD_206713 | JGI IMG/M metagenome (GOLD analysis project Ga0335081, IMG submission 206713) | Soil microbial communities from Loxahatchee National Wildlife Refuge, Florida, United States - Lox_Sample_3.5 | ecosystem: Environmental > Terrestrial > Soil > Wetlands | place: USA...
CACATCTGCGGGTTCATGGCCGGCGCGATCAGGATCGGCTTGTCGGTCGCGAGCAGCACGGCGGTGGCGAGATCGTCGGCATGGCCGCCCGCCATCTTGGCAATCAGATCGGCGGTCGCCGGCGCCACCACGACGAGATCGGAGTCGCGGGCGAGACGGATATGGCCGACGTCGAACTCGCTCTGCGCATCGAACAGGTCGGTGAAGGCGCGCTCGCCCGTAAGCGCGCCGGCGGCGAGCGCGGTGACGAACTCTTGCGCGGCGGCGGTGAGCACGCAGCGCACGTTCGCGCCGCGGTCCTGCAGGCGGCGGATCAGGTCGAGGGATTTATAGGCGGCGATGCCGCCGCCGATGATGAGCAGAACGCGCTTCGTCTCGGCGACCGGCGCGCGCTGCAGTTGCCGCGCCGGCTGTGAAGGCGGCTCGATGCGCTCGAGACTATCCTGGCCGGCCGCGTCGGCGGCTTCCTTGAGGATGACGCGGACCTCGTCCTCCATGGAGCGGCCGTGGCGCGCGGCGCGCAGGCGAAGCAGCTTCTTGAGCTTGTCGTCGAGCTGCCGGACCGTGAGGCTCGCCATGGCGGGCTCCGCGCTGGTTCCGCAATAATATCAATGCCTAGCACCTTATTGATTGCAATGCAATCAGTGCAATCATAGGAGTCGCAAGGCGATCCAGAGCAGGAGCGCCGCGATCACCCACAGTGCCGCCGCGGTCCAGCGGCTGCGCCGGCCTTCGGCCTTGTCGATCTCGGCTATGGTTTGCGGCGACAGCGTCAGGCCGTCACGGGTGATCTCGTCGAGCTGGTCGAGCACGCGCGCGCCGCGGGTGAGCAGTCCCGGCGCACTGCCGACGAAGCGGCCGACCTCGCCGGCGCTCTGCACCGCGCTTTCCAGCTTGCCGGCGGGGCCGAGATGCCGCGTCATCCATTCCTTCACCACCGGCTCGGCCGTGGTCCACATGTCGAGCTTGGGATCGAGCGAGCGCGCCACGCCTTCGACCACCACCATGGTTTTCTGCAGCAGCAGCAGCTCCGGCCGGGTGCGCATGTCGAACAGGCCGGTGACCTCGAACAGCAAGGTCAAGAGCTTCGCCATGGAAATGTCTTCGGCCGTGCGGTTGTGGATCGGCTCGCCGATGGCGCGGATGGCCTGGGCGAAATTGTCGACCGAATGATGCGGCGGCACGTAGCCGGCTTCGAAATGCACCTCGGCGGTGCGGTGATAGTCGCGGGTGATGAAGCCGTGCAGGATCTCGGCGAGGAACAGCCGCTCCTTGAGGCCGAGCCGGCCCATGATGCCGAAATCGACCGCGACCAGGCGGCCTTCGTCGTCGACGAACAGATTGCCCGGATGCATGTCGGCATGAAAGAAGCCGTCGCGCAGCGCGTGGCGCAAAAAGGTCTGGATCAACGCGCGGGCAAGCTGCGGCAGGTCGAAGCCCTTGGCGGCGAGGCGGGCCCGGTCGGACAGCGGCGTCGCATCGATCCATTCGAGCGTCAGCACTTCCTTGCTGGTGCGGTCCCAGTCGACCGCCGGCACGCGGAAATCCGGATCGTCCTTGGTGTTCTCGGCCATTTCCGAGAGCGCCGCCGCCTCCAGGCGAAAATCCATCTCGACCGCGACGGTGCGGCGCAAAGTGTCGACCACCTCGATCAGGCGCAGCCGCCGCGCTTCGGCGGACAGGTTCTCGGCGTGGCGCGCCACAAAGGTGAAGGCGGCGAGATCGGCGTGGAAGCGCTCCTCGACGCCGGGACGCAATATCTTGACGGCGACGTCGCGCGGCGCGTCCGCCGTCGTCACCGTGCCGCGATGCACTTGCGCGATCGAGGCGGCGGCGACCGGCGGCCCGAAGCTTAGGAACGCCGAGTCGAGCGGCTTGCCGAGCGAGGCCTCGACCGCGGCCTTGGCGTCGGCCTGCGGGAACGGCGGCATGTGGTCTTGCAGCCGCTCCAGGTCCTGCGCCAGCGTCGCGCCGACCACGTCGGGCCGCGTCGCGAGAAACTGGCCGAGCTTGACGTAACTCGGGCCGAGCCGGGTCAGCGCCGTCGACAGCCGCGCCTCGGCGGTTCCGCCGGCCGGCCGCTCGATCAGGCGCGCTAAGCGCAGCAGCGGCCGTGCCGGCACCGGCACCATCGCGGGATCGACCAGGCCGAGCACGCCTTCGTGGGCGAACACGAAAGCCGCGCGGCTGAGCCGAACGAGATGCGCGGGAGCCGAGATCACAAACGCCAGCCGACGTGCAGCGCCACGATGCCGCCGGTCATCGGCCGGTGGCTGACGCGGGCGAAGCCCGCCTTGCGCATCATGGCGGCAAAGGCTTCGGGCTTCGGAAAGCGGCGGATCGATTCCACGAGGTAGCGATAGGCTTCGGCGTCGCCGGCGACCGCGCGGCCGAGCGCCGGAATGACGTTGAACGAGTAGAGGTCGTAGAGCCGGTCGAAGCCGGGCACATCGACGGCCGAGAATTCGAGGCAGACGAACTTGCCGCCGTGCCTGAGCACGCGAAACGCCTCGGCGAGCGCGGCCTCGATGCGCGGCACGTTGCGGATGCCGAAGGCGATCGTCGCGGCGTCGAAGCCGTGATCGGCGAACGGCAGCGACTCGGCGTTTCCTTCGGCAAAGGTCACGCGGTCGGCGAGCGCCTCCTTCGCGGCGCGGTCGCGGCCGACCGCGAGCATGTCGGGATTGATGTCGCACACGGTGGCGACGGTGAAGTCGCCGCCCGCGGCGACGGCGCGAAACGCGATGTCGCCGGTGCCGCCGGCAATGTCGAGCAGGTTGAACGGCCGGCTTTTCGGCGGATCGACCGCGGTGATCAGCGCGTCCTTCCAGGCGCGGTGCAGGCCGAACGACATCAGGTCGTTCATCAGGTCGTAGCGCCGGGCGACGCTGCGGAAGACGTCGTCGACCAGCGCCTGCTTGTCCGCAAGCGGCACCTGGCGCGCGCCGAAATCGGCCTGCTTTGGCTCGGCTTCGCTCATGTTATGTCCTGCCGTCACAAAGATAGCGCGCCGGAGCGCGTGACGCTACAAAGGCCAAAGGGGCCGCGCGCCAGCGGTTAACGAGAGGTCGTCATGGCAATCCAGTTCGAGCGCACGGTCCCGATTTTCCGCATTTTCTCCCTAGAGAAGGCCCGCGAGTTCTATGTCGGCTTCCTCGGCTTCAAGGTCGACGCGGAGCATCGCTTCACGCCCGACTCGCCCGTCTACATGATGATCTCGCGCGGCGGCCTCACCATCCATCTCAGCGAGCATCACGGCGACGCCACGCCGGGCGGCCACGCCTACGTCTATACGACCGGTGTCCGCGAGCTGCATCGGGAGTTGAACGACAAGAACTATCGCCACAACAAGCCCGGCCTCGACCAGCAGGAATGGGGCATGACCGAGGTCACCGTGATCGATCCGTTCGCCAACCGCATCACCTTTGGCGAGGCGACGGCAAAGGTGGCCGGATGAGGCTGGTCCGTTAGATGCCTGAGCTGCCCGAAGTCGAAACCGTGCGCCGGGGGCTGGAGCCGGCGATGCAGGGCGCGCGCTTCGCCAAGGTCGAGGTGCGCCGCGGCGATCTGCGCTGGCCGCTGCCGAAGGATTTCGCCAGGCGGCTGCGGGGCGCGACCGTCACCGGCATGGGCCGGCGCGCCAAATATCTTCTCGCCGACGTCTCCTCCGGCGACGTGCTGGTGATGCATCTTGGCATGTCGGGCTCGTTCCATGTGTTCGATCGCGGCGGGCACGGCAAGCCCGGCGCTTATTATCACGAGCGCGCCAAGCACGCCGCTCACGACCACATCGTCTTTCACATGTCGTCGGGCGCCATCGTCACCTTCAACGATCCGCGCCGGTTCGGCTCGATGAAGCTCGTGCCGCGGCAAAAGCTCGATGCCGAGCCGCTGCTGCGCGACCTCGGGCCCGAGCCCTTGGGCAATGAATTTGACGCTGCGATGCTGGCGCAGGCCTGCCGCGGCAAGAAGACGAGCCTGAAGGCGGCGCTGCTCGACCAGCGCGTCGTCGCCGGCCTCGGCAACATCTATGTGTGCGAGGCGCTGCACCGGGCGCTGTTGTCACCGAAACGGCTGGCGTCGACGATTGCAACTAGAACCGGCGCGCCGAACGAGCGCGCCGAACGTTTGGTCGTGGCCATCAAGGCGGTACTCAACGACGCGATTACGGCCGGCGGCTCATCGCTGCGCGACCACAAGCGCACCGACGGCGAGCTCGGCATGTTCCAGCACAATTTCCGGGTCTACGACCGCGAGGGAGGCAAATGCCGCACGGCGGGCTGCAGCGGCACCGTCAAGCGCATCGTGCAGAACGGCCGTTCGACGTTTTATTGCCCGGCGTGTCAGAAATAACTTTCTTCCCGCCCGCTATCGCGGGCGATTAGCCACGCCGCTGCGTATTCCGGTCAGCGCTCGCTGGAAATAGAACCAGGGAACGATACGCGCGCATGGGCGGACCGCTGCCAATAGGCGCTTCGCGATCTCCGTTGTCGATCGCCTTTCCACCATTCACGGTCGTTCCACACATTCGATTTCTGGTTCGCTTGGCGGGGCAGTTGGGCCGGCGCGGCTAGCGGCTGGCGAACGGCTGGCGCGATGGTCGACGGCGATGCTGCGGCGCCTTGATTTCCTTCGGCGGTTGGCGCCGGCGAGAATCTTTCCTCCGTGACCATGGCTCGGACCGGCACAAACGAAGCGACCGATCTTGTCGCGGTCGCATCGATCAGGGACGAAATCACGGACACGCTGGCGATCGCGGCCACCCCGATGACCACCAACGCCGTTTGGCGCCCGCGGCGCAACGTCGGCGTTTGACCCAACTCCGGCCAGGAATTGCCGATCGAGCGCATCCCGAACTCCACGCGGCCGCCAAATGGCGCGCCAAGGCCGTCAGGCCAGCAGCCCCGCGATGATCAGCACCGCGGTGGCAGCGGCTATGACAGCAATCGCGAACAGGAAATCCGTGGCGCGCACCGTCACCACAGGACCGCCAAGCTCATTACGCATCGGCTATCCCCCATTGATGCCACAGCACCTGGGTGCATCCAGGCGTGTAACTACCCCAAACGCATAGCCGGGCCTTTGGGTTCCGTGATTTTGGACTTTATTTTTGCGACCGCAAAGGGGCTTCGGGTCGGGAAACCTTCAAAGTCCATGAGTTTGAGCCGCTGGTTTTGCCCCTGACTATGGATGCCGCAATGGAACCGGGACTATTGTCTCGATCTTGCTGGATTTCGCAATTTTGAAAGCGAGGCTCCCAAGTGACACGGTTTTTACCCCTTGCGGCGGTCGTGCTCGTGACACTGCCATTTCCCGCGGGCGCACAGGACATTCGCGGAATGGAAGTCTGCACCGCCGAGAAGCAGATGGAGCGTCGTACCGGCTGCCTCCAGGCCAATGTGGAGTTCCTTCATCAGGCCCTGAATAAGCTGACCCGTGACACCGAGGACAAGATCACCGCCGTCGATCGCGAACTTGCCGCCGCCCGCGCTGAGATTGCGGCGCTTAAATCGACCGTGGAGAAGCTGAACGGCGATCTGGCAAAAATAAAAGCGAAAGCCGCACCGGAGGGGAAAAAGTAGCGGCAGGGCTACGCCCGCGACGGATTGGCTTGACCAGCAGCCGGTGTCGGCTTTAGCTTCCGGCCGCGCTCGGGGGCGCCGATCTATCGGGGGATTACCATGTTCAAGCAGCTTCGGTTCGCGGCTGTTCCCTTGATTGCAGGGGCCACGATCGCGCTCACGACGACCTCGGTCTGGGCGTTCAGTCAGCAAACCCTTTCGCCTAACGGCAACGGCAACTATAACTTCACCTATGGCGCTCCGGACGACAAGGCCAAGTCCGGCGAGAGCACGAATAAATCCGACTCCAATAGTTCGGGTTTTCACTTCAACATCGAGCGTGGCCAGACGGGACCTTCTGGATTTCGTGGCTTTGGCGACAGCAACACTACGGCGCCTCCGGACTACTACACCCCGCACGGCAACGGTAACTGAACTTACGCTGTAGCGAACGCGGCCGTCCGCGAGCGCTGGAAGGAGGTTAGCCTCACTCCCGCGCCGGCACCTTCTGATCGAGCCACTTGGCGATCACTGCGGCGATCTCCTTGTTGTTCTTCTCCAGCATCATGACGTGGCTGTTGCCCTTGATGCCGATGTCGGCGAGGCGGATGTAGGTCGGCGTGACGCCGGCCTGGCGCAGGTAGTTCACGGTGCAGTGGTCGTAGGGCGCGTGGTAGGACGCTTCCGCCGTGAGCACCAGGATCGGCATTTTCTGCAGGTTCGGCAGTTGCCGCGCCGGCTCGGCCTGGGCGTAGCAGCGCACAAGGCCCGGCGCGTCGGCCTTCTCCTGCTGCACGAATTTCAGCTCGGACGCGTCCTTGATCGGTGGCGAATAGGTGAGCGGCACCGCGGTGATGCCATAGGGCAGCGTCAGCGGGCCTTGCTTGAAATAATCGGGCGCGCCTTTGAACTCGACCTGATAGAACGGCGGCCCGTTCGGCTCGATGGCCAAAATCGCCTTCACCAGATCGGGCCGCCCATCGGCGACCGGCCAGCCGAATGCGCCGGCCTGCGAGTGGGTCAGCAGGATCGCCGGGCCGATTTTTTCCAGGAGCGCCAGCAGTGCGTCGCGGTTGAGAAATTGCTGCGCGGCAAAGTCCGCGATCGCCGGCATCTGGCTCGCGGCCAGCTGCACGGTGGCCGGATCGTCGGGTTCGCCGGTGCCCGGCCACTGGGTGTGCAGCGCCGCCTGCGGCCAGAGCTTGAATTTTTCCTGGGCGACGAAGCGCGACAGGGCATTGCCGCGCTCGACATTGTGCATGGGCCCATAGGCCGCCGCGAGATAACCGGAGCGGGCGCGGCCGGGCTGGTCGACTACATACACGGCGTAGCCCTGGCGCACGAAATATTGCGCCCAGCCTTCGCGGCCGTCGGGGGTGCCGATGTAATTGGTGCCCGACATGGTGCCGCCATGGACCATGACGATCGGGTAGGGGTGCGTCTGCTTGGCCGGGATGCGCACCTCGACGTACATCTGGTGGCTGACATAATCCTTGCCGTCGACCGTGGTGGTGCGCGCGTTGACGTAGAAGAAGCCGTCGCGCTTGAGCATCAGTGGCGCTTCGTCGTCGGCCCGCGCCGTGACGGCGAACAAGGCAATCGCCGCGGCCGCAATCGCGAAGCCGGCTGCAACGCCGGCATAGGCCATCATTCCGTTTGTCATCGTTCCCCCCGGGCTTCACGACGTCCAATAGCCGTCAAAGCGCAGCGCAGCAAACTGGACTCTAGTCAATCAACTCATCGGCTCGATCGAGCAACTGCGGCGGGATCGTCAGGCCGAGCGTCTTTGCGGTCTTGAGATTGATGATCAGCTCGAATTTTGTCGGTTGCTGAATTGGCAAATCTGCCGGGGTCGCGCCCTTGAGAATTCTGTCGACGTAGGACGGGGCCCGCTTCCAGGGTTCATTGTTGTCATGCCCGTAAGAAATCAGTCCACCATCAGCTGCCCAATACCTGTAGGGATAAACGGCCGGCAAGCGGTGACGCGCTGCCAATGAAATTATGAGGTTGCGGTTGGCGCCGGTGAAGGCGCCCGGATTGACGATAAGGCCACCTTTCGGCTCACCCGCAACGGCGGCAATGGCGCGGTCGATCTCAGCAGGCTCGCGGGTCGGGCTTACGATGAGGCTTACTCCGAGCGAAGGCGCAACGGGTGCAATCGACTCCACAAATTTCTGCCCGTAAGGCTCCGCGTCCGGATTGAAAATAAAAGCGACGCGATCAACCGCCGGAGCGATCTCTTTGAGGAGTTCCAGCCACTTGCCGCTGATCGCGAACTCGAAGGCACTGAATCCGGTGATATTGCCGCCAGGGTGCGCCAAGCTGGAGACAAATCCCTGCCCAATAGGATCGCCAACAACCACAAACACGATTGGTATCGTGGTGGTTTCTTGCTTAACGGCCGCCAGACACATGGTGCTGTTGGCGACGATCACATCCGCTTTCTGCCTGACGAGCGCTGCGGCATCGGCCTTTGCGCGAGCCGCATCGCCGCCGGTCCACCGATTATCGAAACGGATGTTCCGTCCCTCGACCCAGCCGAGTTCGCCAAATCCCTGTCGAAGCAAAGCCAAGCGCGCCTGTCCGTCTGCATCGTCCTCCCGCGTTGACAGCAAGACGCCGACGCTCCGTATTCTCTCGGGTTGCGCTCGCGCGACGAGCGGCCACGAGGCCGCCGATCCAGCAATTCCTTTGATGAAATCGCGTCGCCGCATGGCTTTCCCGAAGCTTAAGAAGCGCCGCCCCGAAACCGATTACATCAGGGAATCGCGACTGGCGAAACGGGGATTGCCGGCAAAAATCGTGCAACGTCCTCCCACTTGAGTCATCATAACAGGGCGGCCGCGGCCGCGGATATCCTCAAGGCTTCAAGCGTCCGGGAGCGGCCCACATGGCTTACGAAAACATCGTCGTCGAAACGCGCGGCCGGGTCGGCCTGATCCGGCTCAATCGCCCGCAGGCGCTGAACGCGCTCAACCGTGCGCTGATGACGGAGCTCGCCGCGGCGATTGCGGCGTTCGACGCCGATGCCGCCATCGGCTGCCTGGTCATCACCGGCTCGGACAAGGCGTTCGCCGCCGGCGCCGATATCAAGGAAATGGCGGACAAGGATTTCGCCGATGTTTACTTCGGCGATTTCTGCGCCGACTGGCATCCGGCGGCGGCGGCGCGCAAGCCGGTGGTCGCCGCGGTCGCGGGCTTTGCGCTCGGCGGCGGTTGCGAGCTCGCCATGCAGTGCGACATCGTCATCGCCGCCGACAATGCCAAATTCGGCCAGCCCGAGATCAAGCTCGGCATCATTCCGGGCATCGGCGGCACGCAACGGCTCACCCACGCCGTCGGCAAGGCCAAGGCCATGGACCTCATCCTCACCGGCCGCATGATGGACGCCGCCGAGGCCGAGCGTTCGGGCCTCGTCGCCCGCGTCGTGCCGGCAGCGAATTTGCTCGGCGAGGCGATGAAGGTCGCCGAAACCATCGCGGCGCTGTCATTGCCGTCGGTGCTGGCGGCGAAGGAGGCGGTCAACCGCGCCTTCGAGACGCCGCTCGCCGAAGGCATCCGCTTCGAACGGCGAATTTTTCACTCGCTGTTCGCGACCCACGACCAGGGCGAAGGCATGCACGCCTTCATCGAGAAGCGGCCGCCGAAGTTTCAGAATAAGTAGCGGGCGTCTTGCCGGGTCGGCACGCCGGCGGTTAGCATCGTGGACCGGCGGGTGCAGTCCGGGCGGGCGCGGGATCGATGCCGTGAGACGGCAATTGCATTTGAACCTGTTCATCCACGGCCGCGGCCACCACGAGGCGTCGTGGCGGCATCCGGACACGTCGCCGCTGCCTCTGACCGACATCCGCTATTACCAGGATTTGGCGCAGCGCGCCGAGACGGCTTTGTTCGATTCGGTGTTTCTCGCCGACCAGCTCGCGCTCGGCGATGATGCCTCGCAGGCTGCGCGCACCTGGCTCGAGCCGGTCACGGTGCTGGCGGCGATGGCGGTGACGACCACGAGGATCGGACTGATTGCGACCTGTTCGACCACCTATACCGAGCCGTTCAATCTCGCGCGGCAGTTCGGGTCGCTCGACCACATCAGCAACGGCCGCATCGGCTGGAATATCGTCACCTCGTGGCTCGCGACGGCTGCGGCCAATTATGGCAGTGCCGGCCAGGTCAGCCATGCCGATCGCTATGCGCGCGGCGAGGAATTCATGGCCGTGGTCAAGGCGCTGTGGGACAGCTGGGCGGAGGACGCCGTCATCGACGACCGCAAGCGCGGCCGCTACGCCAGGCCCGAGCGCATCCGGCCCATCAATCACAGCGGCAGCTACTATCAGGTCGCCGGGCCGTTGAACTTGCCGCGCTCGCCGCAGGGCCGGCCGGTGTTCGTGCAGGCGGGCTCGTCCGATACCGGCCGCCGCTTTGCCGCGCGCCATGCCGAAGCAGTCTTCACCGCCCATCTGGAGAAGAAGACCGCGCAGGAATTTTATGCCGATCTGAAAGCCCTGACTGCCGCCGAGGGCCGGTCGGCCGAGCAGGTTTTGATCCTTCCCGGACTGAGCCCGATGATCGCCGCGACGGAAGCCGAAGCGCAGCGCCTGGCGCGCGACCTGAACGAGCTGTCCGATCCCGAAGTGGGGCGCAAGCGGCTGTCCGGCCGGTTCGGCGGCCACGACTTCTCGCATCTGCCGCTCGATCGTCCGCTCACTCCGGAGGATTTCCCGCCGCCGTCGTCGGTCGAGGCGGCGCGCAGCCGCACCGAGGTGATCCTCAATCTGGTGCGGCGGGAAAGCCCGACGCTTCGTCAATTGCTGGGCACGCTCGCCGGTGCCCGCGGACACTTCACCTTTGCCGGAACCCCGGAGCAGGTCGCGGACCTGATCGAGGATTGGTTCACCGACGGCGCCGCCGACGGCTTCAACATCATGCCGCCGCTCCTGCCGTCGATGCTGGACGTGTTCAGCGCCGAGGTGATTCCAATCCTGCAGCGGCGCGGCCTGTTCCGCACCGCCTATACGGGAACGAGGTTGCGCGAGCATTATGGCTTACCGTGGCCGCAAAGCGCGTTCGATGAGGTGGCACCGGCTGAAGCGCTGTGACGCGGGTCAGGCGACGCGTTCGTCGCCTTTTATCTGGCTGCGGTGCATGACCCGTCGCGACTTCGGATCGAACGGATCGCGCCGGTGCAGCACGGCGAGATTGTTCCACATCAGAAGATCGCCGACCTGCCAGCGATGGCACATGGCAAAGCGCGGCTGCGTCGCGTGGCTCCAAAGCCCGTCCAGCAGGGTTTCGCTCTCGGCGACGCTCAGGCCCAGCACATAGGCGTTCGGCCTGCGGCCGAGGAACAGCGCCTTGCGGCCGCTGCCCGGATCGGTCCGCACCAGCGGATGCCGGGCGCCGACGGTTTCGCGCACGTCGGTGACGTCCTTGTAGCCCTTGCGCAGCAGGCCCGCGCTGTTGCGCGAGGCGTCGTGCACGGCGATCTTGCCGGTGGCGGCTTCCCTCAGCTCTGCCGGCAAGGTCTCGTAAGCGGCAAACATGTTGGCGAAATAGGTGTTGCCGCCAGCCTCGGGCGGCGGCACTTCGAAAGCGTGCAACATCGCGGCCTTGGGCGGCACGTCCACGTAAGTCATGTCGGCGTGCCACACCGCCTCGCCGTCGCCGAGGTTGCCGATCGGCTTGCCGTCCTCGATCACGTTGGAAATGACGTTGAGCTCGGGATGCTGCTTGTTGAACGGCGCGCCGTAGGGATTCGGTCCCGGCGGATCGAGCTCGCCGAAATTTTTGCTGAACGCGATCAGCTCCGGGTCCGAGAGATTTTGCCCGTGGAACACCACGACCAGGCGTTCGCGCCACGCCGCTTCGATGGCATCGACTTCGGCCTGCGGCACCGGCTTGGACAGATCGAGGCCGGACACTTCAGCGCCCAAGGCGGCGTCCAGGTTTTTGATCGCAATCGCCATCGGTCCGGCAACTATTCCAATTGAATGCCGCTCGCCTTGATCGGCGCTTCCCACTTCTTCAGCTCGGCGGCGATGAACTGCCCGAGATATTCGGGCGACCGGCGCTCCTGCGCGACGACGTCGCCGCCGAGCTTTTCCAAGCGCTCCCGCATCACAGGGGTGTTCAGCACGGCGACGAGCGCGCCGTTGAGCGTCTTGACGATGGCCGGCGGCGTGCCGGCGGGGAGGAAGATCGCGTACCAGCTCGGCGCATCGAAGCCGGTCAGCCCCTGCTCGTCGGCGGACGCCAGGTCCGGCAGCACCGACGCGCGACGCTTGCTGAGGATCGCGATCGTCTTCAGGGTCTTGGCGGTGATCTGCGGCAGCGCCAGCGGCAGGCTCAGGCATTCGTAGTCGATGCGGCCGGCCATGACGTCCTGCATCGATTGCACGACGCTGCGATAGGGCACGTGCGTGATCTCGAGGCCGATCCGCGAATTGAGCATCATGCAGGCCAGATGATTGGAGCCGCCGACGCCGCTCGACGCAAACTGCAGCTTGCTCTGGTTGGCCTTGGCGTAGGCGATGAACTCCTGCAGGTTGGCGGCCGGGAAGTCCTTGCGCGTGACCAGCACGAGTGACTCGTCGGTGATGAGCCCGACCGGCGCGAAATCCTTCTCCACGTCGTAGGGCGGCTTCTTGTAGAGCCAGTGGCTCTGGGCAAAGCTGCCGACATTGCCGATCACGAACTGATAGCCGTCGGGGGCCGCCTTGGCGACGCGGCTGCCGCCCGCCATGCCGCCGGCGCCGGTGACGTTCTCGACGATGACCGATTGATTGAGTTTCTGGCTCAGCCCATCGGCCACGATGCGGCCGATGGCGTCGCTCGATCCGCCGGCGGCAAACGGGACGACCAGGGTCATCGTCCGCGTCGGCCAGTCTTTAATGGCGTCTTTGGCCATGTCTTGGGCGACGGCGGACGAGGCCGTAAACAGCGCCGCTGCAACAAAGGCAATGAAGCGCATGCTCGCCACCTACTTCCGCACGCAGATCACGCGCATGACCGATTGATCGATCGCGGCGTTGCCGGCGGCGGGAGCGGCGGGAGCGATGTTCTGCGCTTGCAGGAAGGCGCGCAGCGTCTCGACCGGCACCAGCGTCGCTTGCTCGGCGGCGCCACCCGGGCCGGCAACGACGCTTGCCTGCACATCGACCATGCCGGCGAAGTGGCCTTGGCCGTCGACCGCGGCGGCGCCGGCAAAGCCGGGCTGCGGCACGGGGTTGAGATTTTGCCCGGCACGGCGCGCCGCCGCGCGGGTCACCGCGCCGCCGCCGGCTTGCGCCAGCGGAACGGCGATGCCCACGAGAGTCAAATCATCGCTTGTTACGGCCTCGCCGCCGAGCGCGGCCGGCATCAGATTTTGCTCGCCGTAGAGACGGATGAGCGCGACGTTGGCGGCCTTGTCCACGGCGACCCGCTCGGCATGGCCGAGGCCGGCAACGGTGATGGACTGGCAGTCGTCGGCGTTGCGTGCCGTGGTGACGAGATCGCCGCGGGCGCTCGCCACAATGGCGGTGCCGTATTCGACGCTGCGCTTGGCGCCCGGCGGCAGCGCGCCGGTGCGGTCGGGGAAACCCTGGAAGGCGCTGGTCATGGCCGCGGCGATCGGCGCCATCATGCCTTCGGTCGCCTGATCGTAGAGGATGGTGATGCCGCGTAGCTCGTTGCCGCTCGCTTGCACCCGGACGACGAAGCGCTTCAGCCCCTGCATGCCCGACATGACGAAGGAATCGGCCGCCAGCGTCGAGTGCTCGACGGTGCGATGGCGGACTTTCTTCTCGTCGTCGAACAGCGCCGGCAGCGCCGCTTCCCGCAGGCGAAACGTCTCGATGTCGATTTGGCCCTTGCCGGAGGTCCAGCGGCTGCCGGTGCGAGCGAACACCGACTTCGGCACCAGCGTGCTCGGCAGGCCAAGGCGCGCGCCGGTGATCAGATCGTCGATGATGCGCCAACCAACCGACTCCAGCGCCGCGGGCGATGGCGGGCTGATGTTCTCGATGGCGCCGTCGGGATCGTCTTTGTCCTTGGCGGGCGGTGTGGCGGCTGGCTTTTTTGCCGCGGGCCTGGTCGCCACCGACTTGGGCGCCGCCGGAGCGGTGTCCTTTGCGGCCAACGGCGGAGCGTGCAGCAACAGAATTGCCGCCGCCAGGCCGATAACAAAGCCGGCCGTTTTCATGGCGCTTTCATCGGCGTTGCCCCACCCGCAATAAGTCGATCAAGCCTAGCGCAAACATGCGCCCTGCGCCATTCCGCGCTAGACTGCCATTATGTTGAGCGCCGAGGAACTTGAGCGATACGCGCGCCATATCGTGCTGCGCGAGGTGGGCGGGCCGGGACAGGCTGCGCTCAAGCGCGCCCGCGTGCTGGTGATCGGCGCCGGCGGCATCGGCGCGCCGGCGCTGATGTATCTCGCCGCCGCCGGCGTCGGCACGCTGGGCGTGGTCGACGACGACGTGGTGTCGCTGTCGAACCTGCAGCGGCAGATCATCCACGCCACGCCCGACGTCGGTCGGCCCAAGGTCGAGACCGCAAGCGAAGAGATCCAGCGCATCAATCCGCACGTCGCCGTCGAGCCCCATGGCGTGCGGCTCGACACCGGCAACGCGCTCGATCTGATCGGGCGGTATGACATCGTCGCCGACGGCTCCGACAATTTCGCCACGCGCTACCTCGTCGCCGATGCCTGCTACTTTGCGAAAAAGCCGCTGGTGACCGCGGCGCTCGGCACCTTCGACGCCACGCTCACCACCATCCGCGCCCACGAGCGCGCCGCCGACGGCAAGCCCAATCCGACCTATCGCTGTTTGTTTCCCGAGCCGCCGCCGCCCGGCACGGTGCCGGCCTGCGCCGAGGCCGGCGTGCTCGGCGCGCTCGCCGGCGTCGTCGGCTCAATGGTGGCGCTGGAAGTCATTCGCGAGATCGTCGGCTTCGGCGAAGGCCTGGTCGGGCGCCTCGTCATGATCGACGCCCGCGCCATGCGCTTCGAGACGCTGCGCTATGCCTGGGATCCGGCAAACCCGCTCACCGGCGAGCGGCCGACCATTCGCGAGCTCGTGGTGCAGGGTTTTGATGGAGCATGATCTTATCGAAAAACCGGCTTCCGCCCCGCATCACGTGCGGGGCAAGCCTTTCCGGATCATGCCCTGAAGGGGAATCAATCCGCGGCGCCTCAATCGACAAGCTCATCGGCAAGCGAGAGGAATGAGGCGGGGATGGTGAGCCCGAGCGCTTTGGCAGTCGTGAGATTGACGACCAGTCCGAATTTGGTCGGCTCCTCGACCGGGATGTCGGCGGGCTTCGTCCCGCGCAGAATCTTGTCGACAAAATCGGCAGCGCGCTGGAACAGGGCAGGATAGTTTGGCCCGTAAGACATGAGAGCCCCGGCTTGGACATAATCGCGGTTACCGAAGATCGTCGGCAGCCGCGCACAGAGCGCAAGCCTGATGATTGGCGTTCTGTTGGCGATAATGAGTGTGTCATCCACGACGTAAAGTGCATCTGCTTGGGACTTAAGAGCCTCGAAGACAGGCGCAATATCATCGGCTCGCCTGATTTCGTGTGGCGCGACTTCAAGGCCGAGCGTGCGCGCAGCGGCCTGAACTCCGCCCGCCTCCAGCACCGACGCGGGATAGCCGCCATTTAATAGGATTGCCAGGCGGCGGAGATTAGGGACCACATTGCGCAAGAGTTCTATCCGCTTGCTGGCAATATCGTTCTGTTGGAGCGACATTCCAGTGACGTTGCCGGCCGGGCGCGCCAGGCTCTCGACAAAGCCGCTGCCGACCGGATCGCCCGCGATCGCAAAGACGATGGGGATGACCGCTGTCGCCCGCTTTAATGTGGCGACGGCGCCTCCATATGTGACAATGACGTCGACCTTTTGCTGCACGAACGCGGCTGCAAACTCGGCGACACGCTCGGGGCGTCCCTCCGACCAGCGATACTGGATTGCAATGGTACGACCTTCGATCCAGCCGAGTTCGCGCAGTCGTGTTACAAAGGCATCAGTCCACGGCCGCCAGCCCGCAGCATCCGCGCCCAAGAACCCGATGGTCGGCAGCTTGCCCGCCTGCTGCGCCCGCGTAGCCAGCGGCCACACGGCCACCGCGCCCCCGAGGAGCGTTATGAACTTCCGTCGCCTCATGAGGCTCCCTCAGACCCGAGGCGACACCCTACCACATCGAATGAGAGCTGTTGTGCGGCACAGCAATTGATCCGGCCGAACCGACGCCAGGGGTTATTGCCGCGTCCTCCGTGGGCGCTTCATGCAATTCCCCCGCGGCAGCAGAATCACGCCGCTTAGGGGGTCACACGATGATGCACGTTTTTACACAGCCAGAGTCAGAAGCGACGTTTCGGGTCCCCCGCCGATGTTCGCTGTTAATCCCCTAAGCGACCGTCGGCGCGGGGCAAGCTTTTCCGGATCGTGCGCGACGGCTGCGGGCTCACTTCGTCCAGATCGCCTGAATGGACGAGCCCTTGAGCACCGACCATTTGTTGTCGCCGGAGCTCACCAGCGTGAAGCAGTTGGTCAGCGTCGCGGTGCTCCAGGTGGTGCAGAAGCCGTCCTTCGACAGCTTCCAGGTGCCTTCGCCCCTGTTGCCCTTGCTGGGGCCGATCGGCTCGCGCTTGATCTTGCCGTCGGCCGTGAACGTCATCTTGAACTTGAGGTTCGACGTGGTCGACGCCGTGAACGGTTGACCGGTGAAGAACGCCGCCTGGATCTCGCTCGGCGCCATCTTGTTGGCGGGCGCCGCAATCGCGGTCGTCGTCAAGGCCAGGGCTGTCGTCAAAGCCGGCAGCAGAGCCGCCACGGCTCCGCCACGCGCCACATCTGCCTGCATAGTCCGCCCCCAGAGCTTCCGTCCGCCGCGATCATGATACGCCGTTCATCGCGTTTCGTCATTTCGTCCGGCAAAAAATTCTCAGCGGCTTTGGCCGTGATAGACGCTGTTCGGCCGCATGTCGGTGGCGGACGCGACGCGGTTCGACATGTTGAAGAAGCCCGCTATGGCGGAAATGTCCCAGATGTCGCGGTCGGTGAAGCCTTCCCGGCGCAACGCGGCGCGATCCTCCTCCTCGACGCGCCAAGGCTCGGCGGTGAGCTTGACGGCAAAGTCGAGCATGGCGCGCTCGCGCGCGGAAAGCCGCGCGGCGCGAAAATTCATCGCCATCAATTCGCCGAGCACCGGATCGCCGGAGAGCTGCCGCACCGCGGCGCCGTGGGCGACCAGGCAGTAGTAGCAGCGGTTGTGCGACGATACGGCGACTGCGATCATTTCGCGCTCGAGCTTGCTCAGGCCCGAGGGTGCCAGCATCAGGTCGTTGTACATGGCGACGAAGGCGGAGAGCTTCGCCGGTTCGAAAGCGTAGGCCTTGAGCACGTTCGGGACGAAGCCGAGCTTTTCCTCGCACTTGGCGAAGTAGGCGGCCATGTCGGGCGGCAGCGGCGCCGCCGGCAATTCGAGCGCGATGATCGCGGTGTCGTCGGTCGCCGCCGCGCTCATCCGCGGCTTTGGTTTTGCTTTGGCCGGGCCGGCTTTGCCGCTGCGCTTGGTCATGGCTCAACCCTCTCTACAAGTCGCTTTTGGGGCGCAAGGTTACCCGCCGCGGCGCGCACTCGCCAATGCGGCGCGCCTGTTGGGATCTTTGGCGCCGCGGTTTGACCGCTGAATTTGCTGAAGAATTGGGTCCGTCCCCAGCTTGCCCAGAACCGACGCAACTCCGCCACAAAAAAGAACCCCGAGCAGGGTACGCGCTCGGGGTTCCAGGTGTTGCCTCAATATTTAGGCTTATGTTGTCCGGGCGGCGGGGTGTCGGGGGATGGGGGAGCCGCCCGGGCGGCCTAATGGGCGGAACATAGGCGCGTGGCCCGCAGATGCAATGCGGTTCACGCATTAGTGTTTAGCGCGGCGGCGGGCTTAAGGCCTCGGCCGCCGCAGTCATTCCGGATCGGATTTTTGTCTGCCGTTGCACCCCGATGGTCTCGGGCCGGCGCGCAATTCGCAGCGATTTCACGATCTTATCGCGCCACATGAGAAAGCCATTTGGCGTCAGGAACGCGCCTTCGTCGCGCAAGTTATTGCTGCTGAGCCACGTTGCCGCAGGCGTGCTGGGATGCGTAAAGGGCTGAGAATTCAATCGCCGTACGAAAACGGCATGGCAGGGATGCCGTGGCGCGCCGCGGTGGCGCGCTGGCGGAAGGTCTCGGCATGAACGCGCTTGCCGCGCTGCAGCCGTTTTACTCCGTGGCCGGCTTCATGGTCGGTTTCCTGGTCGGGCTGACCGGCGTCGGCGGCGGCTCGTTGATGACGCCGATTCTGATCGTCTTGTTCGGCGTGCATCCGGCCACCGCGGTCGGTACCGACCTGCTCTACGCCGCGGCGACCAAGACCGCCGGCAGCCTAGTGCACGGCTATAACCGCACCGTCGATTGGCGCGTGGTGCGGCGGCTTGCCGCCGGCAGCGTGCCGATGACGGTGGTGACGACGTGGGGCTTGAGCTTCATCGACATCAACGGCACGGCGGCGCGGCTGTTGATTTCCGGCGTGCTCACCGTCGCCCTGTTCGTCACGGCGCTGGCTTTGCTGTTTCGCGAGCGCATCGTCGGGCGCTACGCGGCGCGCGTCGGCGCGCTGGCGCCGGAGCGGATCGCGGCGCTGACCGTCGGCGTCGGCGCGGCGCTCGGCGTGCTGGTCTCGGTGTCATCGGTCGGCGCCGGCGCCATCGGTGTGACCGCGCTGATCTTGCTCTATCCGCGGCTGCCGGTCGCGCGCATCGTCGGCTCCGACATTGCGCACGCGGTGCCGCTGACGCTCGCCGCCGGCATCGGCCACTGGTGGCTCGGCTCGATCAATCTGGCGCTGCTCATTCCGCTGCTGCTCGGATCGGTGCCGGGCATCGTGCTCGGCAGCCACATCGTCACCCGCGTGCCGGAGAAGGCGCTGCGTCTCATTCTCGCGGGAACGCTTGTTTTGGTGGCGACCAAGCTGTCGTTCGACATTTATGCATCGAGTCCGCCGCTGGTGACGGCGACGACGAGCCGCGCGCGGTAACGCAATCAGGCCGGCAAGCCGTAGCGGTGCAGATCGCTGCCGTGGGCGTCGAGCCAGGCCTTGGCGCGGTCGTGATCCGGGCATATGCGCTGCACCAGCCGCCAGAATCGCGGCGAATGGTTCATCTCGATGAGGTGCGCCACCTCGTGGGCGGCGAGATAGGTCAGTACCGCGCTCGGCGCCAGAATGAGCCGCCACGAGAACGACAGCATGCCGGTGGTCGAGCACGAGCCCCAGCGGCTCGACTGGTCGCGCACGGTGACGCGCTTGACGGCGACCCCCAGCGCTGCGGCATGGCGGCGGCTCGCGGCATCGAGGTCGCGTCTTGCTTCGCGGCGCAGATAATCGCCGACGCGACGGTCGATGTGCGGCGCCTCGCCGGCGACGCAGAGGAGCCGCTCGCCGGCGGCGCCGACTTCGGTCCACACCGTGCCGCGCATGCCGCTGCGGTGCACGATGCGGTGCGGCACCCCGCGCAGCGGCAGCACGGTGCCGTCGACGAACGGCGCCGCTTCCGGCAGGCGGCCGAGCCGCGCCGCGATCCAGCCGCCGTGCTGCCTCGCGAACTCGCCAGCCTCCCTGAGAGTACCGCGCGGCGGGATGGTGAGGATCACCTCGCGGGTCGTCGCCTGGATGCGCAAGGTGTAGCGCCGCGCCTGGCGATGCCGACGCAGCTGCACGAGATAGACCGATCTGTCGAACACGACCTCGATCGCCCGCGGCTCGGCGGGGCGGCGATAAAGCAGCACACGCAACGGCATGGCGCGACATCCAGGCCAGAAAAACGGACGCGGATATTGCCTGATTCGGCCGGATGGGCGAAGGCGGGCGGGGGTTCAATAAATGTGGACCTTCAAAGAATGGTGGCTGCGAAGCAGCGACCCGAAAGCAAATCGCGCGACTGTCCGAGACGCGCGCCGCTCATGCCGTCCGCAGCGCCGCCCCGTTGCCGGCGCGGCGGCGGCCAGTGCCGTTAAAGGCGCGCGTCATTTGTCCGACCGACAGCACGAAGTCGGCGATGCGCGGCGCGATCTCGGCGCGGAAGCGCGAGCCATTGAACACGCCGTAATGGCCGACGCCGGGCTGCAGCCAGTGCGCCTTGCGGTCGTCCGGAATGCTGGCGCACAGCCGGTGCGCGGCCTCGGTCTGGCCGACGCCGGAGATATCGTCGAACTCGCCTTCGACGGTGAGCAACGCGACGCGCTTGATCTTGCCGAGGTCCACCGGCCGGCCGCGATGGGTCATCTCGCCCTTGGGCAAAGCGTGGCGCACGAACACGGTGTCGACGGTCTGCAGATAGAACTCGGCGGCGAGATCCATCACGGCGAGATATTCGTCGTAGAACTCCTTGTGCTTGCCGGCGGAGTCGCCGTCGCCTTTCACCAGATGCATGAACAGCTGCTTGTGCGCCTCGATGTGGCGGTCGAGGTTCATGCTGACGAAGCCGTTCAATTGCAGAAAGCCCGGATAAACGTCGCGCATGAAGCCCGGATTGGGGAACGGCACCTTGGTGATGACGTTGTGGCGGAACCAGTCGGTGCCGCGGCGCTGGGCGAGCGTGTTGACCACGGTCGGATTGACCCGGGTGTCGATCGGCCCGCCCATCAGCACCATGGCATTCGGCACGTAGGGGTCGTCGTCGGCTTCCATCAGGGCGGTCGCGGCGAGCACCGGCACCGACGGCTGGCAAACGCCGACGACGCTGACGTCGCCGCCGAGCGCATGCAGCATGGAGATGACGTAATCGATGTAGTCGTCGAGATCGAAGCGACCCTCGTTGACCGGCACCATCCGCGAGTCGATCCACTCAGTGATGTAGACGTCGTGATTGGGCAGGAACGCCTCGACGGTGCCGCGCAGCAGCGTCGCAAAGTGTCCCGACATCGGCGCGACGATGAGGAGCCGCGGCTGCGGCCGATGCGGCCGGTGCGTGAAGATGCGCTCGAAGTGGATGAGCTTGCAGAACGGCCGCTCCCACACTGTCGAAATCTGCACCGGCACGCGCTCGCCGCCGACGAGCGTCGAGGTGATGCGCCACTCGGGGCGGCCGTAGCGCCGCGTCGAGCGCTCGAACAATTCGGCCGCCGCGGCGACCGTCTTGCCGAAGGTGGTAAACGACAGCGGGTTGACCGGGTTCTTGAAGAACAGCCGGGTGGCGTCGGCCCAGGCCCGCGCCGGGTTGAGCGCGGCATGGCTCATTTCATAGAACCAATACATCGGCGCGGCGGACAGCAAAGCGCCGCTCTCGCCCGGCATGGCAGGCGCGCCGCCAAACTCTCCGATGGCCATTGAATTCCCTTGCCCGGCTTGCTGCAGCGCAGCATTGTGACGATCGTGTGTCATGGCGTCAAGATAGGCTCAATCGTTTCTCATTTCGTTACCCACAAAAGCCCAACGTTTTGCAGCCATTTGCGCTGCACATAGTTGCCATCCCGGGGAACCGACAGGTCGGCGGCCGTCATTCGCCGGTCTGCAGCAACGTGCCGTTGCGACGCGCGCTCTGCAAAAGCTTCAGGAACGCGACCACGCCGGCGGCGAAGAACACGACGTTGAGCGCGAGCGCGTCGAGCATCAGGTCGGCGCGGAAGGTGTGATCGATGAGCAGCGCGCGCATGCCCTCGAACACATAGGTCGGCGGCAACAGCCACGACACCGGCTGCAACCACGCCGGCAAGGTCGTCACCGGGTAGTAGACGCAAGTGAGCGGCATGAACAAAAACATGATCGACCAGGCGAGGTTTTCGGCACCGAGCCCGTTGCGCAGCACGAGCCCCGACACGAAAATCCCGACCGCCCAACTGGTCAGCATCAGATTGACGAAGAACGCCGCGAGCGCGAGCCCGAGCCCGTAGAGATTGAAGCCGAAGAAGGCGATGCACAGCAGCGTCACCGGAATGACGCCGACCGCGAGCCGCACGATGCTCATCACCATCAGCGCGGTGATGAACTCGAGCGGCCGCAACGGGCTCATCATCAGGTTGCCGATGTTGCGCGCCCACATCTCCTCCATGAACGAGATCGAGAAGCCGAGCTGGCCGCGGAACAGAATGTCCCACAGCAGCACGGCGCCGATGAAGGTGCCGCCGGCGCGGGCGAAGAAGCCGGCATTCTGCATGATGTAGAACTGCAGGAAGCCCCAGGTGATCATCTGCACCGTCGGCCAGTACACGAGATCGAGCAGCCGCGGCCACGACGAGCGCAGCAGATACCAGTAGCGCAGCATCATGGCGCCACAACGCCGCGGCGCAAAAGCCAAAGCGCTGTCGCTGCCGAACGTCATTGCGCCGCCTCCAGCGCGCGGCCGCGGGCGACGTCGAGGAAGACTTCTTCCAGTGTGCGCCGGCCGTAGCGCGCCAACAATTTCGCCGGCGTGTCGTCGTCCTCGATGTGGCCGCGCTTCATGATGATGACGCGGTCGCATAGCCGCTCGACCTCCGCCATGTTGTGGGAGGCGATCAGCAAGGTGGCGTTGCGCTCGGTGCGGTAACGCTCGAGCCGGCCGCGCACCCAGTCGGCGGTGTCGGGATCGAGCGAGGCGGTCGGCTCGTCGAGCAGCAGAAGCTCGGGCGCGTTGATCAAGCCCTTGGCGAGCGCGACGCGGGTCTTCTGGCCGTCGGAGAGCTTGCCGGTCTGGCGGTCGAGCAGATCGGTGAGGTTGAGCTCGTGGCCGAGCTGCTCGATGCGATGCGGCAGGTCGACGACGCCGTAGAGCATGCCGAACACGGTGAGGTTCTGGCGCACCGTGAGCCGCATCGGCATGGCCACATAGGGGCTCTCAAAATTCATTCGCTGCAGCACGCGGTAGCGCTCGCGCGGCATCTCGGCGCCGAGCACGGTGACGCGGCCCGAAGTCGGGATGGTCAGCCCCATGATGGTGGCGATGGTGGTGGTCTTGCCGGCGCCGTTGCCGCCGAGGAGCCCGGTGGTCGAGCCCGGCGCAAGCGTGAACGAAATACCGTCCACCGCCGCGATGGTCTTGTAGATTTTGACGAGCCGCTCGATGGCGATGGGGAGAGGTGCCGACATCCGCGCACATGTGGCGCGCTCGGGCGGAGGAGGCAAGGGGGAGCGCAGCAATCGATGTCTCAGCATTGGGGGGCGGCCCCACATGCCTTGGATGCAAATCTGCGGCGTCCGGCATATGGCCGAGCGGCGCGGAAGATGGCAGAACACGCCGCCGGGGAGGGCCTGTTCCAATGAGTTTGCATCCATGAGTACCGTGACGCTGAAGCAAGCCGACACCATCATCGACGCCATCATTGCGCGCGGCGCCGCGCTCAACTGCCGGCCGATCAGCGCCATCGTGGTCGAGCCGGGTTGCAAGGTGAAAGCGTTCAAGAAGGAAGACGGCGCTTCGATGGTCCGCTTCGAAATGGCCTACGGCAAAGCCTATGCGGCGCTGGCGCTGGGACGCAGCTCGAGCCTGGTGCATCAGCGCGCCGAGGAGCGGCCGATCTTCATGCGCTATCTCATTGCTGCGAGCGGCGAGCAGTTGTTTCCAGAAGCCGGCGGCATGTTGATCCGCGATGCGAGCGGCGAAGTGGTCGGCGCGGTCGGTGTCACCGGCGACACCGGGGAGCGCGACGAGGAGCTTGCCGCCCACGGCATCCATGCCGCGGGGCTCAAGACCGATGAGGACTGCCGGCACATGGGTCGACGCATCGGGCTCATCCAACAGAATCCTTAAAGCCGCGCGACGGGAGCGTCGCAGCAAACGACGAGGCATCATGAAGATCGGACTGTTCGACCACATCGAGGACGGCGCGCGGCCGCTGACGACGCTGTTCGACGAGCGCCTGCAATTCGCCCAAGCCGCCGACGAAGCGGGCTTCTATTGCCTGCACCTCGCCGAGCACCATGCCACGCCGCTCAACATGGTGCCGGTGCCCGGCATCTTCATGGGCGCGTTGGCGCGGGCGACCAAGCGCATGCGCATGGGACCGCTGGTTTATCTCTTGCCGCTCTATTCGCCGCTGCGGTTGATCGAGGAAATCTCTATGCTCGACCACTTGAGCTACGGCCGGCTCGATGTCGGCGTTGGCCGCGGCGTGTCGCCCTACGAGCTGAAATACCACAAGGTCGAGCACGAGGACTCGCGCGACATTTTTATCGACGCTTTCAATTGCCTCAGCGCCGGTCTGGTCGCCGACACGTTCAGCTACAAGGGCCCGCACTACACGTTCGAGAACGTGCCGATCGCGCTGAAGCCGCTGCAGCAGCCGCATCCGCCGTTCTGGTACGCCTCGTCGAACGAGATCGGCTCGACCTGGGGCGGCGAGCACGGCCTGCATTTCGTCACCCTCGGGCCCACGCCGCACGCCAAGAAAAACATCGAGACCTTCAAGGCGGCGCTGGGCAAGCGCGGCGCGCCCGCGCAGCCCAAGGCGGAGTTTCCGGGCGGCGCCGTGATCGGCGTGATGCGCCACGTCTTCGTCGCCGATACGGACGCCGAAGCGCACCGCTTCGCCAAGGCGCCGATGGACGTGCACCTCGCCAACCTCAATTGGCTCCGCGTCAAGCACGGCGTCACCGGGTTGACCTCGCGGCTCAACGTGCCGCGTGGCGCCACTTACGAAGACTGCATCGCGGATGGTTCGGTGATCGCCGGCTCGCCGCAGACCGTGCGCGCCGAGATCGAGAAGCAGACGAAAGAGCTCGGCATCAATTATCTGCTGACCTACATGTTCCTCGGTACCATGTCGCTTTACGACGCGCTGCGCTCGCTGCAGCTGTTCCGCAACGAGGTCATGCCGCACCTGGCGAAGCTTTAGGTACGCGTCACTTCCCGGTGCCGCCGTTCGGCGGCTGCTCGCGGTCGGCGCGCAGCGCGTCGGGATGCGGCATGGCGATGACATTGTAGCCGGAATCGACGAAATGGATTTCGCCGGTGACGCCGGTGGAGAGGTCGGACAGAAGATAAAGCGCCGCGCCGCCGAGCTCGTCCAAGGTGACGCCGCGATGTAGCGGCGAATGGCGCTGCTGGAACGCGAACATGGCGCGGGCGTCGCCGATGCCGGCGCCGGCCAGCGTGCGGATCGGCCCCGACGAGATGGCGTTGACGCGGATGGCCTGGCCGCCGAAATCGACGGCGAGATAGCGCACCGAGGCTTCCAGCGCCGCCTTGGCGACGCCCATGGCGTTGTAGTTCGGCATGGCGCGAAGTCCGCCATTATAGGTCAGCGTCAGCATCGATCCGCCGTTCGGCATCAAGGCGGCGGCGCGCCGCGCCACCTCGGTGAACGAGAAGCACGAAATCACCATGGTGCGGATGAAGTTCTCGCGCGTCGTGTCGGCATAGCGGCCGGTGAGCTGGGCCTTGTCGGAAAAGGCGATGGCGTGGACCAGAAAATCGATTCCGCCCCAGGCGCGGCCCAGTTCGGCAAACGCCGCGTCGACTGAAGCCGCGTCCTCGACGTCGCACGGCAGCACCAGGTCGGCCTTGATCGAGGCGGCGAGCGGCTTGACCCGCTTGCCGAGCGCGTCGCCCTGATAGGTGAAGGCGAGCTTGGCGTCGTTCGCGGCAAGCGTGCGGGCGATGCCCCAGGCGATGGAGTGGTCGTTGGCGACCCCCATGATCAGGCCGCGCTTGCCATGCATCAATCCCGACATCCGCCCACTCACACCTCGGGGAACAGCCTCTTCTGCATGTCCGCGGAAGTCGCGACCGGCACGACTTCGAATTCCATCAGATCGTTCCAGTTCGCCATCCAGTCGGCGAACAGCCGCTCATCGTCGCATTCCATGAGCTGGAAGCAGCGGTCGAAATTGGCTTCGATCCAGCTGCCCCGATAGTGCAAGCCTTCGGGCATCATGCGGTCCTGGTCGCGGAAACGGCGGTAGATCGGGGCGGGATCGCGATTGTGAAAACGCTCGATGACCATGAACAGCATGGCCTCAGGCATCCACGTGCTTGAGCACGATGCAGGCATTGGTGCCGCCGAAGCCGAACGAGTTCGATAGCACGCAGCCGAGGGTGACGCCGTCGCGCCGCTCGCGCACGATGGGCATGTCCGCGAAGGCCGGATCGAGGTTCGCGATGTTGGCGCTCTCGCAGATGAAGCCCGAGTTCATCATCAACAGCGAATAGATCGCCTCCTGGACGCCGGCGGCGCCAAGCGAATGGCCGGTCAGCGATTTGGTCGCCGCGATCGGCGGGCACTTGGCGCCGAATACTTCGCGGATCGCCTCGATCTCCTTGAGATCGCCGATCGGCGTCGAGGTGGCGTGCGGATTGATGTAGTCGACCGGCGGTTTGACGCCGGCGAGCGCCATCTTCATGCAGCGCACCGCGCCTTCGCCCGACGGCTGCACCATATCGGCGCCGTCGGAGGTGGCGCCGTAGCCGGCGATCTCGGCGTAGATCTTGGCGCCGCGCGCCTTGGCGTGGTCGAGCTCTTCGAGCACCAGCACGCCGGCGCCGCCGGCGATGACGAAGCCGTCGCGGTCGGCGTCGTAGGCGCGCGAGGCCTTGTCGGGCGTTTGGTTGAAGTTCGACGACATGGCGCCCATGGCGTCGAACAGGACCGACAGGGTCCAGTCGAGCTCTTCGCAGCCGCCGGCGAAGATGATGTCCTGCTTGCCGACCTGGATCGTCTCGTAGGCGTTGCCGATGCAATGGTTCGAGGTGGCGCAGGCCGACGAGATCGAATAGTTCACGCCCTTGATCTTGAACCAGGTCGAGAGCGTTGCCGAAGCGGTCGACGACATGGCTTTGGGGACGGCGAAGGGCCCGACCCGCTTCGGGCCTTTGCTGCGCGCGACGTCGGCGGACTCGACGATGGTGCGGGTCGACGGCCCGCCCGAGCCCATGATGATGCCGGTGCGCTCGTTGGAGATTTCGTTGTCGGCGAGGCCTGAGTCGCGGATCGCCTGCTCCATGGCGACATGATTCCAGGCGGCACCGCCGCCGAGAAAGCGCATGGCGCGGCGGTCGACAGCTTCGCCCGGATCCAGCGTCGGCGCGCCGTGCACCTGGCATTTGAAGCCGAGCTCGGCATATTTGTCGGCGCGCACGATGCCGGACTTCGCCTCGCGCAGCGACGCCACTACTTCCTGCGTGTTGTTGCCAATGGACGAGACGATGCCCATCCCGGTGACGACCACGCGCTTCATCTTGGCCTCATCCGCAAAGATTCTACGTTGAGCTTGATCTTAACCGAAAATCTGTAGGCGCGCGTGGGGGGTGGCGGCGCGGCGCTCACGCGCCGTTAGGCTGCGGCTCGCCGTCGCGGAACAGCCCGACCTTGAGGTCGAGCGCGCGATAGATCACCGAGCCGTCCGCCGACAGCCAGCCGTCGGCGATGCCGAGCACGAGCTTGCTGCGCATCACCCGCTTGATGTCGATGCCGTAGACGATGTTCTTCATGGACGGCAGCACCTGGCCGGAGAACTTCAGCTCGCCCATGCCGAGGGCGCGGCCCTTGCCGGGCGAGCCGAGCCAGCCGAGGAAGAAGCCGAGCAGTTGCCACAGCGCATCGAGGCCGAGGCAGCCCGGCATCACCGGGTCGCCCTTGAAGTGGCAGGGGAAGAACCAGAGGTCGGGCTTGAGTTCCAGCACCGCTCGGACCAGGCCCTTGCCGTATTCGCCGCCGACTTCCGCGATCTCGGAAATGCGGTCGAACATCAGCATCGGCGGCAAGGGCAGTTGCGGCCCCTCGGTAAAGAGCTCGCCGCGCCCGCAGGCCAATAGATCTTCATAGTCGAAGTTCGAACGGCGATCCTGCATCCGTGTCCGCTCCGCCCCCGCGCCCGGCATTCGGCCGATCACCAGCCGGAATCCCTAACATATTGGGGCAATGTGGCAAAGCCGCAGTCCGGCGGGCCGTTCCGCGGCCGCATAGGCCCCGTTGCCGCGGCGTTTTGCCGAAACTATTGCAGCGGCCGCACCGTGGCGTATAATGATTTCACTTGCAACAATCTTGTCGGCCCCGCATTGGGGCCGTGGGTAATGCCAATGACCGAGTCTTCGTTTCCGCGTCCGACCCCCGGGACCACCTTCCAGCTGGCGGCACCTGGCCGCGACCGCACCGGCTGCCCCTGGCACGACGTCAAGGAGAAGCTCCGCGACGTCGGTCTGCGCCCGACGCGGCAGCGCATGGCGCTCGGCTGGATCCTGTTCGGCAAGGGCGACCGCCACGTCACCGCGGAAATGCTCTACGAGGAGGCGACCCGCGCCAAGGTGCCGGTGTCGCTCGCGACCGTCTACAACACGCTGCATCAGTTCACCGATGCGGGCCTGCTGCGCCAGGTCGCGGTCGACGGCTCGAAGGCCTATTTCGACACCAACAATTCCGAGCACCACCACTTCTTCATCGAAGACGCCAACGATCTGATGGACATCCCGTCGAGCGACGTGGTGGTCGGCCAGCCCCCGGTGCCGCCCGAGGGCTACGAGATCGCCCGCATCGACGTGGTGGTCCGGCTGCGGCGGAAGAAGTAGCCGTCGTGCCCGCGACGGCGGGCATCCGGTAATCACTGACGCTGCCGATTTAGCTGAACCGATACGGCTTACTGGATCATCCGCCTTCGCGGATGATGACGGCTATTCGACCTTCTCGTTCGGATAAACGCCCCACAGCTCGTTCTGCGGGATCCAGCCGTCGAAGCCGTCACCTGAGATTTGGCACCAGGCGCCGTTGCAGTGCTTGATGGTGCCGAGCACACCGACCTGCAGCTGCGCGGTCACGGGGCTCGCGGCGTCGGGCTTGGCGTGGAGCGAAGCGAGATCGGTCTTGGCCTTGAGCTGCACGGTCGCAGTGCGCTTGCCCGAAAGCAGCGAGTGATAGACCCAGCCCTCGGTGCCGTCGGAATCGCGAATGCGTCGCCAGTTCTCGAACTCGGCGGTGATCTCCACCGGCAGGCCGACGCGCGTATAGATCCAGGCGACGTCGTGGTCCTTGTCGGGACCGCCGCGCACGTTGACGCGATCGGTCTTGAGGCTGACGAAGCGCGGCACCGGCAAGCCCGATGTGGTGGCGTCGTTGGCGGCGGGCGCCGCGCTCGTCGCAGGCGCGAGCGCCAACGGGACCGCCACCGCGACCCAAATCCACCCAGCCTTACGTTTACCGCGTCGTGCCGTCATCGAGGGGGCCCGGTCCTGTTGCGAGCCGTTTTGCGCCTTAAGCCGGTCGGGTCCGGCGCTTTGTCGGAGCGCAGCCATCTGGTAGAGAGAATTTCGACAGCCCGCCTCCCGGTTTGCAGTGTCGGCGAGGGCGGTTAAGGAGCCCTGAACGGGCCGTTTCGGCCGACTTCAGGGGTTTTCGGGCCGGTGTTAAGCGAGTGAGAGGCGGAACATGGCATCCGGCAAAAAGCCGCTGGTCGTGGTCACCCGGAGGCTGCCGGACAGCGTCGAAATGCGCATGCGCGAATTGTTCGACGCGCGGCTCAATACTGATGACAAGCCGATGACGCACGCGGAACTCGTCGCCGCCGCCAAGACCGCCGACGTGATCGTCCCCACCGTGACCGATCGCATCGACCGCTCGGTGCTCAGCCAGTCCGGCGAGCGGCTGAAGCTGATCGCCAATTTCGGCAACGGCGTCGACAATATCGACGTCGCCACCGCCGTGCAGCGCGGCATCACCGTGACCAACACGCCGGGCGTGCTCACCGAGGACACCGCCGACATGACCATGGCGCTGATCCTCGCCGTGCCGCGGCGCCTCGCCGAGGGCGCGCAGGTGCTCACCGGCAATCTGGAATGGGGCGGCTGGAGCCCGACCTGGATGCTCGGCCACCGCATCTGGGGTAAGCGGCTCGGCATCGTCGGCATGGGCCGCATCGGCCAGGCGGTGGCGCGGCGCGCGCACGCCTTCGGCCTGAAGATCCACTATCACGACCGCCGCCGCATGCCGGCCGCGCTGGAAGAAGAGTTGCACGCGACGTTCTGGGAGAGCCTCGACCAGATGCTCGCCCGCATGGACATCATCTCCATCAATTGCCCGCACACGCCGGCGACCTATCATCTGCTGTCGGCGCGGCGGCTCAAGCTGATCCGGCCGGAGGCCTATATCGTCAACACCGCGCGCGGCGAGGTGATCGACGAGAACGCGCTGGCGCGCCTGATCGAGTCCGAGGAGATCGCCGGCGCCGGCCTCGACGTGTTCGAGCACGAGCCGGCGGTGAGCCCGAAGCTCGTCAAGCTCGCCAAGGCCGGCAAGGTGGTGCTGCTGCCGCATCTGGCGTCGGCCACCATCGAGGGCCGCGTCGACATGGGCGAGAAGGTCATCGTCAACATCAGGACCTTCATGGACGGCCACCGCCCGCCGGATCGCGTCCTGCCGTCGATGTTGTGATCTCATGATGAAGTTGCTTCCCGGGCGCAGCGCAGCATGGAGCGCAGCGGAATGGTGCGCTGCTGACCCGGGATCGTCGCAGATGCCGAGTTTGCGAAGGTCCCGGATCTGCGGTGCATCACTTCGTGCTGCACCGCGTCCGGGACACAAGTTCGTTTTTTTCTACCTTGCTCTCCTCGCCGCTCTCGCGCTGCCGCTGCCGGCGCGCGCTGACGAGCAGATCGGCCATGGCCAAAACATCGTCGCCAAAAGCGGCATGGTGGTGGCGCAGGAGGCGACGGCGGCGCGCATCGGCGCCGATATTTTGGCGAGGGGCGGCAATGCGATCGACGCCGCGGTTGCGGTCGGCTTCGCGCTTGCGGTGACCTATCCGCGCGCCGGCAATCTCGGCGGCGGCGGCTTCATGGTGATCCACCTCGCCTCGGGCGAGGACACCACCATCGACTATCGCGAGATGGCGCCGGCGGCGATCACCAACAAGTCGTTCCTCGACGACCAGGGCAACGCCGATCCGCGCAAATCGCGCGACTCCGCGCTTGCCATCGGCGTGCCCGGCACGGTCGAAGGCCTCGCCTTTGCCTTGCACCGATACGGCTCGAACCGCTTCACGCTCGCCGATCTGATCGCGCCGGCGTTGAAGCTCGCGCGCGACGGCATGCCGGTGACCGACGACATCGCGGATTTGCCGGACAACCTGCTAGACCGGCTCAAGCGCTGGCCGTCGTCGGCCAAGATCTTTCTCAAACCCGACGGTACGCCGCTGACGCCGGGCGACACGCTGATCCAGAGCGATCTCGCCGATACGCTCGAAGCCATCAGCAAGGACGGCCCGAACGCGTTCTACCGCGGCCCGATCGCCGACAAGATCGCGGCCGCCGTGCAGGCCGAGGGCGGCGTCATGACCGCGCTGGATTTGGAAGGCTACGCCGCGTTCGAGCGGCCGCCGGTGCGCGGCAGCTATCGCGGCTATGACATCGTCTCGATGCCGCCGCCATCGTCGGGCGGCGTCGAATTGATCGAGATGCTCAACATCCTCGAGGGCTTCGATCTGGCGCATGCCGACGACGCGCAACAGGCGCACCTTCTGGTCGAAGCGATGAAGCGCGCTTATGCGGACCGCGCGCTGTTTCTCGGCGATCCCGACGCGGTGAAGGTGCCGGTCGAGAAGCTGATCGCCAAGGACTATGCCGCGGCCTGGCGCGCCACCATCGATCCGGAGCACGCCACGCCGGCCAGGGCCATCCGCGCCGGCGGCGCCGTGCACGAGGAAGGCCGGAACACCACGCACTTCTCCGTGGTCGATCGTTTCGGCAACGCGGTCGCCAACACCTATACGCTGAATTTCAGCTATGGCGTGGGTCTCGTCGCCGAAGGCACCGGCGTCGTCCTCAACAACGAGCTCGACGATTTCTCCGTCAAGCCGGACGCGCCCAACGCCTACGGGCTGATCGGCTACGAGGCCAACCAGCCGGCGCCGGGCAAGCGACCGCTGTCGTCGATGACGCCGACGATTCTTCTGAAGGATGGCAAGCCCTACATGGTCACCGGCTCGCCGGGCGGCAGCCGCATCATCACCGCGGTGCTGCAGGTCGTGGTCGACATCATCGACCGCGGCATGGATATCGCGAGCGCGGAGTCATTGCCGCGCATCCATAATCAATGGCTGCCGGACCAGGTGTTCGCCGAGCCCGGCGTGTCGCCCGATGTGCTGGCCGCGCTGCAAGCGCGCGGCGACAAGGTGGTGTCGACCGGGAAGTTCACGTCGGTCAATTCCATCGTAGTGACGCCCGACGGTTTCGTCGGCGCCGCCGACCCGCGCACCCGCGGCGGGCTGGCGGTCGGGTATTAGGTTTGATTGCCGGTCATTCGGTCGCTCCTCACCAAGAGGATCAAGATTGGGACGCGGCGTGCCGCACCGTGCTGGCCAGGGCGGCGATGACGATCCCACACAACGCCACCGGCGCGAAGCTCGCGATCGGCATATGGGTCATGTCCCAGAGCACGCCGCCCAAAACCGCGGCGAGCATGGCGCAGCTATAGCTGATGGTGAACATGCCGGCCGAGGTGCGGTGCACATCGTCGGGCGCGCTCAGCACCGAGGGCAGCGCGAGCGCGAGAATGAGCGTCAGCGCGTCGGTGAAGCCGAGCACGCCGGCGAAGACGACGATGCCGATGCCGTGGGCCGTCACCATGCCGATCAGCGCCGCGAGCGAGGCAAGCCCGGTCGCCGCATAGGCCCACGGCCGCGTCACCAGCGGCCCAGCGAGGACGAGCATGACGAAGGCCGCCGGTAATTGCCCGACGTTGAGCGCGCTGAGCGCGGGGCCGACCAGATCAGGCCGGCCCTGGGCGATGACGAAGTCCGGCAGGAACGCGTTGCTGACGAAGTAGATGGCATTGACGCAGCCGAGGATGATACCGAGCTGCCAGGTCAGGGGGTTGCGAAAATCCGGCCACCAGCGCGCATTGGCCGTCGGCGCCGTCGTGCCAGCGCTGCGCGGGCTCCGCGCAAAGACCGCGACGATCGCGGCGGTGAGCAGCACCGGCAGCGCCCAGATCAGAAAGCTCATGCGCCAGCTGCCGCCGACGAGCGGCAGGACAAGCGGAATGGTCAGAGCCGCGGGGAGAATTTCGCCGACCAGCATGCCGTTTGAGTAGAGCGCGGTGGCGAAGCCGATGCGCTCGGGAAAGAACGTACGCACCAGCGGCGGCATGATCGGCTGCATGATGGCGACACCGGCCGCCATCACGATGCTGGACGCGTAGAGGAACGAAGCGTCGACCACCGCGCCGCGCGCGGCGCCGCCGAGCGCATTGAGCAGGAGCCCGATCAAGAGCGCCGGAATAAGCCCGAACCGCGCAATCAGAAGCGAGCCCGGCACCGCGGCGATGGCGAACAAAAGCGGCGGCAGGCTCGACAGCGCGCCGATCTGCGTCTCGGACAGATGCAGGTCCGCATGCAACAGCGGAATGACCGGCGGCACCGCCAGCACCGTGAGCCGCAGACACGCACCGGCGAGCCAGAGCAAGGCGAGCAGGATCAGGCGCTGGCGAATGATTGCTCTCTCCGGCGCGGCAGGCACTTTATCGGTCTGGAAATCTGGAGCGGGCGAAGGGATTCGAACCCTCGACCCCAACCTTGGCAAGGTTGTGCTCTACCCCTGAGCTACACCCGCGTCCGAGAGAAGGGTAAGCGGCCATCCGGGCGAAACCGAAACACCGCCCCCTTGCTATGCCAAAGAGCGCCCGGCTTTGCAACCATCGGCGGGCCGGCCTATGAAACCGTTAATGGCTCCCCCGCCCGCCGCGCCGGACGACCTTTTCGCCTATCTGGATAGGCTCGGCATCGGCCACAAGACCGTGACCCATCGGGCGGTGTTCACCGTCGAGGAGAGCCGCGAGCTCCGTGGCCAGATCGCCGGCGGCCACACCAAGAATTTGTTCCTGCGCGACAAGAAGGGCGTGCCCTTCCTCGTGGTCGCGTCAGAGGACGCGGTCATCGAATTGAAATCCCTGCACCGGCGGCTCGGCGCCAACGGGCGGTTTTCGTTTGGCTCGGCAGAGCTGATGCGCGAATTGCTCGGCGTCGAGCCCGGCTCGGTGACCCCGTTCGCCGCCATCAACGATCCGGTCGGCCGCGTCACCGTGGTGCTCGATGCCGCCATGATGGAAAATCCCACGCTCAACTTTCATCCCCTGGTGAACACCGGCACCACCACCATCGCGCGCGAAGATTTGGTCAAATTCCTCAAAGCCACCGGCCACCGGCCGCGGATCGCGGCGGTGTCAGGGGCGGCGACAGGGGTGGCTGCGGCCGAGGAACCCTGATTGCAATCGGGGCCCGTCTGACCCATTTATGCGGAGAATGGGCGGGCTCCGGCATGGGCTGGGGACGATCAAGGGAAGGCGCGCCAACTCAACATGTTGCAAGAAGCTCAAGCCGCAGCCGCGGACACCGTCGTCAAGGACACGACGACGCAAGCCTTCGTCAAGGACGTCGTCGAGGAAAGCAAGCGCCAGCCGGTGCTGGTCGATTTCTGGGCGCCGTGGTGCGGGCCGTGCAAGCAGCTCACCCCGGTGCTGGAGAAGGCGGTCAAAGCCGCGAAGGGCAAGGTCAAGCTGGTCAAGATGAACATCGACGACCATCCGGCCATCCCGGGCCAGATGGGCATCCAGTCCATTCCCGCTGTCATCGCCTTCGTCAACGGCCAGCCGGCCGACGGCTTCATGGGAGCGCTGCCGGAGAGCCAGGTGGTCGCCTTCCTGGAGCGGCTGACCAAGGGCTCGATCGGCGGCGAGACCAAGGATCTGCTGAAAGCCGCCGACGCGGCGTTGGCCGAAGGCGATGCGGCCGGCGCGGCCGAAGTCTATTCTCACGTGCTCGCCGAGGACGCCGCCAATGTACAGGCGCTGGCGGGGCTAGCGCGCGCTTATGTTGCGACCGGCGCGCTCGACCAGGCACGGCAAACGCTCGCCATGGTGCCTGAGGCGAAAGCCGGCGATGCCGCGGTCGCGGCTGCGCGCGCCGCGCTCGAGCTGGCCGAGGGCGCGAAGAATTTGGGGCCGCTCACGGAGCTCGAGCAGAAGGTCGCCGCCAATCCGCTCGACCATCAGGCGCGCTTCGATCTCGCGCTCGCCCTCAACGGCAAGGGCCGCCGCGCCGAGGCGCTCGATCACCTGATCGCCATCGTCAGGCGCGACCGCAAATGGAACGACGATGGCGCCCGCAAGCAGCTGGTCCAATTCTTCGACGCTTGGGGCCCGACCGACGAAGCCACCATCGAGGGCCGCAAGCGGCTGTCGTCGATCTTGTTTGCGTGAGATTGCCGGTAGAGCACTTGGTTGGAGTGCGACATGCCGATGAACGCCGTTTACCGGGGCCCGGACGCGGTGCCTAACGTCATTCCGGTGTTCCCGCTGCCGGGCGCTCTGCTGCTGCCGCGCGGGCAGATGCCGCTGAATATTTTCGAGCCGCGGTATCTGGCGATGATCGACGACGCGCTGCGCTCCGGCGACCGTTTGATCGGCATGATCCAGCCCGATCCCGCCCATCCGGGCGCGGACGAGGCGAAGCCGCATCTGTTCCAGGTCGGCTGCGTCGGCCGCATTACCCAGATCGCGGAGAGTGGCGACGGCCGCTATCTTATTCAGCTCACCGGCGTGGCGCGCTTTCGCATCGAGGAGGAGCTCAAGGTCGCGACGCCGTACCGGCAGTGCCGCGTTACCTATCAGCCGTTCGCCGACGATTTCACGCCGCGCAAGGGCGAGGATGCGGTCGACCGCCAGGCGCTGCTGCGCGCACTGTCGTCGTTTCTCAAGGCCAACAATCTCAAGGCCGATTGGGAAGGCATCGAGAACGCGCCCAACGAGGCGCTGGTCAATGCGCTGGCGATGATGTCGCCCTATGACGCCGCCGAGAAGCAGGCCATGCTGGAGGCGCCGGACTTGAAGACCCGCGCCGAGATTCTGGTCGCCGTCACCGAGATCGAGCTCGCCAAGAGCAAAACCTCGG
>Ga0335081_10001667_pt1 | contig 35411 bp, 21 predicted proteins | sample Lox_Sample_35_FD_206713 | JGI IMG/M metagenome (GOLD analysis project Ga0335081, IMG submission 206713) | Soil microbial communities from Loxahatchee National Wildlife Refuge, Florida, United States - Lox_Sample_3.5 | ecosystem: Environmental > Terrestrial > Soil > Wetlands | place: USA...
TCGCCAGAACGTACACGGCAACAATCGGCCGGCGGCTTTGCTCAAGGTCCAAATGAAAGGTGCCCTGCAAATAGCGCGGTAACCAAAAAATGTAAAACCACCAGATGCAGTCGGTCAGAAATTTCCCCAGGGCGAAGGCCCAGGTCTCGCGCTTCGGAAACAGGCGACTCCAGGGAATGGACACGACTTTTTCAACGGGATCGCTTTCGATGACCTGCAATTCCGCTGGCGAAACGCGCGGATGAGCGTCTGGTTTCGCATAAAACGATAGCCAGAGAGCCAGCCAGACAAAACCGAGTAAGCCGGTGCCGACAAATGCGCCGCGCCAGCCGAGATTCAGTGCGAGGAATGGCACTACCAGCGGCACGACAATGCTGCCGATGTTGGCGCCGGAATTGAAAAGCCCGGTGGCAAGAGCGCGTTCTTTCTTCGGAAACCACTCCGCGACAGTCTTGATACAGGCAGGAAAATTGGCCGCTTCGCCGAGGCCGAGGAAAAACATCGCAATGCCGAAGGTCGAAACGGAAAACGCCGCGCCGGGCAACATGGCCGCGATACTCCAAATCGTGATCGCCAGCGCGAAGCCTTTGCGGGTGCCCAGTCGATCGGTGAACCAGCCCGCGCCGACGAAACCCAGCGCGTAGGCGGCCTGAAAGGCGCCGGTTATGTATCCATATTGAATGCTGTTCCAGCCGATTATGGTTTCCAGGGATTTCTCGAGGTAGCCGATCACGCCGCGGTCGACGTAAGCGATGACCGTGGCGAAGAACAAAAGAGTGCAGATGATCCAGCGGAAGCTGCTCCGAGGGGGCACGGCGGGAGCAGAGTTGGCAGTCATTGGCGCACGGTCTCGGCAGATCTAGTGCAGCGCAGAGACAAGCGTTTCTCCCCGCGAAGCTTCCTGAGCCTGCCGGACGCGGAAGAGCATCTCGCCGGCGCGCGGCACCACCAGGATGCCCTCGCGCTCGCGGCCTTGCCATTCGTCGATGTGGATCGTAGCCGGATCCAGGTAGCCGAGATTGATGCGTTCGCAGCGTTCTTTCGCGATGCCAGTGGCGAGCGTAACGCGAATCCGCGGCGTTTCCACCTTGCTCGCCAGATCGTATTGCCCCAGCCCTTTTACGTGCGTTGAATGCGCCAGAACTCCGCCGGGGTAATGTTTGAAGCGATCCCATTGTTTCGTGAAATAGTCGCGACAGTGATAGCCGATTTCTTCAAGGAGCTTCCCGTGTGTAAAGCTGACCTCGTTGAGCCGCGGGCTGTAGATAATGACTTCTCCGCCGTCCGCAACCGCAGGTTCGATCTTGTACATGCCTTTGCCGGCGGTCCATAAATCCCGATACATTTCCGGCATGACGGAAAGCACGCGGCGAAATGGCTGTTCCACCCAAGTGATGTGCTTCTCGCAAGAAAGAGCGGATGCCGCCTTCCACGCTTCGTCAGGAGTGCCGAAATACAGGCCGGCGACGCCTTCGTGAGTCACTACCAGCGCGAAACAGGTTGTGGGGCGCGGCACGAACGCAGCGGCGCGATCAATCACGGCACGAACAGGCGTGTAGCCCGCGCCGATCACTTCGTAGTTGGTGATCAGCGCGCCGAGCCAGTGCGTGAAGTTGATGATTTCGGGGCTGGCAATGCCGGGAAAGAAATACTTGTTGCCGCCGGAGAAGCCGACGACTTCGTGCGGAAAAACCGGGCCACAAATCAGCAAATGATCGTAATCGAGGATCAACTTGTTGAGCCCCACGGGGACATCCTGCGCGAGCAAGCCATTGCTGAGCTGGCTGATTTCGTTTGCAGGAATTACGCCAATGCGTACAAACGTGCCGGGATCTTCCCAATGGTGATTGAAGATGTGCGCATCGCCGGCTTTGCCGTTCACCACCGGTTGGCCGATCAACTTCGTTAGTTGAGCGTCGCCCATCAGCGGATGCGTGCCCAACGCGACCAGATAGTCCAGCGCTGCAACACGGGGACGAAGCAATTTCTGGAAGAGGGAAAACATCGCCGGCATGGGCATAGTGCGCGTTGAATCCGGGATGATGATCAAGACGTGTTTGTTCTGAATTGACAGCGAAGCGACCGCGCGCTCGACGATGTCGCTCATCTGATCGACGCTCAGGTACTGGCTCGCCGATCCCGTTCCGATCACCATTTCGTTCGCTCCAACAGAACCAGCCAAACACGCACAAGATGGCGCGTCGTTTCGTTCGAACCGCTGCGCGCTAGATGTCAGACACCGCCAAATGCCGAGAAGCCTCCATCAATCGGTACAATCGCGCCCGTGACGAAGGCCGACGCCGGCGAGAGCAACCAGAGCGCCGCGCCGACTAAATCTTCCGCCTCGCCAAAGCGACCCATCGGCGTGTGCGCGAGAATGCTTTGACCACGCGCGGTATTTTTGCCGGTCTCACGGTCGAGCAAGAGGAAACGATTCTGTTCGGTCAGGAAAAATCCCGGCGCGATGGCGTTGACACGAATGTCCGGTGAATATTCCTGCGCCATGTGGACGGCGAGCCATTGCGTGAAGCTGTTAATCGCCGCTTTGGCGGCGGAATAGCCGAGGACTCGAGTGAGCGGCCGATAGGCGCTCATCGAGGACACGTTCAAGATGACGCCGCGCTTGTTGTCCGCCATCGCTTTGCCGAACGCCTGGCACGGCAGCAAGGTGCCGAGAAGGTTCAGGTCCACGACTTCGCGCAACGCTTCCGTTGGAAGATCGAAAAACTTCAAGTCCGCGCCTGTAGTGGCTTTTGGCCGATTGCCGCCCGCCGCGTTCAGCAGGCCATCGATTTTCCCGAAGCGCTGCAGCACTTCGCCGGCGATTTTCCTCAGGCCTTCGGCATCGAGCACATCGCCGCGAAAGAGTGCCGCGTTCGCCGCGTGCTTCCCCAAACGCTTCAGAAAGGCTTCCCCACTTTGCGGACTGCGGTGCAAGACCGCGAGTTGAGCGCCGCACTGCGCCAGAGCAAGTGCGAGTTCTCCGCCAAGCACGCCGGTGCCGCCAGTTACGACAAACGTGCGCCCAGAAAAATCGAAAGCCTGCTGCAATTTTTCAAAGTGTGTCGGCATGGATTCTTTTTCGCTCTGCGTATTGTCTTGTACGAGGCCGTTCCCGGCCACTCCTTCAATCCAGAAACAGCGGCTTCAGGTGGCGCACAAACAGATTGGCGGTAACGTTGCGCGAAATCTGCGCTTCACAGGCTTCGAGCATCTCAAGATAACTCTGGCCCATTTTTGCGGCAATCTTATACCCGACATGCAGCAATTGCCGGAAACTCGGATTGAATTGCGGGTAGCTCTGATCATGCCGCAGCGCCGCACAATACCGTTCCGAAGTCCAACGCGCAACCTCGCTCGGCTCCGGCAACTTCGCAGCATCAATATCAATCACCGCCAAATACGGTGCGCAAAGTTCTTCTCGATGGGCATAGGATTCGGAATAGATGCGTTTCGCCATCTGCAGGGCTTCGCTACCCGCCTCTGCCAAACCGATTAGCTCTTCGAGCCAGGTGGTGCCCGCCGTTTTTAGATGGATTCCTGCGCCGGTATCGCGAAGCGCGCGGCGAATCGGCGCGTAGAGCGAAAACTTATCGCTGCCGGAATGCACGCTGAGCTTGAGATTTCTGGGCAAATCGAAGCACTTCACCGCGTGCGCAACTACGGCCAGGTCGGCGCGAAATTGCGATTCGAACTGGCGCACATCGCCCACGTAGTCCACGCCTTTGTTGAAGCGCCCGCCGAATTTTGGTGCGATCGTCTGCAGCGGTACGCGCTCATCGGCCAAGGCGGCCAGAATCAGCAACAACTCTTCGGGTTCTTGCGGATTTTCGGTTTCATCCATCGAAACTTCCGTGATGAAAGGTGACTCGCCCCTCGCCGCGGCCACGGCGCGATAGATTTGTCCGGCTGCTTTAGCCGCCAGCAAATACTTACGAGCGAAACGCGCCGCTTCCCCCCGTGATATATGGAGCGAGAGCTCTTGGCCTTCCAGATCGATCGGCCGCAGTAGTTCTGGGTGCCGGTGGAGAAAGCTTTCTACGTCGGCATCGGTGGCCGGTTGTCCGATCGCTTCAGCCACATCGAGCGTGTAGTAGTCACTCGCAGCAATGAATCTGCGGAACGTGGCCAGCGTGATGTGGTCGGCGTCCACGTGGAAGGGTTTTTTCCAGTCCAATTCCTGCGCCGCTTCTTGCGCGGCCGTCAGCACGCTGCCCGGTTCCGAGCCAATGATCAAATGTTCGCGGTTTGATTTGTTCCAGACCGGGGTGACTTCTACGCCGCGCTCGGCGGTCAGCTGGATCGCCCGCAACTGGGCTTTGGCCTGATGCGCGAAGCGGTCGCCTACACCGAACGAGTAGTGTTCCAGCGGTAAGAAGGGCGCGTCAGAGAGCGCCTTCTCTGGAATGGATTTGGTTTCGGACACCAGTTCCGCCATCTGCTTGCTCACCTGCTCGGCGAAAAAGCGCACAGACGCCAACGGCCGATTCACCGCGGCATCCGGAGTGCCAGTTTACCCGGAGTCGGGTTGTGTTGGAACGCCGGCTCATGGACCTCGATTCTGAAGAGCGAGTTGAGTTTAAATAAGAGAAGCTTTCATTCGCGCGACTGGGGTGCCGATGACGTTCATTCATGACGATTTCTTGCTGCAGAGCGCCACGGCGCAGCGCCTGTATCACACCTACGCGACGCTGCAGCCTATTCTTGATTTTCATTGCCACTTGTCGCCGAAGGTTATCGCGGAGAACCGGCCATTCCGCGACCTCACTGAAATCTGCCTGGAAGGCGATCACTACAAGTGGCGCGCGATGCGAGCGAACGGCGTTCCGGAGCGCTTTTGCACTGGCGATGCTGAGCCGTATGAGAAATTTCTGGCCTGGGCCCGCACCGTCCCGCACACGCTGCGCAATCCGCTCTATCACTGGACGCATCTAGAACTGGTGCGGTACTTCGATATCCATGAACTATTGGACGAAAAAACAGCTCCGGCGATTTGGAAAAAAGCAAACGAGCGCTTGCAAAGTAATGAGCTGACGCCGCAGGGCATTCTGAAGAAGTTTCGGGTCACCACGTTGTGCACGACGGAAGATCCGGTTACCTCGCTGGAGTTTCACGAGCGTATCGAGCGCGAAGGAGGCTCCGCTCACGTTTACCCCGCGTTTCGGCCAGACGGCGCGCTGCGAACGGCCGACGCGCCGGCATTCAACCGCTGGACGGATCAACTGACGGCTTGCACTGGCGTCGCGGTCAAAACGTTGCCGGATTTTCTCAAAGCGCTCCGCACACGACACGATGCGTTTCACGCTCGCGGCTGTCGCCTTTCCGATCACGGCGTGGTTCATTGCTTCGCTGAACCCTGCAACAACCAGGATGCAGAATCTCTGTTTGGTGACGTCCGCGCTGGCCGCTCTCTCGCACCTGGCGACTCTGCAAAACTCAATAGCTATCTCATGCTGTTCTTCGGCCGGCTGGACGCAGAAAAAGGCTGGACCAAGCAACTGCACCTCGGTGCGCAGCGCAACCTAAATTCACGGATGCTCACTGCTCTCGGACCGGATACCGGCTATGACGCGATGGGCGACTGGTCGCAAGGGGCGGATCTCTCTGCCTATCTCGACCGCCTCGATAAAGAAAACGCGCTGCCCAAAATGATCCTGTTCAACGTCAATCCGGTGGACAACTATCTCTTCGCGACGATTGCTGGGTGTTTTCAGAGCGGCGAGACGGCGGGCAAGATTCAGTTCGGCAGCGGCTGGTGGTTCTTGGACCAAAAAGAAGGTATGGAGCTGCAGCTCAATGCCCTTTCCAACTGCGGGCTGCTCTCACGGTTTGTCGGCATGGTTACGGACTCGCGGTCTTTTCTCTCTTTTCCGCGCCATGAATACTTCCGCCGCGTGCTGTGCAATCTACTTGGCGACGAAATGGAAAAAGGGCTGCTGCCTAAGGAAGACCAACTGGTCGGCGAGATGATTCAGAATATTTGCTTCCGCAACGCCGCTGAATTTCTGGCCTTGCCCGCCGTGAATCTTGCACCGACAGCGCGATAGTCTTTCACTTAAGGCTTATTCTACGTTTTCAGCTGGCTGCCGCATCGACTTCGCGATTCACAGCCGGGACAATTGCTGCGCGGCGCCGGAACCGCCAATAGGCTACGGACATCAGCAGCAGAAACGGTGCGAACGCTGGCACCGTGTATTGCAACCCGTCGACGTAAAACGTGCTGGCGGCGATGCCAAGAATAGCGGCAATGCCGAGAAAATCGGAATAAGGAAAAAAACGCAGCCGCATCGGAAGTCTTGCGATGATTTCAGACTCGACTTTGCGGCGAAACGCAAAGTGAGTGAGAAGAATGGTGATCCAAACAAAAAACATTCCGGCAACCGCCACCCCGTAAAGCATGAGAAAAGCTTTCCCCGGGGCGTAAATCGCCAGCAGGATTGCGGCCACCATGCCGGTGGAGGAAACGGCGAGGGCACGATTCGGAACGCCGTTGTGCGCCAGACGACCGAGCCAGGAGGGAGCGTAGTGGCCGCGCGAAAGTGAGAAGAGCATGCGCGTGGTGAGATAGAGATTGGTATTGGCGCTGGAAAGCGCCGCGGTGATTACGACGAGATTCATGATGCCAGCAGCATAGGGAATACCGGCCGATGAGAAGGCCTGCACGAACGGACTACCGGTGACGTTACTGCCGAGATGGTTCCACGGCGTCATCGCCAGCATCACCGTGATGGCCAGGACGTAAAAGAGGATGAGGCGAAACACGATAGAACGCATCGCACGCGGAATGGTTTCGCCGGGATGCTCCGCCTCGCCCGCGGTAACGGCGATGACTTCGACGCCCATGTAGCTCGTCAGCGCGAGCGTCAGGGCGAGCCAAACACCACGCCAGCCGAACGGAAGGAATCCCCCTTGTGCGGTCAAATTTGCCAGGCCAAGCGGCGTTCGAAAGCCCACGCCAAAGATCAATGCCAAACCAATGACGATAAACGCGACGATGGCGAGAACTTTTATCAGCGCGAACCAATATTCGAATTCGCCGAAGCGGCTGACCTGCAAACTGTTGAGCGCGATCAGGCCAGCGGAAACGGCAACGATCCACACCCACTGCGGAACGCCGGGAAACCAAAACGCGAAGTAGATGGCGACAGCGGTGACTTCCGCGCCGATGGCGATAATCTGGACGAAACCGTAGGTCGCGCGGACGGTGAAGCCGGCCCAGGAACTCAGGTACGTTTGCGCATAAACGCCGAAGGAGCCAGCCACCGGGTGCAAAACGGCCATCTCGGCCAAAGCATAAGCGACGACGAGAGCGATCATCGCTCCGAGAAGGTAAGACACAATCACTCCCGGGCCAGCCAGGCGCACGGTCACGCTGCTGCCGAGAAAAAGACCGACCCCGATCGCCCCGCCAATGGCCAGCATGCTGAGCTGACGTTGGCTCAGCCGACGCCGGAGCTCGTCTTGAGGCTCGGGTGCGGGTGATTCGCCGGCAAGCGATGCCGGTTCGTTCCGTGGACGCAGCGGCTCCGACTTGGAATTCTCAGGCATGCCGGAGCAAATCGTTAAGGACATTCCCGAAGCGATGAATCTCCTCGATGGTGTTGTAGTGGACCAACGAGACGCGCACGACTCCGCTGTCCTGCGCCAGGCCCAAGCGTTTCATCAGACGAGGAGCATACATGTGGCCATCGCGAATGCCGATGCCAGCGTCTGCGCAGGCCCGCGTGACGGTAGCAGGAGCAACATTTGGCAGGTTGAAGCAGAAGGTGGGGACGCGCTCGCGGATGCGCGGCTCATCGGCGATGCCGTAAACGGTCGCGTGACTCGCTGAAAGAATGCCCAGGAATTCTCGAGTGAGCAATTCCTCGTAGTTGCGGATCGCGGTCATCCCGCGAACCAGATTCGATCGCCTCGCCGTCGTCGCATCGTGTTCGGATTCGCCAGCCTTTCCCTTTCCCAGGCCTTCGAGATATTGGACGGCGGCGTCCATGCCGGCGACGTTTTCGTAGATGAACGTGCCCGCTTCGATCTTTCCCGGCGGCTCGTTGGGGATGAAATCTTCGCGAAAGGTGGGAAGTCTTTCGAGCAGCTCGCGACGGCCCCACAAAAAGCCCATGTGCGGCGCAAAAATCTTGTAGCCGGAACAAACCAGGTAGTCACAATCGAAGGCCTGCACGTCGATGACACCGTGGGGAGCGTAGTGCACGCAGTCGAGAAAGAGCTCCGCGCCGAATTCGTGAGCTGCGCGGGCGGCTGCGGCCACGTCCACGATGGACCCCAGCGCGTTGGAAGTCACAGTGCACGCAACGAGGCGGGTAGAAGACGACAGGAGCGGCCGCAAGTCTTCGACGTGCAGATTGCCGTCCTCGCGCATTTTCCACCAGCGGAACTGGGCGCCATCGCGCTCGAGCGCCAGCCAAGTGGCAATATTCGCTTCGTGGTCGATGTCGGTGACGATGATCTCATTGCGTTCTTTGAGCGTTTGACCGATGGCCAAACTGATGAGCCGAATGAAAGAGGTGGCATTCATGCCAAAAGCAACTTCCCGAGGATCGCGAGCGTTCAAGAAGATGCCTACGCTCTCGCGGGCGCGAGCAATGGCTTGGTCGACTGCGACGCTCTTCGCGTAGCGTCCACCGCGCTGCACGTTGCAATGCAGCAGATGGCGGTTTATGGTGTCGAGCACGAGTTGCGGGATTTGTGCGCCGGCGGCGTTGTCAAAGAAAACGAAGCTGGGAGAAAAATTCAGAGCGGGAAACGAAGCCCGAACGGCGTCAACGGGAAACGTGCTGCGGGACTGCGGACTTGCTTGGCGGTCCGTACTCGGCATTCTTTCTATTCCTTGCTCGTTGCGGAAGGTGAACGTACGAACGCACGCTATACCGACCCGCTGGATATGTCAAAAAGTTGGTGGATCGCACGAATCTACCAGATGCTTGAAGGAGGAGCAGATTTTGCAGACCGCAGTTGAAGAGCTTTATTCGGCACTACGGGCTAGTTTCAGCGGCGACTTGCTGCGCCCAGGGCAAAACGGCTTCGCTGAAGCGCGCGCGATCTGGAATGCAATGGTCGAGCGAACTCCCGGCTTGATTTCGCGATGCCGGAACGTCGCAGATGTTCAGGCGGCAGTGCGGGCGGCGAATGCCGGCGGTGTGCTAACGGCGATTCGCTGCGGCGGGCACAGTCTCGCCGGATTCGGGAGTTGCGAGGGCGGTCTGGTCATTGACTTGTCCGGGATGCGGGAAGTTGTTGTTGACGCAGAGAGACGACGGGCTCGATTTAGCGGCGGTTGTTTGCTCGGCTCGGTCGATTTGGCAACGCAGAAAGTGGGATTGGCATTTCCGTCGGGAGTTGTTTCGCACACCGGCGCGGGTGGGCTGGTACTCGGAGGCGGCACGGGATGGCTGAATCGTTTGCACGGACTATCCTGCGACAACGTGGAAGGTTTCAGCATGGTCACGGCGGACGGTTCCCTGCTCCACGCAAATGCTACAGAAAATTCGGACTTGTTCTGGGCGCTGCGCGGCGGTGGCGGGAACTTTGGAGTCGTGACGGAATTTGCAGTGCGGTTGCATCCGCTGAACAGCGTGCTTTTCGGTAAGGGCATGGCATTCGGGGATGACGCTTTCCGCGCCGTTCAGGATTGGCGAGAGTTCATGCCGGAGGCGCCCGACCATCTGCGCTGGGGAGTTTCTCTGCAGACCGCGCCGGAGCCGAAGGACACGGCTTCGCGGGCACGCGGAGTGCCTGCGGGGTCGGTCAGCGCGTTGTGGGTCGGGGACATTGACGAAGGCCAGCGCTATGTCGATCGCGCTTTGGCTAAGTGCACAGCGTCAACGATAGCGAAGAAAGTGCTTTCGTTTCTGGAATTGCAGACCATGGCCGATAACGACTTCGCGCACGGGCGCAGGTACTATTCAAAGTCCGCGTACTTCAAATCGTTGGACGACGACAGCATCGAAAGCCTGATTTCCGCGCTGGCGACAAATCCCTCACCGACGAATGAAATGGAACTCGCTTATCTCGGCGGAGCGGCGGCGCGCGTGCCTGCGGACGCAACCGCATTTGGCGACCGGAGTGCTCCATTCATCCTGAACTTGCTGGGAAATTGGACGGACCCCGCGGACGACGCCGCGAATGTCGCGTGGATCCGCGAAGTATTTGCAAAAGTGCGGCCGGCGACGACGCCGGGTGTGTATGTGAATTTCATGAGCGGTGATGAGCAGGACCGCGTTCCGGAAGCGTATCGCACGCGATGGGAGCGATTGGTCACTGTCAAAGCAAAATACGATCCGCAGAATTGTTTCCGCCTGAACCAGAACATCCGCGCTCAAACAGCGGCTGCCAAGCCAGACTAAGGAGTGAGATGGGGTAAATAGCTATTCGCGTTCGCCGAAGGTGTAGATGAAACTGACCGAGGATCGGATGTTGCGCTGGCCCTGCACGGTCACATTCGAATCGAAGAACGCTGTTCGCAGGTAATCGGCGCCGACACGCAGAGAAAATCTGGGTGTCAGCCGATACTGAAAGCCTCCGCCACCGGCCCACGCAAATTCGTGGGCGTAACCCATCAGCATCTGCCCGTTATTTTCGAAGTTCACGCCCGTCTGGCGAGCGGCGCCGACCAGCAGTTCCGCGTACACATACGTTTTCCGCGTGCGCACCGGATAGAACACCGGTCCGGCCATGTAAGTCATTACATCGGCGCTGTGGCCAGTGCTGAAGGCGTCGAACAAGCGCGAATAGCCAACGTCCAACTTCACGCCGAAGTGCCGCTGCAGGTCGGCGTTCAACACGGCCTGCACGCCGTTCATCGCAATTTGGCCCTCCGAGGGCACGTTCCCCACAGTGTAAGTAAAGCCGACGCCGCCTTCGATCACCGGAGCAATGCCCGCCCTGACCGGGCCCTGCTCCTGCGCGTAGGCGGAGGACGCGAATAATAGCAAGAGGAAAGCTGAAATGATTGGCTTCATAGCCCTCACTCGCGGCGAGCGCCGACGACTTTCTGCCCTGCAGACCGTTGCCATATGCTTCTAACCCATGAATCCCAGATTGCTCGTTGGGAAGTTCGGGAGGTTCGGGAAAACGGCCGGCAAGTTCGCTGCGTTGACGCCAAACCACGTGGCCATCGTCGCCGCATACTGATCCAACGCGGTGGTCGGGATGAAGCGGCCATTCTGGTCGGCGTCGTCCGGACCACCCAGCGCGAGCGTCGGGAAGGTGCCGTAAACCGCGTTACCTTTCACCGCGCCGCCCAGGATCAACTGGTGGCTGCCCCACGCGTGGTCGGACCCGCCATTCGAACCGGGTTCCAGGGTGCGGCTGAATTCGGATAGCGTGAACGTGGTGACTCCGTTTGCCACGCCGAGCTCCTGCGTGGCCTGGTAAAACGCCGACATGCCCTGGCTGACGTAGGTGAGCAGCTGCACCTGTTGCGGCAGTTGGTCCGCGTGCGTGTCAAATCCGCCGTACGAGACGAAGAAGATTTGCCGTTGCACGCCCAGTGCGCTGCGCGCGGCAATCACCTGCGCGACCTGCTGCAATTGTTGCCCCAGGTAGTTCGTCGGGAACTTGGTCTGCAGCGGCGGCAGGCTCTTCAACGCGTCCGTCAGGACCTGCGCGAACTTCACCGCTTGTCCGGTTACGGCATTCGCGGCCTGCACCATCGACAAACCACTATCGAAGGTGAGCAACTGCTGCGTCGCGGTATACCGTGCTTGTGATGCAGCGGAAGAATCGAATCCCTGCAGGCCAGGCGTTTGGCCTGGATTCATCGCGAACGGCCGCGACGTGACGCCGGTGCAGAAAACTGGATTGCCGGAAATCGAGAGAATCGGCGGAAACTGGGCGCCGGCGTTGAAGGTTTGGACGTTGTCGGCGATTTTGCCGGCCCATCCGGCAACGGGTGTTCCGGCGAGCTGCGCGCTCTGCCATTGATCCTGCTGGTCGGAGTGCGAGTAAAGATTTTCGGGCAAATTTTTGAATGCCTGATAGGTGGCCTGCGTTGTGGGCTGGACCAGTGTTCCTACGTTCGCCAGAATCGCCAGCGTTTTGTCATTGTTGAAATAGCCCTGCATCTCCGGCATGTTCGGATGGAGGCCGTAGGTGGATTGCCCACCCGTTTGTAGGGCGAGCAATTGGCTCTGCGGCAGCGCGAGTACGCTACGGGTTTGCAAATACTGGGCGTAGCGCGAGTCGGTGGGCACCACCATGTTGTTGGAGTCATTTCCTCCGAAGAGGAAGATGCAGACCAACGCTTTGTAGTCCGAGGTGCCCTGAGCCAGTGCGCTGACAAGCCCGAGCTTGCTCAAGCCGCCCACCAAACTCGCGCCCGCCGCCGAGCAACACGCCAGCCGCAAAAGGTCTCTTCGTGTGTGTCGCGTCATTTCTGGCTCCTATCCTTAGTGCTGCACCTGATACATGGACGAAGAAAGGTAGAGGTAAGCCGCAGCTTTGGCTTGGCCGGTCGTGTCGCTAGGATCGACCGCGGCGACGGCGGTAAGAATGATCTGTTTCATCTGCGCCGGTGTGCTGCTGTGCAGGAAAAGCGTGTCGAGCCACGCCACCATCTGGTCCGGTGTACCGGCGTTGATTATCGGGCTGAAATCAAGCGTCGTATTTGCGCCGAGGGCGCCGTAGACGGTGTCGTCGATGAAGTTGACGCGCGCCAGGCTGGTGTTGGTGTCGAAGATGGCAAACTCCGGCCCGTTCAACGTGGTGCCGGCAATGGGACTGACCGGCGGGAAGAAATTGAACACGGTGGCCGGATAGAAAATGTCTTGCGACATCGCGTCGCCGGACTCCGGCAAGCCACCGGCATCGGTTTTGGCGTGAAAGGCTCGCGCGACACTGGCGATGAGAACCACCGGTTCGCGCAGCTTGCCGTCAGACGCCACGGTCGTGTTCGGGTCGTCGCCGCGGCGCGCTTCCGGATCGAGGAGGATCGCGGCGATCATCGCTTGCATGTCGCCGCGCTTCCCGGAGCCATAGCTGTTAAATCTTCCGGTGTTGAAGGCGGTGGCCACGCGCTGAACGTACGCCGGGCTCGGATTGCTGGTGACCAGATGTTCGATCATCTGCGTGGCGACGAACGGTCCCACGTTCGGATGGTTGAAGATGATCCCGAGAGCTGAGGCCAAATCCGCTTCGGCCGTCTGCCCAGCCGGAATCGTCTGGCCCAGAATCGTTTTTGTGCCCATGTCGTGGAGGCCTTCCACCGGCACCATCGGCCCGCCGTAATACTCGGGGTTGTGATTTTGCGAAGGCTTGTTCGGCGTCGCCGGGAAAGTCCATCCGGTGAACGCGCGGCCGAGGTCCATCACGTCGTTTTGCGTATAAGTCGGAATCGGATTGCCGCTCGCATCCAACATGGGCGTGCCATCCGGCTTCAACTGATTCAAGCCTAAGCAGAAGAGCTGCATGATTTCGCGAGCGTAGTTTTCGTTGGCGTGCTCGCCCGGCGGCGGCGCGTCATTGTTAACCATGTTCAGGAAGTTGCCCATCGCTGGCGTTAGCGTCACGTCGGTCATTACGTCGAGGTAGTTTCCGAGCGCGTCTTTGTCGAGCGTGCGCAGATAGTTCGTGTAGCCCAATGGATCGGTGATGGTGTTCGCGCTTACCACCCACAGTTCATTGAGGGCCAGCGCGCTGCGCAAGCGCAGTTGGTCGCCTCCAGCAATCGCGTTCAGGAAAAACGACTGTTGCACGTTGTTGACACCGTCGTTCGGGCGCGGGTCTGGATAGGGCGTGATCGCTGAAGCGAATTGATTCTGCAAATAAGTATCGAAGCCGGTCTCCGCAACCTGATTGAGGTTTTCCGTGTCCGGGCCGAAAGAGGCCTGCTCGAGGAACCGGACCGCCGCCGCCGAGCTTACCGGCGAGCCGCTCGTCGTCACCGTGACATTCAGGCTGTTCGAGTTTCCGCCACCCGGAGCAGGATTGCTGACTTTCACTGCAACAGTACCCAACTGCGAATTGGAGGCAGTGCCGATGGCAGTGATCATCGTCGACGTCACGTACGTCACCTGCATGGGCTGGCCGCCGAAGGTCACGTTGGACGTTGCGACGAAGCCTGTTCCGTAAAGCGTGATCTGAAACGCGCCTAGGCCGAGAGTACCGGGAGCAATCGAGGTAAGCGTTGGCACCGGATTGGTCAGCGTGACTACAGCGCTGTCCGATTTCGCCGGATTCGCCGCGCTGGCTGCGGTTACCGTGACGCTGCCGAGGCCCACGATATTGTTTGGAGCCGTGTAATTCCCATCTCCATCGACAATGCCCAGCGTGGTGTTTCCGAAACTTACGCCATTCACGGACCAGTTGATTTCAAGATCGGCCGTACCCGTCACGGTCGCCTGAAATTGCTGCACGTTACCGGCGCCGAGCGTCGCGGTTTTCGGCGCGATCGTGACCGTGATGTTCGAATTCGGTCCGACGACTTGCACATTGAACGGCGCGGACGTGGAGCCGCCCGGATCGGGATTGACCACCGTAACCGGCACCGCCGCTCCTACCTGCGCCAACGTCGGTGTGCCCACGGCCAGCAATTGCGTTGGCGCAATGAACGTGGTCGAAAGCGGCATCGCACCGAGATTTACCGTGGATCCCGTAGTAAAGCCGGTTCCATTCACGGTGATTTCGAATTGCATGTTGGCTGTGAGAATGGTTGGCGTCACGCTGCTGATCACCGGCAACGGATTCTCCAGCGTGACGGTCGCGTTGGCCGATTTCGTCGGATCTTCCACGCTGGTTGCAGTCACAGTGACGGTGTTAGGACTCGGCAAAGTGAGCGGCGCCGTGTAAACCCCGGTTGCGCTGATCGTGCCGAGCGTGGAGTTGCCGCTAGCTACACCGTTGACGGTCCAAGTCACGCTGGTATCCAAGGCTCCGGTGACAGTGGGGACGAAAGTTTGCTGGCCACCCAAGCGCACCGTGGCCGTTGTCGGTGCGAGCGCCACAGCAGCCCCGCCTGCCACGACGATATTCAAGCCGACGGAAACGCTCGGTCCGGGAGGCGGATTGTGCACCGTGATTACCTGCGTTCCCGCTAAGGCAAGCGTTGCCGTGCCAAGCGCTGTCAGCTGCGTCGACGAAACATAGTTGGTGGTCAGTAGTGTCGTTCCGATGTAGACGGTGGCGCCCGTCGCGAAATGGAGTCCGCTCAGCGTTATCGTGAAGGGGCCTTGCGCAAGTTCGAGCGGCGTGAGGCTCGTCAATTGGGGCACCGGATTGTTCAGCGTGGCCGCGGCGTTGCCGAGCTTTTTGGTATCGGATGATTCGACAGCGCTGATGGTGATCGCGTTGGTGGTCGGAGGAAATTCGGGCGCGGTATAGAGGCCGGTGGAGTCAATCGTTCCGAGTGTCGCGTTTCCCCCGGCAATGCCATTGACCGACCAGGCGACTGCCGGCTTGGAGCCATCACCGGTCTTCGCTGTGTACTGTTGTTGTGTTGCGCCAGCGATCGCTGCGCCCGAGGGCGATACCGTCAACGCGGTTAGACCTGGGCCGTTGGGGCCCGAGCCGGGCAGGATTGCTTCGGCACATCCACCGAGCAATACAGCCGACGCAGCTAGGATAACCAGTGCAGAACGCTTCACAGCGCCTCCCCCGTGGCTTTTCAAACGGCTGGCCGCACGCGTACATCTATGCGGTCAATTGCGCTGAACCTTCGTACTTGCGGCAGGACTGGTGTTGGAAGAGTAGGGGCGCTAGTCGTTTTGCACTACTGGCCGTGGGGCCAGATTCAGAGCAACTGTTCCGGTGTCCTGTAGCCAAGAGCAAAGAAAATGAAGGGTTGTTGGGTATCGCCGAGATTGACATGACAAATTGCACGCCCTGCAATAGAGCGCAGACAGATACAAATTCGTTGCAGTTCGAGAGAGTCCAAGAAAACAGCTACTGAGGCTTGGCGGGCGCTTCCGGAGGCTTTGCCGATGGGTCTGGGTTGATCGGGGGATGGCCTGGCGGCAAGGACGTGCCATTGCCAGCAGCGGACGGCGGAATCAAGTCGCGAAAATTCGGCATATCGCCGATGGAACCGGCAGAGCCCGTTTGCGTACGCGGATTGGCTCCTTGCGCCGGATGCGAAATCATGCCGCCTACGGATTCCGTTTTGACAACCGACCAGGCCGAGCCGCGCTTTTCCAGCAGATAGGCAACCTGCATGCCAGCACCGGGAGGCGCGCCAGTTCTGGGCCGGAACGTCACTTGCACGTGGGCCTCGCTGCCTTGCTTGGAAACGTTATCGATGTCGAAATCCATGGCGCTCAGGTTGAGGGTTTTCAGTTCCAGTAGATGCTGGCGGATGGCATCACGCATCGCGTCAGAATCCGAACGCGCTTTTCCGCAGCCAAAGCCGAGAACCAGCAGCAGTAGCGGCCCGAGCATTCGCCGGATTGTACGATCTCTGTTCAATATGCCCTCGTGCGAGAGTCAGAATTCAAGCAACGGGCGCTTCCACCAGCGTCTCATCCTGAACCTGCTGACTGCCTTCTGCAGTCAAATCCTTTGGCCCCAACTGTACGCCGATTTTTTTCAGAAACGCCGTCGGCGGCTCGCCGCCCGCGAAAATCCAAACAAAATCGTTAGGAATTTTCTGACTCGATCCCTGCACGTCGAGTGTAACGGAATTGGCTGAGAATTCCACTGGGTTCGAATTGAAAATGGCGTTCAGCTTACCCTTGCGCATGGCTTCCTGAATGCGCTGGGCGTTGCGCTCCTTGATGCGCGAGAAGCCGGTCTGACGATAAGAAAGCGTGACGCTGTTGCCGACCTGATAGGCCAAACCCAGGGCCGCTTCCACTGCACTGTCTCCGCCGCCCACGACTAGAAGCTTTTTGTGTACGTAGTGGTCCGCTTCAATCAGGCGATACATAACCTTCGGCAGCTCCTCGCCTTTCACGCCAAGTTTCCGCGGACTCCCGGTTTTTCCGATGGCGAGAATAACGGCACGCGCGCGATAGCGGCCTTTCGAGGTGGCCACGCTAAAAATTCCGTCCGCGCCCTTCTCAACGTGTTCAACACGCTCGCCTTTGCGGAACTTGAAATCCACGCGTTGCAAAACCTTGCTCCAAAAGGCCAACAAATCCTCCTTGGAGAGTTCAGTCTTTTGAAATTTGCCATACATCGGAAATTCCACGGGACTGGTGAGTACCAGCTTCTGGCGCGGGTATTTGGCCACAGTGCCGCCGATTTCGCCTTCGTCGATGGTCATGTAGTTGAGCTTTTTCTCGATGGCGCGAAGAGATGCAGCAATTCCGGCGGGACCAGCGCCAACAATCAACACATCGTAGATCTCCGAAGCCGGGCGGGGCCCACCGACAGCGGCGATGCGCGCCGCGACGGTGTCAATGCATTGGCGTCCCTGGTTAATCGCGTTCTTGATGAGCGCCAAACCGGTCAGTTCACCTGCGATGAACAGATTCTTGACGGAAGTTTCGTATTCGAAAGTCAGAAATGGCAAATCCGCGCTCACGCCGGGCTTGGCCATGACCATGGTGATAGCGCCGACGGGACAGACTTCTGCGCAGAGACTATGGCCGATGCATTTGTGGCCGTTCACGATCGCGGCTTTGCCGCCGAGCATGGCGAGCACATCGCCTTCTGGACACACGCTGGTGCACGCAGCACAGCCGATGCAGTAGTTTGCGTCAATGTGCGGATGCTGCGCGCGCGGTCCTTCCGAAGAGAACTTCCCTTTTTCGACGGAGGCTCGGACCTTGGCGTCTACTTTTTTCTGTTTACGAAGATAGAACAGCAGAAAAGCGCCGATGATGCTCGCCGCCAGCAGAAAGGAGAGCAGGTTATCCATGGATGGTCAGGCCGTAGCCCATGAACAGCGCAATGCCGATGTGCAGCAAGGCGAGAATCGCGAACGCATAACTAAACGGCCGGTGCACCACGTGCCACAACTTGAAGACCTGCTGCGTGCGTGAAAGGAACAGCACGCGCTTCGAGAGGCGCGCCTGTTGGCGGGCGACCTCGATGGCATGCTCGAGCTTGCTATCTCGCGTGGGCAAGAGTCCGAAAAGAGAGAGCAGCCACGCGCCGAAGCCCGCCGCCTGCAACCGCATAAGCGAGACACGAAGCGGACGCTGAAAGTCTATGGCAATCATCCAGACCAGCGCGGCCAGCATGGGGATGCGGGCGACGCTTTTGGCATCCGGCAAAGCGTAGAGCGACTCCATCCGCGAGCCGAATGCGAGTTGCTGTGCGGCGAGCTCGCGGCGCATCTTCTCCTCAGTGTCCTCCAGCTCCTTAAGCGTGAGTTCGGCCGCGGTGAGATTACGCGGGATTTGGGAGTATAGATAACGTCCCACGAACCCACTGAGTGTGACGCACAGCATGCTCCAGAAGGCCATGCCGGCGATGTTGCTGAATTTGAAGGAAGAGTGAAACGCGATAATGATGGGAGCTACCGTGCCGAGCACGACGTGAAAGTCCAGCCAGTGGCGCGAATTGCCTTGCCGCGCCAGCCAGCTCCATTTTTTGCGCAGCGGATACAGGTAAATTAAGAAAAACAACAGCACGCCGAACATGCCAAGCTTGATACCGATGGGGCCGCTGGGGCGCAGAAGTTCATGCTTCGGCGAGAACGGCCGCTGCGCGGCGCCTAACGTGTAATAGTCGTAGCCATAGCCGCCGATGACCAGGGTCACCGCTGCGGCCGCGAGCCAGGCCAGCAACACGCGGATGCGATGGCCACGTTCAGTTTGGTTGCGCGCGATGGCGGCGGCCTGCGTAGCGGTGCTTATCGTGGTTGTGCTCATGGTTTTTTCTCGGGATCAATTTTGATCGTGGCACGGAATCTCTTGCAGTTTCCGAAGTGATGCATATTCCGCCAATGCTGGCGCGGAGTCTGTACGTCGATCGTTGCGGAAATGGGCATCCAGTAGGCTTCTTCCGGATTGTGGAACTGCATCAAGCCATAGTGAATTTCGCTGCGCATCCCTTGCAGGCCGAGGTCGCTCATGCTCGCATCAACGGATGCGATGAGTTTGGTAACGGCTCCAGTTTTCGAATCGATCCACAGCGTGCCGGAGAGCGGAATAGGATAGCTTCGCCCGCGGAGCTGCATGGCTGCGGGAGAGGAAGCGCCAGGAATGGCGTTGAAACGGATTCGGCTGAGTGTGACGCCGTCCGCGGTTTCGTCTCCATCCGGCTCGAACGTGTAACTGCCTTCGTAGTCCGAGTGGACGATGAGCAGCATGCTGGTGAAGCCGTTGGTGATGAGCAGCGTGCGGCCCGGGTCGCGATACGCCGGCTTGCGTGTCTCGCGAGACTCCACCAACTTCAACGTTCCACTATCAGTGCTGGCGCGCAGCTGATAGTCGTACGTCGAGTCCTCGTGGTAGAAAGGCTTGTCGTTTTTCCCCAGAATCGCTTGCGTCACCGACTCGGCGCAGACCATGTTGGCGGCTTCGGCGAAGTAATTCGCGACGTTGTGGCGTGCCAGCAACAACGCTGGCGGAACACCGGACGACGAAGCCACTGGAGTCGATTGTTCAGAACTCAAGGTGGATGGCGGTGCAGTCGACTGCGCGGCAGCAACGCAGCAGTTCATCAAAATGCATGCCATCATGCAGGTCATCGCGACCGTTCCTCTCATTCGCGAGAGCATCTCCCGGCCCCAAACTGTGCTCCGCAGATGGCTTCGAATCTTCATTGGTGATGACGCCCTCCGAAGCGATAACCGAGCACGCTGGACCACTGTCGATAGCTGAGCGCGTTGCCTTGATACCAACCCAATGTTCCTTCCACGAACATGCGCGCACCCACGTTCCAATCGGCGATGCAGTTGACGAAATTGGAGCTGGTGTTGCTCGTTAGCGAAGAGTTGAAGACCTGATGGCCGCCGAGAATTTGAATGCGCAAGTTGTCGGCCAGATTTTCAGAGAGCGAAAACGATTCATACTGCCCGCCGCCGAAATCGCTGTTGAATTTCGAATAGTGGAGGTCGGCGGTAAGTCCGGTGTGCCAGAGCCGATTGAAGCTGATGCCATACGCCTGGTTCAGAGAACTTCTGGTATCCGTGCTGACCTTGCTGCGGCCCAGGCTCGAATACAGTGCAATGTGCTTCGGCAACTGCAGCCGCACGTCGCCACTGAAACCTTGGAACAAATATTGATCCAGCAAGCCGGTTCCGATGAGGCGCGGATCGAAGGTAGGAAGGTTGCGGAAATAGTTGTGATTCACTCCGAAGCCCAGCCACGAGAGCGGCTGAATGTGCAGCGACGTATAGCTCTGGGAAAAGCCGGTGGGATTGCTGCCGCCGTTGGGCAATGGCGAAGTGCGCGCCGCATCAATCTGCGCCGAATTATAAAACGTGAGCCAACGTCGCCAGGAATAGTTATTCTCGAAAAAGGCAAACTGCCGAGCCACGCGCCAATATTCCGTTGTGAGTGCAATGCCCGCCGTGCTGAAGAAGCGCGAGGTGTCAAACGTACCCGTTTCGAAATTCACGAACGAGCCCGCGATGTGCTGATTGGGAGCGTAGCTCCACGACGTGGGATCGGGCGTTGAGCCAGCAAAAACTCCAGCCGTAAGACGCCTCGCAATCTTTCTGCCGAAGTAGCCGCCATCAATCGTGCTTAGGCTGGGAGCCCACGGCAAGTACAGCCGGCCGACGCCGATAATGTCGTTCGAATAGGGACTCTGATACGTAAAGCCGAGGTGATACGTGCGGTTGATGAGGTCCGTGAGCGTTGCGTTCGCTGCAGAAGAACTGCTGCTGCTGAACTCGCCGCGCCAATAGCCGGTGAAGTTCCAGTAGCTGCCTCCGATGTTGCGCATGTCCGCGTCAATCACCGCGCCGACCTGCTTGGTTGCTAAGCCGCCATCTTCGCTGGTGCCGCCGTACTCAACACCGAAGCGGCCGCGCAAATTGCTCATCGGCGAGTCCTCGGTTGCCGCTTTCTCCACCGTTTCGCGCATCTCTTCATCCAGCGGATCGCCGTAGGTGAACGTCACGACGATAGGATATTTCTCGGCTTCGACAGCGGATTCCGTTTTGAGCCGCTCTTCCACGCTGTCTGGAGCGAGAAACGCCACTTGCCCGGCGCTGAGTTCGCCCTTGGCCTCAAGAACTTCACAGAGTGCGGTGGAGTCGGCTGTCGAAGTGATGCGCACTTCTGCGATATGTGCGTCACCGCGGAATCGCACTCCTTCGGAGGCCGTTCCATCGGGCGGAACCTCCACAACAGAAAGCGTCATACCTTCCTGCAGGTCAGCGTTGCGTCCCGCGTCGATATAAATCGTGCCTTCCGAAACGTACGTCACGTGAAAGACCGTGGGTTTCGGCGTCGGAGTGGCGCTGCGCGCCGACACGCTTTTCACCGCGAGACCAAGCTGGAGGCACGCCACGAGCGCCACGACGGGAATATAGATGGCGGGACTATTCACCTGAACTTAGCCTCCGCCGCCGTTTTTGTGGCAGTTGTAACAGGTCGTGGGGCCATAGACGTAACCGCCGACGCCGTTGTGCGTCCGATCCGTCTCTGTCTTCTGATGGGCGGTTTGCGTGTGGCAATTGATGCAGGAGAATGTCGAATAGTCTGTGGACACGAGATGGCAGTCGCTGCAGACCGAACCGTGATGCGGAATCGGGAAATAGGTGTGGTTGAAGGTCGCGCCCAACCAGGAACTCGTGTTGTGACAGGTCGCGCAAGTCGTCGGGTATCCAGCGGCGATGTGATTGGGTACGCTGCCGCCGAGTGTGGTTGTGCTTTGCCAGGCCGCGGTGTGGCAACCATAGCAGTCGGTGTTCGCGGACGTGAGGCTGTAGTTGCTGTTGATATGGCACGAGGCGCAGGGCGTCGTAACGTGCGCGCCGGTCAACGCCCAACCCGTGGCGCTGTGATCGAACTTGCCGTCAGACCACTTGGTGATCGGATGGCACATGGCGCACGCGGACGCCGTCTGTGGGAATCCGGACTTTATGTGGTCCGGCACGTTCCCGCCGTAGGTGGGCGTGCTGTTCCAGGCATCAAGATGGCAGCCGATGCAATCCGCCGAATTCAGCGAATAGTTGTTGCTGATATGGCAGGAGGCACACGGCGTCGGTGTGGGCGAGATGTGCGTGCCGACTAACGAGAAACCAGTAACGCCGTGGTCGAAGGAGGCGGCGTCCCAGCCCTTCGTGGTGTGGCAATTTGAGCAATTCGCCGCGGCAAAGGCGGGGCCTGCAGTGGAGTGCACGGGATTGTTGGTTTGCTGCCACGTGCTGAGGTGGCATTGCGAGTTGCCGCAGTCCGTCGGCGCAATCTGCAAATTGAAGTTGTTGCTGATATGGCACGAGGTGCAGGGCACATTCGCATGTCCGTTGGTCAGTGGGAAACCGGTCGTCGAGTGATCAAATGTTGCGGAAGTCCAATTCACTGTGGTGTGGCAAGTCGAGCAGTTGGACGCCGCGAATGTCGGGCCCGCGGCGGAGTGCGGCGGATTATTCGTCTGTTGCCACGTGGTCAGGTGGCACTGCGAATTGCCGCAATCCGTCGGCCCGATCTGCAAATTGTAGTTGTTGTTGATGTGGCAAGAGGTGCAGGCCACGTTGGCATGGCCGGCGGTCAGCGGAAACCCAGTTGAGGCGTGATTGAAATTGGCGGCGTCCCACCCGGCGGTGGTGTGGCAATTCGCGCAATTCGCCAGCGCAAAAGCCGGCCCCGCGCTAGGGTGCACTGGATTGTTGGTCTGCTGCCAGGTCGACAAATGGCAGCCGGCATTGCCGCAATCCGTCGCGGCGATCTGCAGATTGTAGTTGTTGTTGATGTGGCAGGATGCACAGGGCACGTTGGCGTGACCCGCCGTGAGCGGAAACCCAACCGAATTGTGATCAAACTTCGCCGTCAACCAACTGTCTGCGGTGTGGCAGGTCTCGCAGGTGCTCGGGAAACCCGCAGCGGTGTGATTGGGATTCGTGGCCGACTGAAAATCGCGCTGATGGCAGGAAATGCACTGCGTTGAAAGGCCTTGGAACTGACCCACGGCTGCGCTCTTGTGGCATTCCTCGCAAGGCACTGCGGCGTGCGCACCAAAAAGTGGGAAGCGGTTCTGATGGTCTTTCAGTTGCTGCGTCGAGACTTTCCAACCCAACACTGTGTGGCAACTGGCGCAGTCCGTCCCCATCTTCCTCTGGTGGACGTCTGTGTGACAGTCCTGGCAGTTTTTCCCGACGTCCGTGAATACGGGGTTTGTGTGGCACGCGATGCATTTCACTTTTTCGTGCATCCCACGCAGCGGATATTTCGTTTTGTTGTGATCGAATTCTGGAACTTTGCGGATCGGCCGCCAAGCTGCGGCAGTGTGGCAGTTTTCGCAGGGAACATTCAGTGTTGCGCCATGCGGGCTCTTCGTGGTTTCTCGCTGCGGTTCACTGGACGGAGTGGTAGCGGCATGCGTAACGTGAGCAAAAGAAAGGCCAAGCCAGCATAAGGCCTGGATGAACTTGAAACAGACCCGCACGGTGCCCCCTCGACTTCCCCGTGGACGGCGGACCCTAAAATGCCAATCTGGTACGAGCTATCTCTTACGAGTTTCCCTTCGCCAAAACACCGAAACAACTGTCCGCAGGAACAGTTCCGGTTCATGCCCCTACGCTGCTCCAAGTCAGGAAGTTGCTTGCACCAACAACCGTGAACTTATGAGAAACATGTGCTGCAATCCGGATTCATAGCTGCGCCTGCCACGATCACGACGGCGGCTTGGTCAAGGGTCCGGGCTCGGTTTTGTGGCAAGCTGCGCAAGCTGTCGGAGTCGGCTTGTAGAAGAGCACCTCTTTGCCGCTCACTTCCCTAACGTTCGTGTGACAACGGTCGCACTTCACTCCGGCATGGCCGCCCTGCAAGGGAAATTGCGTTCTGCGGTCGTGATCGAAAAGGGACGGCGCCCAACGTTCCGTGTCATGACAATCGGCACAAGGGGTTCCACCTTTTTTCGAAACGAACTGCCCAGCGTGCGGATCAATGTGGCAGCCTTCACAAGTTTGCGTCGTGCCTTTGAATTGGATCTCTCTGCTTCCGGGAAGCGCCTTGTGGCACGCCCCACATTGCACGATGCGATGTGCTCCTAGCAGCGCGAAATTCGTCTTGCTGTGATCAAAGCCGCTGACCTGCGTCCAGGAAGAAGTGGTATGGCAAGCTTCGCAGCCAAACGGCGTGCCGTCGCCGCGCAGCCTCTCCATGCGGTCGCGGAATTGCCCGCGATGTGGGTCCGTGTGACACGCGGTGCAAGTCTGGTCCGCAAAACGGAACGGCAAGACTTTGTCGCTGCGGTGCGTAAGCCCGGCTTTGTGGCATTCGTTGCAGGGCACGGCGGTGTGCGCGCCGGTCAACACGAATTTAGTCTTCTGGTGTTGCGCGATCGTGAAGAGCGGCCGATGGAAGTCGCGCACGGAATGGCAAGGCTCGCAGCGATTGTTGTAGGGCGGCCCGGCAAATTCGCCGTCGTGCGCGTCCTTGTGGCAGTCCGTGCAGTTTGCGAACTTTACTTTGTAGATCGTTTCGCGACCTGCTGGCAGGTGGCACTGGGCGCACTCTATGCGGACGTGCCTGCCTTCTAGCGGGTACTTGGAAGTCGCGTGTTCTTTCACGCCAAAGAGGGACGGCTTCCACCCGTCCACGGTGTGGCACTCGGCACAGTCGCCCTTCCTCGGACGCTGGGCGAATTGGCCCTTGTGAATGTCGAGGTGACAATCCATGCAGTTCGCAAAAGCCAGCGGCTTCTTGAAATCGCCGTTAACGTGACACGCCGTGCAGCTCACCGTGGCGTGCTGGCCCAGCAGCGGGTATTTCGTCTTGGAGTGATCGAAACCGAAGCCCGGCAGCAGTTTTTTCCAGCTAGCGGTCGTGTGGCAAGTCTCGCAACGCTGCGGTGCGAATGACCCTTTGTGCGGGTCGACGTGGCAATCGATACAAGCACCAAATTTCATGTCGCGAAAACGCGCCGGACCGCCGGGTTCATCCGGCTTGTGGCACTTTTCGCAAGCCACTTCGATGTGCATGCCCGTCAGCGGATAGCGCGTCTTCGCATGGTCGAACTGTTTCGCCGCTTTCCAATCGTTTACGTTGTGGCAGCGCTGGCAATCGTTTCCCAACTGGCCTTTGTGAGGGTCCGTATGGCAGGAAAGACAGTCCGGCGACAAACCGAAGAAGCTCTTCGTCAGGTCTTTGTACTGAATCAATGGCCGCAGCGTCGGCACGATATTTTGGGGAATGTGACATTGCTCGCACACTAAGCCGACGTGCTTGCCCTCCAACGGGTAGCCGGTTTGCTTGTGGTCGAACTGGTTCTTCGGCGGGTCCCAATGCAACAGCGAGAAATCTGCACCGTTATGTTCGAGGTGACAGCGGACGCAGTCCTTTCCATTGGGATTGGTCATGCCTAAACGTCCGTGATATCCGTGCTTCCCTGCCAGATCCTGCGCTACTTCTTTGTGGCAGTCCAAACACTTAAAGGTCGGAGTTTTCGTTCCAAACTGATGGCAACTCGCGCATTGCGTGGTTCCAGTCAGCGCTTGATGCGCTTTCGAGAGCGGCCCCGGAGAAATCTGAGCCGGCGCGGCGCCGCCGAACAAGAACGTCAGCAAGACTATGAAAAGAGAGGCTCGAGCGTAGAGGAACGCTCGGATATGGTTCGGCACACGCGTAGCAGCGACTTCGTAGGGTGTCACCGACTTCTCCGGCAAAGCGTCGTGCGAAGGAACCTGTGGGCTGTGGTGCTTTGAAGTTAGCATGCCCCCGCACGCGGGCTTCTGCTCGCGCTGTCTTTGTGCCTATTCGGAAAAGCTGGTCTTTGGTACGGGAAGGAGCGGTCTATGCGAGTCCGGGCGCCAACTTCGGTGCGAATCACTTCGTTGTTTTCTCGGCCTCTGCTGCTAGTGCAGCCACGAGCGCCGTTTCAAGAGCTCCATTCGATTCCAACGCCCAATATTTTCTCCGCGGCGCAAGCTGATCGGCACTTTCGCCATGCCCCGAAAACTCGCCCGCACCACAGACCGTGTGAAGCCGTCCGCCAATGCCAAGCTGCTTACCTGAACGAATGCAGCGCCGCTATGCTATTGAATCCTCTTCGGTCTCGTCTCATCTCTCGTATCCGCCAGCAGTTCCTCTTTTTCAAGCGAAAGAGAAAAGATCCAACTGTCTTCCGTCACGCGCTCCTCCACTATTCTCCAAATGCGCCTTGCACGCGAAAGACTGCAGAAACTCCTGCAGTTCCAAGCTAGACAGCGGCAGTTCAACACACCCTGCGGCGCTATCAGCGGGTTCGTCTGTTTGTTTCCCAGACTTTTTCTTCTGATTGAGCGCGAGCGTATTCCAGTTACCGGGACAAGGGCTTACGTTCGCGGCGGACGGGTGCCCGTGCGAAGTCGGCACCTGTGTGGGCAGCAGAAGCAGGAGCAAGAGCGTCATACTTTGTCAGTCCGCCGTCAGAGAGTCGGTAAACGTCGAGCCGATCGAGGATCTCAATTGCGATCTACGGAGTCTATCAGAAGCTCTCGCGGTCGCAGGCGCTGGCGGATGAACCAGGGGTCGACCATCACGAAAATTGCCAATTCTGCTTGAAAGGAATGGCGGGGACGACGGGACTCGAACCCGCGGCCTCTGCCGTGACAGTACCTAATTAAATCGTAACTGATTGAAACTTGGCGGCACGGATGGCTACCCAAACCGCCCAAAGTAACCCGCAGGAACCCTTATTGGACCATGAATGGACCATAACATGACCTCTGCCGTACCGGGGCACAGGTCCTTCCGTAAAGCCTGGACTCACTCTTGATCGGCACGAGGCGAAAATCAGTTTAACGAAAAATCGACAATTGGCTATGCGACCCAAGCTTCTGAACAGCAGACTCAGCATCCCCTGACTTCCCACAAGCCCGTTAGTCACTGATTCCACCGTGAGACCGCGTTATGTTTCGGACCACGACAACATCCCAAGGATAGCGTTCATTCGTCCCGGTTTCCTCTCCAGAAAGCTCATGGCCTAATCCTTAAAAATATTTCGTCAAACGGCTCCAGCTTGCGTGCTCGACCGACTGGCGAACGTTTCCAATTATCCTCCAAGTAAGACGTTCGATGCCGATCACAAGGGCCAGAAGGAGCGCTCCCGCGAATACGAGCCACCACTTCAGGTGGGCAAACATTCCGAGGTAAGCCCCGGTTTCACTCCAGCTGGACCACTCCTCCACGATTCGTCCGTCCACGATCCGCCAAATGGTCATGCCGCGAACTTCCACCGATGTTCCGGTGGGAGGAAGACTCTCATAACCCCAGCCGGTATGGGTTCCTTGAAATGTCCACAGCACAGCCACCTTGTCCCCTTCCGCGATCATCTGCTGAACGCTCATTCGTAGGTCTGGAAATGCCTTCTTTTCAGCATGGACCGCGTCCTGGTCTATCTTCAGGTCCACCGTTCTGTGCAGTCCGTGGTTTCGGAAATCCGGCGCGTAGATTTCGTACGCCACTTGGAATTGTCCTCGGTTGAGAATTTCATTAAAAACGCGCACCGCCACGGCTTTGTTCTTCGCCTGGATCGAGTCACCGAGAGTTGACTGCCCTTCAGCAAACAACGACGCGCCGGTCAGGAGACACAGAGCGGAAAAAAGCAAAACACGCATGGGGGACCTCCGGTTGATGATCTGCACTCATAGAGACGGCTTTTGGTCTATCCAAATATCAGAACTGGAATTGATCCTCCGGCGTTGCGTCGCCTAGTAGGGGCTATGCGATGTTGGATAAGCCGTAAAAGACGCGTGCGCGGTTCCCTTGCTCAGTCCCAGTCTCACGACAAATCGTTGCAGGAAGCGCCGGCCTGGGGCGCTGTCACCAGCGGACACTTTGCTCGAAAGAGGGTTCTCCTTTGTTTACATCGTCTTTTCCGCTTGTCCCTTCGCGAGCCAACAGCGCCTGTGAAACGAATCGCGCAGGTGGGCTGCAGCGTTAACTACGTCTCCGCGTCGTTCGCGGTTGTTGCCAAAGCCCGACGGCACAGGTCAGTTGCCTTAAGGCGCTCACAAGTTTGTTTGAAGTCCGCCGTAGGGCCTCTCCACTGCAAGTCGTTAATGGAGCTGAACACAACAAGAAAGTTAAACAGACTCTTCGAAAGATTCGATCCCTGGCCGTCGCCAAGATCAGAAGCCCGCGAGGCTTCAGATGCAGGATTCGGCACGGGATCAGTCGTCGTATCGCGTCAGGAGGTTCTGCGACGTAAGACCACTCTTCGTTCCGATCGCTGTTTCACAGGACCGTCTGAGCGCGCGTCGTCCCCTGCCGAGCTCGGAAAGGTTCAGTTCAGGTAGATGTACGAAACGCCGAGTCTTCATCGAGTCTGTCGATGCAAACTTTTCGTTATGGCGTAGCGACGGTCATCGTGAGCGTCACAGTGTGAGTCAGGGTCGAAGAACCTGAACCAAGAGTGGCGTTCACCGTCAGGGAGTACGTTCCCGGAGGTGTGCCCGGATTTGAGATCACGCCCCCTCCTCCGCCACCTCCACCACAACCCAGCAACGACATTGTCGGCAGGAGTGCTGTGGCCAGTAACAACATGACTCGCCCGCCGGCATACCAGGTGTAGCTATTTCGGCGCGTGCGGCTCCACCACCACATCACAAGCAGAAGCAGGCATAGGCATATGGCGTACCAGTTGAGGTGGGGAGGAAACGATCGAGGACTGAGCCTGGGTAATGGTCGCAGCATCGACGAACGCGCAGTGGCACAGGAGATCGTGATATTCGATCCGAAGGGTGCCGGATTGGGAGACGTGCTGCAGGTCGTTAGCGAGGGCGCGCCCGTTATCGTGAACGCGACCGTGCCAGACAGCCCGCCTTGCGAAGTCAGACTGAGCGTGTAGGTCGCCGTTTGTCCTGCCGCGACCGTGACGGAGGTGGGAGAGCCGGAAGCCGCCGTGAGAGTGAAATCCTGGCCGGTGCCGGTGAGGAGAACGGCTTGCGTGCTCCCAGCACCATTGGCGTCGTCGGTGAGGGTCAGCGTGCCAGTTAGCGAGCCGCTCGTGGTAGGCGTAAACGTCACGTTGATCGTGCAGGATGCGTTTGCCGCGAGGACGCTTCCACAGTTGCTGGTCTGTGTGAAGTTCGCGCTCGCAACGATGCTGCTGAGGTTGACTGCGGCTGATCCGGTGTTGTTAACGGTGACTGCTTGCGCCGCACTAGCGGCGCCAACAAACTGAGCGGAGAATGTGAGACTTCCCGGAGAGAAAGTGATGGGCGAAGCGGTCAACGCGGTTGTGCTCGAAGCGCTTGCCGTGTAGTTCGCGTCGCCAGGGTAGCTGGCGTCGACCAAATGCGTCCCAATGCCGGACGGTGAAAGGGTGGTAGTTGCGCTAGCCGCAAATTGCGGTAACAGGATCGTCGTTGAATTGCTGTTAACAACCGCCAATCCTGCTTTCCCGTTTCCAGCGAAGTCCGCCACTGTGAGGTCGCGGGGTGAAATACCGATTGGCAGTGTTGTGCTTTCAACGAACGTTCCGTCACCGTTTCCCGTTAGGATGGCTATGGTGTTGACCCCGTCGTTGGCCACGGCGAGATCGAGTTTACCGTCCGCATCGAAGTCCCCTGCTGCCATGGAATAGTTTGCGATGAAAGTCGCATAGGGTATGGTTAGGTTGCTTGACGGTGTGAAGGTGCCGTCACCATTTCCAGTCAGAATCGCGAGACGACCGGACGGAGAACTCGCGGTAGTTGGATACCCCATTGCCGCTACATCCAGCTTTCCATCTCCATTGAAGTCCCCAGCCTGCACGCAAGTAGGGCTAACCTGGATAGTTGGGGTACTTCCGACTGTAAACGTGCCGTCTCCGTTCCCCAAGAGCACCGTCACGCCACCCGATGCGACGGCCATGTCCGTCTTGCCGTCGCCGTTAAAGTCACCAACGGCTATGGAATACGGCAAAGCAGGCAACTCGATAGGTGCCGCTGCCGTAAAGGTCCCGTCGCCATTGCCAAGCAGGATCATCAGAGGGTAAGTGACTCCGGTGGGAAAGAAAGGGCCGATGGCCAGGTCTGCTATGCCGTCTCCGTTGAAGTCAGCCACGGCGATGGAGGTCGGCTCGACACCCACGGTGTATTGTGTGGCTACTGACGTAAACGTTCCATCTCCCTTTCCCAGCAAAATGGTCGTTACCCCTGGGAGAATCTGGCCGGCGCTCGACTCGAGGGGCTCGCTTGTCACTACAAGATCGAGTCTTCCATCTCCGTTGAAATCTCCAACGGCGATCTGTTGCGGATAGCACGTGACGTTGATCTTGCTGGGCGCGGCGAACGTGCCGTCGCCATTGCCAATAAGAACAATCAGCGCACACTCGTTATTGTCCGCGATCGCCAGGTCAGGAATTCCGTCACCGTTCAAGTCCGCTGCGACAACTGAATAGGGAAGAATTCCAGTTGCCATCGTTTGAGAGTTCCAGTTCAGCGTTGGCACACTTGGCGCCAGCGTGGCAGTGCCCAGAACCGAATTCCCGCTGGTGGTATCGAGGAAGGATATCTGTCCCGTGGCAGGAGCGAGCCCATTCCCAGCCACGGTGGCTACAACCGTGTAGTTGCCTGGATTGCCGGTGTAACTGATGGCGGTACTGGATGGATATGCGCCGGTAACTGTGAGCGCGGATGCGTTCGAGGAGCTTCCCGCAACGGACACTGTTCCCACGAAGACTGCTTTGTAGGTATGACTGCCGTTTCCCGGAATGAATGTCAGGCTTGCTGTTCCGTTGCTGCGTAACTGTGCTGTGCCCAAGAGGTGGATGTCCGTGCACGCCGGGGCCGAGGCATCGCAGAAATTCACGCGCCCCGGTGAGACGGGTGTGCTTCCGGATACTACTGACGCGGTGAGCGTGACCTGGGTACCGTGAGTGATCGTTGTAACCGTGCTCCCGCCGGAGGTCACGGCGAGCGTGGCGGTGGTTGTTGAAGGGGCGGGTGAATTGAGAAGCGCTTTCGCAGTCGACGCCGTGCAACCATTGACACTGAGTTCGACAATCGCACCGCCGTCGTCGGCACAGGCTAGCAGGTAGTAGGGAGTATTCGGCCATAGACCGGAAGGGACGGTGACAGTTACCGCTCCAGTGGACGTCGCGTTCACAGCCAACGGCGGCACAGAGCGCGTCCCGAGCAAGTGACTGCTGACGGTCTTAGTCGTTGTGGCCGAAAGGTAGTATCCAGTGATGGAGCTACCCGCGGACGTTTGCCCGGTGTTCTGCGTTGTGTCAGTAACCGAGAAGGTATCGCCCTCCTTGACAGAGGCCGGCGGCGCAGTCACGGCGGTTTCGACCAGGCTCGGCATCAGCACCGTCAAGTTCAGATATGTGGTGTGGCTGAAAGCCCCGCTCGTGCCGGTGACTACAATCGGAATGTTGGTATGCAGCAGAACATTCGAGGCGGAAATCGTAAGCGTCGAGCTTCCAGAGCCGCTAATCGTCGGCGGATTGCAGCTGGCGGAGATACCCGTTAGCTGGCCCAAGAACGTGGCCCTCAAGCTTACGGTGCCGCTGAACCCGCCTGTTCCGGTAACCGTGATGGTGGTGGTCACCTGACCGTCGGGCGTCGTCGCCAAGGTATCGGGCGATGAACTCAGTGTGAAGTTCGGGCCAGTCGCTGCGGGGGCGAGCGCGTTGATCAGATTCTGGCCATTGGGCGTACCCAGGCCGGTTACAAGGTCGTATCCGGCAACTGCGGAATAGGCATTAGGGCTGTTGGGGTTGAAGTTGTTGCCGGTCGTGATGTCGTGAAAGTCGTTCGCGTAATTGCTTCCCTGTGCAAGCGCATAAATGCTGGGATTCAGAAAACCGATCGAGGAGCCGCCGGTCTGCTGGTTGACCAGCGCCAGAAAACCAGCCCACACCGGAGCGGAGGCGCTAGTTCCTCCCGAGTTCATGCAATCGCCGCTGCTGCAGAAGTAGACGCTGTCCGCAATTGCGGAGACATCCGGGTAATTGCGTATTGTGGTCGAGCCCTGGTTCGCGGAGTCGATGAGCGGCACCTGGTAGCTGGCAATTGGGAAGCTGTGGGCGGAGATTCCTCCTCCGCTGGATGGCCAAGATGTCTCTGACTGCCACGTGCCGCCGGGACTCGCGGTCGTCAACATAGTTCCGCCAACCGTCGTGACGTAGGGGTCCTCTGCCGGAAAGGGAGATGGACTGCAGTTGGTGAAATTGGTGCAAAGGTGTGGGGTGGCGCCGCCGCCGTCACCAGAGGAGGTAAAGAAATTTTGTCCCTGGGCCGCGAATTCCTGAAAGATCGGATCCACGAAATAAGCGTCGTCTGCCCAAACCCACGAACAACTCAGTTGCTTCGCGACGTTATCCGCGGCCATCTGATTGAGGATGTCGACGGGGTATACGCCTTCGTAAACGATCACGGCCGAAAGGTTTGGAGCCATCGAGATGACCAGTTCGATGTCCATGGCCGATTCCAGTGTGCCGCCAGTGCAGCTCTTTCCGCATTGGTCGATGTCATCTAGCGCCGCGTTCACGACGGGGACTTTGAGGGGCTGTTTTACGTTGCTGAAGTAAAACTGGATGTCACTCAGATTGTAGGTGCTGAACTCCAGTATTCCGACGGTCTGGCCAGTGCCGTCGAGAGTAACTCCCGGGGCGTAGGCCGCACGAATATCACTCCCGAGGAAAGTACCCTGCGGGGAAGATCCAGTCGCGTTGGGAATTGGATACTGCGGATTCGAAGCCGGCCGAAAATCGGCGGGACGCGGTCGGTCGAAGTTACTCAAGCCTTCGATACCTTGGATCGGAAGGCTCGCGTCCACGGATGGCTCAATATTTGGCGCATAGAATGTGCGGGATTCGGTGGGATGCTGATAAAGCTGCATGGTCACACCGAACGCCTTCTCAATCGCGAGGGTCGGTCCGCGCACATCCAAGACCAGCCGATTGACCGCTGTGTGCGTTACCTCCAGACCGTTGGACTTCGCAAATTCGATGGTCCGCTGATACTCGCTCTCGGTGGGGCCAAACCGCTGGGTGAACTCTTCGACGGAGAGGAACTGGCGGTATTTAGGATTTTTAGGGTCGTATAGGTCGCGCAGCAGCTTCTGCAATTCTTCTTGATTGCGCAGGCGCAGCATAAGGGCGAGTCTCAGTTGCTGGGAAGCGGGCAGGCGTCCCCGAGGCTTGATGCTGGACGGCGCTGCAACCCGAGTAGCCAGCTTCCGCCGTTCCTGAGCGTTCGCCGAACCCAAGGCCACCAGGCTCGTTATGAGAATTATGGCGGCTAAATGTGGCGCAACTTGAACGGATTTCTTGAAAATCATGGCCTGAATGGAACTGATTGGGGCCAATGCTGATAGACGAGCGCCATCAGGTCAAGGGCATATGGCACGAATTGATATCAAATCGGTATGAAATCAACGTAACTCACGTGAGTTGACACGTATTCTCAGCAGGGGGCGGCCTGCGGACGGGCTTCTCCAAGACCGGTGACGGCCAGCTATTGCGTAGCGGTGATCGTAAGCACAGCCGAGTGGCTCACAGATCCGCTTACACTCGCTCTTGCCGCTGCGGATAGTGCGGTTCCGATCGGGGTACCAGTATTGCCTGCTGTGCTGCTACCGCCTCCGGTGGCGAAATTCTGTTTTGTTCAGGAGATGGGCTCTCGGGTCGTTTTGATCGGGCTTCGCTTGGGCGCAGCAGCAGGTTCACACCTAATTTCCCCGTCCGGACCGAACATGGGCTCATCCGCCGGATTGCAATCTCGGGTTACTGTCAGCGATAACCCGGTATTCTGGAAGCCACTTCCTGGGCCAACCGAAAACACGATCGTGCTCCCAACATGTAGATGAGGCGTGAAGCTGAACGGTGCACGCTGACCGACCGAAGTGACACTCGAACTGAACACGCGCTCACCGTCGACTACGATCGCGGCGACTGTGCCAACACCGTACTGGGCGCCACGAAATGTTCCGGTTACCGAGTACTGAGCGTCGACTGGGGCCCTGAATATCAGATTGGAATATTGCCCACCGATCCCCGCAACCAGGAGGAATTCGTTCGCCAGCAGGTTAATGTTTCCATCATCGCTAGCAGATCCGCCGTTGTACTCTGCGGATGGTGAGGTGCCGTCGTTTACAGATGACGACAGCCAGTATTTGATATCTGGACCGTTAACGCCGTTACGCACGGTTCGATCATAGACTATGACGGGTTTCGCGACGCCCGATGAATACCCGTACGACCATAATCCGTTGGGGTTGCGCCGAGTGAGCCACCCGCTCTCGAACGACCTGGCCGGATCGTAAGTCTCGGTCACGGGAACGAACGCGGATGCGCATCCCACCAGGCATCGAACATTCAGGAATCTCGACTGCTCTTCCAGTCCGAAACGGTGTGCATCTCTCCAATTATGATAAAAGTGATCGTGTGCGCTGCGAAATTCATCGCTACCCAGAGAGACGCTCAGAAGATGATATTTTCTGTCGAATTCGTATAGAACTGGGCAGCCCTTGGGCGCAGGGCATTCCTGCACGGTAAGTCGCAGCTTTCCGTCGTGAACCACGGGTTCGATGGCATCGTTGAAGGGGAACAACGACGCAACATTCAGATCACTCCTCGGAAATAGCAGCCGCAGCTCTTCTTGGGCCACCCCCATCCCGTGGATTTGGAATGCCGGCAGTACCTCTGCCGAAGCGCCGAAAACCCGGTCAGGATCAAGAACGACAAGTGTTGCTTGATGATCATATCCGTTGGCGACTCCTGTCGCCGCGATCCGCTCGCCTCCATCGGGATAGAAGTCGACCAAAGTCAAATGCGACAAAATTCCCGAATGCCAGTACTCCGAGACCATTCTGCCTTCGGAATTGAGGATCGCGATTTGAGTTGGCCACCAAGGATCAACGCTCGCTGCTGCAATCCGAAGCGGCCTTTTGGGTGTGGCTTTCAGCACCACAAGCGCCATGGTCAAAAAGACTGCCGGATTGCCGTTGAGCTCTGGCAAGTTTCGCCCGGGAGTCCAGCGCCATTTCTCCTTGCCGCGGTCGGAATAGCAGATCAGCGTTGAAGATCGCAGCGGTTCGCCTGCTGCCGGCGCGTACGCAAACAGAACACTCACGTGGCCCTGTCCCTCCAGATCCGCAAACCAGACCGGCGGCCCACTGTCCTTTTTGTAATACCAATCGGTCCGGAATCCTTCAGGGAACCTCTTGGTCCACAACTGCTTTCCCTGCGCGTCCATGATCCGGAGAACTGTCCCATCAAGGCGGGCGGACTGCGGTTGTAGATGCGGTCTTGGCAGGAACACCAAAACGGCGACCGCGGCTAAAATGGCAAGGCACATCGCAGCGACTAACGCGAGTCTCTTCGGGCGGTCACGGGTCTTTGTCTGTGCCGAAGGCCGCGCTGCTTCAACAGGAGTTTGGGGGGCCGGTTCGCTCGTCGCATCTGCTGCTGCTTCTTCTCGGAGCGCC
>Ga0335081_10001669_pt1 | contig 35407 bp, 26 predicted proteins | sample Lox_Sample_35_FD_206713 | JGI IMG/M metagenome (GOLD analysis project Ga0335081, IMG submission 206713) | Soil microbial communities from Loxahatchee National Wildlife Refuge, Florida, United States - Lox_Sample_3.5 | ecosystem: Environmental > Terrestrial > Soil > Wetlands | place: USA...
CGCAATCGCGCCTCGACGATATGGTGACCCGCATTCTGCGCGCTTTGTTCCAGGTCGGGTTAATGAATACGTCCGGTGCGGTCACACCCGTGGATACCGCTGCCGGGCAGGCGGTAGCGCAGCAGGTGGAGGAACAGGGCGCGGTCTTGCTGAAAAACGCCGGCAATCAACTGCCGCTCAACGCCGCCGCCATACAATCGATTGCTGTGATCGGCTCCCATGCCGATGTCGCCGTGCTTTCCGGCGGCGGCTCCGCCCAAGTCCATCCCACGGGCGGTCCCGCGCTCACCGAAGGCTACCCCAACCCGCCCGGCTGGTCCCAGGTGATCTGGGACCCCTCGTCTCCGCTGAAAGCCATACAAGCCAGCGCGCCCAACGCGGTCGTGCGCTTCGACGATGGAACCAATGCCGCACGCGCCGCCGCCCTGGCCGCGTCCTCCGCGGTAGCGATTGTCTTCGTTAGCCAGTGGACCAGCGAAGGCATGGACATGCCCAACCTCACCTTCACTGACGTCATTCACAGCTCGCCAATCGACCAGGATGGCTTGGTCAATGCCGTTGCCGCAGCCAACCCGCACACCATCGTCGTCATGGAGAACGGCGGCGCCCAGGTGCTGCCGTGGCTGAACCGCGTGAGCGCCGTGCTCGAGGCGTGGTATCCCGGACTGCGCGGCGCCAACGCCATCGCCAACATCCTCTTCGGCAGCGTCAATCCCTCGGGCAAGCTCCCCGTCACGTTTCCGGCCAGCGTTTTCGATCTCCCGCATCCGGCGCTGGTCGGACCGGGATCGTCCAGCGCTCTGTTCAATGTGAACTATTCGGAAGGTCTCCAGGTCGGGTACAAGTGGTACGACGCCAACAACCTGACCCCGGCCTTTCCCTTTGGTTTCGGCCTGTCCTACACCACGTTCACCATTTCCAACGCGAGCCTGGCGAACAACCTCGCATCCGCGAATCCGAACTTCCAGGTATCTTGCGATGTTTCCAACACCGGCGCCGTGGCCGGGGCGGAAGTGGTGCAAGTCTACCTCGGCTTTCCCGCCGGCGCCGGCGAGCCGCCCCGGCGCCTGGTTGGATGGCAGAAAGTCCGCTTGCAGCCGGGCGCGCAACAGCACGTCACCATTGAAATAGACCAAGGGGATTCTTCCCACCCCATGTCCTGGTGGAATCCCACCGCGGGGACGTGGCAGACGGCGCCGGGCGACTACACAGTATATGTAGGGAACTCATCGGCCGTGGGGAGCTTGAACATCGCAGGGACGCTGCACGTTGGTTCATAGGAGGGATCATGCTCTTGCGGAAATGCCCGATCGCGGTCGCGTGTCTGCTCGCGGTGCTGGCGCTCGCCCGTCTGCATGGACAGCTCGGCAACAGCTACTCTTGGAAGCCCGTGCGGATTGTCGCGGGTGGTTACGTCCCTGGCTTGGTCGCGCATCCGTCGCAGCCCGGCCTGATCTATGCGCGCACCGATATCGGCAGCGTCTATCGGTGGAACGCGAATTTCGGGCGGTGGATTCCGCTGACCGATTTTCATGCTCCCACGGAATACAATCTGAACGGTCCGGAAAGCATCGCGCTCGACCCCACCGACCCCAACCGTCTTTACGTCGCGGCGGGCATGTACACCTGCGGCGGCTGCCCCATGGCGATCCTCGCCTCCACCGACCAGGGCGCAACCTTCACCACCTACACCGTGCCATTCCTGATGGCCGCAAACAACGACGGCAGATCCGCCGGCGAGCGCCTGGCGGTGAATCCGTTCCGGCCCAGCGAGCTCATCATGGGCACGCGGAGAAACGGGCTCTGGAAGAGCGAGGACTACGCCCAGACCTGGACGCAGGTGACCAGCTTTCCAGTCCCGGCCTCGAGCGACGGTTTGGGAATCCAATGGGTGCTCTTCGATCCCATGAACAGCGCGACGATCTATGCGGGCGTCTACACGACCGCGAGAATCTACAAGAGCACTGACGATGCCGCGACGTGGTCGGCGCTTCCGGGGCAGCCGCTTTCCTGGCCCTTCACCGTTTCCGGCAACACCGGTCCTCCCGCGCCCGAGCGAGCCGTCCTGAATCCCGATGGCGCACTGTACGTAACCTACGGCGATTTTCCCGGCCCCAACTCCATGAACTACGGCCTGGTCGAGAAATTCAATCCTGCGAACAACAGTTGGACCAACATCACGCCTCCGCTCGACGCAACCGGCGGCGAGGGCACGCCGCGCGGCGGATTTTGCGGGATTTCACAAGATCCCAACCGTCACGGCGCCGTAGCCGTCGCCACGCTGGACCGCTGGTATCCCGTCGACACCGTCTACGTCACGCACGACGGCGGTGCGACCTGGCTCGACCTGGCGCGCGTTACCTCCGCGGGCGGCTTCGCGGGAATGAACGGCGGCAACTACTACTTCAACCCCTCGGTTTTCTCTCCCGTCTCCCCATGGCTCACCTTCGGCGGCACCGCGTCCCCCCAAGGCAGCGCCAAATTCGGCTGGTGGATGTCCGCTCTTCTGATCGATCCCACCAATCCCAATCACCTCATGTTCGGAACCGGCGCGACCATCTACGCCACGGACAACCTCTCGGCGGCGGATACCGGTTCCGCGCCCACGTGGTACGTTCAGGCGCTCGGCATCGAAGAAACCGCGATCAACGCCATGATCAGTCCCACCGATGGAGCTCACCTCCTGAGCGGCATGGGCGACATCGGCGGATTCCGCCATGACGACATCGCCATCTCGCCCGCCGCGGGCATGTATACCAATCCCGTCGCCACCACGGTGGGCAGCCTGGATTGGGCCGGCAAGCGCCCGCAGGTGATCGTGCGAACACAATCGCCCTCCACGGCATCAACCAATCCGTGCAACTATGGCGGCATCTCGAGCGACGGAGGCACTACGTGGTCCCCCATACCGGCGTGCCCGCCCGGCGTGAATAGCGGCAACGGCGGCGTCCTCGCCGTGGATGCGGGCGGCACGATGCTGATGTGGACGCCGGTCACCAGCGGTTCCGGCCCCCAGTATTCGACCGACCTGGGAGGCACATGGACTGCCGCAACCGGATCGCCGGGCAACCGGCCCGTGGTGGCGGACAAAGTGACTCCAAAGCTGTTCTACTCTTTCAGCGGAGGCCAGTTCTACAGCACCGCGGCAACCGGCGGCACGGCGTTCGCTCCGGTGAACGCCACGGCCCTCCTCACCAGCGGCAGTTGCAACGGCGCCGGCTGCGGCATTCCGGTGGTGAGCTTCGCCCAGGCCGGCGACATCTGGCTGCCCCTTGGCAGCAACGGGCTGTACCATTCAACCGACGCCGGCGTCACCTGGACGAAACTCCCGAACGTGGCGTGGGCCAATTCCGTGGCCGTGGGTGCGGCACTCCCTCGCAGCGGCCCCGCCGTCTATCTGTACGGCATGGCTTCTCCCGCTGGAGTGATGGCGATCTACCGTTCCGACGACGGTGGTGCATCGTGGCTGCGAATCAACGACGATCTCCACCAGTACGGCGGCCCCACGATTATCCAAGCCGATTCGCGCGTTCATGGGCGCGTGTTCCTCGGAATGAACGGCCGCGGAATCATCTGCGGCGAGCTCCGCCGTTCGCCGCCAAGCAAAAAGAAGTGACGCCCGCGCGCACTATCTGATGCCTGTTGGGACTCCGGCGCCTGGTCTTGACGCCTGGCCGCCGTCACCGCCGCGTTCATATCAGTGCGGCGCGCGGCGCGGATGGAACTGATTCGAGTGCCGCGGCAGGAACCGGCTGGCCTTGTTCACTTGGCGGAGTTCGTAACCGCCTGCATTCTGTCAAACCCCACTCCGCTGATACAGATCACACTCCGGGCGGTCCGGTCGAACTTCAGCCGCACCGCGCGGAGTTGCCGTGCGTCAAAATGGCCATCGCCTCGAAAGGCCGCCAGCGGCGCGCGCACCGTTTGGAAAACGGGCTCCCAGTCTTTTTCATAGCCCTGGCTGTCCAGAATGCCAAGCTTGGTGAATTTCTCTTTGAGCGGCGGCGGGACTGCCGCGAAAGCGCTGGCTGCCGCCGTTACGGTCACCCCGGCGCTGGTCACCAGCTCGATCGTGAAGTCCGGCGATTCGCGTTCCTTGTTGGATTTTTCCTTGGTCTTCTTCGCCTCTTCCTTCTTCTTGCCGGGGAGCGGCGCGTCTTCGTCCATCGCCGACACCGAGAGTTCCACCGCCGACACCGGGTCCAATCCCCACCGGGCCGCGGCGCCCTCCGGCAGAGTGATCGTGTAAGCTGCTGCCGGCGCTCCCGCCGCGCGGTTCCAGCCGAGAAATACGCCGTTGTAGTCCCGGTCGCCGTGGCGCCACGGAATGCGCCCTTCGCGCCAGATCGAGAGATTGTCGCCGGCGATGTGCCCTTCCGGAACAGTCGCGGTCGTAAGATCCGCGTCCTCCTCGAACGAGGCCAGCGGCATATAGGACGCATCCTGGTAGCGGTTCACATACAGCGTATCCGGCAACCATTGGCGGCCCGCCCGCCAATCCTGAAACAGCGGGACGTACTCGCGGCGGTTGTGCAGCGTGGCCTCCAGAAAGGCCGAAATATATGCCTTGGAAATGCGGCGCTGCTCCTCGCCGGGCATCAGGGGCTTCAGATTCAGAAACCAGCTCAGCGGCTCGCCCGCATCGGTGCGGCCCCACACCGTGTTGAATTGGCCGTGATTGGCGCGATAGGCGTAGATCTCGGCCTTGAACCACGGCCCCGGTTGCGTGTAACGCACGTGATCCCACTGACGGCTGCCCATGAACGAGGAAACATCCGCGTCGTGCGCGCCCTGCAAAGTCAGGTAGCTGACGTCCTCGATCCATCGGTGCTGGCCCGCGGGCTTGTATTGCCCATCCGCGGGCGCGATCGCTACTACCGCCTGAATGGCGAATCCGTAATCGAATCGAATGTTGGCGTCCTCGGGATCGTATCGCAGGCGATTGAACGCGGCGGCGGTGGCGGCGGCCTCCCCGCCGCGCGAATGTCCCATCAAGGCGATGCGTCCGAGATCGACTTTGCCCTGGAACGGATTTCCCCGCGCCTGGTCCCATTCCCGCCACAGCTTCAGGTGCTCCAGCAACATCCAGCCGCGGACCGCCTGCTGCTTCGGCGGATCGTGAAACAGGCCGCCATTCAGAAAGTTCTCGTCGATGGACGCCAGGATGAAACCGCGGCTGGCGAGCATCTCTCCCAAATACGCATAGCCTGGATCCGAGAATTCCACCATGTTGTGATTGCCATGCACGATCAACACCAGCGGAAACGGCCCCGAACCGTCGGGATACCAGACGCGGGCGTTCAGCGGTTCCTTGTCGACGTCGAAGCCCCAATACTTCTTCCGCGCCCATCGCTTCCAGCCCTTGTAGTCCTTGAAGAAGTCGGAAGCGTCCACGGTGCGCGTGCGAATGGCCACCTTCGGACCATATTCCGGCCGGCGGATGTCCGTGCCCGAACCGTAGAACAGCATCTTGACGGCGTACGGTCCCCGGTCGGATGGATTCGGCGCGTCCAGCTTCAGGGGCAGCGAGGCTGATGGAGGACGCCAGGCCGACAGATTCTCCATCGAACCCTGGTGCACAAAGAGCCACACCACTCCGGCATTGACTCCCACGGAGAACAGGCAGAGCAGCACCGTGAGGACTTTCTTGCTGAGCGCCGCGCCGGCAAACGCGCCCGTTACAAATGCCGCGATCGTGGCGCCCAGGAATCCTTCGGCCAACCCCAGCACGATCGCCATGATGATGCCTAACTGTGGCGGTCCCCAGACGGCCATCACGATGAAGCACGATCCCACCATCATTCCCGTAGCGAGGCGCGGCAGCCTGCGGGCGATGGTCAGCAGCAACGCGACGAGCAGCGCGATCAGAGGGATGGCCACCGCGGCGATGACTGTGGCGAATGCGAAATCGAAAGCGTAACCGAATCCGGTGCGCAGATAGAGGCCCGCGATGACCACGCAGCCGAACGCCGCCGCCAGCGTACCCCAGACGCCGCCCCGCCGCTCCGCGCGGCCCGGACGGATCGCCGCCCACTGTCTGGCGCGCCAGGCGCACACCGTGCGCCAAACCGATTGCACGCCTGCAAAAAACCTTTCTAGTGGCATAAGCATTCGAACGACCCTGTTCATTATTACAGGCCCAGGCCATGGCGATTCTCCCGAGGATGGAGCGGACGCGGGGGTTAAGGCAGGAAAGGTGCCTGACGTGGAACCTGCGGCCGAGCTTCGGAGTCATAGAACCAGGTACGACCATGAGGACACTGGCTGTCGGACTGTTTGCGTTGGGAAGGGCGCTTCTGCCTCGCGTCCGAAGATTACCGCGTAATGCTGATCCGCATTGGCATGTCGCAGGGCGTTGCACTGCCGCCTGAAGCCCTCCGGCTTCTGGATGGAGCCAGCGACACTCGGTACACTCCGGCCCCCGGGCCCTGGGCCTGAAGCTTGAGCCGCGCAAGGCCCTTGTCAGTGGGCGACTTCAGGATGTGATCGACAAATAGGGTTTGGATCTCGACGCTTTGTACACTGAGACTCTATGTCCAACGCTCGCCAACTCGCCATCTTCGTTGCGATCGCGTTCGGGTATTCCTGGCTCATCGAGGCCTGCATGATCGTTATGCATTTGCGAATTGAATTTGTCATCTTAGTGACCGTAGGACCGACGATTGGAGCTGTTGTTGTGCAACGGCTGGCATCTGGGAGCTATTTGGCATGCCGGCTTAATGTGAGTTGGCGTAGAACGTTAGCTGCGGCCGCTCTCGGAATTGCTTTTGTGATCGTTTCGTTTGTGATCTTCCCTGCGCTGGCTACTGTCAATGCGCGGGACCTCCGCTGGCGTGCCTTCTTTTCCCTCAGTGCCTACAACTATTCCACGCTGCTTGGCGGACCCATGTTCGAGGAACCCGGGTGGCGTGGGTTTGCCCTGCCTCGGCTGCAGGCCCATTTGGGGCCATTGCCCGCTGCGATGGCGCTGGGAATGATCTGGGCCGCATGGCATCTCCCGATGTTTTTGTACCCCGGATGGATGAGTCTGCCCATATGGCTTTACTTCTTGATGATACTGGCGCTTTCGGTGATGATGTCGTTTGCAGCGAATCTGGCCCGATTCGGCGTCATCGCGCCAATTCTGCTCCACGCAGCCTTTAACACTCAGGGCCACTACTTTGCGGGCCTGTTCCGCTTCGCGAGTCCGGGCAGTGGCGGATTCCTGCCCGTCCTGGCGCAACACTGGCATCTACGCATATCGATTTCATTCCCTGAACTGGTGGTTTTCGGAGGCTGGATAGGAGCCGCGGCGCTTGCATTTGCAACTAAGGGACGCTTGGCAATGGGACGTGAGAAGAATGAGTCCAGAAGTGTGGCTAGATCCCGGCCCACACCGTAATGTAAGTCCAGCTCACCGAGTGGGTAGTCGCCGACTAGTCCCGTGACCGCCTGACAAGGCGCCAATTAAACTCCGCGAGAGCGATTGCGCCCGGACGCTTCGGCGCCTCCGTAGCGCAATAAACCAGGCGGGCACGGGACTGGCAGACTGGAGATTGGGGGCATTTCGGTTCCTCGGGACGCACGTCGGCGGACAGGCGCGTGGTTTATTTCATCTCGTTGCGGGATGGATCCCGGTGCCTGCGGGGCCGGCGTCCGCCTGGTTGCCGGGGCGCCAGCGACAAGCCCCCAAGGCGATGGATTTCTGATGTATTATATACACCCGGCCGGTAATGCGGCGCCGGGGCCGCCCCGGGAAGTGATCCTGTTCGCCTCCAGCCGATCGCGGCTGGTGCTGGACATTGACCAGCAGACCAGTAACATGTGGCTGGCTGATGTCGACGGCCGGGAGACCGGCGCCTAAAGGGGGTGGTTCATGGCCTCGCAACCATCGGCGGATCAACAGCAGCAGCCAGCAGAGCGTGGCAAGATCCGAAGATTCTGGCTGTCGTTGTGGGGGCTGAGCGAAGCGCCTCACGAGCACAAGCTCCTCGAAGACTATTGGCAAACGCTCAAAACCAGGCTAATTCAGTTTCAAGTGCGACGTGCTTCCCAAGACGAAAGGAAGCAGCAGTTTCTGGAACACCTGGAGCAGTTACTTGCGCCCACAAAGAGGGGGAAGGAGGAGCCAAACTGGGACGACGCGTTTGCTGCCGACAAACTGATCCCGCAATTACTCGAAGGCAAGGAAATCGATTTTGTCTTCATGTCCCGGCTGGACGAGGCGAAGACGGAATGGTCTCGCAAGGCGGCGAAGTTGGTAGAGGAATACGGTAAGCGTTGGGAGAAACTGCAAGCGGATCCAGAGAGTACGGAAGAAGACAAGCGCGCTCTTCTCCAGGAATTGACCAATGAGGGATGGTGGCAATTTGCGATTCTGCGCCAGGAGCGCGAGTACCGCACCAACACGATCAATTTCAGCATGCGGCTATTCCTGGTTTCGCTGGCGGCTCTGTTCCTGGCCTTCTGGTCCGTGGACCGGGAGGTTCTCGACCCGCAATCCTGGCTGGGCAGCTGGTGGATCGTCGCGCTGGCGGGCTTGGCGGGAGCGTCATTCAGTTGGCTGACGGGCTTGCGTTCCAGCATCCGGGAAAAGGATTTGGATGCGCTCAAGGAACTGAGCCGGCCCACTTATTCGATTTTGCGCCTCTGCATTGGTGTCGGCGGGGCGCTGGTGTTGTACTGTGCTTTACGCGGCGGGTTCATCAGCGGCGCTATATTTCCAACCTTGGACGTTACCCAATCGGAAGAACGGCTGACCAAGGTTACGCAGGCATTTCGCGCCATGGTTAAAGCCGAGACTGCGTGCGGTGCGGCAGAACAGGACAAGAACCGGGAAGCCCTCATCACGTCGGCGGTAGAGAACTTCAAATCGCAGCTACTGATTCATGTCAAGGATCGAAAAGCCGCCGATCTCACCGATGGGGATTGGATGCGGGCCGCGGGTGTGCAAAGCAGAGAAGGTCAGGCGGGTTCCGGCGCAAGCGCGAGCATGTTGACGGTTTGCACCCAGATGCCTGCGACGCAGACGATCAGCAACGCACTGCTGCCGCAGCACGGGACGCTGGCTTTGCTCCTCTTCTGGTCGTTTGTGGCGGGCTTCTCCGAAAAACTCGTACCGGGCATTCTGGACAGCGCGGACAAGAGTGTAACGAAGTAGGTTCAGCCGAGGAGCCAATTGTGAATCAAAAAAGCCCGCTCGGTGTACACTCGACTGTGGGGGAAAACCCATGCCGGAAATCCCCGTTCAATCTGCTGTCTTTTCGATGCACCTTTTCCCGATTCGGCATCCTTCGTCCCGCCGAATGCGAGTCCTCCCCTCCCTCGTCTTCTTCGCCGTGGCATGCTCACTCCCGGCGTTCTGCCAGGCCCCGGCGCGCCTGGAATTCGAGGTCGCGTCCGTCAAGCCGGCGAAACCCCAATCTGCCCAGCAGGCCAATATGGGCGTACACATCGATGGCGCGCAGGTGCACATCAATTACTACTCCCTCCGCGACTATATCCGCAGGGCTTACCGGCTCAAGAACTATCAGATCTCGGGCCCGGACTGGCTCACTTCCGAGAGGTTCGACGTCGACGCCAAGCTGCCGGCAGGCGGTACTCCCGCCCAGGTTCCGGAGATGTTGCAGGCGCTGCTGGCCGACCGCTTCCAGTTGACCACCCATCGCGGCTCGAAGGAATTCCCGGCGTATGGCCTGGTGGCCGTGCCCGGCGCGCTCAAACTAAAGCAAGCTGGAGCGGATGCGGCAACCGACGCCGGCGATCCGGCCAAGAATGCCACCAATGTCAGCGCCGGAGGCAGCGAGCAAGGCGTGTCCGTCAACTACGGCAACGGAACCTACTATTCCTTCGCCAACAACCGGCTCGAGGTGAAGAGGTTCTCGATGGCCCGGTTCGCGGATCTCATGAGCTTGTTCCTCGACCGCCCCGTCGTCGATATCACGGACCTCCAGGGCGATTACAGCTTCACTCTCGACCTCGCGTCCGAGGATTACCGCGTAATGCTGATCCGCATTGGCATGTCGCAGGGCGTTGCACTGCCGCCTGAAGCCCTCCGGCTTCTGGATGGCGCCAGCGACGACTCGGTACACTCCGGCCTCCGGGCCCTGGGCCTGAAGCTTGAGCCGCGCAAGGCCCCGATCCAGACCCTATTCGTCGATCACATCCTGAAGTCGCCCACCGAGAATTAGCTGGTATCAACTTCGGCCAGAAGTCAACAGCGCGCGTCGGCCGCGCCTGACTTTTGCATTCACGCTGCGGCCGCACTTTCTCCGGACAGCGCGTCATCCGCTTGAAATGGCGACATCCCCAAGCCAGTGGATATACTAATCAGCGGTCGGGCCATCATCATGAGCGTCAAATCGAGAACCACTCAGCTAGCGCTTGTTGGGAGTTGCCTTCTGCTGCTCCTGGCTCCATCTGGGGCAGCACAGGATGCCGCCCGCGTCATCCAGACGATTGAAGATCGCCAGACGCCCAACCGGCAAGGACTCGATCCCCTCACCCTGCGAGAACTCATGGACCGCTTCCACGTGCCCGGATTGAGCGTAGCGGTGATCCGGGATTTCAAAATCGACTGGGCCAAGGCTTGGGGCGTCGGCGACGTGGAAACCGCAGCTCCGGTGACCACCGGGACGATGTTCCAGGCCGCGTCGATGAGCAAGCCGGTTGCGGCTATGGCCTCGCTAAAGGCGATTCAGGAGGGGAAGTTTGGGCTGGATCAGGACATCAACACAATCCTGAAATCGTGGAAGTTGCCGGGGCTCGAGGGCAGTCCAGGCGGTCCTGTTACACCACGCGAGCTGATGAGCCACACCTCCGGGACCGGGGATGGATTCGGATTCCCGGGGTATGCACCCTCCGCGCCGCTTCCAACCGTGCCGCAAATCCTGGACGGGCTGCCACCCTCGAATGTTGGCAAGGTGCGGCTGGAGCGCGCGCCGCTGACGGCCTACAAGTACTCGGGAGGTGCCGTGACGATCGAACAACTAGCTTTGACGGATGCTCTGGGCAAGCCATTTCCACGCATTATGCGAGAGCTGGTTCTTGATCCCATTGGCATGAGCAACAGCACTTACGAACAGCCGCTGCCGGCGGACCGGGAGATGCAGGCCGCACGGGCGCATGGCGGTTCGGGCCGCCGCATGGACGCCCCCTGGCACGTCTATCCGGAGATGGCCGCGGCCGGACTGTGGACGACCCCCACGGATCTTGCCAAGCTGCTCATCGAGGTGCAGTTGACGCTGCTCGGGAAATCGCAGCGCGTGCTCACGCAGAGAACCATGCAGGAGATGGTCACGCCGGTGGGAGTCGGCCCGTTTGCAGTCGGTTTCACAATCGAGAAGATGGGCGAAGGCTGGTACTTGGGCCACAATGGCTCGAATTGGGGATTTCGCTCCGATATGCTGGCACATCGGGTGAAGGGTTATGGGGTAGTGATCATGGCCAACAGCGACAGTGGCGGGACCGTGATTCAAGAAGTGCGGGACCGGATCGCCCGGGCCTACGGCTGGGACATCTTCGACAAACCGGTGCCGCGTTGACCGCCATGTGAAGTTGGCTGGAAACGCTCCAATTCGGTGACAGCCCTTACGTTCGAGGACGGTGAACGGGGGACAGCCTGGGTGAACGGTGGACAGCCTGAACCCCGTGATTTTTCCCTGGTCCCCGCAAGCGGCGTTTCGCCAGGAACGGACGGCTCCAAGCGGCTCGCGACTTCCCGAAGCCGATTTCGGGACAGCGTGGGTAGCCTGTCGGCGGTTTGCGCGTTTAGACGCCCAACTGCCAGGGAAAGCGCCCCGAAATGGTCACTCTCCCGCGCATAAACACCCGCCCCCGGCGACACGGCGGATCTGAATGAACGGGCGATTGTGTGCGTCGGCGCGCTCATGACTGTAGTGACGCTTGGGGTGGTGCGGGTGGCGATCGGAGCGCGGCTACTGGCCGTTGGCCAGCTTCCGGATGGCCGCCTCCGGGGCGTCCGGCCCCAGAATGCGCCGGATGGCGGCTTCCAGCACTTCGTCCCGTCCATCGCGTATGCCGGCGATGGTAGGCTTCACCTCCTGGTCGGGAAGGATGCCGATGCGCTGGGTCGGCTTCTTGTCCGGGTAGAAGACGCCGATTCCGCTGATCATGGTGCTCAGGCCGCCGGGCAGCGGGATCGGCGAGACGTTGCCGTCGGCTCCCGCCGTCGTGCTGCCAAGCACCACGCCGCCCGCGGCGCGAAACGCCATGGCCGTGTACTCCGCCTGGCTCACGGAAATTTCGTCCACCAGGATTACGATTTTCCCGGCATAACGCGGCGTCTGCGGCGTCAGGCTCTCGATCACGCCCCAATGGAAGGCGCCGGGATTGGAGATGTCGCCATTGGTGAATCGCGCAAACTCGGTGGGCTTCGCCGCCAGCAGGTTGCCGAGCGCGAAGACCATGAACTGCGACGGGTAGTTGCGGATGTCGATGATGAGGCCTCTCGCGCCCGCGGCGGACTCGATATAGCTCGCGGCGTCGGCCGCCTTCACGGAGGACAGCTTCAGATAGGCCACCTCGGGCGAGAGCAGGCGGAACGTATCGCCGGGGCGGTCATGCGTGGCGGCGGTTTGGAGGTTGAGCTTGTCTGCCGCCACGCGCGCCGCGTTCAGGTTGAGCGTCTCGGATCCACGGCGGATTTGCAGCGTGGCCGGCCTGGCGCAATCGCCATGCGTCATCGATCTCCCGATGTCGCGCAGGCGGGCCGCCTGGTTGGAATCGGCGTAGTAGGGTGTCCATTCCTTGACGAGCGCGGGCACTTCTACGCCGTCGAGCTGCTGGATGACGTCGCCGGGCTTGAGTCCGGTGTTCTTGCCCAGCTCCGCGTTGGAGTACCCGGCCACGACTGCCTGGTCGTCCACGAAACGCACAGCGACGGGAAGCTGACAGGCGCCCACCGGCGGCCGTACTGCAAGGGAGCTCCACAAATTCGCGTGAGTGTCGTTGACTTTGGCGATGAGCGCCATCATTTCGAGCTGGTATTGGTTGCGGTCTTTCGCCAGCGCCATGCGCGGCAGGAATTCCGGCAGTATCGCGTCCCAGTCCGCGATTCCGTCGCGGTACGGATACCAGTATTCGATGATGTTCCAGAAGCGATCGAGCGCCAGGATCTGAAAGCCTGCGTCCGGGAGCCGGACGTTCGGATAAGCGAGTTCGCGATCGAACGACGGGTTCCCAACATTGGGCGCGAGCGAAACGTAGAACTGCTTGCTGGCGGCCGGACGGTTGGCGTGGATTTTCTGCAAGCGCCGGCTGAGGTCGGCGCCGAGCGCGCGCTCGTCGGAGATCCAGGAGAGATCCGGTCGGAGATGGAGGTCGTCTTCCCTGAGCTTGGCGCAGGATTGGCAGGCAGCGGCTTCGCCCAGACCGTCGATCCAGCGGACCAGAGCTGCGTTGGCCGCCGCGCGATCGGGCGCGGCAAGGATCGAGGGCAGGACCCGGAACAGGTCGTAATCGAAATGACGCGTCCCTGACGCGATCGCCGGATGGTGATACTTCAGAAATCCCCAGACCTTGGCAAGCGTGACCAGATTCGCGACCTGTGAAGCGCTCAGGTCGGTCAGGGTGATGCGCGAACCGCCGTCGAATTCCTGGTCGGTATCGAGCGCGGTCTTGGGACGATCGACCTTCGGCGCATCCCAAATCGGCTTGCCGTCCACCAGCAACTGCAAATCGTCCGCCCAGGCCTTCCCGGTTCCCGAAAGCAGGAAGCCGAAAAACAGGGTCCGGGCTTCGGGATCGACCGGCAACGAAATCGCGTGCTCGGTCCACGGAGTGGTGCCTTTGACCGGGTCGCGGTCCTGCATGCTGGCGAATTCGACCGAACCGTTGAGGCCGTCTTCCCGCATCCAGAACGCGCTGAAGCCCTCGACGCTTTCGGTGCGGATAAAACCACGCAACTCCACGGTCTTCCCGCCGAAATCGATCGGCAGGGTCTTAAGGACACCCGAGAAGGGCTCGCTGCGGCCGGCTTGACGCTCGATGCGGACTGACCATTTGCCGCCATGCACTACATCGTTATCCGTGGCGACGGCGTCCGGGGGATTGCACGACCATCCACCCGGGCAAGTGCGCACGGCCGGAGCTTCGAAGCCCAGGATATCGGCGAGGCCGGGCCGGTCCTGAGCGTGAGAGAGGAATGCGGCGCACGCGAGCAGAGTGAGAAGACGCGTCATGGGCGAATTGTAGCTTCCGCTAGATCCGAGAGTGTACATGAATTCCTGTTCGGCAAGCCCGGCGGCCAGATCGTCACCGGTTTCAACTGTCCTTGCGATAGCGCTGCGAGCCCCGGAGCTACACCTTATACACCTTCCAGAACACTTCGCGGAACTTCATCATTTCCTGGTCCGTGCCGATCGATACGCGCAGCATGTTGTCCAGCGGCGGGAACGGCCGGCCGGGCGCTACGCCCAGCTTCGGCATCGTGTTGATGAACTCGCGCGCGTTGCGGCCGCAGTCGATCATGATGAAGTTGGCGTGCGGCTCGATGTATTTCACTTCGCGCTCGCGCAGCCACGCGCATAGCTCGCGGCGGGTCTTCGAAAGAATGGCGCGCCGCTCGCGAAGCATGCTCTGCCGGTCCGCCAGCGCGGCCGTGACGCCGCGCGCGCTCACGATCGAGATCACGTTCAGGCGCAGCGGCGTCAGCCTTTGAATGATCTCGGGCCTGGCGGCCGCGAAGCCCACGCGCAACCCGGCCATCCCATAGATCTTCGAAAACGTCCGCGTCACGATGACGTCTTTGCCCTGCCGCACATACGGCAGCGCGCTCCCGACCTCCGGCATCTCCACGAAATGCAGGTAGGCCTCATCCACCAGCAGCGTGGTATTCGCAGGCAGGTTGTTGACCAGCCAGTCGACCTCGGAGCTCCTGGTAACGGCCGAAGTCGGATTGTTGGGATTACAAAGGTAGATCAACCCGCCGCGCGCCTTGTCCGCCTCTTCCGCCATCTTCTTCACGTCGGCCGTGTAATCCTCGCGCAGCTTGGTCAGCACCACCGGGCGGCCGAGCGAGCGCGCCAGCTCAATGGGCCCCTCGTACGCCGGCGTCACGCTGATCAAGGGCCGCGTCGCCGACGTGAAGGCGTCCACCGACGTGTGCAAGACTTCGCTCGACCCCGAGCCGGTGATGATCTGTTCCGGCGCCAGTTCTTCGCTCTTCGCGATGGTGACGTAGATATCGTGGAAGTCGTTATAGTGATACCGCCCCGACCCGGGCAGCGCCTCCCGCATAGCGTCGAGCGAAACCTGCGGAGGTCCCAGCGGATTCTCGTTGGCGTTGAGCCACACCATGTCCTTGGGAAGGTCGGCGACGTTGACGGTGGCGCGCTGTGCGTACGCCATCTCGGGCAGCAGCCGGGCCGCCGCTGCCGCGAGCCCGAACCGCGTGGCGAATCCTCGTCTGGTCATCATGAGTTGTTCCTCGGCGTTGCAGCCATCATAGCTCCGAGGGTAGTGTGTTGTCGTGCGCATGCCGCCGGCCGCTGGTTGCATGACGGTTTGGTGAACAGCGGCAACACGACCATCTGGATCCGCTGGTACAATATCCACCCGGATCGCCGGCGGGAATGCTGGCGCAAGGAAGGAAATGATGTCGGAGACAAATTCCGCAAACCCCGGAACCAACACATTCGGAGGAGCCATCCCCGTCTTTCGGGTAGCGAGCGTCCGCGCCAGCATCGAGTATTACGTGAATTGCCTTGGCTTCAAGGTCAACTGGGAATCTCCCATCTTCGCTTCCGTCTCCCGCGACCGGTGCAACATTTTCCTGAGCGAAGGTGACCAGGGCCATCCCGGAGCTTGGACCTGGATCGGCGTCAACGACACCGAGGCTCTCGCAACGGAATACCGCGGCAAAGGAGCGAAGATCCGCCATCCGCCGACCAACTATGCCTGGGCATACGAAATGCAGGTCGAAGACTTGGATGGCAACATCCTGCGCCTCGGTTCCGATCCCAAGCCCGATCAACCGTCCGGCGAATGGCTCGACATGCACGGTCGCATCTGGCCTCCGAACCCGGAAGCCGACACCATCAAATGTGAATAGCGAATCAGCCTGGCTGATCGCTGATTGCTGACTGCTGAAAGCTCGGCACGCTGATGTGCGATCGAGATTCTGAGACTCGCGTGTTTCGCACGCGATTCGTTCCGCGAAAAACCTCTTGACACCCCACTTCATTTTCTCTACTATGTAGAAACTGTGCCGAAAGGCGAGTCGCTCGGAGAGTTCGAATACCTGGTGCTGCTGGCCGTGTTGCGGCTGGATGCCGACGCCTACGGTATGCGCGTGCGCCGCGAAATCGCCGAACGCACCGGGCGCGATGTCGCCATCGGGGCGGTCTACGCCACCCTCGACCGGCTCGAGAGTAAGCGCCTGGTGAAGGGCGAATGGAGCGATCCCACCCCTGAGCGGGGCGGGCGCGCCAAGCGCCGCTTTCATCTCACGGGCGCCGGCGCTGAGGCGGTGACTCGCGAGCGTCAGGAGTTGGCAAGCATGATGGAGGGCCTGGTATTTCCCCTTCCGAGGGCCACCCGATGAATCCTCCGCTCATGGCCCGCGCTCTGCTGCTCGCGGTTGCCGGCGACGATCAAGCCGAATTCGTCGCCGGCGATCTCCACGAGGAGTTTGTCTTCCTGTGCCAGACGCGCGGGCGGCGGGCGGGCCGCCGCTGGTACGTGTGGCAGGTGGCGCGCAGCATCCTGGCCCTGTTGGGGCTGCGGATGCGGTCGGGCGAAGTGGCGCACGTGTTCGCCGCGACGGCGTTGGGCGTTGCCATCCCGTTGCTGCTGCTCGACCGGCTCTGGTGCTTCGTCTACTCCCAGATCCCGCTGAAAGACGGACTGCACCGCGCGCCGGGATTCCTCGCGGCGAATGTAATTTGCGCCGGCTTGTGCGCGGCGTTTTGCGGGGCAACCGCGCGTAGCCTGCGCCGGGCAGTGGCTATCGCGGCCGCGGCCGCACTGGCCGCCGGTTTCGCCTTATGGAACTCGGCCGGCGCAGCCCCGGCGTTGTATGTCTGTGTGATTCTTTTGATCGCGCCCGCAAGTTCCCTGATGGCGTGGAGGAGATTCCGATGAAGTGGCTCAAGCGAATTGCGATTGTTCTTGCGGCGTTGATCGTCCTGCCGGTGGTGACGCTGCTCATTCTGGGGCAACGTTCCGGCGCCGGACAGATGCATGCTTCTGCCGAGATCAGCGCCTCGCCGGCGCAACTTTGGTCCTGGATCGACGACGGGCAACGGCTGAAGCAATGGGTGAGTTGGATGGTGGAGGCGCGCGCATGGGACAAGCCAGCCGGCGTTGGAGCCCGGCGCGTACTGGTGATGCGGGACGAAAACAACGGCGGCGCGATCATGGAAATCGAAGGCACCTGCACCGAGTATTCCCCGCCCTCCCGGCTGACCATGCTGCTCGCGGTGAAGGACGCCTTCGACGGCCAGCAGTTGTACCGATTGACGGACCTGGGGAACGGCCGCACCCGCCTGGACGTCGAGTCGCGCTACCATCTCACCAACCCGCTCGCGCGATTGATGGAGCCGCTGGTCACGCCGCAAGCTGAGAAGAAGCTGGTGGGCGACGTGGCGCGATTGAAGTCCATGGTCGAAAGCCGCGCCGAGGTCCGCTGAGCATGAAGACCAAGACCGATCTCGAGAAACTCCAGGGCACGTGGAACATCGTCACCCTGGAGATGGAGGGGCAGAAATATCCTCCAGGCGGATCGCAGATCACGATCAAGGGCGACCGCTTCATCAGCCTCAACATGGGCGCGGAATACGAAGGGACCGTGTCGGTCGACGCGGGCAAGACACCCAGGGCCTTCGATCTCAATTTCGACAAAGGTCCCGAGAAGGGAAACCAGTCTCTCGGCATTTATGAGCTGGATGGCGATACCTGGAAGATCTGCCTCGGGCTGACCGGAAAAAGCCGGCCCACCCAGTTCGCCGCGCTCCCCGGCACGGGCCACGCGCTGGAGCTGTTGAAACGCGAGACGGCCGCCGACCGGCGCGCCGCGAACAGGCAGGCGGCGATCGCCAAACATGCCGGGCCCGTCGCGGAACTCGAAGGCGAGTGGTTCATGATCTCGTGCAAACAGGATGGCCAGCCCATGGACCCGCGCTTCGTCAGCACCGCCCGGCGCGTGTTCGAGGGCGCCACCACCACCCTGTTTTCAGGCGGCCGCGCCATGATGAAGACCCGCTTTGCCGCGGATCCCGCGAAAGACCCGAAAACCATCGACTACCTGGACCTGAAGCAGCACGGCATCTACCAGGTTTCTGGCGAAACCCTGCGCACGTGCCTTGTAACTGCCGGCGAGACGCGGCCCGGCGACTTTTCGTCCAAACCGCGCGACGGACGGCTTGTGTCGGAATGGAGCCGCCAAAGACGGTAAACTCACATCAGGACTCATGAACGTCCTGATCCTCAACTCCGGCAGCTCCAGCCTCAAGTTTCAGGTCATTGCCACTGACCTCGAACGCATCGAGAAGAACAGCGACGAACGCTTGTGCCGCGGCTACGTGGAGCGGATCGGCGGCGAGTCCATCATCACGTTGCAGAACCGCCAGGGACCGCGTCCGAAACTGGCGGCGCCCATCCGCGATATCTCCGCGGCGCTCGATTACGTGCTGCGGTGGCTGGCGTCGGACAAATCGGGAATCGAGGAAATCCAGAGCCTGGGCGATATCCACGCGGTCGGGCACCGCGTGGTGCACGGAGGCGAGCTGTTCTCCGAGTCGACGCTCATCGACGATCACGTGTTGAAGGGCATCGAGGAATGCATCGATCTGGCGCCGCTGCACAATCCCAACAACATTAAGGGCATCCTGGCCGCGCGCGAACAATTCGGCCAGCGAGTGCCGCAGGTTGCTGTATTCGACACGGCGTTTCACGCCTCCATCCCGGAACGAGCTTATCTGTACGCCGTGCCCTATCACCTGTATCGCCGGCACCGCATCCGGCGCTATGGCTTCCACGGCACATCGCATCGCTACGTGGCCTACCGCTACCGAAACCTCCGCCATTTGACCCGCGAGCAGACGCACGTGGTCACGCTGCATCTCGGGAACGGTTGTTCCGCCGCCGCGATTCGCGCCGGCAAAGCCGTGGACACCTCGATGGGCATGACGCCCTTGGAAGGCCTGGTGATGGGCACGCGCTCCGGCGACCTCGATCCCGCGATCGTCGGCCTCCTGACGGCCAAGGAAGGATTGTCGACGCACGAAGTGGAAGCGCTGCTCAACACGCAGTCTGGCCTGCTCGGCATCTCCGGGTTGACCAACGATATGCGCGAGCTGCTGCTGGAGCTGAGCGACCATGACGACCGCCGCGTGCGGCTGGCGATCGAGATCTTCTGCTATCGGGCGCGCAAATACATCGGCGCCTTCCTGGCGTCGATGGGCGGCGCGGACGCCGTCATCTTCACCGGCGGAATCGGCGAGAACTCACCCGAGGTTCGCGCCCGCATTTGCGAAGGCCTTGAATGGGCCGGCCTGGAACTGGACGAAGCCAGGAACCGCGAGACCGTGGGGAAGGAGGGCGAGATCAGCCGGGAAGGCTGCCGTCTCGCCGCCTACGCGATTCCGACCGACGAAGAGCTGCTGATCGCCCGCGACACCGTCCGCTGCATCCAAGGCATCCCGCACCCCGCTTAACCGCTATTTGCCGTTCACTCGGCGTCTCTGCGCCTCGGCGGTAGATTTCTTTACCCCGGCCACTTCCACCCCGTGATTTCCGGGCTATCGACCCCGTTCTCGTACGCGTAATTCCGGCACGCGATTTGCAGATTGCGGAACTTCTCCTTCGCGTGTCCACCGATGCGTTGCAGTTTCGGCGTCCTATCGATCGAATCGATCGCCAGGCTGAATCGGTCGATTTCGTTGTTGATTGCCAGTTCCATGGGCGTGTTGATATTGCCTTTCTCTTTGTAGCCGCGCACGTGCATGTTCGCGTGATTGGTGCGGCGGTACGCCAGCCGGTGAATCAGCCAGGGATATCCATGGAAGTTGAAGATGACGGGCTTGTCCACGGTGAACAGCGAATCGAAGTCGCGGTCCGTCAAGCCATGTGGATGTTCGGTGCTCGGTTGCAGCTTGAACAGGTCCACGACGTTGATGAAGCGGATCTTGAGATCGGGGAACTCCTGCCGCAGCAGGACCACGGCGGCCAGCGCTTCCTGCGTCGGAATATCGCCGGCCGCGGCCATCACCAGGTCGGGCTCGCCGCCCTGGTCGTTGCTCGCCCACGCCCAGATCCCGATGCCCTTGGTGCAGTGCTCAATCGCCGCCTCCATGTCCATGTACTGGAGATGCATCTGCTTGTCGGAGACGATCACGTTCACGTAGTTCTGGCTCTTGAGGCAGTGATCCGCCACCGAGAGCAGAGAATTGACGTCGGGCGGAAGATAAATGCGCGTAACGGTCGCGCTCTTGTTGACGACAACGTCGAGGAACCCCGGGTCCTGGTGTGTGAAGCCGTTGTGATCCTGCCGCCACACGGTGGAAGTGATCAGCAGGTTCAAGGAAGCCACATCCTGCCGCCACGACAAGTGGTTGCAGATCGACAGCCATTTGGCGTGCTGGTTGAACATCGAGTCGATCACGTGAATGAACGCCTCGTACGAGGAGATGAATCCGTGGCGCCCCGTGAGCAGGTAGCCCTCCAGCATGCCCTCCACGGTATGCTCGCTGAGCATCTCCATCACGCGCCCGTCCGGCGCCAGTTCGCCGCCGTCCGCGTCTTCCGGGAAATATGCTTCCAGCCAGAACTTTTTGCTCACTTCATATATAGATTGCAGCTTGTTGGAAGTGTTCTCGTCCGGACCGAAGACGCGGAAGTTGCTCATGTTCCGCTTCATCACGTCGCGCAGGAAGTCGCCCAGAGGACGCGTGTTCTCCGCCTCCACGGTTCCCGGCCGCTCGACCCTGTGCGCATATTGGCGGAAATCCGGCAGGCGCAGGTCCCGCTTCAAAATGCCGCCGTTGGCGTGCGGGTTGGCGCTCATGCGGCGTGTGCCCGTGGGAGCCAGCGCTTTGAGCTCCGGAATGAGCTTGCCGCTCGCGCCAAACAATTCTTCCGGTTTCTGTTCGCGCATCCATCGATCGAGGAGCCGCAGTTGCTCGGCGTCCTTTTTTACGTCGGGCAGCGGAACCTGGTGCGCGCGCCAGAATCCCTCCAGGCGGTGGCCGTGTACCGATTCCGGTGCGCTCCAGCCCTTCGGTGAGCGCAGCACGATCATCGGCCAGCGAACCCGCGTGGCCACGCCGCTGGTGCGCGCTTCCTGCTGGCAGCTCCGGATTTCTGCGACGCAGTGCTCGACCGTCGCCGCCATCGCCTGGTGCATGCTGTCCGGGTCGGAGCCTTCCACGAAGTGCGGCGTCCACCCGTAGCCGCGGAAGAGGTTTTCCAGTTCCTCGTGCGTGATGCGCGCGAGCAGTGTAGGGTTGTTGATCTTGTAGCCGTTCAGGTGAAGGATGGGGAGCACCGCGCCGTCGCGAATCGGGTTCAGGAATTTGTCGATGTGCCAGGAAGTCGCCAGAGCGCCGGTTTCGGATTCGCCATCTCCCACCACCGCCGCGACGATCAGGTCCGGGTTGTCGAACGCCGCGCCGCAGGCGTGCGAGAGCACGTAGCCCAGTTCGCCGCCTTCGTGGATCGACCCCGGCGTCTCTGGAGTGCAGTGGCTGCCGATGCCGCCGGGGAAAGAGAACTGCTTGAAGAATTCGCGCAATCCTTCTTCGTCCTCGCTTTTTTCCGGGTAGATTTCGGAATAGGTTCCCTCCAGGTATACCGGTCCCAGCACACCGGGCGCGCCGTGCCCGGGCCCCGCCAGGAAGATCATGTTCTGGTCGAACTTCCGGATGACCCGGTTCAAGTGAACGTAAATGAATGCCAGGCCCGGACTCGATCCCCAATGTCCCAACAGGCGATTCTTGATGTGCTCCGGCTTGAGCGGTTCTTTCAACAGGGGATTGTCCTGGAGGTAAATCATTCCCAGGGCCAGGTAATTGCAAGCCCGCCAGTAGGCGTGAGTCTTGCGCAGTTCCTCGGCGCTCAGCGGCGCCCCCGGCGTGGTCGACCTGGCCGGACCATAGGCGCTCAGCGCGTGATTCAATGCTTCGTCTGTAGCTGAAACTGTCATTTCGGGCCCCTTCATAATTCTATGGCAGCGCCTGCGGAGTACGGTGTTACAGAAAGTCATCGTGCGGCAGCAAGCTCTCAGCAATCAGCAATCAGCGAAAACCAGCTTTAGCTGACTGCTGAAAGCTGATCGCTGAAAGCTGTTTTTCTGATAGCATCGTCACGTGAGCGCTGTGCCCGCCATGATCTCGGTAGGGGACGAGGGGATCCTGAATACCGAAGCTACCCCGGGCTTGTCGGAGATCTGGATCGACCGCGACCTGAGCTGGTTGGACTTCAACGAGCGAGTGCTTGCCGAGGCCCTGGACGAGCGCACGCCGCTGCTCGAACGCGTCAAGTTTCTGGCGATTTTCAGCTCCAACCTGGACGAGTTCTTTATGAAACGGATCGCGGTCCTGCGCGAATCGCCCAGCCCGGAACGCCTCGATCTGATGAGGCAGCTTCGCGAAAAGCTCTTTCGCGCGCTGAACCAGCAGGCCGATTGCTTCCGCGAGAGCATCCTGCCCGGCCTGGCGAAACACGGCATCTTCCTGCGGCGCTGGCAGGAACTCACCGACGCCCAGAAGGAGGAGTGCAGCCGCTATTTCGACGACCACGTCTCGCCCGCGCTCACTCCATTGGTGATCGATCCCGCCCATCCCTTCCCGTTCCTGTCGAATCTCTCGACGTCGCTGGCGTTCCTGCTCCACGACCCGGCCACCGGCGATTCGATGTACGCACGCGTGAAAGTGCCGCCGGTGTTGAAACAATGGGTGCCGCTGCGCGCGGATACGGCGCCCGGCCAGAAGGTGCTGGCGCCGCTCCACGAGATCATTTGGGGAAACCTGAACAAGCTCTACGGGGGCATGCGGCTCACCGGAACCACGCTTTTCCGCCTGACGCGCGACGCGGAAGTGGAGATCGACGACGACTCCGACGAGACGCTGCGTGAATTGGTCCAGGAGCAGGTCCGTCAGAGACGCTATGAACCGGTGGTGCGGCTGGAGTTTGGTCCGGGGGCCGATCCCGCGATCCGGCAGATGCTGTGCGACCGTTTTCAACTCCAACCACTCGATGTTTACGACATGCCGGGCGAAGTGGATTACACCACTCTCTTTGAAATCGCTGGCATGGATTTTCCCGCGCTTCGAGATCGCCCGTGGTGCCCGGTTCCTCCGCCTGTGCTGACGGACGGCTACCCGGACATCTTCGCCGCCGTTCGCGCCGCTGACCTGCTGGTGCATCATCCGTACGAGAGCTTCGATGCCAGCGTGGAGCACTTCGTGGGCGCGGCTGCCGACGACCCGCACACCGTCGCGATCAAGATGACCGCCTATCGGATCGGAGACGATACTCCGTTCGTCCGGTCGTTGATCCGCGCCGCCGAGACCGGCAAGCAGGTTGCCTGCGTGATCGAGCTCACGGCCCGCTTCGACGAAGAGCGGAACCTGCACTGGGCCGCGGAGCTGGAGCGGGCCGGTGCGCACGTCACGTTTGGCGTGCGCGGATTGAAGACTCACGCCAAGACCATACAAGTGGTCCGCAAAGAGGCGGACGGGTTGCGCACCTATGTACACATCGGCACCGGCAACTACCACGTACGCACGGCGAAGCTCTACTCCGATATCGGCCTGTTCACCTGCGAACCGGCGCTCGCACGGGACGTCGTCAGTCTTTTTCATTACCTCACGGGCCATTCGAAACAGCCGAACTACGCCGCCCTACTGGTCGCGCCAACCTGTATGCGCCCGCGCTTCCTCGACTTGATCCGGCGCGAGATCGAGAATCGGAAGGCCGGCCGCGCAGCCCGAATCGTGGCCAAAATGAACCAACTGGAAGATCCGGAGGTGATCGAATCGCTGTGCCAGGCCGCGGGCGCCGGCGTACCGGTCGACCTCGTCATCCGCGGCCTGTGCTGCCTGCGGCCGGGAGTCCCGGAAAAAACCGAAGGGATTCGAGTCCGGTCCGTCATTGGGCGTTTCCTCGAGCATTCCCGCATCTTCCATTTCGCCGCCGGCCGGGAGGACCCGGTCGACGGAGAATTCTATATCGGTTCCGCAGACTGGATGTTCCGCAACCTGTCGCGGCGCGTCGAGGTGGTCATTCCCGTAGCCGCCAAGGCGTGCAAGAAAAAGCTCTGGGAAATCTTGGACATCAACCTGCGTGACCAGCGCCAGGCCTGGGTTCTCCATAGCGACGGCAGTTACTCGCAGTTGCGGCCTAAGGAGGCGGGGGACGGACCGGAGAGTATGGGCACGCATCACACCCTGATGGAGATCGCGCGCCGTTAGGTGCTTCCGCCCTTATTTTGCTGGCGCCGGCGCTGCAGGCGCGTAGTATCCTTTCCTGGCGCGGACCACCAGACCCTTTTGCTGCTTGAGGCGAATCTCCACCGGGTGGAATTTGCCATCGGCAACGAACGGCTCCGGACGGTACAGAATGTTGTACTGATGGCGCAGCAGGTTCGCAACGTTGTCGAAGGAATGTCCCAGGTCTTCCATCCGGAACGGGAACAACGCAATTCCGCCGGTCTCCGAAGTCACAAACTGCAAGACCTTATCACCCTCGACTTCCGGGCCCTGCTCGCGCGTGGAAACCGCGAACAGCACCGCATTCGCACGCTGCGCTGCCTGGAGGGCCTGGCCGCGGGTCAGGCGGCTTTCATTGTCCTCGCCATCGCTGAATATCACGATCGCGGCGCGATGGCGGGGACCCACTCGAGCGGCCTCCGCGAGACGCCGCGCCGCCAGGTCGATGGCATCGTAAAGGGCCGTGGCGCCGCCCGGGCGCAGGTCCCGGATCTTTTCGTCGAGGCGCCGTTCCTCGAAGCTGAAGTCCAATGCCATATCGGGGCTGCTGTCGAAGCTGACTACCATGGCCTCATCGATCCCCGTGCGGAGGCTGCGGTTCAGAAACTCGATGGCCGCCTCCTGAAGGAAGCGGAACCGGTCCCTCACGCTGTTGCTGGTGTCGATGAGAAGGGCCAGGCGGAGCGGCAACTCGGATTCCGGAGAGAAGTCGATGATCCTCTGAGGCCGCTGGTCGTCAAAGACCTCGATGTCGCCGCGGCCGAGAGTGGCGGAATGGCCTCTCCGGTCCGTGACCGTAAACGTAATCTCGACGCGGTTCACCTCCGTGCTGAACTGCTGCTGCTGTTGCGCAATCCCAGCCTCTGCACTGATCAATGAACCGACGGCGGCGAAGAAAATGGCACACTTCACGTAGCAGCGGCCCCTCACAGCGGCCCGTAGCAAATATAGGTCAACTAACTCTGAAATGCAACCAGCGCGGTGTGCGAGATCCACCGAATCGCGATACAATGGCCCGGTTCCAACTCCATGTATCGAGGATCTATGCGCCGAATCATCGTCAGTTGTGCCGTCGCGGCGGCTCTCACCGCTGCCGTGCTCTCCACCGTTCGGGCGGAACAGGCCGCGCAGGGCAAGGGGAAACAGGCCAAACAAGTCAAGGCGCCTCCCGCCCCCAGCTATGGGAACGCGGACGCCATCAGCGAGGACGAGCTGAAGGTCTACGACTTCTTTCTTGCTTCCGATCAGCTCGAGGGCCGCTATTTTCCGTCGCGCGGCTACGACACCGGCGCCCTTTATGTAGCCAGCCACCTGGCGGAGTGGGGACTCAAGCCCGGCGGCAGCGCCACCGGCACTACCGGCCCACTGCAGCCCTATTTGATGCCGATTGAGATGGTGGCGAGACAGATCGTGCCGGAGGACAGCAAGCTTTCCATCACCGCCCCGCCCCCCGCCGGACGAGGCGGCTTCCCAGGCGGCGGCGCCGGAGGCGGCGGCCGCGGGCGCGGAAACGCCGAGCCGGTCACGACGTCGTTCGAGTACGGCAAGGACTGGACGGCCGGCTTCGGCGGTGGCGGCGGCCGGGGCGGCGCTCCGCATGCTCTCGATGTCTCTGGGAATCTGGTTTTCGCGGGCAACGGCTACGTGATCAACAAGACTAAGACCAATCCTTATGAAGGCCTGGACGTTCGCGGCAAGATCATCGTGGTGGCCGGCCTGCCCGCCGAACTCGCGGCCCAACAAGGTGGGCGCGGCAGAGGCGGCGCCAACCCTCCGGACCAGTCCGCGGCCGCGCGCGGCGGCGCGAACCCGCAGGCCCCGGCCGACGCGGCGGCCCAACCAGCGGCAGGCGGCCGTGGCGGCGCCGCGGCGAATCCCCTGGGCGAGGCCTGCACCGACTACTTCACACCGGAACAATACGCCGCGAAAAACGGCGCGCTGGCCGTCGTGAGTGTCGCCAACTTTCAGCAGTTGACTGCCATGGCCAATCCCAACGCCGCGGGCCGCGGCGGGCGTGGCGCGGTGAACGGTCCTCCGTTCCAACCCGCCCGGTTTGAACAGGCAGGCACTTGTCCCAGCGCGCCCTCCGTCACCGCCGGCGTCGAAATCATAAGCGCGCTCTTTCAAGGCGAGAAGATCACCGGGCCGCAGGCGTTCTACGGCGCCGGAGCCAACGCCAAGTTGGATTCGTTTGAGATGAACGCCCAGAAAAAGCTCGCGATTCATGTCGGAGTCCACAGCGAGCAGGGGCACGGCGAGAATGTGGTGGGGATCCTCGAAGGCAGCGACCCCGCGCTGAAGAACGAGTACGTGGTGATGACCGCGCATCTCGATCACATCGGCTTGACCACCGGGCGCCCCGACGGCCACAACGTCAACAACGGCGCCGATGACGACGGCTCCGGGTCCACCGGCCTGCTGGGCATCGCCCATGCGTATGCCGAGGGCGCGGCCAAAGGTATCCGTCCCAAGCGGTCCATCATCTTCTTGTGGGTGGGCGGCGAGGAACGCGGCCTGTGGGGCTCGCAGTACTTCACCGAATTTCCGCCGATCGACCTGGCCAACGTGGTCGCCGATTTGAACATGGACATGATCGGCCGCACCAAGAATCCGAATTCGGTGGACAACAATCCGACCCACTATCTGGTGGAACCCGGGGAGGTGCTGATCGTCGGCCCCAATGTCAGCAGCGATGACCTGGAGCAGACCATTGAGACCGTCAACTCCAACTATCAAAAACTGAGGATCAACCACTTCTACGACGTGACCGCTCCCGACGCCACGCACGACAACCTGGGGCCGCAACCCAACGGGCAGCGCATTTTTTACCGGAGCGATCATTACAATTTCGCCAAGATGGGGATTCCGATCGCGTTCTTCACCATCGGCCTTCACGTGGACTATCACCAACCCACCGATACGCCGGAGAAGATCGATTACAAGGAACTCCAGTCGATCGCCAAGACCGTGGCGGCGGTCGGTTGGGAACTGGCTAATCAGAGCGGCCGGCCGAAGTTGAAAGACAAACTGCCGGATTTGCTGATCCGGGATATGAAGACGGTGAAGGATCAAGGCTGGGGGAAGGTCACTCCGGTGTTGCCGCCTCTGCCGGGCATGCCTTACTGAGGGAACGCTGCGCCGTAGTTGACGCGGCGCGCAGGCGAGCACCGCCTGCGCCAGCATGCCGGCGAGCTTCGCTCGCTTGAACCGATTGACAATCGGTTCGCGGGTTTACAACCCGCCCTACAGGCTGTTTGCAACTAAAGTTGCAAACTCCGGCCGTTAAGTCCTTTCTCCTCAACAATGCCTTCTCGTTTTTTGCAACTTTAATTGCAAAACCCCCATCGGCCCTATGAGAGCGGTCACCTCCATCGATTTGACGATAGCAGGGAGGGGCGGAAAAGGCGGGTGGGGCGGAGTCGGCAGTTTGGTTGTAACTGGTGAGAAATAATGGCGAAAAAAATATTTTTGAAGGCGACGAACGCCTCCGGCAATGGCTGTGAAACAGACCTTCCGGAACGGCAAAGGGGCGTGGGATATTGGATAGTAGCGCCTCTTTCACCCAGTCATGCTCGCCGTCGCCGACAACGTGTCGCTGGCCGCCGATTCCATCCGCGCCCACAAGCTGCGCGCCGCGCTCACGGTGCTCGGGTTGACCATGGGAGTCGCCACCCTGATTGCGGTGATGACCCTGGTGCAAGGCGCCAATGTGTACGTCGAGCAGAAGATTGCCGACCTGGGCACCAACGTCTTTCGCATCTCCCGCATGCCTTTTGTCATCACCGATTTTACGGTCCTGACCAAGGCGCAGCGCAATCGCTACCTGTACATAGAAGATATGGACGCGGTGGCACAGGCATGCGGGCACTGCCAGGCAGTGGGCGCCAACCTGGGCAGTTCCATTTCGCTGCGCTACAAGGACCACGAACTGGACGACGCGACTCTGAACGGATACACCCCCACCATGGCGGCCATCGATACGAAGACCGTCAGTCTGGGGCGGTACTTCACAGAAGTGGAAGATCGCCGCGCGGCCGACGTGTGCCTCATCGGCGACCACGTGGCGGCAGAGTTCTTTCCCGACGAAGATCCCCTGGGCCGCGTGATTCGCGCGGGGGGCGCCCAATTCACCGTTATCGGAACGTACGAGAAGATCGGGTCGGTGCTCGGGCAGGACCAGGACACGTTCCTGGTGATTCCGTTGCGCACTTATTTGAAGCTGCGCGGCCAGCGCAACAGCCTGACCATCAGCGTCAAGGCCGAGGGCGGCGAGCCGACCTTCTCGCTGGCCCAGGACGAGGCGCGCCGCATCCTGCGCGGCCGGCGGCACGTGCGGCCGGGCCAGGACGACGATTTCTCGATCGGCACGGCGCAGAGCTACATCTCGCTGTGGCAAAGCATCAGCTCCGCGTTCTTCGCGGTCTTCGTGATGATCAGCTCGATTTCGGCGGTGGTGGGCGGCATCGTGATCATGAACGTGATGCTGGTGAGTGTCACCGAGCGCACCAAGGAGATCGGCGTGCGCCGCGCGGTGGGGGCCACGCAGGCAGATGTACTGCGCCAGTTCCTCATGGAAAGCGTGTTGCAGTGCCTGGCCGGGGGCGCCATAGGGGTGGGCGTGGGATTCGCCTGCGCGCTGGCGCTGCGCCAGCTCACCAGCTTCCCGGCCGCCGTCCAGACGTGGGTGGCGGTGTTGGGCGTAGTGCTCAGCTCCACGATCGGCCTGTTCTTCGGCATCTATCCGGCGGTGAAGGCTTCCAAGCTGGACCCGGTAGTAGCGCTGCGGACGGAGTAGCTCATGACGCGGTCGGAAATCACGGAGAACCTGCGGGTGGCGCTGGATACGCTGCGGTCGCGCAAGGTCCGCTCGGCCCTCACGATTCTCGGCATCGTGATCGGCGTGACCAGCGTCATCTGCGTGGCCGCCATCATCGACGGCCTGAACGGTTACATACAGAACCGCATCAAGACGTTCGGATCGCGCTCGTTTTTCGTTACCCGCATCCCGCCCGGTTTCACCGGGCTTGGCCCGCTGCCGGCAAGGGTGCGCACGCGCAAGTACCTGGAAATCGCCGACGCGCAGTTTCTCAGGGAGAACGTGCCGGGCCTCGATATTTCCGCCGCTTTCTCCAATCGAATCGATTTCACCCAGCAGCAGCCCGATTCGATGCGGTACGGCGACGAACACGTGGAGCGCCTGATCGTCCGCGGCACGCAGCCGGAGTACGCCGCCGCGCTGCCGCTTTTTACCGTGGCCACCGGCCGCTACATTTCCGAGTTCGACGAGGAACACGCGCGCAACGTGGTGGTGATCGGTTCCGCCATAGCCGACTCGCTGTTTCCGCACACCGACCCGATCGGCAAGGTCGCGAAGCTCGACGGCCGCTTGTACGAAGTGATCGGCGTCTTCGAAAAAGACCCGGGAATGTTCGGCGGTTTTGGCGTGGACCAGTTCGCGTGCATTCCGCTTTCGAACTTCCACAAAAACTTCCCCCAGGTGCGCGAGGTGTTCCTGATCTTCACGGTGCGGGAAGACGCGGATCTGGATGTGACTCGCGACCAGGTGATCGAGGCGCTGCGCCGCCACCGCCGCGTGCCCTACCACGCCGAAAACGATTTCGACGTGGCCGACCCGAACTTCTTCATCACCCTCTGGAACCAGCTCACGGGCGCGATGGCCCTGCTGACCGGCGTGATCAGCTCGATCGGCCTGCTGGTAGGCGGCATCGGGGTGATGAACATCATGCTGATTTCGGTGACCGAGCGCACCAGCGAGATCGGTATCCGCAAGGCAATCGGCGCGCGCAAGGCCGACATCCGCGTGCAATTCCTGCTGGAGGCGGTGACGCTCTCCGGGATCGGCGGCGTGCTCGGGATCTTGGCGGGCGGTGCCATCTCGCTGGCCGTGCGCGCGCTCGTTTCCATTCCGGCCACCATCTCGCCGTTCTGGGTTTGCCTGGGAGTGGCGATTTCGGTGGGAGTGGGCTTGTTCTTCGGATATTACCCGGCGAACCGGGCGGCGAATCTGGACCCGATTGTTTGCTTGCGGTACGAGTAGGGCTTCGCGGGCGCCAATGACGGGCGATACAAGACGATCGCCCGCGCCACATATCATGCTATAGTGTAGAGTACTTTTCAATAGAGAGTACTTATGACCATTTTTGACTTTTTGTTCATCGCGCTTTTTTTCTGCGCTTTGGGCGCGCTGGTTGCGGCCGCGGTCTTTGCGCTGAGCGGCCGGCGGGCGCGCGCGCTGAGTGTTCTTCGCCGGTTGGCGATGTGCGCCGCCGTCTACCTGGCAATCGTGTACCTGTCGGCGGCCTTCGCGAAGCAAACGGTCTTGCGGGTTGGCGAGCCGCAGTGCGATGACGACTGGTGCCTCGCGGTGGACGCGGTGGATCGGACACCGCAGGCTTCCACTGTACGCTACCGCGTGACACTGCGCATTTTCAGCCGGGCGCTCCGCGTGGCCCAGCGTGAGAACGGCGCCAGCGACGTCTACCTGGCCGACTCCCGGGGAGAGCGTTACGATCCAATTCCACAGGGCTCGGAGATTCCCCTGAACACGCTGTTACAGGCCGGCGAATCGGTCACCACCACCCGGCTTTTCGAACTGCCGGCCGGCGCAGGTAACGTTGAGCTGATTGTCGGCCGTCACGGTCTTCCCAACGGCGTGTGCCTCATCATCGGCGAATGCGAGGTTTTTCACGGGCCGCCCGCGGTTCGCTTGGAGTGAGCAGCCGGAGACCCTGGGCCTTCCGCTCACCGACGTTCGCGGCTCGGAGGGCGGTCTGACGGAGCTACGATGGCGGGGTGGCGCGCCGGGGCGCGCCGCGCGGCCTCGCGGGACAGCTTTCGCAGCCAGAGCAGTTCCGTGCGCATCTGCTGAATGGTGAAGGCGAGCATCCACACCGCCTCGTGAAAGCGGTGCCCCACTTCCGCGCGAACGGCGCGCAGGGTTTCCTCCTTGCGCGCCAATTCCTTTCGCAGGAATTTTTGCCGCCTCGCCACCTGATTGAGAAACACGCCCGGGCGCGCCTGCCAGGAGAGGGCAATCCAGGTTAGGAATTGCGGCCGCTCCCACCCGGTGGCCCAATCCTCGCGCTCCAGGGCATCGGCCAGCGCCACCCGGCCCTTCGCCGACGTGGCGTAAACGCGCCGGTCCGGGCCGGCCTGCGGGGCGTCGCTTTCGGCGGCGCCAATCAGCCCCAACCGCGCCAGCTTTTCGAGCGAATAGTACACCTGCGGCCGCGAAACCCCGGCCCAATCGCGCACCTGCCGCCGCTCCAGCTCCAGGTTGGCCTGGTAGCCGTGCATGGGTTGCTCGGCCAAGAGGCCGAGCAGGACGAGGTCCGGAGTGGTCAGGACCCTGGATTTAGCGCGCCGCACAGCGGGCCTTTCGCCGCCGGCTCCAATACCACCACTGGCGCTGTTCCGACGGCAGGCGCGGGTCGCGTGCCTGGGCCACGGCGGCGTGGAACGTATCCAGGACGCACGGGTCCTGGCGCGTGCCGGTAAGGCTGCAGAGCCTCTCGTACATCCGTTCCGGGTTCTGGCGCGCGAGGTGCGGCACGCTCTCGATGCCCAGCATCCGGAAATCGCGGAGCATGGCCGGGCCGACCGAAACCAGGTCTTCCAACTGGCGTGTTTCGATGCTCATCAAAATTCTCCTTGACAACGTTTTCGTGGATTTTGTATCCTACACTAGTCTAAATCAGACTAGTTGACCAGTGCAAGGAGATTTCAGAAGATGAACGTCAAAAAAATCACAGCCGTCCTGTTAGTGGAAGAAGTCGAGCCGTGCGTGAAGTTCTGGGTGGAACAGTTGGGATTCACCAAGACCGGCGAAGTTCCCGAAGGCGACAAGGTCGGCTTCGCCATGATGCAGAAGGGCAGCGCCGAAATCATGTACCAGAGCTTCTCCAGCGTGCACCAGGACAACCCCAACTATGACGCGGTGGCCCGCAGAGGCCCGACCTTTTTATACGTGGAAGTCGACAACCTGGCCGAGACGATCGCCGCGATCAAGGGCGCAGAGGTGGTGATGGCGGAGCGCACGACCTTTTACGGGGCGCGGGAAATCGGCATCAAGGACCCGGGCGGCCACTATATTACGTTCGCGCAATTCGGAGAGTAGCCCGGACCTTTCCGGCGGAGGGGTAAGATCAAGAGCGACGATGTCTTGGACCAGGAGAGCTGCATGAGCACGATCGTTCCCGCTCCCGATCTTTCCCTCCGGCCGTTTCACCTCACCGCGGAACGTAGGATGACGGCTGCGCCGCATACCTTGTTCCTGGCGTGGACCGAACACTGGGATCGCTGGTTTGCCGCACCCGGGACGGTGTTGATGGACGCCCGGGTCGACGCGGTTTTCTACTTCGAGACGCATTTCGAAGGCGCACGGCATCCTCACTATGGACGATTCCTCCGGATCGAACCGGACCGGCTGATCGAACTGACCTGGCTCACGGCGGCGACCAACGGAGCCGAGACCGTGGTGACGGTCGAACTGGAGGCTGCCGACGGCGGAACGCGGCTTCGCCTGGCCCACGCGGGTTTCCCGAACGAGGAATCGAGAAAACGCCACGCGGAGGCATGGCAAATGGTGCTCGCGCACCTGGATGAGAAACTGGGCCAGACCATCAACCAGACTTAGTTCTTGCAGTAAATCGACTCTGACGTACTGGCCTGAGCTCGGTCTACTCGCAGCGGAGTGCGGCGATCGGCTCCACCTCGGTGGCGTGCCGCGCCGGAACGTAGCTGGCGGCCAGGCCGGCGGCAAAGAGCAGGAGCGCCGGAGCCAACACACCTAGCGGATCCGCCGCCGCTCCATCCCCCAGAAATACGGAGACGGCCGGTTGCACCAGCAGAAGCGTGAACACCACACCGGCCGCCACACCCCATCCGACCAGCTTGATGCCATCCTTCATGACGCCGCGCAGGACTTCTTCCGGTGATGCGCCCAGCGCCATGCGAACGCCGATTTCGGAAGTCCGGCGGCTGACGCTGTGCGACATCAGGCCGTAGAGACCAATCAGCGCCAGCAGCATTCCGATGCCGCCCGTGACCGCGGTCATGACGGCGATAGCGCGGTTGGCCAGCAGAGACTGGTTCACGAGATCCCGCATCGGTGTGACGCGAACGGGAATGTCGCGGCCGCCCAGCGCCAGTTCGCGCTTCACGGCGGCTGCCAGGCCGGAAGGAGCGCCTGTTGTGCGCACCTGGAATATCGTGCCCAGCCCGTATTCCTGCGCGAGCGGCCGGTACAGCACGGGCTGGGGCGCTTCGCCGACCGAGCTATAAGCGCTGTCGCGCACCAGCCCGACGATCTGAAGCGCCTGCTTTTCGCCGGTCCACACGTGCCTTCCCACCGCGTACCCGTCACGAAAGAGCCGTTTCGCGAACGCCTGGTTCACGATTGCGACTCGCTCGGATGCCGGATTGTCGGTGGGCAGAAAATCGCGGCCCATCAGAATCGCGATGCCCAAGGTGCGGAAATAGTCTGGTGTGACGGCGTTGTATTTGACCTGCGGCGCGTTCGCTCCCGGCTGACCTGCTGCATCGACGGTGGTGCTGAGATACAGGAAGCGCGCGGGGATCGCCACACTGGCGGCGCTGGCTGCCTCCACGCCGGGGAGCGCGCCGATCCGCCGGATGGCGTCGTCGACGTACTTCAGCCCTTGCTCCCGGTTGAACCGGACACTGTCCAGAGAGGCCTCCGCGGTCAGCACGCGGTCCGCATCGAAGCCCGGGTTCAGATGGACCGTTCGTCCCAAGCCGCGCAGGAAAAGCGAAGCGACAGCCAGCAGCACCGTGGAACCGGCTACCTGGCCGATCACCCGCAAGTTTCGGCGGGTCAAAGGCCGGGGAATGAGGCGGGGCGGCTCGCCTTTCAGCGCCGGAACCAGAGCCACCCGGCTCGATTCAATTGCAGGGGCCAGCCCGCAAAGCACCATGGTGACCGCGGCCAACAAGAGCTCGAAGGGGAGGACGTCGAGACCCGCGTTGATATGAAACTCGAACGTGACCGGTACGGAAACCGGGAGGGTGAAATTGCCGATCAGGTCCAGCGCCCACAGGTTGAGCAACCATCCGCAGCCCATCCCCAGGAGGGCCAGCAGGAAGCTTTCCGCCAGCAGTTGCTGGACGATCTGGCGGCGGCTGGCGCCCAGGGCAACCCGCACGGCGATCTCGTGCCGCCGGGCGGCGCCGCGCGCCAACAGCAGGCCCGCCACGTTGGCGCAGGCAATCACCAGCACCGTGGCGAAGAGCGCCGCCACGAGGCCGGTCGCCACCATGACGGGACCGGCCGCATTGTAAGCGCGCAGCCGCTCCACGGCGGAGACTCCGAAGAGCTGCGCCCCGGCGCGCGCGAAGCCCGGGTTTTCGGTGGGATGTTCCCGCTCCAGGTCTTTGGCGAGAGCTGCCAACGCGCCCTGGGTTTGCGCCCGGTTCCGGCTGTCCTGCAGCCGCCCCAACACGCTCAGGCGGTAGGAATGGAAATCCTCGACCACCGCGGGGCCGAGCGGCACATAGATCTCCGGCGCCAGGCCCGCGCCTTCGATCGACTGAAAGGACTGCGGGAGAACTCCGACGATGGTGAACGGTTGTCCGTTGATCATCACGTCGCGGCCGAGCGCGGCGGGATCGCCGCCGAAGTTGCGCTGCCAGTAACCATGGCTGAGGACGGCAACGCGCGGATTGCGGGCTGGCTCGGCTTCGCCGGACGAGAAGGTCCGCCCGATGGCGGGACGCAGGCCCAACACATCGAAGTAGTGCGCGGTGACGACCTTGCCCATCGACCGGCGGGCCTCGTCCCCGGATCGCGCGTTGAAGAAGGCGAATTGGGACCCGGCTGCGTCCGCCAGAATGCCGCGGGCGCGGAGTTCCTGCAGGTTCGCATAAGAAGTCGAGGTCGAGCCGCCGATCGAAATCAGCACCAGCCGATCGGGATCGGCGGCCGAGGCTTCCGCGAAAAG